>Ga0256833_1000355_pt1 | contig 36214 bp, 37 predicted proteins | sample 356284metaG_FD_190535 | JGI IMG/M metagenome (GOLD analysis project Ga0256833, IMG submission 190535) | Hydrothermal vent microbial communities from Mid Atlantic Ridge, Atlantic Ocean - 356-284 | ecosystem: Environmental > Aquatic > Marine > Hydrothermal vents | place: Atlantic Ocean: Mid... | reverse complement strand
AGTTTAATGATAGAGATGAGATTGATAAAATAGATGACCCATATGAGTTATATTCTGAAGATGAAGTTGATTCAAATTTAAGTGCATCTGAATTAATAAAAGAGGAGAAAAAAAGACTTAAACGAGATAAATTAGGATTTAAAGAGAGTTTTAAAAATAGTTTAAGAGCTTTCTCTTTTTTAAGAGTAAGTGCTTATTTTATATTTATATTAGGTTTTTTTTATCTTTTAAAGAGTGGTAACTTATCTATAATATGCTATTTTGTAACAATTATCTTACCAAATCTAATAGTTATATTATACTTATTAAATTTTAATAATATACGAGGTAGATAGTGAAACTAGGTTATAAAATTATTATTACTATAATTGTATTATGGAGTGGATATAAATATTTTCATAATACAAATAAAGAGAAGTTGTTTTATGAAAATGAGGTAAATAAGATAGTGACAGATTTAAGACATCAAGACTATTTTGCAATTCAAAAAAGATTAACACCTAAAAATTCTAAAAATATATCAATAGAAGATATAAAATTATTTATTAGTGATTTTAATTTAAGTAAAAAAGCTAAATTCTCTTTAGATAGTATTGATAAAGATAATAATATAACTACAGTTATAGGTAGTTTATTAGATGGAAACAGAAAAAGTATGGTAAAAATTAATTTTAAAGATATTAATAATACACCATATATATATTCTCAACAGTTTGGTAATAAAACATTACAAATCCCTAAAACATCTTTTCCTATTTTAACTAATTAACTTTATTTATAAACTCTTTAACTTTTAACATATCTGCATATGCTTCTTTTTTTGCAGATGGGTTTCTAAGTAAATAACTAGGGTGATATGTTGCAATTAATTTATAATTTTGCATATTAATAATATGACCTCTAGCTTTGGATATAGCTATGTTATCATTAGTTAGATATTTATATGCAGTTGAGCCAAGTGCCACAATTAATTTTGGTTTTATTATCTCGATTTGTTTATCTAAATATGGTTTGCAAGTAAGTGCTTCTTTTGCTGTTGGAACTCTATTATTTGGTGGACGACATTTTACAATATTTGCGATATATACACTACTTCTAGGAATTAATAAAACATTTTCTATCATTTTTGTTAATAACTCTCCAGCTCTTCCTACAAAAGGTCTGCCTGTTGCATCTTCTGTTGCTCCAGGTGCTTCACCAATAAAGATAATATTTGAATTGATATTACCTTCTCCAAATACTACATTCGTTCTACTTTTACTAAGTTCGCATAAGTGACAATTTAATACAATATCTTTTAACTTATCAATATTATTTGGTAATTGTATAGATGGTTCTTTAAATTTCTCAATTGGCTCTACATACTCTATACCCAACTCTTTTAGCATAATAAGTTTTTTAAGATTTAAGGCATTATATAGATTTTTCATCTTTTATCCTATAAATAACTGCAAATAGTAGTGGTATGAATATTAAATTTAGCACTGTAGCCCAAGCTACTCCAAAGCCAAGAGATACTGCCATTGGCTGAATTATCAAAGCTTGTCCACTTGCAAAGAATATAAGTGTTGAAAGACCTAGTACTGTTGTAATAGATGTTAAAAATATTGGTCTAAGTCTTGTTGAGGCTTTTTGAGCTATCTCTTTAATATTTTTAGAATTTTTAATAAAATCAATCATAATAATAGCATCATTTACTACAACTCCTGCAAGACCAACTATTCCCATAGCTCCAGGCATTGATAAATTTAAGCCCAATAGTTTTGTGCCAAGTAATGCACCCAAAATTGATAGAGGTATAACAGATAGTGTAATTAGAGGTAAAATAACAGAGTTAAACATTAAAACTAAAGAGATAAATATTAAGAAAATTGCCATAATTGCAGCTTGTGACATCTCTCTTTTTAATTTATTATTCTCTTTTTGTTCACCTTTAATTATAAATTCATAGCCTTTCTTTTTTAACTCTTTTAATATTGGTTCTAACTGTTTTGTAACTTCTGTTGCAGTTACTACACCTTTTGTTGTTTGTGCAGTTACAGACCATACTCTTTTAGCATTATCTTTATAAATTACTAGAGGACTTTTTATCTCTATAAAATTAGCTATATCTTTTAGTAAAACTTTACTTTGTTTATTAGGTGTAGATATATATAATCTATCTAAATTAAAGTTATTATCTCTATTTATATCTTTTAATCTTATTTTTATAACACCTAAGTTATTTAACATTTTTCCATACTCAGCATCTAAAAATAGTCCTCTAAGTTCTCTTATTAAGTATTGCTCACTAAATCCTAGCTCTTGACCATATCTATTTATAGCCAATTTAATCTCTTTTGGACCTAGCTTTTTATTTGTAGCAATAGCAGTTACTCCTTTTATCTGTTGTAGCTTATTTTCTATTCTATTAATAGCTTTATCAACATTAATAGACTCTTTTTCAACAATACCAATTTCTATATCATTTCCTACAACTCCAGTTTGTGGTACATAAGCATTTAAATTTTTAAATATTGGTTTTCCATCTTTATCTTTTAACTGTTGTAAATCTTTTATAGAGGCTTTTGCATCTTTAATTATATCAAAGGCACTTTTATCTCGTTTCATATTTGAGTTATCATACTCTAATGATAGATAAGGGTTTATATATTTATCAAAAAAGTTAATAGGTTTTCTCTCCTTTAAGTTTATAAAAATATGGAATAGATGTTCTCCACTCTCAAAAGTATTATCTGGAAAGAATCTAATACCAATAATTGATGTTATAGAGTCTATATTTGTGCCATTTAAATCTTTTAAAAGCTTTTTTTCTAAAGGTTCTATTAATTTTTTTGTCTCTTCTAACTTATTATTTACATTAACTTCTCCACTAATATAGATTTGTTCTGCATCAAATTTAGGAAAAAGTTCAAATTTACTAAATTTTAACATAGTAATTGTTCCTATAATAATAGATATAACTATTATAAAGACAGCACTCTTTTTAAACTTTAAAAGTTTATATAAAAAATTACTATATTTACTTTTAAGAGTTGTCCAAAATTGATGCTCATTATGTTCTTTATTAATTTTACCAAAGCTAAATAACTCTTTTGCATGTAGAGGTAAAAAGTAGAAAGCTTCAAATAGTGAACTAAGAAGTAAAATACTTATCATTACAGGTAAAATTTTAATAAACATACCCATTTTACCACTCATAATAAGTAGTGGTAAAAAAGCAAAAATTGTTGTAGCAGTTGCTGTTAAGACTGCTGGAAACATCTCTGTTGAGCCATCTATTGCTGCTTGTCGTGGAGTTTTACCCATCTCTAAATGTCTATATATATTTTCAGCTACAACAATAGCTTCGTCAACCAACATCCCAAGTGCGAGTAGGGCACCCAGCATTGATAGCATATTGATACTATAACCTAAATATTCAGCAGCAATTAAACCTATAAAAAAGCTTGTTGGAATACCAAGAGCAACAACAGTAGAAATTTTCCAGTTTACACTTAAAAATATTGAAATAAATACTAAAATAAGTCCAAAAAATATGTTGGAAGTAACAAGATTAATTCTGTTTCTAATCCATAAAGATGTATCTGTATATACATGAAAATTAATATCTTTATACTCTTTTTCAAAATCTTTTAATACTTTTTTAACCCTTTTGCTTAACTCTATTGCATTACCTTTTTTGAGTTTAGTTATATTTAAAGATATATTTCTTTTCCCATTAAAGGTTGAAATTTGCTTTGGTGTACCTAAACCATAAGAGATATGAGCAATATCTTTTAATCTGATTTTTTTATCTAAAATAGTTAAAATAGTATTTTTGAGTAAATTAATATCTTTTTGTCCATTTATAGATGATATATAAATCTTTTCACCTCTATTTTTTATAGTACCTGCTGGAAAAATTGAGCTTAAATTAGAGATAGCACTATATATAGAACCTCTATTTAGATTAAGAGCTTCTATCTTTTCATTATCTATTTCTATTTTAACTTCATAATCTGAGTCACCTCTTATATCTATAGTTCCTAAATTTGGAATATCAGATAGTTTACTTTTTAACTTTTTTGCAGCACTTAGTAGTTTCTCTTCTTTTACATCTCCTGATACTGCAATTAAAAGTAGAGGAAAAGTATAAGTAAATACTTTTGCAGTAGGTTCATTCATATCTGATGGTAAATTTTTTTTATTTTTAGAGATTACATCTTTTATATCATTTAATACAACTTGTGGGTTAGAACCCTCTTTTAAATCAACAGTTATAGTAAATATACTATTTCTAATATTACTTGTAATCTCTTTTATGTTATCTATATTTTTTAAGTCATCTTCTATTGGTTTAACAGCCATCTTATCTAAAATATCTGCACTAGCTCCAACATAGCTACCTGAAATTATAATTTTATCTAAATTAGATGGAGGAAAAATCTCTTTAGGAATAGATTTATAAGCAAAAATAGCCATAATTAACATTAGTAAAAATAGTATATGGTTCAATATCGCTTTATCAACTGCAAAAGCAATTAATCTTTTTATCATTAATAATCTCCACTATCTAAGTCTAGTGTTTCAAATAACTCTTTTGTATTATTATTTGATTTTAATTTATTATCTTTAATTATAGTTGTTCTCTTTTGTTTAACTATAGCTTTGGATTTATTTCTATCTTCATACTCTTTTTTTAGCTTATTCTCTTGCTCTTTATAGTTAAAAAGAGGGTCAATAATTGTATTTTTATAATTTAATTTTTCTATTTTTAATTTTATTATATTTCTCTCCTCTTTTAATGCATTAATTTGTATAGAGTTTTTATAAATTTGTCTGCTTACTAAATATAAGTTATTTGCTACATATATTTTAATAGATATTAATATAATCAAAATGGATATTAATATAATATATTTTATTTTCACTTCCTTATACCTTAATTATTAAATTTAAATACCCTTAATTTTGCACTTCTACTTCTAGGATTTAATTTAATCTCTTCTTTAGATGCAATAATTGGTTTTTTATTTAACTCTTTACCTAAATGGTTATTATTACCACAAAGGCATTTCATAACACCATTTGGACAATTGCAACTTTTAGACCACTTTTTAAATCTACTTTTAACTAACCTATCTTCTAAAGAGTGAAAAGTAATTAGTGCAACTATAGCATTTTTTGGTTTTTTTTCTTCTAAAATATCTAATAGCTTTGTTATTTCAAGTAGTTCACTATTAACTTCTATTCTAATTGCTTGAAAATATTGAGTAGCAGGGTGTATTTTACCTTTTTTATAGCTATTTTTAATAATAATTTCAGATAACTCTTTACTACTTTTTATCTCTTTATTTTGTCTATAATCACAAATTGCTTTAGCAACTCTTTTATAATCTCTTACTTCTCCATACTCTTTAAAAATTTTTGATAACTCCTCTTGAGTATAGCTATTAACAATATATTTTGCATCTAAATTAGAACTTTGATCCATTCTCATATCTAATAAGTCACTATCAAATCTAAAACCTCTTTCATCTTTATCTAATTGTAAAGAAGAGACTCCAAAATCTGCTAATAAACCACTTACATTAGTAAAATCAATCTCTTTTAATTTTTCTGAAAAGCTACCTTTTAATAGCGTAACTCTATCCTTATATTCTCTTAATCTATTTTTACTAAAATTTAAGGCTTCTATATCTCTATCGATACCTATTAATTTAATACAGTTATATCTTTTTAGCATATTAAAAGAGTGTCCACTATATCCTAATGTACAATCTATAAAATTTTTACACTCTATCTCTTTAAAAGCATTTAAAACTTCTTCTAATAAAACTGGTATATGAGGTATATTGTCTATATTTTTCAATGTATATCTTTTTTTAATGATATAATACCTAATTAGATTTAAAAATAGAGTTTAGATTAAAAATAGAGTTCTTGATAAATTAGACTTATTGCAAAACTCTATTTATTTTTTGCTAAAAAATTAACAATTTTAATACTCATAAGATATTAAAGACTTAAAATATGATATTATACTATTAAATATATATTTGTCTATTTGACAAATATATGTCAACTATTTTACAATAAGGTGGTTATATAATGGAGGCAAAAGAGATATTAATAAGGTTAGAGATAATAAAACTAGCTATAGGTATTGGAGATAGAGATACTATTGTTATCCAAAATAATGTTTTAAAAAATCTAAATGATATAAGATTAAATGAAGTTATCTCTCTGCTAGATGGAAAAAATTATAGACAAGCTTTATATTTAATAAAAGATTATATATCAAAAAGTGATATAAAAATAGATTTTAATATCTTTGATACATCCGAAGAAGAGCGTATTTTAGGTGTTGAAGATATGTTGAAAATGAGTCCTTTAGCAAGAGAAACAATAAAAGATTATAAAAAATCATCATATACAGATGATGATTTAGAAGGATTTGCTAAAAATATCGAAAAACCAATATCTTATGACCAAGAAAATATATCAGATACAGAGCATGATAAAGTAAGTAATAATGTTAAAGAAATTGAAACAAAAGAGAGTATTGAAGTTAAAGAAAATATTGAAAAAGCTTTAAAACAAGCTGATAAAGATACTCCATTAGATGAGATAAACTCTAAAGTAGTAGGTAACCACAGTGTTAAAGAGAGTAGAAAAACAGCTTTATCAAAATATAAAACATTAAGAGATAAATTTGCAAGAAAAGATAAAAAGAGTATTGATAAGAGTGAAAAAACATCTAAAGATAGTTTAAAAAATTCTCAAGAGATAGAAAAGGGTAGTGAAAAAGAGAAACATATAGAGAAAATATCTTCAGCAAACAATAAAGAGAAAACTAGCAAAAAGATTGAAGAAGATATTAGTAATAATGAAATTTATGCTCCTATACCACATATAGAACATAAATTTAGACAAGCATTTATACTCTATCCACCAATAAAAGAGAATGATATATGGGTAGAAGAGGCTATAAAATTTTTAAAATTTACTTCTAAAAATAGCTTTACAGAAAATGATGTTAGAGTCTTATTAAATGAATTTGATTTTTATGTAGAGAGAAATGATATAGCAAAAGCTGCACAAATTTTACTTTTAGCTAGTACAACAGAGTCTAAATATGCACAATTTTTATTAGCTAGAGAGTTATTTAGTGGTAGAGTATTAAGAAGAGATTTAAAAAAATCTTTTCTTCTTATGAAGAGTTTAGCAAATGTATTTTATCCAGAAGCAGTATGCGATTTAGGACAATTTTATGAATATGGAATTGGAGTTCCAAAAGATAGAAAAGTGGCAATTAGATTATATGAAAAAGCATTTGAATTAGGAGTTAGTAGAGCAACTAAACATATTAATCGTTTAAAAGAGTCTAATAGCTTTTTATCAACAGTATTTAAAATTAAATAAGGTTGCTAAAAATTTGATTTCGACGGAAATTAGCTTTTTAATTTTAATATCAATTAGTTAAGCTTTATTTTATTGCTTAAGGTCAAAAGCATAAAGTGAAAAGCTTTGTGCTTTTGGCTTTATGCTATAATTTTTGGGGAATATAATTGGTTTTTGTAGTTTATGTAAATTTATTGACTTTTTTATTAAAAATTTCGATATATTAGTTAATATTTTTCTTATAGATTATAGATAAAATGGCTATATGTGTAAAAAAGTAATATTTGTAAAAAAATTGTAATTTTAATGTTAATGACATATTGAAATATTTATATCCATTAAATGTATATATTTATATTTTTTAATAGAATAATATAAAATAAGATGTAAAATATGAGTAAAATAAAAAGATATTTTAATAGTTAATACGATAAACTTACAGTATAATACAATAAAAGATACTTTTAAAGTTATATTTAATCTATAGCTATAAAAGTTTTGAAATTTAATTTTAGATTTAAGGTATGTAGTTTATGATTTCTTGGATGCAAAATAATAATAAATATTTGGTTATTACAATTTGGGTTGCTACAATAGCATTTATTGGTGCAGGATTTGTAGGTTGGGGTAGTGTAAATTTTGGCTCTAGTGCAAACTCAATTGCTAAAGTTGGTGATATATCGTTAGATAGAACAAAATTTGGTTTTAGTTATAATAATGCATATGCAAATTATGCTCAGAAATTTGGAAATAAGTTTGATAAAGAGAAAGCAAAAGAGTTGGGTTTAGATAAATTGGTATTAAGAAATTTAATTAACCAAGCTTTACTATTAAATTTTGCAAAAGAGAATGGTATAGTAGTTAGTGATAAAGAAGTTGGTTTAGAAGTTGCTAGTTTTCAATCATTTAAAGATAAAAATGGAAATTTTAATAAAGATTTTTATGATAATTTTTTAAAATCAAGAGGATTAAAAGCTAAAGATTTTGAGTCAATTTTAAGAGATGAGCTAACAGTTAAAAAGTTAATGGATTTAATTGATGTAAAACCATTAAAGTTAGAAAAAGAGGCAATGTCTGCTACTTTTAAGATTGGAGATAAAATAAAATATAAAATTATTAAAAATAGTGATATAAATATCACAGTAACAGATAATGATTTAAAATCTTTTTGGAGTAGTAAAAAAGATAGATATTTAACAAAAACATCTTATAAGTTAGAGCTTTTATGGACTCAAGCAAAAGATTTAAATATAAGTGATGCTGAGATAGAAAGATTTTATAAAGAAAATAGCTTTAATTATGTAGATAAGAGTGGTAAGGTAAAAGATTTAAAAGATGTAAAAGAGTTAGTAAAAAATGATTTAACATTAGAGAAGATAAAAAAACAAGCTGCAATTGATAGAAGTAGGTTTAAAAAATCTAAAATAAAACCTAGTGAAGTAGTAACTTTAGAAGAGGGTGATAATAGACTTTCTGCTAATATATGGGATACAATTAGTAAATCTAAAAATGGAGAATTTTTAAAGCCAAAAGCTATTAAAGATAGATATGTATCTATTCATATAGTAAGCAAAAAGAGACCAGAGGTTATGAGTTTTGAAGCTGCAAAAGAGTTAGTAAAAAAAGATTATATTGCATTAAAGAAAAAAGAAGAATTAAATAAGTTAGTTCAAGAGGCATTAAAAAATAGTAGTAAATTTACTTTAGAAACAAAAGATTATATTACTTTATCTAAATTTTCTACTATTTTAGGGCTTTCACAACAAGATAGCTTATTAGTTACTAGAGGTATTTTTGCAAGTAGTAAAAAAGTTAATAGTATTAAGTTAACTAATGGGGCTTTTGTTTATGAAGTTGTTAAGCAAAAAATTTTGGATAATAATAGTTCAAATAACTTAGATAGTGAAATTGCATCAATTAAATCTAATGAGTTAAGTATTAATTTATTAAAAAGCTTATCAAATAAATATAGTACAGAAGTTTATATAAAGGATTTTAAATGAGCAATACAATATTAGCTATTGATATTGGCTCTATGGCTATTAAGGCTGTAATAGCTGAAATCGATGAATTTAATGAAGTAAAAGTATTGGGTCTTGGTTTAGTTAGGTCTCAAGGTGTTAAAAAGGGGGTAATAACAAATATTGATTTAGCTTCTAAATCGATAAGACAAGCTGTTAATGATGCTAGAAGAATTGCAGGTAATAATATTTCATCAGCAGTTGTTTCTATCTCTAGTGCTTATACCAAGAGTATAAATTCTATTGGTATTGTAAATATTCCACAAAAAGATATTACGATTAAAGAGATTAATAGAGTTATGGAGACTGCATTGTATAATGCAGATATACCAAAAGATTATGATGTATTACATGTATTGCCATATAACTTTAAAGTTGATGAACAAACCAATATTGAAGACCCATATAATATGAATGGTAGTCGTATGGAGGCTGAAACACATATTATAATTGCACAAAAGTCTAGTTTAAATAATTTAAAGAAAGCTATAGTTTCTGCCGGTTTAGAGATTGAATCTATAGTTTTAGATAGTTATGCCTCTTCTATTGCTAATATGAGTGAAGATGAAAAAGTTTTAGGTGTATGTGTTATAGATATGGGTGGACAAACAAGTTCTATCTCTATATTTAAAGGTAACTCTCTTAGATATAATGGTTTTTTACCAGTAGGTTCTAATCATATAACTAATGATATATCTATAGCTTTACATACTCCATTAAATATTGCAGAGAGTGTCAAGAGAAATTATGGAGATTTAATAGAAAGTAGTGATGATATTTTGGAGTTACCAATTATAGGTGATACTGATAATAAAAACTCTATACCTCTTAGGGTCGTTCAAAATGTTATTGTTGCAAGAGTTGAAGAGTCTTTATTGATATTAGCAAAATATTTAGAAAAAAGTGGTTTTAGAAATAGTATTGGTGCAGGTATTGTTTTAACAGGTGGAATGACAGAGTTAAAACATATTAGAGAATTTGCTCAATCTATATTTCCAGGTATTGCTGTGAGAGTTGGGTATCCTAAATCTTTAAAAGGATTATTTGAAGATTTAAAAGGTCCTCAAAATTCTACTGTTATTGGGTTGCTACTTTACAAAGCTGGTAAACATACTCAATATGAAGTTGACAATAAAAAAAGATTACTACACCAAAAGGAGGAGCAGGAGGGGTTAAATGATATTAAATTGTCAAGTGGTGTCAACACTTCAGTAAACACTAATAGTAATTTTGATAGAATTAGTCAAGCAAGGGATGAGAGTGGTAGTTCTCATAACATAGTGTTTAATGACCTGCCTGGTGTAGATAATAATACAGGTGATTTTTTAACAAAAGTTAAAAATTGGATTAAACAGTTATTTTAAATAGAAGCAAGGAGAGTATAATGGATAATTTTGAAATAGAGATAATGGATAATTTAGATGCACCAGCAGAAGGAGCTATAATTAAAGCTATTGGAGTTGGTGGTGGTGGTGGTAATATGATTAACCACATGGTTGAACTTAAAATAAATGGCATTGATTTAATTATTGCAAATACAGATGCTCAAGCATTAGATAGCTCTTTAGCTCCATATAAAATTCAAATAGGGAAAAATGTTTCTCGTGGTCGTGGATGTGGTATGATACCTGAAAAAGGTAGAGAAGCAGCACAAGAAGCCTATGAAGATATTAAAAACTCTATTACAGGTTCAGACTTAGTATTTATTGCTGCTGGTTTAGGTGGTGGTACAGGAACTGGTGCAGCACCTGTTGTTGCTCAAGCTGCTAAAGATGTTGGAGCATTAACTGTTGCAGTAGTTACTACACCATTTAAATTCGAAGGTAGAAAAAGAACAAAATTAGCATTAGAAGGATTATCAGAGTTAAAAGAGGTTAGTGACTCTATAATTGTTATACATAATGAGAGAATTTTATCTATTGCTGAAAAGAATTTAGGTGTTAAAGAGAGTTTTAAATTAGTTGATGATGTTTTAGCTCAAGCTGTATCTGGTATCTCGAATGTAATTATTTCACACTCTCCTAGTGATATAAATTTAGACTTTGCAGATGTTAGAACTGTAATGAGTCATAAAGGCTTAGCACTAATGGGTGTTGGTCACTCTATTGGTCAAAATGCAGCTTATGAAGCAGCTACTGAAGCAATCAGTTCACCACTTTTAGGTGATATTTCTATAAAAGGTGCAAAAGGTATATTAGTACACTTTAAAATTAATCCAGATTATCCACTACTTCAAATATCTGAAGCTATGAATACTATTGAAGAGTTTGCAGATGAAGAAGCAAGTGTAATATTTGGTACAACTACAGATGAAAATATTGCAGAAGATGAAGTTAATATTACAATTGTAGCAACAGGCTTTGAAGAAGAAAAAATGGGTACTAATAGCAGTAGTAATAATGAGCCTAAAGCAAAGCCTAGTAATAAATCAAAAGCAGCTCCAAAAACTCCTAATGTTATTAAAATAGTTGGTGGTGAAAATGATAGCTATTATGATACTCCAACATTTCTAAGAAAACAAAGAGATTAATTTTTGCTTTCTTAGCTTTTCTTCTTCCATTGTTTATATAATTATTTTATAAAATCTATATTTTTTATTACTAAAATGAAATATTTATCTTTTTACTAAAGAATTTTTATATATAATATAAATTATTAAATATTAAAGGATTAAAATGAAAAAATCAATTGTAACTTTACTTTGTGGATTTGGATTACTATTTGCACTTAATCCTCAAACAGCTTCAAAAGAGGATTTGCTTAAAATTAAAGGTGTAGGTGAAGCAAAAGCAGAAGCTATCATTAAGTATAGAAAATCTCATAAATTAAAAACAGCTGAAGATTTAGCAAAGGTTAAAGGTATTGGAAAAGTTATTGCCAATAATATATTAAAAGATGTTCTTAATACTAAGAAGAGTAAGACTTCTAAGAGTAGTAAAGGTGTAAGTGCTAAAAAAGTTAAAGATAGTAAAAGTACTAAAAAAGTTAAAGATAGTAAAAGTAAAAAAGGTACATCTAAAGATAAAAAAAGTAATAGTAAAGAGAATAAAGATAAAAAAAATAATAGTAAGACAAAAAAGAAAAATGCTGCTTAATAATATTGCAACATAAGTTGCAATATTTTACTACTATATTTGTTATAATCTAATCAAAAAAAAGGATTATAATGGAAACTATAAAATATGTTTGTCCTAACTGTTTAAAGACTAATAAACTTCCTAAAAAAAGTAATTATCAAAAAGCAAATTGTGGATATTGTAAAAATTCTTTATTAGAAGGTAAAATAATTGAAGCAACAGATTTAAACTTTTTTAATATTATTAATAGTGCAAGTGTGCCAGTAGTTGTTGATTTTTGGGCTCCGTGGTGTGGACCTTGTAGAATGATGGCACCAAATTTTGAGGAAGCATCTAAAAAATTAGCACCTAAAGCACAATTTGTAAAAGTAAATACTGAAGTTGCACAACAAGTTGCTTCCTCTTTTGGCATAAGGTCTATTCCTACAATAATTGTTTTTAAAGATGGCGTAGAAGTAGAGAGGATATCTGGAGCATTACCTACAAATAGTATTATCTCTTTAGCAACTAAGTATATTTAGTTGCTCTTTCTTGTATAATAACCTTTATAAGTTCTCTATTAAATTATAGGATAAAATATATGTCACAAGTTAAAATTTTTATATTAGAAGATGATACAACTTTAAATGAAACTTTAGTGGAGTTTTTGGAGGATAGGGAATTTTTAGTTGAATCATCTTATGATGGTTATGATGCAGAGAATAGATTATATGAAAATAGATACGATTTATTAATTTTAGATGTTAATGTTCCAAATTTAGATGGTTTTTCATTATTAAAAAGTATAAGAGATTTTGGAGTTAAAACACCAGTTATATTTTTGACTGCAAGAGATAATATAAAAGACATTCAAGAAGGTTTTAGTGTTGGTGCAGAAGATTACATTAAAAAACCATTTGTTTTAGAAGAGTTATTGATACGAATAGAAGCTATCTTAAAGAGGCATAATAAAAGTAGTGATATTTTAGAAATTGGTAAAAACGCTTTTTTTAATAAAAATATTGGAGAGATAGTAATAGATAATAAATCTTATAAGCTAAGTAATAAAGAGTCTAAACTTTTAGAGTTATTTTTAACAACTGGTGAAGATATTTTATCGCATGAATTTATATTTAATGAAATATGGGATTATGATGAAACTCCAAGTGATAGCTCTCTTAGAACATATATTAAAAATTTAAGAAAAATTTTAGGTAAAGATAGTATAGAGAGCATTAAAAAAAGAGGGTATAGATATATTAGAAAATAGCGAAAAAAAGAGCTTTAGAAGATTTATTACTATATATATGTTATTAATTACTATATTAATAGCTACAATATCTTTTATATATTATAGTGAGAGTAGAGATAAAATTATTTTAGAGTATAAGAGTTTAATGCAAGATTATGTTACACTTCATATCAGGAGATTAAAATGGTTGCATAATCATTTTCCTCAATATAATAAATATCCTAGAGATAATCGTTTTAATAGTGCTATATATGATTTAGAGTATAAAGAGATTTTTTCTACACTTAAAAGTAAAGAGATACATTTAGAGAAGAGTATATATTTTACAAAAAATTATGTTATTTATGTCCATATTTTAGGTGATTACTATTTAGGTGCAAAATATCTTTTAATAGAAGTTCCTAAAAATAAAGAGTTTTTAAAGAGGATATATTTAAATATAGTTATATTTGCTACTTTATCTTTTATTATACTTTTTATTATTGGTTACTATTTATCAAAACTTTTTATTAAACCAATGAAAAGATCTATTGAACTTTTAGATAATTTTATTAAAGATACTACTCATGAGATAAATACTCCTATTTCTATTATAAATAGTAATATAGAGATGTTAAATGTAGAAAATTTTTCACCAAAAGATTGTAAAAAGTTAAATAGAATAAAGATTGCATCTAGAACACTTGAGGGAGTGTATAAAGATTTAAAATTTACAACTTTAGAAACAATAGATAAAGTTAATAGAGATAAAATTAATTTAAAAGAGTTAATAGAAGAGAGGATTGATTACTTCTCTTTAATTATAGAGTCTAAAAAGATAACTATTAATTTAATTTTAAAAGATTTCTATATTTATGGAGATAGAAGTTTATATATTAGATTAATAGATAATTTAATATCAAATGCAATAAAGTATAATAAAATTAATGGAGTGATAACCATTATATTAGAGGAGAATAAATTAGTTATTGAAGATAGTGGAGTAGGGATAGATAATAGTATAATTGATAAAATTTTTGATAGATATAGTAGATTTAATGATTATGAAGGTGGTTTTGGTTTAGGGTTAAATATTGTAAAAAAGATAGTAGATTATTATAATTTAACTATAAGTGTTGAGTCTCAAAAAGATAAAGGAGCTAAATTTATAATAAAATGGTAAAAAAAATATTATTAATAGTTTTATTTTCATTTTTTTTAAATGGTAATTTTAAAAAGAGTTGTTTAGATTGTCATACAAAAATAGGTGTAAATTTAAGAAAAACTTTTATGAATGCACTATTAGTATATGGTGGAGAGAAAAACTTTAAAGTTGCACTATTTTTCTATTGTAAAAATCCCACAAAAATGACATCTGTAATGAGTGATGATTTTTTAAAAAACTATTTACCATTAAAGAAATTTATTAAAATAGATGATAATGAGTTAAAAAAATCATTAAATGAGTACTGGAATAGTTACAAAGTGATAGGAAATTTAAAATAAATATAAAAAATTCACTTTAGTTTCACATTTTAAGTGCTATAATATGGGTACAAAATAAATAAGGAGAAAAGTATGAAAAAAATTGCATTAGCAGTAATTTTTGCTTCAGCAGCATTAATGGCAGCAGAAGCAAATGCAACAGCACCAAAAGCAGAGGCAGGAGCAAATGGAGATAAATTATTTGCAAAATGTATAGGTTGTCATGGAGCAAAAGGTGATAAAAAAGCACTTGGTAAATCTGAATTAATTGGTGGCTGGGATGCTGCAAAAGTAGAAGAAGCACTTAAAGGTTATAAAGCTGGAACTAGAAATGTTCACGGTATGGGTGGCGTTATGAAAGGTCAAGTTGCTTCTTATAGCGATGCTGATATTAAAGCTGTAGCTGAATATATTAGTAAATTAAAATAATTTAAGATAGGTCATTTTTGTGACCTATTTATAGGATACATCATAAAACTTCAATTCAAAAGTTTCTTTCTTCAAAATCCACATATTTTATTTGATGACATAATTGATTATTTTTCTATTTTTGGAGGAATTGAGAATTTAGAATTAAATTTATATGAAGATATTGAAACTTCTATAAAGATAGTTCTTGAAAATAAAGATATTTTTTTTGAGATACCATTTTTTTTAGATGATGAGATATTTAGTAACTTTTTAATCTCTTTAGCTAAAAGTGATGGTAAAATGTTTTCTCTTTTTAATAGATTAAATATTGGTAAAACAACAGGGTTAGATATAGTAGAAGAGTTAATAAATAGCAAAGTTTTATATATTTTAGAATCAAGAGAAAAACCTATAAAAACTTATGCAAAACAGTTAATAAAAAAAGAGTTAAGAGATTATACAATAGAGCCAAAATTATATTTTAAAAAACCTTTTTTTAGATTTTGGTTTTTATTTATTGAACCATTAAAAAAGAGAAATTCAAATATAGATATAGAAAAAGTTTTAATAAACTATAGAAAATATGGCTATAGATTGTCATCTTCTATATTTGAAAATTTAAGTCAAGAGTTATTAATTAAATCTTTTAAAGATATAGATGCAATTGTAGAGTCAGGCTCTTATTGGGATAGATATAGTGAATTTGATATATACTCTAAATGCTCTTCTGGAGCATATATTTTGGGTGAATGCAAATATAAAAATAGACCAGTAACTCAAGCTGAATTAAAAAAGATAAAATTTAAAGCAGAAGTTTCTAATCTAAAAGTTGATAAATATGCAATTTTTTCTAAAAATGGATTTAGTCATGAATTTTATAAAAAATTGGATAGTAATACTTTATTATATACACTAAATGATTTTAAAAAGTTAATTTTTTAATTTTAATTATTTTTTAAAAACTCTTTTCTCTTTTTAATATTTTGTATATGGTTTTTATATTTAATAGAAAAACTATGTTCTCCTTTGCTATTTTTCATAAAGTATAAATAGTTAGTTTTTGCTGGTTTTATTGCTGAAATAATAGAGGCTTTAGATACATTACAAATTGGTTGTGGTGGTAAACCTCTATATTTGTAAGTATTATATTTTGTTTTATCATATTTAATTCTATATGGAGTAACTTTTGTATGTGAATATTTACCATAGTTTAGAGTACCATCCATTTGAAGTCTCATTCTTTTATGTAATCTATTGAATATAACTGATGAAATTTTTGGCATTTCTGCTTTATTGGCTGCCTCTTTTTCTATAATTGATGCAATTGTTATAATTTGTTTCCATCTATTTTTATCAAATTTATTAAAGTATTTAAGAGATATTCTTTTATACTCTTTAAAGCTTTTATTGATTAAATATTTAATAGTATCTGCTTCTTTAAAATATATTGGTATATTATATGTATTTGCTAAAAAATTTCCCTCTTTATATGGTGCTAAAAGATAATAATTAACTTTTAATTTATTTAAATCCATCTTTGTTTTTTTTGCAATAGATTTTAAGACAAAGTATGTTGTCTCTCCTGGAATTATTGTTATTGGTGTGTAGTGGTTTGAGTAAGAGCCAACTTGTTTTAAAAATTTAAATCGTGGTAACTCTTTTTTATTAATATATATCCAACCTTTTCTTGGTTTTGTGAATAGGTCTAAAAATATTTTATCTAAAAAATTTATACTATAGTGATTTTTTTTTAGATATTCAACAATTTCTCTAGTATCATTAGAGGGTAATTTTAAGTTTTGTTTTGTCTTTATGGGTAATATAAAATATATTATAACACTACTTATTAAAATTAGTATTATAAGAGTAAATATTGATAAAAGTATCCATTTTTTCTTCATATTTTCTCTATTTTATCTTTACTCATTTCTTAATACTGTTAAAGCATCTGTTTTAGAAGCTCTTTTGGCTGGATAAATTGATGATAGTATAACTATTATCGATGTTCCAGTTATTATAGTTAAATAATCACTCATAGGTAAATCTATTGGTAATTTAGATGTTGCATAAATATCTGCTGGAAGAGATATTATATTATAAGTGGTAAGTAACCAAATACCAAATAGACCAAGTGCTGTTCCTAATAAAATACCTAAAAATCCTATAATTAAACCAAGATAGAAAAATATTCTATTTATCTCTTTAGAGGTTGCTCCAAGGGTTCTCATTAATGCTATTTCACTTCTTCTGCTCATTACGGTCATTAATAAAGAAGATATAATATTTAAAGAGGCAACTAATATAATTAGCAGTAAAACTAAAAAGAGTGCTTTTTTCTCCATTTGCATAGCTTCAAAAAATCCACCATTTTGCTCCCACCATCCTTCTATTGCACAATTTTTTGGTAGATATTTTCTTATTTTATCAATCAACTTCATAGGCTCTTGAGTATAGATATGAGCTCCATCATAGACATTAGGAGTCTTTTTTAATATTTTTTCAAAAGCTTTGTGTGTAGTATATATTATCCCTTTATCATAAGCACTAAGACCTGAGTTAAATATTCCAACTACTTTAACTCTTTTTTGTAAAGGCATTGTTCCAAAACCTATAGCTTGTTGGGAAGAGAAGAAAAGTGTTAATTTTTCACCTCTATTTACGCCTAAGGTAGTAGATAACTCTTTACCAATAATTGCACTAAATTTAGATATTTTTGTAGAGTTTATATCTTTATAAGCTTTTTTAAATATCTTATTTATTTTAGCTTCTTGTTTAAAATCTACACCATAAAGTATTGAACCTTGCACACTATCTGCATTTTTAGATATAACTTGAGTTGTATAATAAGGACTTATCTTGATTTGAGGAAATTTTTTTTGAATTTTATTAAGTACCTCTTTGGATATTCCGTTATTATCATAAGATATAATTGTTAATGGATAATTCATAACAAATAATCTTTTTTTGAATTCATCATGTGTTCCATTTGTTACACCAATACCTATCATTAAAACCATTACACCCATAGCTATACCAACAAGTGCTAACATAGCAGAGATAAATATAAAAGGGTTATCTCTATCATATTTTAAATAGTGTTTTATAAATTTTCTTATAAACTTAGAGCTATAGGCTTTTTTCATTAAGCAAGTAATCCTTTTTTTGGTCCACTTTTACCACAACAGTTTTTATACTTTTCTCCACTTCCACAAGGGCAAGGGTCATTTCTTTTTGGTTTTTTAGATTTATTATTTAAACTATTTTTAGACTCTTTATTTTGAGGGATACTCTCTTCATCTCTTTTGTCTTCATTAATTTGTTCATTTTGATTTTCTTCAAAGTTAAATTCAACTCTATGAATAAATTTAATTGACTCTATTTTAATTCTTCTGATTAACTCTTCAAATAGTCTAAAACTCTCTTGTTTATATTCAGTTAATGGGTCTTTTTGGTTATAACCTCTAAGACCAATTCCTGTTTTTAGAGTATCCATTTCATATAAATGGTCTCTCCATTGGTTATCTAATGTTTGTAAATATATTAACTTTTCAATCTCTTCTCTTTGTGCTTTATCAAAAACTGACATTTTTTCTTCATAAAGCTCTTCTAAAATTTGTAAAACTATATCTTTTATCTCTTGAGGCTCTTTATTTTCTAATAAATCTTTTGTTAATTCTATACCACTTACTTCTGCAATCTCTTTTATTAAACAATCTAAATCGAAATCTTCACTTGGTAAACCATCTACAACTTCACAATCTTGCATTAAGAAATCAATTACTTCTGAGCGATTCTCTTTAATTTTAGATGCTATATCATACTTTGGGTCAATTAGTTGATCTCTAAAAGTATAGATAACCTTTCTTTGATAATTTGCTACATCATCATACTCTATTAGATTTTTTCTAGATTCATAATGTAAGGCTTCTACTTTCTTTTGAGCACTCTCTACACTTCTAGTTACTAATTTAGAATCTATAAATTCACCTTTTTTAACACCAATTCTATTCATTATATTTCTAATTTTATCACCACCAAAAATACGAAGTAAATTATCATCTAAACTTAAATAAAATTGGCTCTCTCCTGGATCCCCTTGTCTGCCTGAACGACCACGAAGTTGATTATCTATTCTTCTACTTTCATGTCTTTCTGTTCCTAATATTGCTAAGCCACCTAACTCTTTTACTTCATCTGTTAATTTAATATCAACACCACGACCAGCCATATTAGTTGCAACTGTTACAGCACCTTTTAATCCTGCATTTTTAATAATTTCTGCTTCTTGTTCATGATTTTTTGCATTTAAAACATTATGAGGAATCTTCTCTTTTTTTAGCCTATTGTGTATTAATTCGCTCTTTTCGATAGATGCAGTCCCTATTAAAACAGGTTGCCCTTTTTGATGATACTCTTTAACTTTTGCTACAACAGCATCTAGCTTTTCCTCTTCAGTATTAAATATTAAATCATTTTTATCTACTCTTTTAATTGGAAGATTTGTAGGAATTGATATAACATCTAAACCATAAATTTCAGAGAACTCTGTAGCCTCAGTTTGAGCAGTTCCTGTCATTCCTGCTAATTTATCGTATAATCTAAAGTAGTTTTGATAAGTAACTTCTGCTAAAGTTTGAGACTCCTCTTTAATCTCTACGCCCTCTTTAGCTTCTAATGCTTGATGTAGTCCTTCACTATATCTTCTACCCTCACTAAGTCGCCCTGTAAATTCATCTACTATTATTATTTCACCATCTTTGACAACATAATCAACATCTTTTTCAAATAGGTAATTTGCTTTTAGGGCTTGGTCTAAATGGTGAGTTAATATCGCATTTTCTAAGCTATATAAATTTCCTACACCAAATAGCTCTTCTGCTTTTTGTAACCCCTGTTCTGTAAGGGTGATTTGTTTATTTTTTTCATCCACAATAAAATCACCAGTTGTCTTTTTATCCTCTCCTGGTTTTGCTGGTAACTCTTCACCCCTTTCCATTTGAAGGGCAATATTATTTGCTATCTCATAATATTTTTGATCTCTTTGTGTTGGACCAGAGATAATAAGTGGAGTTCTAGCTTCATCAATAAGAATAGAGTCAACTTCATCAACTATTGCATAGTAGTGTTCTCTTTGAACTTTCTCTTCTTGATTACTCTTCATATTATCTCTTAAGTAATCAAAACCAAACTCATTATTTGTTCCATAGGTAATATCTGCAAGATACTGCTCTTTTCTCTCAAAATCATCTTGGATTTCTGCAGTAATACAACCTGTTGTATAACCTAAAAAGCTATATAGTTGTCCCATCTCTTTAGCATCTCTTTTTGCAAGATAGTCGTTTACTGTTACTAAGTGAACACCACGACCTAGCATTGCATTTAAAGCTATTGCAAGTGTTGCAACTAAGGTTTTACCTTCACCAGTCTTCATTTCGGCAATATTACCTTCATGCAAAACCATACCACCAATGAGTTGAACATCGTAATGACGCATATTTAAAACTCTTTTACTAGCTTCTCTAGTAATTGCAAAAGAGTCATCTAAAACTTCATCTAAACTCTTCTCTTTATTTTGGACACTTTTCTTTAACTCTAAAAAGGCATTTTTTAACTCTTCATCGCTTAAGCTTTGATATTTATCTTCAAGAGCTGTAATTTTTTTAGCTCTTTTCATATATTTTTTTACTTTTCTGTCGTTTGCTGTTCCAAATACTTTAGTAATTGTACTTATCATAAATTTATTACCTTGATATTGATTTGGGTTATTTTATCGAAAATATAATTAATAAGTAGCTAATAGTGGTAAATTGTATATTTTTTCATAATTGTATTAACAAAATTTAATAATTTTACTATCCCTTCACAAAAAAGTTGTAAAATTACAATAACTTTTTATTTTAAGGATAGATATGAAATTAAAATTATTAATAGTTGCATTTTTTCTTGCTAATGCTTTAGCTTTAGCTGTAGATATTGAAATTCCAAAATCTTTTGTAGCATCTTTTACTCAAATTGTTAAAAATAATAAGGGCAAAACAATTAAATATAAAGGAAAAGTATATTTTAATGCACCATCTGAGACAAAATGGAACTACTACTCTCCAACTAAAAAAGAGGTTTGTAGTAGTGGTAAGCAGTTAATAGTAATAGACCACGATTTAGAACAAGTAAGCTATTTTAGCATATCTAAAGGTCTTGATTTATCAAAAGTTTTAAAGAGTGCAAAACTACACCATGGTAGAACATATACTACAGAATTTAAAGGTAAATTATATACTATAATTTTAAGAGAAAATGGTAAATTAGAACAAATTGCTTATAAAGATAATTTAGATAATCAGGTTAATATAATATTTACAACTATACAATATCGTAAGAATTTATTACCTAGTAGTTATTTTGTATGTCCAAGACCAAAGGGTTATGATTCTGTATATTAGGCAATTTTATATAAATAAATGGAGATAAAATGATAGAAATTTGGCATAATAGTAGATGTTCTAAATCAAGAGCAGGTTTAAAATATTTAGAAGAAAAAGGTATCGATTTTAAAGTTAAAGAGTATTTAAAAGATAATATAACTATAGATGAGTTAAAATCAATTTTAGAAAAATTAAATATGAGGCCAAGTGAATTAATTAGAAAAAAAGAGGCTATTTATAAAGAGTTAAAGTTAAAAGATGCTACAGAAGATGAGTTAATACAAGCAATGGTTGAAAATCCTAAATTAATTGAAAGACCTATTATAATTAATAAAGATAAGGCAGTAGTTGCAAGACCATTAGAGAAGATAGAAGAAGTTTTATAATGGTAGCTTCTAATAAATTAATTGGAGAGTTTGCAAATTTTGATGATAGATTATCTAGTGAAATTAGAACTTATGGAGAGTTAATAAAATTTGATAAATATAGCACTATTTTTGATGCAGACAATACTTTAAATTGGTTTTATATTATTGTTAGTGGTAAAGTAAAAGTTTATGATATTAATTTTAAAACTAATAGAGAACAAACAGTCTATATGTTAACTAAAGGTGATATGTTTGATGTAGTAACTCTACTTGATAATAAATTGCATGAGTTAGCAATAGATATATTAGAAGCTGGAGAAGTTATTAAATTTCCAATTAATAAAGTAAGAGAGTGGATGCATTTATCTATCACATTTGAGCAGTTAATTTATAAATATGTTGCAATGCAAATGAGAAATTTAGAAGAGTTAGCTTTAGATTTATCTCTATTGGAAACTAAAGAGAGGTTATTAAAGTTAATTTTAAAAAATATAGAGAGTATAGATAAAAAAGGTGTAGATATTTTAAGTAAATTATCTCATAAAGAGATAGCCAATTTAATAGGAACTGTAAGACATGTAATAGATAGACACTTAAGGTCTCTTGAGAAAGATGGTGTTATAGATATTGAGAAAAGAAAAATATCGCTTAAAAATGCTAAAAAAGTATTGGATATGCTTACTTCTTTATAAAATAATTTTTGTTTAAGATGAAAAGTAATATAATTTCTTAACTACAAAACATCTTTTAAGTAGGTGCTACAATAAATCTACAAAATATAAACGAGGATACATGAGTAACACAAAACAAAATAGTAATACAAATACAAAAAAGAGAACTCAAAAGAGTCAACAAAGAACTCATATACCCGTAGAGGGTTATAAAATAGAAGATTTACAACAAGAGCCATTAACTAAATTAGTAGAGATTGCTAATGAATTAAGTGTAGATAATCCAAATGAGTTTACAAGAAAAGATTTGATTTTTGAAATTCTAAAAGCTCAAGTTAGTCAAGGTGGTTATATCCTATTTACAGGTATTTTAGAGATAATGCCTGATGGTTATGGATTTTTGCGCTCAATTGATGGTAACTTTGCAAATTCAAAAAGTGATACTTATGTAAGTTCTACACAAATTAGAAGATTTGCTCTAAGAAATGGTGATGTAATTACAGGACAAGTTCGCCAACCAAAAGATCAAGAGAAGTATTATGCCCTATTAAAGATAGAAGCTATTAACTATAAATCTATAGAAGAGGCAAAAAGAAGACCACTATTTGATAACCTAACGCCATTATACCCACAAGAGCAGTTAAAATTAGAGTATGCACCAGAGAGATTAACAGGAAGAGTTATAGATCTTTTTGCACCTGTTGGAAAGGGGCAGAGGTCTTTAATTGTTGCGCCACCAAGAACTGGTAAAACAGAGCTTTTAAAAGAGATTGCTCATGGTGTAACACATAATAATCCAGATGTAACATTAATGGTTTTATTAGTAGATGAGCGACCAGAAGAGGTTACAGATATGCAACGCTCTGTCAAGGGTGAAGTATATAGCTCTACTTTTGACTTACCAGCACACAATCATGTAAGAACTGCAGAGATGGTAATAGAAAGGGCTAAAAGAAGAGTAGAGCAGGGCTTAGATGTTGTAATTTTACTTGACTCTATTACAAGATTGGCAAGAGCATATAATACAGTAACACCAAGTTCTGGAAAAGTATTATCAGGTGGTGTAGATGCAAATGCTTTACATAAACCAAAAAGGTTTTTTGGAGCAGCAAGAAATATAGAGCATGGTGGTAGTTTAACAATTATTGCAACAGCACTTATCGATACTGGTTCTAAAATGGATGAAGTAATCTTCGAAGAGTTTAAAGGAACTGGGAACTCAGAGGTAGTATTAAGTAGAAGTGTATCAGAAAAGAGAATTTATCCAGCAATGGATGTTACAAAATCAGGAACAAGAAAAGAGGAACTTTTATTACCTCCTGATGTTATCCAAAAAGTTTGGGCAATTAGAAATGCAATGCAAGGAATGGAAGAGGTAGAGGGTCTTAAATTCTTATTTAAAAAGATGCTTGGAACTAAAAGCAATGAAGACTTTTTATCTATCATGAATAATGGTGCTTAATGAAAGTAGGAGTATTTGACTCTGGTGCTGGAGGTTTAACTGTTGTTAAATCTTTAATAGAATATCCTCTGTTTGAAGAGATAATATATTATGGTGATACTGCAAGAGTGCCATATGGAACAAAAGATTCTAATACAATTATAAGATACTCCCTAGAAGCCTTAGAATTTTTTAATAATTTTGATATTGATATTTTAATAACAGCTTGTAATACTGTAAGTGCATATGCTCTTGATAGCTTAAGAGATAAATCTAATTATCCTATATATGGTGTGATTGAACCAGGTATTTGGGCTTTAAGTCAAAAAGTTAAATCTAAAGATGCCAATATTTTAATAATGGCTACTAGAGCAACTATCAATTCTAAAAGGTATCAAAGTGAACTTAAATCTTTAGGTTATAAAAATATTGAATCAATTCAAGCAGGTATGTTAGTACCTATTGTAGAAGAGGGGATTTTAGAAGGTTCTGTATTAAATGAAATGTTACACTATTATTTAAAAGATATAAAAGAGCCAGATGCCATAATTTTAGGATGCACTCATTTCCCTCTTATTGCAAAAGAGATAGCTAAATATTTTAATAATAAACCTATATTAATACACTCTGGAGAGGCTATAGTAGAGTATTTAGAAGATAAAGGTTATAAGAATATATCTAAAACGCCTATAATAAAAATAAATGCTTCAGATAATGTTTTTGCTTTAAGAGATATAGCAAAAAAGTGGTTATAAATAAGTAGCTAGTAAAAATTAAATATAAATAAATTTCAAAGGAAGTATAGGGCAATGTCAATGAAATAAGCTTTATTTTATTGCTAAAAGCTTTTTGCTTTGTGCTTTCAGCTTTAAGCAATAACATTAAAGCTTAAGGAAATGGCATTGGGTTTAAGTTTGTGTGGCAAAGATGGGTTAGTGCGTAAGGTCAGTTATTCATATAGGTTTTTTCATATTGATAATTTATCTAAATTAAGATAAAGAGGCTATTTTTATGTTATAATATTAAAAAATATATTTTTTAGGGGTTTATAATGAAGCTTAAAAAGTCTCTCTCTATTATTCTTACTATATCTACTTTTTGTGTTGCTGAAGTTGATTTAGATTCAATCAATTTAGATGAAAATATATCTTTAGATAGCAATGAAACACAAGCTTTAAAAGCTAAAGATAGAGAGGGGTATATGCCAAATATTATAACACCAGAGTATGCTAAAAGTGGTATTTATGGAGGTTTGGCTTTAGGTGGTAATAGCCTTAAGTTTAGTAACTCTTCTAATAGAATGTTAAGTTTATCCTTAATAGCAGGTTATAATTTTAATAGCTATTTAGCAACAGAGAGTAGAGCAACTTTAGCAATAGCTAATGAAAAATCTATAGACTATAAAAATATATCAGTTTTTCTTAAACCTCAATACGAAGTATATAAAGGAATTAATTTATATACATTAATTGGAGTTGGAAAATTCTCTGCAAATAGTATTAATAGTAATGCAACAAAAGGCTCTAGTGCATCAATGCAATTTGGTTTAGGTGCAGGTTATAAGTTAGAAAATAATTTTAAACTTTTTGCTGATTATACCTATTTAGGTAATGATAATAAGGCTAAATATAAAAATAGTTCAACTATTATGAAGTCAAGCGCTGTAACAGCTGGAATTATGTATGATTTTTAATAAATAACCTAAGTTCGATTGAATATCGTAGCCACAGCTTTATGTAGCTAGTAAAAATTAAACACAAATAAACATCAAAGGAGTAGAGGTGTAGAGAGAGTAACACCATAGTGTTAATTTATTATCTCTACTCCTTCACACCTCTACACCTATACCCCCATGATATTATATTCTATTTTAATTTTAGGTTACTATTTACAATCAAACCAGTCAACAAGTCAACCAATATACTAATAACCAATTTTTCCTATAAGTGCGTAAGGTCAGTTACTACTTACTTGACTTAAAAGTTCTAGGAAAAAGCTTTGTGCTTTGTGCATTCAGCTTTAAGCAATGAAATAAAACTTTATTTCATTGGCATTGGGTTACTAGCTACTTAATATGGATAACAATAGGCTTCTAAAACAGTTTTACCACTTGGAGTCATCTCTACTGCTCTATCAAAATCTTCTGATATTGCATACATATATCCTATATTAGATTCAAATGCAAAATATAAAGTTCCATCTCTACCTAAATATTTTCCTGTTGAGTATGCACTAAATGTTCTATCTACACCTACTGGTCTAGTAAGAAGCTCATCCCCTACGACTCTATAAATAACTTTTAAATTAACTCTTCTAATTCTATTAGGCGTTTTATCCCATTTACCTGAATAGCTTATTTTTTTAGTAAAATGACACATATAAGAATTAGCATTAATAATATTTATACTCCCTAAAATAAAGACTAATATTACAAAAAAATTTTTCATTAAATAATCCTTGGTTTGTTTTATAAAATAATAGAGAATTTAAGATTATATCTTACTTAATATAAGCATAAAATGGGTTTATTTTTATTTTAAAAGTGTTGAGAACCACAAGGGTATAATTCTGATTCTTTATTTATCACTCTACCAAATATAGTAATAGGTGTATTTGTAAGTTGTGCTATTTTTTTTACTCTATTTAAATTTTTAGGGTTAAATGCAATAAGCATTTCATACTCTTCTCCACTTTCACCTATATTAGATGGAATAATTTTTAACTCTTGCATATATAAATTATTTATCTTTAAAAGCTTATTTGTATCACAATATAATCCATCACTAATATCCATTCCCGCACTAAGCCATGGAGTTACAGCTCTTATAAAATCTTCTCTTAATATTGGACGATAAAATTTTGAATTATCTGGTATTCTTTCTCCATCAAATAGAAGTTCTAAATCTTGTTTTACACTACCTAAATCTCCTGTATAAGCTAAAAGGTCTCCATTATTTAATTTATCTCTACTTAATGGATTTTTACTCTCTCCAATCATTGTAATTACAATTCCTAGCTTATCACTACCAATTGTATCTCCTCCTAAAATATCTATTTTATGTTCTTTTGCAAGTTTTGATAACTCTTGACTTAATCTCTTAACTACTTTTTTCTTGATATTCTTTGGAAAAGCTACTGTAACTAACATATATTTAGCAGTTGCATTCATTGCTATCATATCAGATAAATTTACTATAAATGCTTTATAAGCAACTTGCTCTATACTCATCCACTCTTTTTTAAAATGAGTACCTTCCCAAAAAGCATCCATAGCATAAATAGTCTCCTCTACAATAGCACCATCATCTCCAATATATGGTGTTTTGATTTTATCTATCCAGTAACTTTCTAAATCCAAAATATTCCTTTAATCTATAAAATTATCTTTTTTATACTCTTTCTCTTCAACTAATTCTTTATAAATTAATGCAATTATACCTATAGAAATAACTGCAACTCCTGCTGAAATTGTTAATTTAATAAAGTTTTCAAAGCTCATCCAGTTGCCCCAGATTTGTCCTATTAACAATATTGTATATATAAATAGTATTATAGCAGTAATTATTCCAGCTACTTGCATTACTTTCATTTTATCATCCTTTTCAAAATTACTACATATGTTTCTCTCTTCCATAGTAGTAACATACGACGCATATCTTTTTCCATTGTAACAACTTCCCAACCTTGCCTACCATGTAAATTTAAAAATTTTGTAAATTTTATTGGGTCTATTTTTGATTCTCCAAAAAACAAAGAGCCTAACATCCCCTCTTGATAAAGAACAGCTTTATATTCATACATTTTGAAACCTTTAATAAAACTAAATTATGTTATTATACCTAAAAATAATATATAATTTTAAAAAGGGTATAAAATGACTCAAAAGAATATAAAAATTTTACTTATAGAAGATGATCCAGACCTTTTAATGACACTTAGTTTGTATCTTCAAAAGTATGGAATGGATACAGAGTGTGCAGAAGACCCATATATTGGACTATCACTACTAGCACAATATGATTTTGATTTAATAATTTTAGACTTAACACTTCCTGGTATGGATGGTTTAGAGGTAATTGAAAAAATAAGAGAAAACTCTAATATTCCTATTATTATCTCCTCTGCTAGAAATGATTTAACTGATAAAGTTATAGGATTAGAGCGAGGTGCAGATGATTATATGCCAAAACCATATAATCCAAGAGAGTTAGTTACCAGAATTAAAACAATTTTAAGACGAACAAATATTGTTGCTCCACAAAGTGAAAATAGGGGAGATTTTGTTGTCGATACAAAGGGGCATAATATTAAATTTAAAAATAAAACACTTGAACTTACAGCTGCTGAATTTGATATATTAAATATTTTAGTTCAAAATAGAAATTCAGCTATTTCAAGAGAGAAGTTACTCTATGAGAGTAAACATATTGATGATAGTAGTTCTATTAAAAATATAGATGTAATAATTTCAAGAATTCGTTCTAAATTAGGAAAAATTGATAATTCTAAAAGCTATATAAAGCCAGTTCGTGGAGTTGGATATATACTAATAGATGAGGCTTAGATATGAAAAATATTTCAGTTACTACCTTTATTCATACTATTTTTATCTTAGCATTGGTAGTAATTTCATTAACTTTTTTTATTCTTTTAAATGCAACTCAAGATCAAAGACATCTTCAGCAAATATTAAAATATAAATATATTGCAAATAATTTTATTTTAAGAGAAAAATTAGAAAAAGATGATAAAGAGTTAAAAGATTTATATAAAAAGTATTCATTAAAAATTATACCACTTAAAGAGGCAAAAAAAGAGATAGAAGATAAGGGTGAAACAATCTTTAGTGGAAGTTCTATTTATGGAGAGGTTAAAGTTTTTAAGGTAGATAGTAGATATTTTATATATGTTAATAGATATAACTTTAATCTTATGTTAGAAGATATGCATCCAGTTGATTATACTACACAATATATATTTGTAGTTGCGCTATTTTTAGTTGTTGTATTATTAGTTTTATATCTGATGTTACTTAAAAAGATTGTTCCTCTAAAGAGACTACATAAACAAATAGAGCAGTTTGCAACAGGTGATTTAAATATAAAAATAGATTATAAAGGTGATGATGAGATAGCAAGAATTGCTAAGAGTTTTGATAAAGCTATTAAATATATTAAACAGTTAATATCTTCTAAAAATCTATTTATGAGAAATATTATGCATGAGTTAAAAACTCCTATTACAACCAGTAGAATTGCAGCTGAAACTGTAGATGATGAAATGACAAAAAAGGTTTTAATTCGTTCATTTGATAGAATGAATGAGCTTATAGAAGATTTAGCACAAGTTGAGAGAGTTACCATGTACACATTCTCTCCTAAAAAAGATAACTATCTCTTAAGTGAAGTTTTTAAAGAGACAGAAAAAATGTTACTTAAAAATAGTGAACTTTATAGTTTTGAATATAATGATAATGAGATTTTTACTGATAAAGATTTATTAGCTCTTGTTCTTAAAAACTTAATTGATAATGCTATAAAATATGGAGAAGATAAAAGAGCAAAAGTATTAGCTATAGGTAATAAGATATTAGTTAAATCAAAAGGTGAAAAATTAAAAGAGGATTTATCTTACTATACAGAACCATTCTCTCAAGATGAAAAACGATCAGCTGGATTTGGATTAGGTTTATATATCGTAGATACAGTTTTGGAAAAATTAAATTATGATTTTAGATATAGATATGATAGTAAAAATAGAGAAAATATTTTTGAAGTTGTAATGTATTAACCTAAGTTTGATACTATGTCAAACTCAGGTTTAAAAGAGATGATATTACATCATCCCCATTCCACCCATACCACCCATATCAGGTGCTAGTGGGGTTTGTGTTGCATTTTTTTCTGGAACATCACTTACAGTTGCTTCTGTAGTTAATAGTAAGCTAGATACACTTACTGCATTTTGTAAAGCTACTCTTTCAACTTTTAGTGGGTCAATAATTCCAGCTTCGAACATATCAACATAATCACCTGTTGCTGCATCAAAACCTTCATTTGCATTTTCACTATTTATAACTTGATTTGCTACAACTCCAGCATCGAAACCAGCATTTTGAGCAATTTGTTTAATTGGTGCTTTAATAGCTCTTAAGATAATATCTGCACCTACTTGTTCATCTCCTTCTAATACTAAAGAGATATTTTTACCAGCTTTAACAAGTGCTGCACCACCACCAATTACTATACCTTCATCAACAGCAGCTTTTGTTGCACTTAGAGCATCATCAACTCTATCTTTTTTCTCTTTCATTTCAGTTTCTGTTGCAGCACCAACTTTAATAACTGCTACACCACCACTAAGTTTAGCAAGACGCTCTTGAAGTTTCTCTTTATCATAATCACTAGTTGTGCTTTCAATTTGAGTTCTAATCTCATTTACCCTAGCTTCAACTGCCTCTTTATTACCTTTACCATCTACAATTGTTGTGTTATCTTTATCAATTACAACTCTTGCAGCTTGTCCTAATTGGTCAAGTGTAGTTTTTTCTAAAGATAGACCAAGCTCTTCAGTAATTACTTCTCCACCAGTTAAAATTGCAATATCTTTTAACATCTCTTTTTTTCTATCACCAAATCCAGGAGCTTTAACTGCAGCAATATTTAATACACCTTTTAATCTATTAAGAACTAAAGTTGTTAAAGCTTCACCCTCTACATCATCAGCAATAATAAGTAGTGGTCTTCCACTTTGTTGAGTTTGCTCTAATAGTGGAATTAAATCTTTTAAAGAGCTAATTTTACTATCAGTAATTAAAATTAATGGGTTGTCCATCTCTGTTGTCATCTTTTCACTATTAGTTACAAAATATGGACTTAAATAGCCTCTATCAAATTGCATACCCTCTACAACTTCTAACTCATCATTAATTCCTTTAGCCTCTTCAACAGTAATAACACCATCTTTACCAACTTTTTCCATTGCTTCAGCAATTAAGTTACCAATTGTAGCATCTGAGTTTGCAGATATTGTTGCAACTTGTGCAATCTCTTTTTTATCTTTTACCTCTTTTGCAAGTTTTTTAAGCTCATCAATAATTGCTGCACTTGCTTTATCCATTCCTCTTTTTACTTCGATTGGATTAGCACCTGCAGTAATATTTTTTAATCCTTCTTTAAAGATAGAAGCTGCTAAAATTGTTGCTGTTGTAGTTCCATCTCCAGCTTCATCTGCTGTGTTACTTGCAACCTCTTTTACAAGTTGCGCACCCATATTTTCTAATGTATCTTCTAGTTCAATCTCTCTAGCAACTGATACACCATCTTTTGTTATTGATGGTGCTCCAAAGCTTTTTTGAATTAAAACATTTCTACCTCTAGGTCCCATTGTAACTTTAACTGCATCAGCTAACTTTGTTACTCCATTAAATAGACCATTTCTTGCACTATCACCAAAGAAAATCTCTTTTGCCATACTTACTCCTTAATATATTATTTTAATATTCCTAAAATATCATCACTATTTAAAATTAAATACTCTTTGTTATCTAAAGTAATTTCATTACCAGCATATTTACCAAATACTACTATATCACCTTCACTAATACCTTCTTCCTTAGCATCTGGTCCAACTGCTAAAACTTTACCTTGTAGTGGTTTCTCTTTTGCATTATCTGGTAAAATAATACCACTTGCAGTTGTTGTTACCTCTTCTTCTCTTTCTATTAATACTCTATTTGCCAATGGCTGAAAGTTCATCTCTTTCTCCTTGTACCATAATTTTTGCGTTGTAATTATAGTAGTAATTTTTTAAAAAGTCAAGAGTATTTAGAGTAAAAACTAAAAAAAGTTTAGTTAGTATAACTAAAGATAGTTTATTTGAATTATTTAACTATAATTAAATAGTATTTTTTTTGAATATTTTTTTATAATTTAATAATTTTTAAAGTTTTATTAGATATTATTTCGGACACAAAATCATTAGTGGCAAGGTAGCTCAGCTGGTTAGAGCGCTGGTCTCATAAGCCGGAGGTCGGGGATTCGAGTTCCCCCCTTGCTACCACTTCTTAAATTGACATCTTGTTTCAACTCAAAAACTATTAATTTTATGATTATTTTTTGCTACTTTTTTTATAAAGTTTCTCTATTTTGACTTACTTTTAAGATTAATTAATATTAAATATGTTATTCTATGTTTAACATTTATAAATATGAAGGAGTATATCATGAAAAAGGTAGCAGTTACACTTGGTTTAATCATCTCCTTATCTCAGTTTGCAGTAAGTGAAAATATTGATGGTACTTTAGCAGTAGATACTAATGTGAATACATTAGCAAATTCTCAAAATAGTGTTAATAATATTCAACCTAATCAACAATTAAGTGCAAATTTAGATAACAATGTTAACACAAATTATGATACAAATGCAAAAGATGCAGTAGTTGCAGACTCTGTTCCAATTGCAACAACTAATAATATTTCATCTTACCTAGAAGGACCATTTGTAGGAGTTGAAGGCTCAGCAGTAATATCAGCAGAAGCTGATGGAAAAGATACAAGTGGAATGTCTCTTGGTTTAAGATTTGGAGCTCAAAATGTAGAGTGGAGAACAATGGCAATACTTGAAAAGTATGGTAGTAGTGAAGATTATAATGATTATATTAGAGCACTATTACAAATAGATTACTATTTTTTAGGTAGTGATAATTTAATGTTAGATACTTTCGCAATTAGACCATATGCTGGTGTTAATGCTGGTGGTTTATCATTAGATACACAAAGTGAAAATGTAAAAACAATTACTTATGGTGGTCAAGTTGGTGCAACAATGAATGTAACAAATAATATCGATTTAGATATTGGTTATAGATATAATTTAGCAACTTCTGACTTAGTTGACCATACATCAAATATTACAGTAGGTTTACACTACAAATATTAAAAATTAGCCCTTTTGGGCTACTTATACTCCTTTATTAAAGTAACTTCTACACTAATTTTTATATAATTTAAAAAAAAATTAGGAACAGCTATGATAGATTTAAAATATTTAGAAAAAAATTTTGAAGAAGCAAGTAATAAATTATCTAAGAAAAAGGTAAAAAAAGAGCTTCTCGAAGAGTTAAAAGAGTTATTTTCAAAATTAAAAGAGGCAAAAGTTTCATTTGAAACTAAGAGAGCAGAGCAAAAATCTCTATCTAAAGAGTTTGGAGCATATAAAGCACAAGGCAAAGATATAAGTGAGTTAAAAGAGAAGCTTGACAGTTTAAAGAGTGAAATATCTAAGCTAGAAGAGATACAAAAAGATATAAATAAAGAGTTAGAGAGTAAAGCACTTAATATCCCAAATTTTCCAGATGATATTGTTCCTAATGGAGATGGAGAAGAGGATAATATAGAGATTAAAAAAGTTTTAAAACCAAGAGAGTTTAGCTTTAAGCCTAAAGAGCATTGGGAACTTGCTGAAAGCAATGGATGGATAGATTTTGCAAGAGGTGTAAAGTTAGCAAAAAGTAGATTTTCTATCTTAGCAAATGAGGGTGCTAAAATAGAAAGAGCTTTAATAAATTTCTTTTTAGATACAAATAGTAAAGCTGGATTTAAAGAGTTTAATGTTCCTGTTTTAAATAATTCAAAAATGTTACTTGGAACAGGACAATTACCAAAATTTGAAGATGATTTATTTAAGATAGAGGGTGAAGATTTATACTTAATTCCAACAGCTGAAGTTGCTCTAACAAATATGTTTAATGATGAAATATTAAATATCGAAGAGTTACCACTACTTTTAACTGCATATACACCTTGCTTTAGAAAAGAGGCAGGAAGTGCTAGTCGTGATACTAGAGGAATTATAAGACAACATCAATTTGATAAAGTAGAGATGGTTGCAATTACAAAACCTCAAGATAGTGAAGAGATATTTAATAAAATGGTGCAAAATGCATCAGATATATTAACTGCTTTAGGGCTTCCTCATAGACTTGTAGAGTTATGTGGAGGAGATTTAGGCTTTGGAGCAGCTAGAACTATAGATTTAGAAGTATGGCTTCCAGGGCAGGGTAAGTATAGAGAGATTAGCTCTGTTAGTAATACAAGAGATTTTCAAGCTAGAAGAGCAAAAATAAGATATAAAGAGGATAAAAAAAATAAATTTGTTCATACACTAAATGGTTCAGCCTTAGCAGTTGGTAGAACCTTAATTGCTATTATGGAAAATTATCAAAATGAAGATGGAACAATTGATATTCCAGAAGTTTTAAAACCATATATCAATTAAATAGTGTAAAAAAATTAAAGAGTTACCATTTTATCAATAAGTTTCATTATTACACACTATAATTACATTAAAATATATAAATGGTAATTTCTGTAATTTTTATAAATAAATCTTAGGTATCATAAAAGAAAATAAAGGAAAAATGGTGCTTTTAAAATTATTTCTCTCTATTTTGTTCTCTTCATTTGCATTCTCTAATACAATCTTTGGTAAAGCTAGTTGGTATGGTAAAGAGTTTCAAGGTAAATTAACAGCTTCTGGGAAAAAATATAATATGTATTCATATACAGCAGCGCACAAATTTTTACCTCTTGGAACTTTAGTTAAAGTTACTAATCTAAAAAATAAAAAATGGGTATATGTAAAAATTACCGATAGAGGACCATATTCACACGGAAGAGTAATAGACCTCTCATATTTAGCTGCAAAAAAAATTGGTTTAGTTGCAAGTGGAGTAGCACAAGTAAAAATAGATGTAGTTACAAAAAATCCGTAAAAATTGCATCTACTCCTAAATTAAAGAGTCTATTTTTCTCCTCTTTGGAGTTTACTGTGTAAACTGCGATTTTAAAGTTATTTTGCTTTAACTCTTTTATAGTTTGAATATCTACAATTTCAACATTGCAATGATAAGCTGATACTTTTAACTCTTTAAGATAAAAGATTAAATCACCATTATATTTTTCTTCAAAAAGTGCAGCTGTTGATATATTAGAAGCCTCTTTTTTTAGCTCTTTTAAATAGCTATGATTAAAAGATGAAAGCAGTATTGAGCTATCCATATTTAATGATTTTACAATACTCAAAATCTCTTGAATTACTAGCTTTTCTTCTATTAAACTGCTCATATCTTTTAGCTCTATATTAACTTTTAAGCTATTTTGTTTAATAAACTCTAAAGCATCTTTAAGTGTTAATACTTTTTGAATTGGCAGACTCTCTAGCTCTTTTTTAGCTACTAATCCACTCTTAATTGTTCCAAATGGGTCATCTTTGATAAACCAAGAGCTAAAATCTAGCTTTTTTAACTCCTCTAAGCTATAATCAATCACACTATATGGTTCTTTAAAGGCTTCTAGCTCTTTAGCATTTGTTGTTCTCTCCAAAGTATCATCGTGAATAATAATTGGGATTAAATCTTTACTAAATCCAACATCTAACTCTATAAAATCACACTTACCCTTTGCTGCTTTAAAAGCTAGTAGAGTATTTTCTGCTCTTCTTGCTCTATATCCTCTATGTGCAGCAATTAGCTCTTTTTTATTAAAATTACCCCAAAAACTCATTCTTGAAAAGTCTCTTCATCTTTTAAAAATTTATGCCAAGAGACCCTAGTAGATTTTTTCTTTATCTCTACTATTGCATAGGCTGGGTCTTCGGCTATGGTTAGATACTCCTCTTTAAGTGATGTAAAGTATGCAATCTGATGCACTGGGGCTTTGG
>Ga0256833_1000354_pt1 | contig 36228 bp, 30 predicted proteins | sample 356284metaG_FD_190535 | JGI IMG/M metagenome (GOLD analysis project Ga0256833, IMG submission 190535) | Hydrothermal vent microbial communities from Mid Atlantic Ridge, Atlantic Ocean - 356-284 | ecosystem: Environmental > Aquatic > Marine > Hydrothermal vents | place: Atlantic Ocean: Mid... | reverse complement strand
TTATCCTCCTGCGCTCACAAGGAAATCAAAAGAGTGTCAGCCAGTGAAGTGATTGACATCAGTGGAAGGTGGAATGATGTGGATGCTCAGTTAACTGCCAAAGCCATGATAGCAGATTGCCTAAATTCACCCTGGTATGCTGAATGGAGAAGTAAGACAGGGAAAAAACCGGTTGTTATTGTGGGGAGAATAGTTAACAAGAGTCACGAACACATTAACACGGAAACGATAGTAAATGAGCTGGAAAGAGCATTGATAAATTCCGGGCAGGTCAGATTTGTCGCAAGTGACGCAGTTCGTGCCCAGCTTCGTGCAGAAAGAAAAGCCATGAGAGACTGGTCCAATCCAGCCACAATAAAAAGATTGAGGAACGAACTCGGTGCAGATTTTATGCTTGTTGGAAGCATCAACTCAATCATAGATAAAGAAGGTGGGAGAGAGGTTAAGTACTACCAGGTGGACCTGAAACTGATCAATCTTGAAACCTCTGAAATTGTATGGATAGGACAGAAAAAAATCAAAAAATACATTAAGAGAAGCACCATTACCTGGTAACGATGAGGAGGGGGAAGCTTCTTTTTATTTTTGCTCTGCTTCTCTTTGGAGAGACAGGCTGTGCCACTTATACAGGCCTTGTAAAGAAGATCAGGAAGGATATTCATAGAAAGAGGTATGAATCCGCACTCAAAGCTCTTGACAATTCCAGCCTTGCCAAAAGTGAGAAGGACAGTTTAATCTACTACCTTGACAAAGGTACCCTTCTGTTCCTTCTGAAAAAATATGATCAGAGCATTGAATACTTTCAGAAGGCCAAGGAGAGAGTGGATCAGCTGTTCGCCACCAGTGTTCATAAACAGGCAGAGAGCTTTCTCAGCAATGACATCTCTTTGCCCTATAAAGGAGAAGATTTTGAAAGAGTCCTGATCCATTACTATCTTGCCCTGAATTATCTCATGAAAGGAAATCTTGAAGACGCTCTTGTAGAATCCAGGCAGGTAATCCTCTACCTTAATGAGATCAATGACAGGTATAAGAAAAAAAATGTATATCACGACGACGCATTTGTGAGATATCTTAACGGAATTCTCTTTGAGACAGATCATGAATTCAACGATTCATATGTGGATTACTATCATTCATACCTCGCATTCAAAAAAATCTATACGAAGTTTTACCATATCCACTTTCCACGCCGAATATACCGTGATCTTAAAAGACTTGCAACATTCCTCGGAATGAATGATGACCTTAGAAAATGGGATAGGAAATGTGGCTGCAGAATCATCCCTGAAAATGAGTTTATCAATAATAAAAGTGAAGTTATCCTCATTCTCGAAACTGGCTTCATCCCCAGGAAGGAAGAGGGAAAACTTGATGTGGTGGTGGGGGGAAGGTGGGTGAGAATAGCTTTCCCGGTTTACAAACATGACAGACCCTCAAAGGTTAAGAGAGGTATTCTAATCGCCGGAAAATTCACAGCCAGAAGTATTCTGATGGAACCCCTTGCTGAAATAGCAAAACAGGACCTGCTGGACAGAGGTGCGCGAATTATGGCAAGAGCAGCAGCAAGAATTGCCATAAAGCACGGGATCGCAGAGGGTCTCGGAGCCATTGCTGAAAAAAGTAAAAACCAAACAGTAAGACTTGCTGCGGGCTTACTCAGTATTGCAGGGCACATTGCCGCTTCAGCCTCAGAAAAGGCTGATATAAGAGGGTGGTACACGCTACCACACGATATTCATCTAATAAGACTTCTTCTTGACCCGGGGGAATATGATCTTAAATTGAAACTGCTGGGCAAGCACAAAAGAATTATCGAAGTTGTTGATCTTGGTAAGGTAGCTCTCTCCCCAGGAGAGAGGATTTTCAGGTACTACCGTGCTCCCTACTGATTATTTTCTCAGAATTGTATCATGTTTCCAGTTCACATTGTCCTTGTAGGGATAATCGACCGTGTAGTGGGTTCCTCTGCTCTCCTGCCTCATCAGAGCACTTTTTATGATCAATTCCGCAACGGTGGCAATGTTTCGCAATTCAAGAAGATCCCCTGTTGGTAGAAAATTCCAGTAGTACTCCCTTATCTCTTCCTGAAGAAGATCTATTCTCCTCCTTGCCCTCTCAAGTCTCTTTGTGGTCCTCACAATCCCAACATAGTTCCACATCAGCCTCCTTATCTCATCCCAGTTATGGCTTACAACCACCATCTCGTCACTATCTACAGCAAAGCCTGTTTCCCATGGAAGTATGGAAGATGTTCTCAGTTTAATCTTATCAATCCTTCCATAAACCTCCCTGGCAATGATATCCGCAAAAACAAGGGCTTCAAGGAGAGAATTGCTGGCAAGTCGATTGGCACCATGCAAACCGGTACAGGAAACCTCACCCACAGCAAACAGATTGCGTATAGTTGTCTCGCCCTTCAAATTTACTTTAACACCACCACACTGATAATGAGCTGCGGGAACCACAGGAATTGGTTCCCTGGTCATGTCAATTCCATACTGAAGAAGGGTTCTGTAAATATTCGGGAATCTGTTGATTATGAAATCTCTGTCTTTGAAACTGATATCAAGATAAACAAAATCGTCCCCCCACTTCTTCATTTCGTGATCAATGGCCCTTGCAACAATATCTCTCGGTGCAAGTTCCTTCAGGGGATGCACCTTCTCCATAAATCTTTCACCCCTTTTATTGAGCAGAATAGCTCCTTCTCCCCGCACCGCCTCTGAAATGAGAAAGTTCTTTGCCTCAGGGTGATAGAGACAGGTGGGATGAAACTGGGTAAATTCCATATTACAAATATCAGCTCCTGCTCTGTAAGCCATGGCAACACCGTCGCCGGTGGCAACATCGGGATTGCTGGTGTAGAGGTAAACCTTCCCTGACCCACCTGTGGCAAGAACTACCACCTTTGCTGAAAAGACTTCCACATCTCCAGTTTCTTTATTCAGTACATAGGCACCAAGAACAGTGTTTTTCCCCTTCAATTTCATCTTCTTTGTGGTTATGAGATCAATTGCCATTCTGTTTTCAAGAAGAGTGACATTTTCCCGTGATTCAGCCCTCTCAACCAGGACTTTCTGAACCTCTCTCCCGGTGAAGTCTGTTGCATGTGCAACTCTTCTGGTAGAGTGTCCCCCCTCTCTTCCCAGTTCAAGCTCACCATTATGCCTGTCAAATGGCACCCCCCACTCCATCAATTCCTTCACTCTCTCCGGACCATTCTTCACAACAAGTTCCACAGTCTTTCTCTTACACAAACCATCTCCCGCTTTGAGTGTGTCCTGAATATGGGATTCGTAACTATCCTCTGGAGAAAGAACGGCCGCAATACCACCCTGCGCATGGGCGGTATTTGAATCAAATTTGCCCTTTTTCATCAATACAGTAACTCTGGCAAATTCAGATGCTTTAATGGCAAAACTCAGACCTCCAACCCCACCACCAATAACCAGTACATCTGTTTCATGAAACATCTGGAGCCTCCAGTAGAAGTTAATGGGCTTCAGCCCAGTTCTTTCCTATGCCAATGTCAACTTTGAGAGGCACAGAAAGTTCTATCACATTCTCCATCTCCTCTCTGATCATCCTGGCAGCCTTCTCCACATCACTCTCCTCAATCTCAAAAAGAAGCTCATCATGTATCTGAATCAGCATATGAGCTCTGAGACCGGTTTCCTTCAACCTGTTATAAATGTTAATCATGGCAAGTTTGATGATATCCGCCGCAGATCCCTGAACGGGGGTGTTGATGGCAGTTCTCACTGCAAGCTGTCTCTGAACAGGATTTTTACTTCTTATGTCTGGTATATACCTTCGTCTTCCCATAATCGTTGTGACATATCCTCTCTCTTCTGCTTCCCTTACAGTTTTCTCAATAAATTCCCTGACTCCTCTGAACTTTCTGAAATAGTTATCAATATACTCCTTTGCCTCTGAGTGGGAAATACCAAGCTCCTTGGAAAGACCATGGGGTGTCATACCATAAATCACTCCAAAATTTATCACTTTTGCTCTTCTTCTCAGGTCCGGAGTAACTTCCTCAGGACTCACCCCAAAGACTCTTGAGGCAGTCTCAGTATGAATATCCTTACCCTCTAAAAAAGCCTTCTTTAATTCCTCATCACCTGAGAGATGAGCCATGATTCTCAACTCAATCTGGGAATAATCGGAAGACAGCAACTTCCATCCCTCAGGAGCTATAAAGGCCTTTCTTATTTCTCTTCCTTCAAAATCCCTGGCAGGTATATTCTGGAGATTGGGTTCACTGCTTGAAAGCCTTCCCGTCGCTGTCACTGTCTGATTGAAACTCGTATGAATTCTCCCGGTGGCGGGATTTATCATCTGTGGAAGTGCATCAACATAGGTGGACTTGAGCTTGCTGAGGGTTCTGTAGCGAAGAATCAGCTTGGGTAGCTCATACTTTGTGGCAAGTTCAGAAAGAATTTCTTCACCGGTGGAATACTGTCCAGTCTTCGTTTTCTTTATCTTCTTGTTTCCGGGCATTTTCATTTTCAATTTTTCAAAAAGAATGTAGCCAAGCTGTCTGGGAGAATTTATATTGAATTTCTCACCGGCAAAGGCGTATATTTTCTCCTCCAGAGAAGCCAGTTCCCTCTCAAACATCCTGGAAAGATTTTTGAGATGTTCCACATCTATGAGCACCCCTCTCAACTCCATATCTGCAAGAACTTTAATAAGAGGTAACTCAATTTTTCTGTAGAGTTCCCAGAGATTGTTCTCCTTCAACTTCTCCTCTAAAATATGGGCAAGTTTCAAAGCGATGTCAGAATCCTCCGCTGAATATTTCGTGGCAGTTTCAATGTCAACCTGTGAAAAATTTTTCTCATTTTTTCCCTTTCCTGCCACCTCACCATACTTAATCATTCTGTATCCCAGGTATTCCAGTGAAAGATTATCAAGTTTGTGGGAAAACTTCTCCGGATTGAGAAGGTAAGAAGCAATCATGGTATCATGTTTGATGGGGTCAATTTCTATTCCATACTTCTTTATCACAGAGTAATCATACTTGATGTTGTGACCAATTTTACCAACTTCAGGATCTTCAAGAAAAGGCTTTATCACCTCCAGAACATCCTTTACAGAGGGCTGTTTTTCCACCCCGATATAGTGATGACCAACCGGAATGTAAAAGGCCTTACCCTCCTCATATGCAAAGGAAATCCCAACTATCTCAGCTGTTACCGGATCAAGAGAAGTTGTTTCAAGATCAAATGATAATTCACCCTTCTCTTTTGCTTTGAGAAACTCCCTTTTTATCTCTTCAATATCAAAAAGGGTTCTGTATTCAATATTTGCAGATTCCTTCTCAGTGTCAGATGCAAGCTGAAGTTCTTCCAGAAGTTTGTTGAACTCCAGCTCCATAAAGATTTCTCTCAATTTCCTCCTGTCAGGTTCAGGTATCTTGAACTGTGAAAGATCATCTTCAATTTCAAGATCATCCTTCAGTTTCACAAGTCTTTTACTGACTTCCAGAAGATCCCTGTACTGCTGAAATTTTTCTCTCTGTTTTGGCTTAAGTTCATCAAGGTGCTGATATATCCCTTCAATGGAACCATACCTGTTAAGGAGATCCTTCGCCGTTTTTTGTCCAACTCCCGGAATGCCGGGAATATTGTCGATGTTATCTCCCGACAGGGCAAGAAAATCGTGAACCTGCTCAGGAAAAACTCCCAGTTTCTCTTTAACACCCTCCCTGTCATAAATCTTATCCTTCATTGAATCATACATTACCACATTCTCATCAACAAGCTGCATCAAATCCTTATCACCAGCAACAATGACAATGGGAGAAACTTTAGACTTGAACTTCTTGATAAGAGTTGCAATGATATCATCAGCTTCATAGCCTGGCATCTCAATGACTTTAATTCTGAATGCTTCAAGTATCTTTTTTATCCATTTGATCTGTTCTTCCAGATCTGGTGGAGGAGGCGGGCGATTTGCCTTGTACTCTTTATATATGTCTGCCCTGAAGGTTGGGACTTTTGAATCAAAGGTAACAACAAGATATTCAGGAGAAAGGTCCTTAATGGTTTTTATGAGCATATTTGTAAAACCAAAAATAGCATTGGTGGGAAGTCCCTTGCTGTTACTCAGTCCTCTAATTGCATAGTAAGCCCTGAAAATGTAGGAACTTCCATCAATAATGGCAAGACCACCACGATAAGATCTCTTCCCAGCCATATCGGTTTTATTATATCACTCCACTGGAAAATCCAAAAAGAAACAAATTTTTCACCATTCAGATATTTTTTAAAAAATTTTTCTTTCGAGAGATAAGTTTTTGATAACATATTGAAATCAAAAGATTAATTTCTACTGTCAGATCTGGCAGGAACCTTGCGTTTATAAACTGAACATAAAAGGAGGAGAAAATTGTGGTACAGATCAACAGAACATTTTGAAAAGAGAAGGAAACAGAGGGGACTGAGAAAACAAATGCTTTCTTTTATTCTGAAGTATGGAATTGAGGTGGAACGGGCAGGGGCAATTTTCATATTTATTGAACTAAAAAAGTTACCACCCGCTTTGAGGAAAAGCGAATTTGCAAGAAAAGCTTCAAAATGGCTTATTGTTCAGTCACCATCTGGGGAATTGATTACCTGCTACGCAACTTCCAGGCCCTTGGAAGTAATAAAGAAAAAGACAAAACTGGATTTGAGAAAAACAGGGAGCTTGACTATTTAAGAAGGTTGATATAAAAAAGAAATAAACGATCCGGAGGTGTAACCATGTCCTGGTTTGGAAAATTAGGAGGAGCAGGCCTTGGATGGCTACTTGGAGGACCCATTGGCGGCCTGATCGGTGCAGCACTGGGACACATAGTTGATGAGGCGGTTGAGGAGGAAAACAGGAAAAGGGATATCAACAGTGAAAACTACCAGTTATCTGATGAGGATATTCAGCTCATCTACATCACATCAATCATTGCAATGATGGCCAAAATTGCCAAGGCTGATGGGATAGTATCAAGAGAAGAAGCAGATTTTGTAAAAGCTTTTATGATTAACGATATGGAACTTACCGGAGAATTGTATGAATACGCAAAAAATGTTTTCAATTCAGCAAAAAATGATAATTACTCTATAGAAGAATATGCTCATCAATTTAAAAAGTTAACAGATTTTGATCCTCAGATGAGATACAGCATGTTGAATTTACTCTTTAACGTGGCAGCTGTTGATGGAATACTTGATCCCGGAGAAGAGGTGCAACTTAAAAAAGTTGCCGATGTGTTTGGTATTAAGCAGAACGAATTTGAGGAACTGAAGAAAATCTACTGCAATATAGAAGATCTCACCAGGTATTACAACCTGCTTGGCTGCAGGGATACGAATGTTTCACTGGAAGAAGTGAAAAAATGCTATCTTGAAAAAGTAAAAAAATATCATCCCGATACCCTGGCAGGAAAGGATCTACCAGAGGAAATTATTAAACTGGCAGAGGAAAAATTCAAAGAGATACAGGAAGCATACGATAAAATTTTGGGAAGGAGATAGTTAGCCCTCAATCCCTGGCGCCATTTGGTATTCCATAAATTGGGGATATACCTCGTTTCCTCTATAATTTTATGCTAAAATTATCACAAGTATTAAAAAGGAGGGGTTACCAATGAAGAAAAGCCTGGTTCTGCTTGTTGTTCTTATTTTTCTCGCTGGTCCGGGTCATCTTTTTGCAACAACCACCTATTTAAATTCACTGAATATCCCTGTATGGGCCACCAACGATGATTTCATTGCACAGAGCATGTTTCCCCAGTTGATACCGGTTTTTTCAAAAAGATTTGTTCTTGAATACTCTGGCACAAATATATGGGGATACACTTATCTACCACTTCTATCTGGCAACGCTGCGCTGATATTAAACAGACCATATTCTGGTTCCATAGCAAACGGTACCAATGTTTTTGGCGCTGGTTACTCAATGAATCTGGGATCCCTTGGCAGGGGAGGATTTATTTTAACTTTTGGCAGGAATTCAAATGATTACACGGAACTTCCAACTGATGTACCCAAAACCAAAGGAGGAAGTGAAAATTATTCCTCATCAGGTCATGTGGGATTACTTGCAGGAATAAGTTTACATCCGGGCATGCCGGTAGACCTCAGCCTCGGCATAAGTTTCCCATATGAACACATTTCCAGCAACATCAACGATGATTCAGGCCATACCATTGCATCTTCCCTTGATAACAGCAACGGATTTGGATTAAGTCTTAATGGAAGAACCAGAATAAACAAGTTCAGAATATATGGAAATATCAATTACCAGTACTCAGGGAGAGAAACCGCCAACAAGACTTGGGGAGGTGCGACCTATGATCTATTAACTGAAAACTCTTCCGATGAATCTGATAATAAAATTGATATTGCCGGAGGAATTTCCTACCCTCTATCACCAGTAAAAGGACTTCTCATCAGAAGCGGTGCAACAGTTGATATTGGATATGAGGGTTTTACAAAAGATCAACATCTATATGTAAGAGATGTTTCAAGTACGACCATAACTCCTGAGGATAGATGGAGCCTCAATTTCACACTTGATGCATTTTTAAGCGGAGTCATGAATATTTACAAATCATGGTATCTGCTCGGTGGAATAAGAAAAATTATCTTCTATTCATATTCCCGAAGCAAGAGCCTGAACCAGAATGACAAGATTACATCTGCCCATTCAAATTCAATATTCTCCTCACAACCCACATCCATTGCAATGGGAATAAGGGGGAAGATTGGTTTTATCAAACTGGATTTTACACTGAATACCAATGCAATTCTTAATGGGACCTATATTCTGAGCGGTGTGGCAAATTCACTTTTTGCCCGTTTCGCAATTTCAGTAATCTGGTAGGAGAATGCCATGATTATTTATGAAGATGAAAATGTAAAGTTAACCATTGTCAATGGAGGGAACTTCCGCCTTGATGGTGGTGCCATGTTTGGTGTTGTACCGAAGGTGATGTGGGAAAAATTGATTGAGGTCAATGAAAAGAACCAGATACCCATGGCCACCAATTCCCTTCTCATAACATTTAAAAACGACAGAAGAAATATACTTATTGACACGGGAAATGGAGACAAGTACACGGAAAAAGAGAGAAAAATATATGACTTTGAAAAAAGAACTATCACAGATGCTCTGAGAGAGGTGGGAGTTGCACCTGAGGATATAACAGATGTGGTACTGACTCATCTCCACTTTGACCACACTGGAGGTTCAACTATTCTGAAAAACGGAGAAGCCGTTCCAACCTTTCCCAATGCCACATATTACATCCACACAGATCAGTGGGAGCATGCCCTCAACCCAAACGAGAGAGACAGGGCAAGCTACCTTTCCTGGAACTATCTGCCCCTTATGGAAAATGGTCTTGTAACCCTGCTGGAAGGAGAAACAGAAATAGCAGATGGTGTTGTTGTAATCCCGACTGAGGGGCACACCCCGGGTCATCAGAGTGTTCTCATCACAACCCGGAGCGGTAAAAAATTTTTCTACGCAGGGGACCTAATTCCAACCTCAAGACACATCCCCCTTCCTTACATTATGTCGTATGACCTGTATCCTGTGACAACTCTGAAAGTGAAGAAGGATATTCTTCTGCAGGCAATTGATGAAGACTGGACTATAATCTTTGAACATGACTATGATACACCTGTGGGAAAAGTGGAATTAAATGAAAAGGGAAAATTTCAGCTCAGGAGGATATAATGGATTTTATGTACAACGAAGTGCAGGAGATGTTAAAAGATTCCATAAAAAGGTTTGTTGAAAAAGAAGTTTCACCACATGTGGATGAATGGGAAGAAAGAATGGAATTTCCCATTGAAGTTATGAAAAAACTTGGAGAAAATGGTTTTCTGGGGATCCCATATCCCGAAGAATACAATGGACAGGGGCTGGGATATCAGGAGTACATAATTGTCCTTGAAGAAATAGCCAGAGCCTCTGCCTCCCTTGCTATAGCTGTGGCAGTCAATGGCCTGCCCCAGCTGATAATTGACAAATTTGGCAACGAAGAACAGAAAAGAAAATATCTTCCAAAACTCAGCACGGCAGAGATAACTGGAGGTTTCGCCCTCACAGAACCTGATTATGGTTCAGATGCAAAGAGCATAAAGACCTTTGCGGAAAGAAGAGGAGACAGATACATCATAAATGGAACCAAGAGGTTCATCTCCCAGGCAGGGGTTGCCGACCTCTACATACTTCTTGCAAGGACTCAAAACACCGGTTCTTCTCACGACATAACCGCCTTCATCATCACAAAGGATATGAAAGGAATAACCTTTGGTAAAAAAGAACGAAAAATGGGGCTCAACGCAACGGCAACAAGGGAAATCTATCTGGAGGATGTTGATGTACCTGTTGAAAATGTGGTGGGAAAAGAGGGTTATGGATTTAAGATAGCAATGATGGCTCTGGATTCTGGAAGAATAACAATTGCTGCGACGGCCATTGGCATCGCAGAGGCTGCAAAGGATTGTGCCCTCAGGTATGCTGTAACGAGAAGGCAATTTGGAAAACCAATTGTGGAATTTCAGGGAGTGAGTTTTCCCCTAGCGGACATGGAGACAAAGATAAATGCAGCGCGACTACTCACTCAGAGGGCCGCCTTTCTAAGGGACAGAGGTCTCCCCTATTCCAAAGAAGCTGCAATGGCAAAGCTATTTGCTACTGACATAGCCATGGAGGTTACAACCAATGCCGTTCAGGTAATGGGAGGGAATGGTTACATGAAGGATTACCCGGTAGAAAGATATATGAGAGAAGCAAAAGTGATGCAGATAGTGGAAGGTACCAATCAGATTCAGAAACTGGTCATAAGCAGACACATGGTCAGGGAAATTTCAAGAACTCTCTGAGTCTTCTTTCCCCTCTATTTCATCTCTTTTAAACCTTGAATTGCAGGATGGACACTGGTAATAGTAGGATTTTCCTCTTCCCTTTTTCTTTACGAGGATGGGGTAACCACATGAAGGACAGGGGTGGTCCACCGGCTCATCCCATAAGGCAAATTTACACTCAGGATACCTGCTGCAGCTGTAAAAAATTTTACCCTTACCTGTCACCCTCTCAACAATTTCGCCTTCACCACACTGGGGACACTTTATCTTCAATGAGTAGGGAGCAGTATAGTTGCACTTTGGATATCTCTCACACGCCAGATATCTCACTCCTCCCTTTCCCCTCTTAATAATTAATCTGCTGCCACACACCGGGCACTTCTCATCAGAATACTCTATCTCTTCAGGCAGGGGTCTTGTGTACTTACACTCCGGATATCTGCTGCACGCAAGAAATTTTCCATACCTGCCATATCTCACCACAAGCTTCGCACCACAGACAGGACACTCCTCATCGGTTACCTCAACCCCCTCCTTCTTTATGTTTTTCATCTCCTCCCTGGCTCTTTCAAGATCCCTTTCAAATTTGCTGTAAAACTCTCTGAGATCCTCAACCCAGTCCCTTTTCCCCTCTTCAATCAGATCAAGTCTCTCCTCCATCTCCGCTGTGAACTTCTCATTCATTATGTCAGGAAAACTCTTATCAAGCAGTTCCGTTATAAGGAAGCCCAGATCAGTTGGAACAAGGAAATTCTTCTCCTTTCTTACATAGCCCCTCTCCTGAATCGTAGAGATTATCGTAGCATATGTTGAAGGTCTTCCTATCCCCTTCTCTTCCAGTTCCCTGACAAGGGTACCCTCATTAAATCTTGGCGGAGGCTTTGTAAAATGCTGTTCAGGGGTTATCTTTAGCACATCAAGTTTCTCACCCACCTTCACTTCTGGAAATATCATTTCACCATTTTCCTCCTCCTGCTCCCTGTACACCTTCAGGAAGCCAGGAAAAATCAACTTCTTTCCTGTAGCAGTAAATGTGTATTTTCCAGCTCTGATGGTTATGGTATGCTGATCATAGCGGGCAGGAGGCATCTGTGATGCGACAAACCTCTCCCAGATAAGTCTGTAAAGTCTGAAACTATCCTTATCAAGGTACTGCTCAATGGAGTCAGGGGGATAATCCATAGAAGTAGGTCTTATTGCCTCGTGGGCATCCTGAGCAGCATTTTTATTTTTAAACTTATTAGGTGAGGAAGGAAGAAATTCCTCCCCATACTTTTCCCTGATAAAATCTCTAACCATTGAAACTGCTTCATCGGCAATTCTTACAGAATCGGTCCTCATATAGGTAATTAACCCCACCGTTCCATACGGTCCAAGGTCAACGCCCTCATAGAGTCTCTGTGCAATCATCATTGTTTTTTTCGCACTGTAGCCAAATCTTCTTGAAGCTTCCTGCTGGAGAGTGGAGGTTATAAAGGGAGGAGGAGGATTCCTCTTAACTTCCTTCTTCTCCACCTTTTCAACGACAAAATCGCTACTTTCAAGATCAGAGAGTATAACCTTTACCTCTTCTTCACTCTTTATCTCAGCTTTTTTACCCTCAATTTTGCTGAGTCTGGCTGTGATTTCAGGAGGAGTTGAAGCTTTCAGAAGGGCAGTGACTGTCCAGTATTCCTCAGGCACAAATTCTCTGATTTTCTTTTCTCTCTCACATATAATCTTGACAGCCACAGATTGAACTCTCCCTGCACTCAATCCCCTCTTAACCTTTTCCCACAGAAGGGGACTCAAATTGTAACCAACAAGTCTGTCCAGAATCCTTCTCGCCTGCTGAGCATTAAAAAGATTTTCATCAAGGTCCCTGGGATTGTTTATTGCATCCTCGACTGCTCTCTTTGTAATTTCGTGAAAAACCGCTCTTTTTATGGGCTTATCCTTCACCTTTTTTCTTATTTCCTCTGCTATGTGCCAGGCTATAGCTTCACCTTCCCTGTCAGGATCGGGAGCCAGGTAGATCTCGTCAACCTTTGCAGCAGCATCCCTTATCTCCTTAATTACCTTCTCCTTTCCTTTAATCGTGATGTAGGTAGGTTTAAAATTATTTGTTACATCAACTCCCAGGGAATTTTCAGGAAGATCCTTTACGTGACCCTTCGATGCCTTTATTACAAAATCCTTACCCAGAAATTTTGAAATTGTTTTTACCTTGGTGGGGGACTCAACCACAAGAAGTTTCTTATTCATCTACACCTTTCTTCTGAAAAAATTTGGATGTGTCTCTTCAATGTAACCCTTTATCTGCAGGTTAAAAAGGATATCCATGAGTTCTCCAAAACCTTTTTTACTCATATTCAGAAGAGCATCAAAGTGAACTCCGTCTTTCTCAATCAGTTCAAAAACTTCCCTTTCTCTATCATCCAGTTCTGGTAATTGTATATTTAAAAAATTTTTTTGCAACCCCAGGTCCCTGAGAAAATCCTCCGTATCAAGAAAAGGTACAGCCCCCATTTTGATAAGGTAGTTGGTTCCTCTGCTCCTGTCGGAAAATATTGAACCCGGCACAGCATATACCTCCCTGTTTTGCTCAAGGGCATACCTGGCTGTGATAAGTGCCCCACTTCTCTCACCAGCCTCAACAACTATCACAGCTTTTGACACTCCACTGATAATCCTGTTTCTCAAATAAAAGTTTTGTTTAAAAACCCTCGATCCCGGGAGATACTCGGAAAGGATGAGACCTCTCTCCGCTATTTTTTCAGCAAGCTCCTCATGCCTTCTGGGGTAGATTCTATCAGGTGGAGATGGTAAAACAGCAATTGTCTTTCCCTGTGACTCAATAACGGATTTGTGGGCAACTGCATCAATTCCTCTCGCAAGTCCACTCACCACCGGGATATCAGCTTCCGCCAGCTCAGATGCAATTTTCTCTGTGACTTCCTCCCCATAGGAGGTGGGCTTCCTTGTTCCCACGATTGCCACAATATTTTCCTTCAGAAGAGATAAATCTCCCTTATAGAAAAGCACCGGCGGCGGGTAATCTATCTCTCTAAGCAGTGAGGGATACTCTTCATCCCACATGGAGAGGAGGTCCCACCCCATTCTGTCAAGATCCTCAAGCAATTTGAGGGATCTCTCAAGCAACTCTTCAACCGAATACTCACCCTTTAACAATCTGTGCTGCCTGTAATTTTCCCATGCTTCTCTCGGAGTCTTAAAGTTCTCCACAAGATTTTTTAAATGGGAAAAGCCAATCCCCTTCTGCCATAAAAGGACCAGTGCATACAGCTTACTTTCTCTGAAATCCATGCTTTCATTTTATTTTTCATTGAATTTTTGTCAATTTTTTACAAAGAAGGAAATAGTGAGATGGTTCCCTCACAAGTTGACAAATGAATCATAATTTAATAGGATTAAAGCATGAAGGGCAGGCTATATGTTGTTCTCGCACTTATTTTTCCAGCATTCCTCTTTTCCGAAACAGGTAATCTTCCATACTTTACTCAACACTATCTAAAATGGGGAGCCGGAAGTAAAATCAACTATTTTTACTTTTCACCTTCAAACTCACCTGGGGAGTATCAGAAAACTGGAATAAAAATTTTCGGTTTTTATTCACCTCTGACAGAAGCTGTTTTTGAAGCAGGATGGAGTGCATCCTTCACAAGGAGATCATATCCTTCAGTTGAGTGGCTTTCTGCCACTGGAGACCTTGATCTGAACACTTTTTACAAAATTAAACTCAGACAAAATTTGAGCCTCTGGCTAAATGCAGGACTTTACCTTTTTGCCCCTGTTAAAGATCAGAGCACCTATGGTGACACTTCAAGTTACTTATTCAATCTTATTCTCAATTATATCTCTGGAAGGCTTACCTTTACCGGTAACTTCGGGTACTTCTACGACAGAAGAATAAATTTTATTGATAGAGAACCTGACCTCTTTGAGAGGATGGCATGGGAAGAAGTTGACTACACCTGGAGTCCCTTTTCAATCGGGGCAATTTATAATCTATCCCGTTTTTCACCATTTATTCTCTTTGAAGGTGAAAAACTCTATGGAAGCGGAGTCCCCCTCTTTATATCAACGGGTGTTAACCTTGAAATTACTCCCTGTATAACTGTTACCCCTGTGGCAGAGTGGAAGCTTTACAGAAAAAGCATAGAGGGATACCCGGAAAAGGGCAATGTTACTCTGGAACTCACCATTTTCTATCATCCACCACAGATCTCTTCTTCAAAGAAAAAAATTCAGATCTCATTAAAAAAGAGAGCCGAACTCACAATCAGTGTTAAAAATGTCAAAGGGAAGGCAGAGGTCAAATTAAATGGCGTAACTCCAGATATCAAGCAGGACAATACATTTAAATACCTGGATCTACTTCCTGGGAAATATTCCCTTACAATCAGTGCAGAAGGATACAGAAGCCTTACAACCGAAGTGACATTGCAACCTGACGAGAAAAAAGTGTTAGAAGTTGAACTGAGAAAAATCATTTTGCCGGGAAGTATCCTTGGATTTGTAACAACTTCAGGGATCCCCGTAGAAAATGCTAAAGTAAAAATAAGTGGCCCTGTAACCTCCACCACATACACAGACAGAAATGGGATGTTCAAAATAAAGGGACTTCCTCCTGCAACCTATTCAATAACGGTTACTGCTCCCGATTATCAGGCTTCTCAGCAATTTGTGGAAGTTGAATCAGGTACACAGGAGGTGGTGAGAATAAATCTCAAAGAGATAGAATTCCCTCATGCCATAATAACTCTGAAAATCGTCACAGAGAAAAGAGAACCAGTTAAAGAATACAAATTCAATGTTAAAGCCTCTAAATTCAGAGTGTTAAAACATGAACCTGGAGAGCTAAAATTGAAAGTTTCACCTGGAGAGATCTCAATTTCCATTTCTGCACCCGGGAGGAAAGAAAAACACCTTAAATTTTCTGTTGAAGATGGTGATGAGATTGAAACGACTGTTAAACTGAAAAAAGTGAGGTGAAAAAATGGCAAAGTTGAACACTGTGGTTAAAAGAGAAGTAAAAATAAAAGCTCCTGTGGAAAAAGTTTTTGAACTCCTCTCAGATTATGAGAGATCCGCATCTCATGTTCCTGACCTTGAAAAGATAGAAAAGAGAGGAGAAATTTACCACTGGGAATTCAAGCCTGTGGGAGTAAAGGGAATCAATGTCAAAGTTCAGTACGATGTAAGATTCTCAAATATTCCTCAAAAGGAAGTTTCATGGGAAACGATTCCCGGGAGTGGAAATGCCGAGGTAAAGGGAAAATTCGAATTAAAGGGTGAAGGTGACGAGACATCTGTCACCCTCACCATGGATGTAACTGTTGATGCCCCCATTCCCAGATTGATGACAAAACTTGCAAAGCCAATCCTGGAAAGTGAAATAAAAAATCTTGTTGAGGGATACCTGACCAACATAAGAAAAACCCTTGAGGGATAGTCACTCCTCAACTTCCTCTTCCACTTTTTCTTCGTTGTTGAATCTGTCCCGCACATGAAGTTTACCTGAAAGGGGAATGCAATTCAGATAGATATTCAGTGATCCATCCCTGTTTTCAAAGGCAGTCCCGATTTTCTGCCAGATGTCTCTACCTTCTTTACCCTCAATGATAACATAAACATCTTTCATACCTCACCTCCTCAGGTCTGAACTTTTATTCTGAAATTTAACCTGTCAAGCATCCTGTACTGAATTGCCTCTGTCAGATGATGCTCCCTTATTTTCTCCTCCCCTTCAAGGTCTGCAATGGTACGGGCGACTTTTATCACCCTGTGAAAAGCTCTGGCACTGAGTCCAAATTTCTCCATTGCAATCTCAAGTATTCTCTTTTCCCCTTCTCCCAGAGGTGCAAATTTCTCTATCAGAGAAGGTGTCAGCATCCCATTGGAGTGGATTCCATACTTCCTGTACCTCTCCCACTGAATTTTTCTTGCTTTCAACACCCTCTTTCTTATCCTGAGAGAAGTTTCCCCTTTTTTTATAGTTGAAAGGTCTCTGTATTTGATTGATGGAACCTCAATCTGAAGATCAATTCTATCAAGCAGAGGTCCAGATACCCTCTGCTGATACCTCTGAATCTGGGATACACTGCAGGTACACTGGTGATACGGGTCAGTAAGATAGCCGCATGGGCAGGGATTCATTGCAGCCACAAGCATGAATCTCGCGGGGTAAATGACTGTTCCCGAAGCCCTTGTAACTGTAACCACACCATCCTCAAGGGGCTGTCTCAATACTTCAAGAACATTTCTCTTGAATTCAGGCAATTCATCCAGGAAGAGGACACCATTATGACTGAGTGTAACTTCACCGGGTCGGGGAGGATTCCCACCTCCTATCAGCCCCACATCCGAGATAGTGTGATGTGGTGATCTGAAGGGCCTTGTTGTGATAAGGGAATCATCCTTTTTAAGCAAACCTGCAATGGAATATATTTTTGTTGTTTCAAGGGCTTCTTCAAAGTTCATGGGAGGAAGTATTGTTGGAATTCTCTTTGCAAGCATTGACTTCCCGGAGCCCGGTGGACCCACCATCAGTATGTTATGGCCTCCAGCAGCCGCTATTTCGATAGCTCTTTTTGCCTGCTCCTGTCCCTTAACCTCGGAAAAATCAATGGAGTAATCAGGATAGAGGGTCCTCTCCTCACCCCCGGAAGAAATTACAAATCCTGCCTTTCCCTCATTCAATCCCTCAATGATTTCTGTGATGTTCCCCACTCCCCAGACGGGTAGATTGTTCACAATCAGGGCTTCTCTGAGATTTTCTGCTGGAATTAAAAGCTTGAGATTCAGATCCCTTGCCAGGAGGGCAACGGGTAGTACCCCCCTCACCTTTCTCAAATTTCCATCAAGGGAAACCTCTCCAACAACCATGAGCGATTCCAGCCTGCCCGGGTCAACATATCCCAGCCCAGAGAGTATACCAAGGAGGATTGGCAGGTCGTAAAAAGTTCCTTCTTTTTTAATACCTGCTGGTGCCAGATTTACCACAATTTTCTTTGAAGGCAGAGAGAGGCCAGTGCTTGAGATGGCTGACCTTATTCTCTCTCTGCTCTCCTTAACAGCATTATCTGCAAGTCCAACAATAACAAAGGTTGGAAAAGCTGAGGTGGAAATGCTCACCTCAACCTCAACCTCCACTGCCTCAACTCCCCTTATAGTGGCTGAACTGATTTTTATCACCTCCATGCTTGCAATTTTACAAAATATTGAGTTTTTGTCAAGAAATTTTTATTATAAAATAAATTGATTTTAAACCACGATTCTGTATAATTGAGTCAGGATGTTTCCAAGAGAAAGATTGATAAACAGTGGGGCTTCATCCCTTTCAGATTATGAGCTTCTGGCAATTATTCTGAGAACAGGCAGAAAGGGTGAGGATGTTTTGACACTTTCTAGAAAAATAATCAACAAATTTAATGGATGGAGAGGCCTGGAAAAAGCTGGAATCAGAGAACTTGCCACGACTGAGGGTATAGGTATTGCTAAAGCTGTCACCATCAAAGCGGTCTTTGAGATATGCAGAAGATTATCTATGGAGAGTGTGCGGAAAAGAAGAATCACATCTCCAGAGGATGCCTTCAGTTTCATAAAACCTCTTATCTGGAATGAGGAAAGGGAGAAGCTAATGGTTGTTATGCTGGATAACAAAAACCAGGTCATAAAATATGAAATACCGGGAATAGGAAGTGGCAACGGGATTGTGCTGACACCGAGAGAAATTTTTATTTCAGCAGTTAAAGAGAGTGCGAGCGGAATAATCCTTGGTCACAACCACCCATCTGGCGATCCCACACCTTCAAAGGCGGATATTGAGTTCACGAAGAGGGTTAAGGAAGCCGGGGAGATTCTGGGAATAAGACTGCTCGATCACATCATTGTCGGGAATAACTCTTTCAGGAGCATGAAAAATATGGGGATTATTTGATCAGGCAATTTTACCAAGTTCCAGTCTTTCACCCCACAATTTGAACATTTCCATTTTTACAGCCTGGTGATCATTCACAACGAGTTCAGGATCAGTGGAAATTATCTCTTCTGCCATTTCCCTTGCCAGTGCAAGGAGATCGTTGTACCTGATTATATCTGAGTAAGGAATCTCCTGCTCACCCGATTGCCTCGTTCCCAGTATCTCACCAGGACCTCTCAATTTTAAATCCTCTTCAGCAATTTTGAATCCATCGCCTGTCTTCTCAAGGATCCTCAACCGCTGATACGCCTGCCTGCCGGCATTTTTTCCAACTATCAGAAAACATACTGATTCTTTGTCACTTCTCCCCACCCTCCCCCTCAACTGATGCAACTGAGCAAGCCCAAATCTTTCAGCGTGCTCAATTACCATTACAGTAGCATTTGGAACATCAACACCAACTTCAATTACCGTTGTGCTGACGAGGATATCTATTTCGCCCCTCTGAAATTTCCTCATTATCCACTCCTTCTCCTCAGGACTCATTCTTCCGTGGAGAAGCCCCACATTGTAACCCTTAAAAATTTTTCTCAGGTTTTCAAACATCTCGGTGGCATTTTTCAGGTCAAGTTTTTCAGATTTTTCAATGAGAGGATAAACAAAATAAACCTGTTCCTTTCTTTCAAGAGCTTTTTTCACTTCAGAAAACACGAAGTTGATTCTCCGTTCTTCCACCACAAATGTTTTTACTGGCCTCCTTCCGGGTGGCATTTCATCCAGAATGGAGACATCCAGATCCCCATATGTGGTCATCGCAAGTGTTCGTGGAATGGGGGTGGCAGTCATAACAAGAACATCTGGGTTGGTCCCCTTGGAAACCAGTTGAGCCCTCTGGATTACTCCAAAACGATGCTGTTCATCAATTATCACATACCCTAATTTGTTGAATTCCACCTTTTCCTGAAAAAGGGCATGGGTTCCCACCACAATATTTGCACGACCATCTCTTATCGCCTCAACTATTGCATCCCTCTTTCTTCCCGTAACACTGCCCGTGAGGAGAGCAACCCCAATATCAATTTTTTCGAGAAAACTTCTGATATTGAGATAATGCTGTTCTGCCAGGATTTCAGTTGGAGCCATGAGTGCAACCTGATACCCGCTTTCAACCACATCAAGAGCAGTCACCAGTGCAACAAGGGTCTTCCCGCTCCCCACATCACCCTGAAGCAGTCTGTTCATGGGAAAGGGGGAGACCAGATCCCTCTCTATTTCTCCAATTACCCTTTTCTGGGCACCTGTCAGTTCAAACGGTAAAGAGGAAAGCAGTTTCTTCTTCAATTCACCTGAAAACTTAAAGGCAATTCCCCTCTCCTTTTTGTTTTTTTCCCGCCTGTAAACAAGAGCAAGCTGGAAGGGGAAAAAAATGGAAAACTTGATCCTTCTGTGATATGGGGTGTTTTCCTCCTTTAATTTTTCCGGTGAAAGATTATCAGGGGGAAAATGAAGCTTCTCAAGGGATTCTCTAAAAGAAGGAAGGTCAATTTTACTCAAAATCCTGTCTGGAAGGTAATCATCAATTTTAATCTGCTGAAGGTATGTTTTAATTTTCTCCCTTACTTTCTCCTGTGAAAGAAACCTCTCCTGGGGATAAATGGGTATTATTCCCGGAGAGTAGCTATCCTCCTTAATTAATTCGGGGTGAATGATGCTCTTATATCCCGAAAATGTGTCAAAAACAACTTTTCCAGCCACCAGAACCTCTTCCCCCTCTTTAAACATCTTTGAAGGGTAGACCCTGTTGTAGTTAAACCATACTAATTTCAGTGCCCCTGTTTTATCTTTAAGTATTACCTGATAAAACTTTTTTCCTCCGGGGGTTCTTACTTCTCCCCTGGATACAACCTTTCCCTTTATAACCGCCTCACTATTAACCATTGCATCAAAAACAGTGGTAATCCTTCTCCTGTCCACATACTTTCCCGGAAGAAAGAGAAGAAGGTCTCTAACAGATTTTACCCCATTTTTCCTGAAGTACTTTTCAAGCCTTCTGTCTTCAACTGCAAGGGGAGTAAAAAGGAACTTCACAAAGTCGACCTTTTCCCTCCACCTGTTCTGGCTTTTTCTGAATTCTTCAATAGACTTTATGGCTTCCTTTATTATTTTTTTCTTGAGTTCATCATCAGCCACATCATACTTCTCAAACAGGGTGACAAGGTGATGGGCAAGTACGCGATCCTCAGGTTTTTTAAGTTTTTTTGCCAGATTTCTGTAGTAATAATGAAGACCACGAATATTTTTAAGTTTTGAGGGATTCTCAATTATGAATTTGAGGGGTCTTTCAAATTCATTTAGATTTATTCCCTTCCCCTCCTTCTTCCACCTTCTTTTTTATTGCTTCGAGCAACTCATTAAGTCTGATTCCATGATTTTCAGCTGCATGGCGAATGGTTTCATAATTTAACCCCTTACAGTGAAGGCAGTCCATGTGATACTCAAGGAAGACCTCCTTTACTCTGGGGTATGCCTGAAACAGATCCTTCAACATGGTATTGGGTGCTATGGGAACATTTTTCTTCTTCTTTTTCTCCATGATCGCATCCTTTAAAAGACTTTTACCCTGAAGTACCTCTGCGGATTTTTCTTGATATCCTGAATAAGTGCCTTTATCTCCTTCAGAGTTTCACGGGTTTCATTCAGTGTGTCATTCATATTGTTGTAAAATTGTTCCTCCTTCACCAGCCTGCCCATATTACCCTTTCCACTCTCAATGTAAGCAATTATTCTGTCCAGCCTTTCAAGAATTTCATTTATTTTATCAAAGGGCTTCTGATTATGCAATAACTGACCCATCGTGCCTCTTCCATTTTTAACATCAAGAACAACACCGTTTATATTGTCATAAAGTTCAGAGCTTCGCATAAACTTACCAAGGGATGAATCTGCTTTGTTTAGCAACCTTGAAAATCTATCAAGATTTGCAAGAATGGAGGTTAACTCTGCATACAGCCTGTTATCATTAACCAGCAGGCCCAGACTCCCTTTACCTGCCCTTATGGCATTACCAATATCCTTCAAGTCCTCTATAATTTGCTGAAGGTTTCTGAGAGATGCTGTCGCTCCCGATACGAATTCAGTTATATCAAGAGGAGGAACCGTTTTTATGAAATCTCCATTCTGAAGGATTCTCTTTCCACTGCTACCAATTGTTATGGTAATTATTTTATTTCCCAGAAGTCCTTTTGTCTCAATGTACGCCCTTGAATCCTCCCGTATGTACTTTTTGTATCTTGTTTTAATTTTCATCACAACAACAAGTTCCTTGCTCTGAAGTTTCTCAGGAAATCTTATATCGGATACATAACCCACAGAGACACCAGATAACCACACAGGAGATCCTATAACAAGACCATTAACCTTTGGAAAGCGAGCCCTGAGTTCATAATAAGTGGAGAAGACACCTCCTCTCCTGCCAAGTAAAAAAACCACAACAATGAGAATTATGAGTGAAGTAAATACAACAATACCAACTTTCAACCCGGAAAGGGTATAATCTTTCCTTCTCATACCATCTCCTCTCTTCCAAGGAATTTTACAATGTAGGGATCTCTGCTTCTCTTAAAATCCTCCACACTTCCCTCAAATATGAACTTTCCATCTTTAAGCATCATCAATCTGTCAGCGAGGGAAAAAGCATATTCAAGCTCATGAGTAACTATTATTGAAGCAACCCTGTACTGTTCCTTCAACATGTTGATATGCCTCACAATTGTTCTTGCAGTTATGGGATCAAGACCTGTGGTTGGTTCGTCGTAGAATATTACTCCCGGTTCTCCCACCAGAGCCCTTGCAATAGCCACCCTTCTCTTCATACCCCCACTGAGATCTCCAGGCATCGCGTCAATTACACTCTCGAGCCCCACAATTCTCAGTTTTTCCCTGACAATCCTGTCAATATTTTCTTCCTTATATCCCTCTTCATACAATCTGAAACCCACGTTCTCCCTTACTGACATGTAATCAAAGAGGGCCCCCTCCTGAAAAACCATCCCTATTTTCCTCCTCACTTCAAACCATCCATCCTCATTCAGATCTGTAACATCCTTTCCAAAAATGTAGATTCTCCCCCTGCTGCACTTTTCAAGGCCGAGGAGAAGTCTTAAAATTGTGCTTTTTCCACTACCGCTTCCTCCAAGTATTACAAGATTTTCTCCCTCATACAGCCGCAGATTTACCCCTTTAAGAACTTCCCTCTCCCGGTAGGAGAACCATACATCCCTCATTTCAATTATTATCTGCCTGCTCACTTTAAAATCTCGTAAAAGATTTTTGTCAAAATAAAATCTGCCGCCAGAATGGAAATGAAAATCACAATAACAGATGTGGTTGTTGCACGTCCTACACCCTCTGTTCCTCCTTCCACTTCAAGCCCGAAATAGTTGCCAAAGAGACCTATTATTCCACCGAAAACAAGGGACTTTGTAATGTTATTTATCAGGTCAAGGAATTTAATACCCCTCAATACCTCATTCCAGAAAAAAACCGCACCTATGTTCAGATTAACACTTGCAAGAAAATAGGCACTCACCAGTCCGGAAAAGCAGAGCAGAATTATCAGAAGGGGAAGCATTATGGTTATGGCAAGGAATTTGGGTAAGATCAGTTTCCTTAGAGGATCCGTACCCAGGACCCTCATTGCATCAAGCTGATAGGTCACCTTCATTGATCCAATTTGCGAGGTGATTCCTGAACCAACCCTACCTGCAATCATAAGTGAACCCACAACAGGTCCGATTTCTCTTATAAGGGAAATTGTTATTGCCCGGGGAACAAGGCTGACTGCCCCTATCTTATGTACACCTATTGCCGCCTGAAGGGTCAGAACCAGGCCGAGGAAAATCCCCGTTAAGATTGTGATGGGTAGAGATGCAAATCCAAGGGAGTCCATTTCAAAAAGCAGATCCCGCCAGTAAAATGGCTTTGAAAAGGTACGCCTCAAAAGCTGCCAGAATAGAATTGTAATGTTTTGAATGTGGAAAAGAAGCAAATACATTGAATATATTATAGCATAGAATCAAACACCTCTGGAACAAAACTGGAAAATGTTTAAAATAATAAATGGATAGCCTGATGCAGGGGATCGCTCTCCGATCATTCGTGATCGGAGGGAGGAAAGTCCGGACTCCACAGGGCAGGGTGGCTGGTAACACCAGCCTCCCCGACCTTTAAGGGTCGGGGAAGGGAAAGCGCCACAGAAAACAGACCGCCATCTCCCGTATTTACGGGAGGGCAAGGGTGAAAAGGTGGTGTAAGAGACCACCGCCCCCGGTGGTAACATCGGGGGGCACGGCAAGCCCCACCCGGAGCAAGGCCAAACAGGGGGTGGCTGGCCCGGCCGTATTCCCCCGGGTAGGCCGCTTGAGTCCCGGTGGTGACATCGGGACCAGATAAATGATCCCCATCCCGCAGACATCTGCGGGACACAGAATCCGGCTTATGCATCAGGCTATCCACCCTCTTCAAAAAATCAGATCAATCAACAGGGAAAGAAGAAAAACACCACCTGTAATTCTTATCCACCACACCCCCCATGCCACATACCAGAGGGGCCAGAGGGGAACCTCCGCATCGGGATCGTCGGGTGAATATTTTTCCTTCAGATCTCGTGGAATCACATCTTCTGCCAGTTTGAAAGCCTCATGTTTATCCACTGGCGTTGGTGCATTGAGGGTTTTGAACAGTCTCATGGTTACGGGGATGGAAAGATAGGTAAGGTAGATCCACCATCCGGTGACTTTCAATAGGGGGAACAGAAAGATAACCAGATAGAAGGAAATGACGAGAATCTTCATTAAAAGGATACCCCTCTCCTTACCAAGAATAACAGGAAGAGTGTGAACCCCCTTTTCCCGATCCTTCTCAAGCTTATCCAGATGCTTACCCACCACCACGGCCGTTACGGCAAGTCCATACGGTATGGTGAAAAGCCACCCCCTCCAGTCCAGTTTTCCACCTATTGCAATAATGGTTCCACCAATTATAAGGGGTCCCCAGATAAAGAAGATAGCAGCTTCTCCAAGGCCCCTGTACTTGAGTTTAAGTGGTGGTGCTACATAAAAAACACTGATGGCAAGACCGATAACCGCAAAGAGCATAATACTCCAGCTAACAGTGACGCTCAAATAGAGGGCTATAAAAAAATCGATAATGTCCATCACAAGTACCAGCAGTATAAGACCTTTCTCAGAAATAAGACCCGATGTAATTGGATGGGGTGAGTATTCCTCCCTTACATATCCTTCTGTGTCAACTTTAAATTTCAGGTCGTAGTAATCGTTCACAAGATTATTTGCTGCATGGGCGAGAATCAGACCAGCAACAACCAGAATAAAATTAAACCAGTTTAGTGAATAGTGCTCCAGGACATAAAAGCCACCCAGCAGAGCTGAAATAACTGTCATAACAAAAACACAGGCCCTGGTAATAATCAGCCACCTCGAAACCGGATCAATGTTGCTGTAATCATCAAGGTTACATGTTCTCAGAATGAAAATCCATTTTCTCAACATTTTTTCCTCCAGAGATTGAATTGAAGTATACATCAAAAGAAAAATCAGGCAAATGTCCACTCCGGGGAATGAATCCATCCCACAGTCTGGAACTTATTTGCGATGAAATCTAAAATTATATATACTTAACTCAAAATTCAGGAGGAAGAGATGTTTGATTTTCTTGTAGAGAACTTGTGGGCTGCACCCCAGAGAGCTGGAGGGAGTGCAGCTGGAAGTCTCATAATGCTCCTTATTCTCTTTGCAATTTTTTACTTTCTCCTCATACTTCCCCAGCAGAGACAGGCAAAGAAACACAGAGAAATGATCGCCAGTCTCAAGAAGGGAGACAGGGTGGTAACTGCAGGTGGCATTATAGGGACCGTAGTGGGTGTGGCAGATGATACCATCACCCTTCAGATAGCCGACGGCGTAAAAATTAAAGTAGCCAAATCCTACATATCTTCAAAACTGGGCGAAAATCAATCCAGATAAACAGGAGTAAAAGATGAAGGTTAACCCCAGGGTTCAATTTATTATTCTTGCTATTCTCCTGATAATTTCATTCATTCTGATTCTTCCATCTTTTTCCGGTGTTCCTGAGTGGTGGAAAGGACTTCTGCCTGATCAGAAGATAAATCTGGGCCTTGACCTCAAGGGAGGTATGTACCTGGTTCTTGAGGTAGAATCTGACAAGGCTGTGGAAACGACTCTCGAAAACAGAGCCCAGCGGCTGAAAAAGGATATCCCTGAACTTCAGACGAAAATTCTTCCCGGTTTGAAAATCGCCATAAGCGTGCCACTATCCAAGGAAGATGAATTAAAAGCAAAGATTTCAGATGTCAGACTGAAAGTTGTTGACACTAAAATTGAAAATGATAAATTCACTCTCATTGCAACGCTCACCCAGAGGGAAATCAGAGAAATAAAAAATATGGCTGTTGAACAGAGCCTTGAAACAATCAGAAACAGAATTGACCAGTTTGGTGTGGCGGAACCTTCCATCCAGAGACAGGGAGAAGACAGGATCGCAGTTCAACTCCCCGGGATTAAAAATCCACAGCAGGCAATTGACCTCATTGGAAAAACAGCAAGGCTTGAATTCAAATTAGTTGATGATGAAAACATGAAAAAAATCAACATTCAGAAACTCGTTGATGAAGCCATAAAGGAAAATCCCAAGGCAAAAGATGATCCTGTCTTACTAAACAGGCTTCTGAAGGGGAAAATACCCGATGATGATGAGGTACTATTTGAAAGGAGAGTCGACAGAGAAACGGGTTATGTAACAAGAATTCCTCTCCTTCTCAAGAAGACTCCTCTCCTCACGGGGGATATGGTAAGTGATGCAAGGGTCAGGGAAAATTATCAGTTTAATGAACCATATGTGGCGATTGAATTCACCTCAGATGGTGCTGACCTGTTTGCACAGATTACAGGTGAGTATGTGGGTAAGAGACTTGCCATAGTTCTGGATAATACAGTCTACTCTGCTCCTGTCATAAGGGAGAGAATCCCGGGTGGCAGAGCCCAGATAACCGGTAATTTTACATGGGATGAGGCGAGAGAGCTGGCAATAGTCCTTAGAGCAGGTGCACTTCCTGCACCGGTTAAGATTCTCCAGAAATGGACAGTTGGTCCTTCACTTGGTGAGGACTCCATAAGAAGAGGCATCATGGCCACGATTGTTGGAGGAATTTTAGTGGTAGTATTCATGGCAATTTACTATGGTGTAAGTGGAATAATAGCCGACTTTGCCCTGATCCTCAATTTAATCTTCATGCTTGCAATTCTGGCTGCCTTTCAGGCAACTCTGACGCTTCCGGGTATTGCAGGTATTGTTCTCACCATAGGTATGGCAGTGGATGCGAACATTATCATATTTGAAAGAATCAGGGAGGAACTGAGGGCTGGTAAAACTCCAAGAGCGGCAATCGATGCAGGTTACAGCAGAGCAGTAATCACAATTTTGGATGCCAATGTGACCACTCTCATCGCCGCCATCGTTCTTTTCCAGTTTGGTTCAGGACCGGTCAAGGGCTTTGCTGTGACACTCTCCATAGGAATAATAACATCCATGTACACAGCCATCTTTGTTACGAGAGCCATTCAGGAATTCATACTGGAAAAAAGAGCATCTCCTCAGACCATCAGTATATAGTAGCAGGAGGATAAAATGCCACTTGAATTTATCAAACCGGGAACGATTATAAGGTTTCTCAATTACCGGAGGTTTGCCTATCTCTTTTCCGGAACCCTTATCGTCATTTCCATAATTTCCTTCTTCTTCGGACTGAACCTTGGTATTGATTTTGCAGGCGGGACTGAACTGCACATAAAGTTCAACAGGAATGTGAAAATATCTGAATTGAGAAAAACCATAGAGTCTCTCCATCTTGGTGATGTATCCATTCAGAGATTTGGAGAAATGGGGGCAAATTCCTTTCTTGTAAGGGTTGAGAAGACAAGTTCAAGTCTAAAAAAGGGCGTCAGTAACATTGTAAGTGAGGCTCTGGAGAAAAAATTTGGGAAAAATTCCTTCAAAATTCTCAGGGAGGAATCAATCGGACCCAAGGTTGGAGCTGAACTCAGGAGAAAAGGTATTGAAGCCATCTTATTTGCCCTTATCGGTATTCTCATATATATTGCACTCAGATTTGAGTTCAGTTTTGCTGTGGGAGCAGTTCTTGCCCTTGTTCACGATGTCACAATAACTGCAGGAATGATGAACATTCTCCACAGGGAGTTCAATTTAACGACGATTGCTGCACTCCTCACAATTGTTGGATACTCCCTCAACGACACAATTGTGGTTTTTGACAGAATAAGAGAAAATATGAGAAAGCTTAAAGACAAAGTGAAGGATCTGGCGGAGATCATGAATATCAGCATAAGTGAAACCCTTTCGAGAACAGTCCTCACATCTCTGACCACTCTGCTGGTGGTAATTGCCCTTCTGGTTCTGGGTGGAGACATAATCAGGGACTTTGCCCTTGCTCTTTTCATTGGAATCGTAATAGGTACCTACTCTTCAATTTTCGTCGCAAGTCCACTCGTTCTTGCCTGGGATAGCTACACCAGGAAAAGAAAAAAGAAGGGGAGGAGTTGACGGACAAGAAATGGGTCAGAAGAAACTTTGACCCGGACGCTTCACTGAGGATTTCAACAGAACTCAATTTACCCCGGGAAATAGGAATGCTGCTATCAGCCCGGGGAATTTCCACGACGGAAGAGGCAAAAATATTTCTCTCACCTTCCCTAAGGGATCTTCCAGATCCCTTCCTCTTCAGAGAGATGGAAAAAGCTGTAAAAAGAGTGGCAAGGGCAATTGTAAATGAAGAAAAAATTGCCATTCATGGTGACTACGATGTTGATGGTATAACGAGTACCGCTCTCCTTTACTTATTTCTAAAAGAGGTGGGAGCAAGAAATGTTTCCTACATACTCCCAAACAGAATAACGGACACTTATGGCCTCTCAATGGAAGCTGTAAAGGTGTTATATGAAAAGGGAGTCACCGTTCTGATAACTGTGGATTGTGGTTCATCGAGTTACAGAGAAGTTGAGTTTGCCCAATCACATGGAATGGATGTCATAATAACTGATCACCACCAGATTGGTGATAGAGTTCCCCCGGCTTTTGCCCTTCTCAATCCTAACAGAAAGGGTTGCTCCTTCCCATCAAGGGAACTGGCAGGAGTTGGAGTTGCCTACTACTTTGTAATAGGATTGAGAAGCTATCTGAGAAGAACAGGTTTCTTCAGAAGAAGAGAAGAGCCCAATCTAAAAAAGTATCTTGATCTGGTTGCCCTGGGAACAATAGCGGACATTGTACCTCTTACAGGTGCAAACAGGATTTTTGTTAAAAAGGGGCTTGAAGTCCTGGAGGATACAAAAAGACCCGGGCTTGTGGCATTGAAAAAAGTGGCGGGGATTGAAAACAGCAGGATAACTCCCTACACAGTTGGTTTTATTATTGCACCCCGACTCAACGCCTCGGCGAGACTGGGAGACACAGAACTACCATTCCGTCTGCTCATCTCAGAAAATCTTGAAGAGGGAATCGTGATTGCAAGGGAACTGGAAAAGAGAAACAGAGAGAGACAGGAGCTTGAAAGACTCATAGAAAAGGAGGCCCTTGAACACTACTCATCCTCAGGAGATGCAGAAGGGAGAAAAACACTGGTCCTTTACAATCCGGAGTGGCATCCGGGCATAATAGGACTGGTGGCTTCAAGACTCGCTGAAAGATTCAGAAAACCCACCTTCATACTTGGAAACAAGGGAGATGTAACTGTGGGTTCAGGACGATCATTACCAGGGATTCATCTGTTTTCTGTGCTTAAAGAGATGGAAGACCTCTTTATAAGCTATGGTGGGCACAGTATGGCAGCAGGTTTAACCATTGAAGAGGAAAAGATTCCCCTGTTGATTGAAAGAATTGAAGAGGTTGTTTCCCGAATAGGAAGGGATCTGGAGATTGTTGAAACTTACGATTTCGATCTTCAGCCTTCCAGGTTGAGTATGGAATTAATGGAAGGGATAAATCTTCTCCAGCCTTACGGTGAAGGAAATCCTGAGCCGCTTTTCAGGGCAAGGAATCTGACGGTCCAGAAAAGATACATGACATCCACCGGCAACCACCTGAAACTTATTCTTGAAGATGAAGATGGAAAACGCTTTTCAGCAATTGCTTTCAGGTGGAAGGGAGACACACCACCTGAGGAAAGCAAAGTGGAGATAATTTACACCCCCCACATTAACACCTACAACGGATTTAAAGAGATAGAACTACACATTGCTGACATTCTCAGATAAAGCCTTGCTGACACCCCATTTAAAGAAAAATGGACCAAGTATCTCATTAATTACTGCAGAAGCAACTACCAGACCTGCAATTACTCCAAACTGTGGAAACATTTTTTCAAAAATCACCGCCAGCCCTATGCTCACTCCTGCCTGAGGGACAAAACCGGTGAACAAATAATACTTCAATGTCTCTTTTTTGAGTGCAAAATAGGTAGCAACAAAGAGAAGAATTACCCTTATGAGAACGATAAGGGCAGCAATAAATCCAATTTTCAAGATAACATCTATTTCAAGAGAGGCGCCTGCCAGACTGAAAAAGATTGTGTAGAGGGGTAGAGAACCCTTCTCAATCACCTCAAGCAGCTCATCTCCTTTTTTTGACAGATTTTCAACTGAAAAACCAAAGAAAACTGTTGCCACAATGTAGTTAAATGGGAGATCAAGAGAAATTTCATAAATCACAAGCAAAAAGAAGAGAAGAAAAACAAAGGAGTATTTCCCCATATATTTCAAAAGAGATGAATAAAGCCATCCTGAGAAGAACCCCAGCAGGAGAGAAGCAACTATCCACAGAATTGAGTTCCACCCTCCCCCTGTTACAATTGATCCAAGGGCAGCAAAGATAAAAATTATAAGGATATCTCTCATTATGAGGATTGAAAGAACAAGAATGGGAAATCTTCCCTCAAGTTCATATTCACTTATCAGAGCCATTGGAACAGCAGGAGAAGAAGTTGTGAGTATCAATCCAACGAGAATTGCCACAACAACACCTGTCTTGAAATAAAGGTAAATAAAGATTCCCATAATGGCCGGGATTAGGAGGAGGTGTATTAAAATAGTTCTTGATATCACCATCAGATTACTTTTTATGGAAGTAATGGAAAGTTCCCTTCCCGCTGAAATCGTTATGAGTCCAAGAGCAAGTTGCGTTATAAACTCAAGATTTTTTATATCTCCGTGTGAAAAAATATGCATCACCCCTGGACCGAACAATATCCCTACAAAAAGATAACCCACTATGGTGGGAAAGGAGAAACTGGAAAATATTTGCCCCGCGAAAAAGGCAGCAAGTATGGCAAAACCACTCAGCAGCGTAAAAAGGGCAGATGGAAACAATGGATGAAAACCTATACTGTAGAGTTCCCTGAGAAAAAGAGCAAAGATAAAAAGAGTTACAAGGATAAAAAACTTCTTTCTCATATTCTCACCCTGATACCTCTGTTCAGGTAAATTGCGAGAAGCTGGTTTAAAACATAAGTCATAACTATCATAGAAAAGAGAAAGTAGGAATTCCTGTCTGGAAAGAAGAGGAGATAATTGGCTGCAAGTATGAGAGCAATTCCACCCTCAGGAAGGAGAAGAGAAGATACATCAAGAAGATTTTTTCTGAAGCCTGCAATTCGAAGAAATATACCTGAAGTTAAAAGCTTTCCACCAAGTCGGAATACCACAACGACAAGCGATGATAAAAAAGGATGTAAAAAATCACCTGAAAAATTCAACACCATCCCTGCCACAAAAAGAAAAAGAAAAAAAACCGGTCTTTCCCCAGCACTGAACACATTGTTGAGAATAAAATTGCGGGAAGAAAGATTTGCAAGAATCAAACCCACCATCAGTCCTGTAAAAGCAGGTGAAAAGAGGTTAATGCCTGCGGAACCACCTGTAACCAGAGCAAAACCAATGGCAAGAAGAGTGTACTCATGCCTCTTCAACCTCAGGGAAGTGCTCCAGTAAAACAGAAGCCCAACAAGAAGTGAAATGGAAAAAACAAACAGGGTGTACTGAGAAAGAGTAAAATTTCCTGAGGAATAGATAGTAATAGGCATTTTAAGGAGGAAAAGAATCTGAAAGAGGAGAATGCCAAGTACACCATCCATACTTCCAGCAAATTTAACATAATCGTAAATTTTCTCCCTTCCGGAAGCGGAAAAAATATAAAAGGGAGAAGAAACGGAAGAAACAATCCCGATGGTAAGAATAGTAAACATGGATAGTTCAGGAATGCTATTCCACCTTCTCAGCAAAAGCAAACCTGCAATTACAAAAAAACTCGAAACAAAGTATTCTGAAACCGTAAATAGATAGAAAAAAGGGGAAAATCTTTTTAAAATCTTCCAGTTGAGTTGAAGTCCCACCAGAATTCCTATCCATGCAAAAGCCATCAGAAAAAGTGGTTCCATTTCTGCAATAATGGAAGAATCCACAATCCCCAGAAATGGGAGGGCAAAGGTGAAGCCTGCAAGAATAATGACCAGTTCAAGAATACCTGGAGAAACTCCCTTTTTTACAACATAAGAAGATATGCCGGCAACAACAAAAATAAAAACGAGAATGAGAACGAATGACAGATTCATAGAAACCCGCTCCTCCTTCTCACGCCCCAGAGAAAGATGAATAACAGAGAAAGAAGAAGCAACAATACCATTTTATCCCAGAGAGGAACAACCTTCTCACCAACTATCATCCTGCTTGAAGGGGAGAATATAACCTTTCTCATCAACAGATCAGGATCAAGGGAAGAAATCTCTCTTCCTGAAATTCTGCTTTTATCTATCCTGACCTTTCTTATTTCCTCTGCGTATGGATCCTTTACCAGTTCCAGTGCAGAGTCACCTATTGTAATGCTTCCCCTTGAAAATGAGACAGTAACAATGTATGAACCCGGGGTGGTGAAGGTCACAATTGATGAATATATTCCATTGCTACCTGAGAGTTCAGGATGTTCAATTTTTTTATTGTTTCTCTTCACCACACGCACCTGAAGATCTTTCCTCTGGATAGGTTTAAAGTCACTCTGAAAAGCTCTTATCGTGATTTTCACCGATTCTCCCGGAAAAGCAATGGTGGGATTCAGGGTAACCCTTATCTGCTTGAAGGATTCATCCTTTATCAGCCATCTTATTGCTCTCTTCCAGAACTGAAAATACCCTCTCCTCAAATCCTCCCTCTCCGGATTTCTGAAAGCCATTTCCCAGAGAGAATCAGTGGCGATGGAGAGTGTTCGGCCCCTGCCTACATTTCTTGCAGCAACCACGACATTTCCGGATTTTCTATCAACTAAAAGGGGAACTGAATTTTTCCTCAGTCCACCCACAAGGTTCTCTCCATCAACAGGTTTCAGAGAATTCCAGAGATTTTTTGCATCCTCAGGAGAGAGGCCCAGAGAAGTAATGGGACTCATTGCCCCTTCCTCAGTCAATTGAAGCTTTACCTTTCCTGGATAAATTTCATTGTGGTAAGGTAAAATTCTTACAGGCATCACCTCATCAATGGGTGTATTCTGATAATCTCCTTCAGAAAAAGAAAGTTCTCCACCAACAAGTACAAGACCACCTCCTCTCTCAACCACAAATTTCTTAATACTGCGAAGCAGCTCAAAGGTGTAAAACATAAAATAGGAGGCATAATCAAAATTCTGAAGGATCAGAACATCAAAATTGTTTAATTCATCTGAGAAAAGAGTTTCCGCAGGAAAGGGAATCAGACTCAACTCATCCTCACTGGCCATGGGATCATCGTTGTTTGACCTCAAAATCGTAAAGGAAACAAGATCAATTCTCGGGTCATTCTTCAGGTAGAGTCTGAGAAATCTGCTATCCCATGTTGGTCTTCCAACTATGTGAAGAACCCTTATTTTATCAAGGAGAACATTTAAAATAATCGAAGAAGAGTTATTCTGAGGAAATTTTTCCCCATCCGGGGAAATGAGAAAGGTGTAAATGTGCTGTCCTGTAAAGTTGGGTCTTAATTCAACCTGATACTTATCCTCTCCTGGTGAAATATTGAGTATCTGACTTTTTATCAGTTTTCCATCCTCATAGATATTCAAAACCCTCTTCACCATATTTTCAAAACCTGAATAAACTTTCAATTTAACATCCACCGGTGAACGAACATATGCAAGTTCCGGTACATCAATTCCAGTTATGGAAATATCCTCCATTTTTGATTCCGGAGGATAAACCACATAAAGGGGAATAGAAGAATGAACCTTCTCATCCACAACACCATCTGTCAGTACAACGACCCATGAATATTTCTTACTGACAGATACTTTAGATAATGCCCCGAGAAGATCAGACCTTCTCTCATGACATCTGTAATTATCAAGAATTTTTTTAAGAGAGGAGAAACTGTAATTTCCTCTTTTTATTCTTCCAAGAAATGTTTCATCATCCCCCCATCCGTAGAAGTCAATGGAAAAGTAGCGATTGAGATCTTTTATTGTACTCTTTCTCTCCATAATAAAATCTCTCACCCACTCACACCTGCTCCCACCATCAGCAGGCAACTTCATGCTCAGCGACTCATCAAGCAGGAAAAGAGCATTTAAATTCTTCATTTTTACTCTGTAAAATGTGGCCTGGGGTAGTGCTGCAATGAATAAAAACAGTATTGCAACAGAGAGAGAAAGAAACAAAATGGTCAGCTTCCTGCCACCTTTAAGTCCTGACTCTTTCATTTCAAGAACCATAAAGAGAAGATACGCTGAGACAAGGAGAATCGCAATTATCAAAAGCCAGTGGGGGGCGATAAATTCAATATCAAACTCTGGATAAATCCTCTCAGAAAGACCAGTGAGTAAATAGAGAATCCACTTCACCTCTTCCGATTCCTCCTGGACTTCTGCAATTTTTTAAACTTCTTCTGCCTTCTGTTGACATCATTCATCATTTCATTGATCCACTTCTGATAAAACCCCCTTCTCTGCCTTCTTTCCAGAATGTATGGAGCATGCAACTGATCTTTTTTATAGGTTCCAGTGAGGGCGTAAAAGATGATGTTTATCAATGTCCTTATGCAGAAATCCCTCTGCAAACTCCACCCGGGTTCAAGGTCCTCAATATAATTACCAAAAACATCCTGGCGCAGTGCACCCATAAGATCATTTCCAGAAAAAAGGACAACAGTTCTTCCCCATGAATCGATTTTCTCAAAATATGGATACCTCTCCACCCTTCCGGTAGGAGCATCAAGAAGATAAAAACTCTGGAAAATAACATGATCAGGTTTAACTCTCTTCCATTTTCTTCCTGGTAGAATCTTTAAAAATTCATCCTTTATCTCCCTGTTGAAATCTGTGAGATCATCCGTGTCACAGCTATCAATAAAAATAAATCCACCAGACTGGAGAAACAGCCTTAATCTCTGTCTCTCCTCATCCGTCAGAGGGGGAAAAGAATTGCATCCGTAAATAATCAAAAAAGGCTGGTCGAAAAGTTTCCTGCTCTGGAGTGTAACAATATCACTCAGGGGAGCAGGTTCAACATTGGTTCTCCTCTTCAGATCCAGAAGGAAAAACTTATAATCCCCCTTCTCAAAAGGGATTTTCATCCCGGGCAATTTCAAAAACCTGAGGTGGAAAAGGGAAGCATCACCGAAGGATGTTAACAGCAAAACCGCCACTATCAGACCTGTGAGCTTAAATCTTACATCCATTTATTTACCGCTCCTTCTGAAAAAATCAGTAAAATAAGAATCAACAAAATATAAGGTGAGAGATCCTTCCTGCTCTTTACAAAAATTTTACCGGTACCTCCTTTTCCCCTGAGTTCCTCTGATTTATAATAGCAGGTGAAACTCTCCTCGGGAGGTATGTTTACTGCAAAATTCAGTTCAGGGAGTGGTTTCCCACTCTGAAATACATGGTATATACCGGGCTGATCAGTTTCAGCGAAAAGAGCTTTATATCCTCCCGCTCCCTTTTCAGCCACGACTTTTTTTATAGTGCCATCTGGCTTTCTTACTTCAATGGAAAAGGGAGAAGCAGAGGTAAAAATTACATTACTTCCTGAAGAGAATTGCGCACCATTAATTGAAATTTTCCCTGCAAATAAGCGGTTGAGAAGCAGATACCAGAGGGGAAGGAAAGCAGTCTTAAAGGGAAAATCTGTCCACTCATCGTCAACAGTTGAGAGATAGTAGAGAACCTTTCCCCTCCCCATTTCGCTCTCCACAATAAGGGGAGCTCCGTTGTTCAATTTAATAAGGACAGTTGAATTTTCAGGTAACCTGTTAAAAAGTGTGTATCCATAGAAGTGGACAAGGGCAAGCTTCTCCTTCAGAGTATCAT
>Ga0256833_1000353_pt1 | contig 36253 bp, 36 predicted proteins | sample 356284metaG_FD_190535 | JGI IMG/M metagenome (GOLD analysis project Ga0256833, IMG submission 190535) | Hydrothermal vent microbial communities from Mid Atlantic Ridge, Atlantic Ocean - 356-284 | ecosystem: Environmental > Aquatic > Marine > Hydrothermal vents | place: Atlantic Ocean: Mid... | reverse complement strand
TGAAATTGCAAGGTTTCTGGAAAATCACGAATTGGTCTCAAAGGTTGTTTATCCGTTTCTGGAATCACACCCACACTTTGAAAGGGCAAAGAGACAGATGAGAATGGGTGGAGCAATGATATCCTTTGAGTTGAAAGGCGGATATGATGCTGCTGTAAAATTGATGAATTACTTTGCAAGGCACGATACCCCCATGGAGCTTGCCGTTTCCCTTGGAAGCGTTATCTCTTACATTCAGCACCCGGCCTCAATGACTCATTCAGAGGTTCCGGAGGAAGAAAAGAAAAGGATGGGTATAACAGAGGAGTTGATCAGGGTGTCAGTGGGGCTTGAGGGGGTAAATGTTTTAATAAAGGCCCTTAATGAAGGGATAAAACTGGCTCACAGTTAAGGTTATAATTTAATTAGAGCCCCCTTTTTGGGGGGCTTTTTAATTATTAACACCTTGTTTGCGATTGTGTTATCATAAAATCTTATGGATAGTGGTATTAAATTAGACGATGAGTTTTTAAAAAATGTTTGGGAAATCGGGAAAAAATATGGAGTTAGAATACTTCCCGTTGGCGGTCTGGTAAGGGATTTTTTTCTGAACAGAAGGATTGCTGATTACGATTTTCTGGTTCTTACAGATGATGAAAATGCTTTAAAAAGTTTTGTGGATCACCTGTCCAGTTCTTCAGGCCTCACAGTGGTTAAACCTGCAAGGTTTGACACTTACAGATTGGTGAAAAGGGAATTAACAATTGATTTGAGCGTTTTAAAAAAGGGTGAACATCTTGAATCAAACCTTGTTTCAAGAGATTTAACAATTAACTCAATTGCATACTCATTTGATGACAATCTGTTGTTAGATCCTTCAAACGGTCTTAAAGATATTAAAAAAGGGATTTTAAGGACTTTCAGTGGGGAAAATTTTAAACAGGATCCTTTGAGGGTTCTAAGACTTTTCAGGTTTTTTGCAACATTTGAAGGGTTTAAAATAGAAGAGAAAACAAGAAATTATGCTTTTGAATACTCATACCTTTTAAATAAAGTCTCAAGGGAGAGAATAAGGGATGAGATTTTCAAAATATTCAGAAGTGATAGAGGTTTCATGGCATTAAAGAGTATGATTTTCCCGGTGCTGTCCACTGTTTTCCCATCACTTGAGGATTTGAAAGGGGTTCCTCAAAACGGCTATCATCACCTTGATGTTCTTGATCACACCCTTGAAGTTGTTTCTTTCTGTTTTGATTTGGACTGGTTTAAAGAGAGGTTTTCATTCTTTCCTTTAAATTTAAGCGATGACGACAGGGTTGTTTTAAGGTTTTCTGCCCTGTTTCATGATACTGGGAAAAAAGACACCATGGGTTACAATGCCCATGGCGTAACCACATTTAAAAATCATCAATTTGTAAGTGCTTCAAAGGTTTTAAATGATCTATCTTTTTTTCCTAAAAAGATGGTTGAGAGAATATACCTTTTGATTAGAAGACACATGCTTTTTCTTAACTTTATGATAAACGGATACTCTGAGAAGTCATTTGGAAAACTGATTAATATGATGAGAGAGGATTCCATACTTCTATTAATCCTTTTTCTTGCAGACAAAAAGGCTGCAAGAGGGCCTCTGTCAAAGGGTAGTCTGAAAAAAGCCCTTAACATTGCAAATGATTTTTTAAATTTTTACCTGAAGGAAAAGGATAGGATTTTAAAACTTCCAAAACTGATATCAGGTTACGATGTTATTAAAATACTTGAGATTGCTCCTTCCAGAAAGGTTGGGGAAGTTCTTAACATGATAACCGAGAAACAACTTGAGGATCCTGAGTTTTCGAGAGAAGAGGCTTTAAAACTTTTATACTCTTTGAAAGGAGAGATGTAAATTGGTGATGAAAGTCAGATTTTTAGGAACAGGCACTTCAATGGGCGTGCCTTTAATAGGGTGCAATTGCGAGGTTTGTACTTCCAGAGATTTCAGGGATAAGAGGTTAAGGTCTTCAATAATGATTGAATTTAATGGAAAATGTGTTTTAATTGATGCTTCTTCTGATTTCAGGGTTCAGGCTTTGATCTACAGGATAAATAGAATTGATGCAATACTTATTACCCATCCACATGCAGACCATGTATTTGGTCTTGATGATACCAGAATTTTTTATCTTAAAAATAGAAAGCCTGTTGAATTATGGGGCAGTGAGTTTACTATAGATAACTTAAAGAGACTATTTTTTTATGCTTTTGAGGGTAAAAGGGATGAGAGACTTGTGAAACCTTCATTTAATCTGAACAAAGTCAGGGAAAAGTTTGAACTTTTCGGGGTTACCATAACATCTGTGAATGCAATTCATGGGGACATGCCTGTAACAGGGTACAGGGTGAATAATTTGGGGTACATAACAGATTTCAATTTTATTGAAGAAAAAGAAATAGAGAAATTGAAAGGTGTGAAAACATTGATTGTTGGTGCTTTGAGGTATTCTCCATCTATATCACATCTTACCATTGACAGGGCAATTGAGTTTGTGAAAAAGGTTAAACCTGAAGTTGCATACTTTACTCATTTTTCCCACGAAATACTCCATTCAAGGCTGGAAAAAGAGTTACCTGCGAACATTATCCCTGCTTACGATGGACTTGAAATAGAGGTGTAATATGAAAAAAGCAATATTGCTTTTGTTACTTTTTGTTGTTCCTTTGAGTGTATATGGTTGGAGTGATCTGACGGTTAAGTACATGGTTGTAACCTCATTTAAAACCTTTCCTGAAGGTTTGAGATTATACCTTGATTCTGAAAGGGTATCTCTGTTAAAGGGTGTGGAAAGTATTGATGAAAATGATTTTTATTCTGTTAAAGAGGTTGAGTCCTTTGTGTGTAAGCAGGGGAAAAGGATAGAACAGATGATAAAGGAAAGGAAAAAGGTCAGGGATATTGCTTTTGAAACAGGAAGACTTTTAAAAGGTATTGCCATTTTAAGTTTTCCGTTTTCTTTTGACCACTCCTTTTACAGGAAGGATTATCAGGCTTACTGTGAGTACAAACTCGATAAATTTATCTTTGCATTCCAGAAGTTGAAAAAAAGGAATTTTGAAACCAGGAATTGCAAGAGTATAGTAAAATCACTTTATAAAAAAAGCATTAACCTGAAAAAAAAGATTTTGAACGATTATGAAATATACGATAATTCCTCCAATTTTGACGATCTCTCCGCTGCCTTTGGCTCTGGCAGCCTTCTTTTTTCAGATACATGCTTTGCGATGAGTGAGATTGTGTCAAAAATATGGGAGAGTGTTAACGGTAGTCTTGAAGGTTCACTTATTCTGGAGGGAAGATGAAGAGATTTATAGTTTTGTTACCATTGATATCTTTACTTTCTTTTGCCATTCAATTGAAACTTGCTTTAAAGGAGGGGGATAAGTTTGAATTTTCATTAAAAAACAAGCGTATTTTTTCAATGGGAGAAGGGATTACCTCAATAAAAAATTCCATTGAAACCGAAATGACTTTTAATGTTGCGGTTAAAGGGGTTAATTCAAAAACTATTGTTCTTAATTACCTCTTAAAAAAAGCAAAAATAGTGATGGTTACTCCCGAAGGTGTAAGAACCTTTGATACTGATAGTAAAGAAAACTATCCTCAAATCCCATTCTTTGCTATGCTTGTTGAAATGAAGCAGGTTCCAATTGGTTATACCATTCGAAAGAAGGATTTTAAAATTGTTAATGTTGATGGTTACAGGGAACTTTTAGAGAGAGTGATTGAAAAAACAAAAGTAAAAAATCGTAACTTCAGGGAATTGCTTAAAAAAAATGTTGAAAACAAAAAGGAAGAACTTAGTTCTTCCCTTTTGTTTAACACCGATTTTTTCCCCTATTTCGGGAAAGAACTGGAAAAGGGCCGGGTATTTAAGATTAAGCGTAAATTTAAAAAAATGGGAATAACTATAAACTCAGAGATTGAGTACACTGTGGAAAACATTACTGACAGAGTGGTAACGCTATCTTTTAAATCTAATTACATAATTCCTGAAGATAAGGAGCTAAGCAGTGATGTATACATCAAAGCAAAGGGATGGCAAAAGGGTTCAATAACGATTTACAGGGATAGTGGACTTGTGAATTTTGCATCTTTCACACAGGATATGGAAGGCTTTTTGTTAAAAAAAGGATCAAAAGAAAAGGTGCCTTTAAAGGAGATTTCTACAACAATTATTCGTTACAAAAGGGTTCAATGATGGCGCATTCACTCGAAGAAATGATAAAAACTCAGATTGTTTCAAGAGGAATAAAGGATAAAAAAGTTCTTAAAGCAATGTTGCAGATTGATAGGGCTGATTTTGTTCTGGAAGAGGATATACCTTTTGCGTACTCAGATACTCCTCTCCCTCTCTTAAAAGGACAGACCATTTCCCAGCCATACATTGTTGCATTAATGACAGAGTCGTTAGACCTCGACTCCAGAAGTGTGGTTCTTGAAATAGGCACCGGGAGCGGGTATCAAACCGCAATAATAGCGAGCATTGCAAGAAGGGTTTATTCGATTGAAAGGCTTTCTCCTATTCTTGATCTGGCCTGTAAAAACCTTTCAAAGCATAATTTTAAAAATGTGAACCTTATTCTTGCGGATGGCAAAAATCCACCATTAAATCTTAAAGTTGACAGAATAATGGTTACTGCTGCAGCGAAAAACTTTCCTGAAGGGCTTTTTGAAAAATTGAAAGAAGGTGGTAAAATGGTTATACCCATTGAAAAAGGTTTTATACAGGTTCTGTATAAAATTATAAAAAAAGGGGGAAAACCCGAGTTTTATGAATTGTGCCCTGTAAGGTTTGTTCCCCTTGTATGAGAGGAGGTATTTATGGGTGTTCAAAATCTTGAGATTAATGATATTGAAAGATACAGGTTAAAGGCAAAGAGGTTTGTTTTTCTTTTGTGGTTTGTCCCACTTATTATACTTTTGGTGACCTCGTATTACACTGTTGCTCCGGATGAAGTTGGCGTTATTACAAGGTTTGGGAGGTTTGTCAGAACCGAACAACCAGGTCTTCATTTTAAAATCCCTTTCGGAGTTGAAAAGGTTTACAAAGTGCCGGTGAGAAAACAGTTAAAGGAAGAGTTTGGTTTTAGAACAATAAGAGCTGGTGTTCGTTCCATGTATTCTGATGAAAGTTTTTTGCATGAATCTCTAATGCTTACAGGGGATTTGAACATTGGAGAGATTGAATGGAGTGTTCAGTACAAGATAAAAGATCCTGTTAAATTTCTGTTTAAGGTAAGGGATGTAAGGGGAACATTTAGAAACATCTGTGAAGCGGTTATGAGAGAGGTTATAGGGGACAGATCAATAAATGAGATCCTTACGACCGGGAGAGAGGAAATTGCTCAGGAATGTAAGACAAAAATCCAGAAACTATGTGATGAATACGAAACAGGGCTTGATGTAAAAATAGTGGTACTTCAGGATGTTAACCCTCCTGACCCAGTCAAGCCTTCTTTTAATGAAGTTAATCAGGCATTGCAGGAAAAAGAGAATATGATAAACCAGGCATGGGCCCAGTACAATAAAGTTATCCCCCGTGCAAAAGGTAAGGCATTGCAGATTATTCAGGAGGCTGAAGGATATGCTTTGAAAAGAGTTAACGAGGCAAAGGGTGATGTTGCAATGTTTAGCGAGGTTTTGAAAGAGTACCGAAAGGCTCCTAAAATCACGAGAGAAAGGTTGTACCTTGAAACAATGCAGGATCTGTTGCCAGGATATGGAAAGATTATAGTAATAGACTCAAAACAGAAGAATTTATTGCCCTTACTTGATTTGATGAAAGGGGGTAAAAAATGAGAACAGCCATTCTTATTATTATCCTGACTTTTGTTGGTTTGATAATTCTCTCATCTTCTGCATACATAGTTAAAGAAACCCAGCAGGTGGTAATTACTGAATTTGGGAAACCGGTGGGAAACCCTGTAAAGGAAGCAGGATTACACTTTAAGGTACCCTTTATTCAAAAGGCAAACTACTTTGAAAAGAGATGGCTTGAATGGGATGGGGATGCCAATCAGGTAACCACCAAGGATAAAAAATACATCTGGATAGATACCTATGCAAGGTGGAGGATAAAAGACCCTTTGAAATTTTTTGAAACAGTCGGCAATGAGGAGGGCGCTCAGACAAGGCTTGATGACATACTTGACGGTGAAACAAGGATTGCAATAGCAAAGTACAACCTGATAGAGGTTGTAAGAACCACGAACAGGCCTATGGAGATGGCTGCAACATATAGTGGAGAAGTATCGGATAATTCAGAATTCAATGTAAAGATCGGAAGGGAAAAGATCACAAGGCAGATTCTTAAAAAGGTTTCAAAAATAACCCCTTCTTACGGGATAGAAGTGGTTGATGTAAGGATAAAAAGGGTGAACTATGTTGATTCTGTTAGACAGAAGGTATATCAGAGAATGATAAGTGAGAGGAAGAGAATAGCAGAGCAGTACCGCTCAGAGGGAAGAGGTAAAAGTGCAGAGATAATTGGAAAAACCAGGAAAGAACTGGAAAGGATAAACTCCGAAGCCTATAAAAAGGCTCAGGAGATTAAAGGGAAAGCAGATGCAGAGGCAACCAGAATTTACGCAGAAGCGTACTCAAAAGACCCTGAATTTTATAGATTTTTAAAGACGCTTGAAACCCTGAAGCAAACGGTTAAAAGTGATGATGTTTTGATCCTTTCAACGGATAGTGAAATCTACAGATTTTTAAAAACATTGAAGTAATTTAAATGAAAAGGGTGGAGTTTGAATTCAGTGCAAAAATCAAATTGTTGAATATAGTTGAAAAAGGAATTGAGTATTTTCTTCTAAACCTGTGGAAAATAGATGAAGATGATATTTACTGGTTCATGGTTGGGGTTCACGAAGTAATTGTAAATGCTTATTTGCACGGCAATAAGAAGGACGAGAGTTTGCCGATCAGGGTGGTTTTAATGCTCCATGGTGGGGAGATTATTGCAAGGATCTCCGATAAAGGAGATGGTTTTAATGAAAATGACATACCTGATCCAACCAGTCCTGAAAATCTGTTGAAGCCTTCTGGAAGGGGAATTTTGTTCACAAAAAATGCCTGTGATTCATTGAGGTTTTTCAGGGAGGATAATTGGTTCACGGTTGAAATAAAAAAAAAGGTTAAAGAGGTGCAAAATGCTTGAAATCTCTGAGAGGAAAAAAGGTGACATTGTGATCCTTGATCTCAAAGGCAAAATAACAATTGGGGAGGGGGACAGAAAACTCCGTAATTGGATTGAATCTCTCCTTGAAAGGGGTGAAAGGAAGATAATACTCAATATGGCAAGGGTAAGTTATATGGATTCATCAGGCACAGGAGAGGTTGTAAGCCTCTTAATGACTGTTAAAAAGAGAGATGGAGAGTTAAAACTCCTTAACCTATCTCAAAAGATAAAGGACATATTTCAAATAGCACAATTATTGAGTATATTTGACTATTACACAGATGAAGATGAGGCATTAAAGGCTTTTTAACCTTTTTTTAAAAAAAATATTGAAATGTTTTTGATTTTCTGATATTTTATCCCTTGCGTGAGCCGGCGTAGCTCAACTGGTAGAGCAACTGACTTGTAATCAGTAGGTTGGGGGTTCAAGTCCCTTCGCCGGCTCCATTTTTTCTACCCTAACCCAACACCCAATATCTAACACCTAACACCTATATCCTTTTTTTATTCTTGTTGCTAATTTTCACAGTAAATGTATAATATCTAATGGAAGAAAGGCGGGTAATCGCAAAGGCCAGGTGCCTTTGAGGAAAGTCCGAACTCCGCAGGGCGGTGCGCCGGGGAAAGCCCGGTCTCCGAAAGGAGAAGGAAAGTGCCACAGAAAACATACCGCCCCGCACCAATTTTAACTGTGTACGATTGTTTTATTGAGAAGTGTTATGCAGTTGAATTTGGTGCGGGGTAAGGGTGAAACGGTGGGGTAAGAGCCCACCGCTCCGATGGTAACATCGGAGGCACGGTAAACCCCGCACGGAGCAAGGCCAAATAGGGAAGCGTTTGAGGATTGCCCGTCCGAGGCTTCCGGGTAGGCTGCTTGTGGCATCGGGTAACCGATGCCCCAGAGGAATGATTACCCGAGACAGAATTCGGCTTACAGCCTTTCTTCCATTTTTTTGAGGTGTTATATGAGAAAAATAGTGTTTTTTCTGTTGATTTTTTTTATTGTTTCAGGGGTTGCGGGTGGTAAAGAAGATTCTTTAAAGATTTCTTTAAGAGAGTACACTATAGGGGTACTTCTAAGTTCAAGGGGAGATTGTGAGAAGGCGATCCCCCATTTTGAGAAGGCACTTTCTTACCACAAAAGCATTTACATTTACTTTGAACTTGCAGATTGTTACAATTCACTGTCGGACATGGAGAAAACCATAGAATACCTTGAACTTGCAGGTAAAGAATACCCGAATGATCCTGAAGCCTATCTTAAATTAGGTGATTACTATTCGGATCTGGTGCAGGTGCTTCAATCCCCTGAAGTTGTTAAAAAATCTGTTGAAAATTACAGAAAGGCTTTTGAACTTTCACATGATTACTCAATAGTTTACAAAATAATAGAGGGGTACTTTTTACTTCAGGATTATCAAAATGTTTTAAAGTACTTCAACATGTTACCTGAATCGTATAAAAATGATTATTATACCCTTTTCTATGTTGCAGTGGCTTACCAGAACAATAAGGATAACTTTAATCTCTTTATAACATTGAAAAAACTGGTGAGATTAACCATCCCCAATCCTGAAATACTATCGAGATTGGCATCCATGAGCTCAGAAAATCATTATTATCTTTTTGCCTATAGATTTCTTTTGGAATTAAAGGCAATCGTAAAAGACTTTAAACAGAATAATTTGTTATGTGTGTCCGCTTTGATGGCAGGAAAGTACAGGGATGTAATAGAGATGTACGAAAGAAAATTTAAGGCATCTCCGACTCCCGTTATTCTTTACTGTGTGGGGACATCTTACGGTTATCTTAACGATTACAGAAGGGCATCGGAGTTTTACGAAAGGGTTTTAAAAGAAAATACCGATTCCATGAATAAATCTGTGTTGAAGGATGTTTATCTTGACTACATTAGAATAATTATTGCTGAAAAAAACTTTAAAAAGGCTTATAAGGAAACTTTAAACTATGAAAAACTTTATGGGCTTACTCCATCGACGGTTGTTAAAGAAAGGTTTGAGGCTCTTATTCTTTCCGGTAATTTAAAAGAAGCAAAAAAGGTTCTTTACATGCTTAAAATAATCTCCGACAACAGTAAATTTGTAAACAAAATTGAAAGGGTTTTTCAAAGAAAACCGGCATTACTGGGTTACGATTACCTTGCCTCGCTGTACTATTCTTTAGGTGATTATAAAAATTCACTGCATTACTTTAAAAAGTGTTTAAAAATAGCGGATAAAAAAGAAACATACCTTGGACAGGTTGCGCTTTTGTATCAGGTTCTCAAAAAGCCTGAAAAGGCGGAAGTTTATTACAGGAAACTATATAAACTGAACCCGACAGATCCAACAATGTTAAACAATTATGCCTACTTTTTGTTGGAAAACGGAAAAGATCTTGATAAAGCCTTAAAAATGGCACAGAGGGCGGTTGAGGAAAAGCCAGACTCTCCTTCTTTCAGAGACACCCTTGGTTATGCATACCTTTTGAATGGTGATTTTAAAAAGGCTGAAGAAAATATTGTATTTGCCTATAAAAAAAGCCCGATGAATCCGGATATCTGTTTTCATCTTGGGGAGCTCTATTACAGAAAAAAGGACTATGCTAAAGCCAAAGAGTATTTTATGGATGCAATTGATTTTGGATTTTCAGATGTTGAAGTGGTTAAAAAGAGGATTGATTCTATTCCTTCTGATTGAGTTTGCCTGTGCAAAAGTGCCTGATAGGGGTCAGGGTACCCTTTTTTCCGCTTTTTTTAGGCTATCGGGCAATATCTCCGGACAAAAGATCCATTCATTAAGGCTTTTCGTTAACACTGATGGAGAGGAATTGTTTTCTGCCGGGATTTTGTTGCCAACGAATACCCTTGTGTATTCAGGTTTTTTTGATGGCAAAAGGTTTATTGTTGTTGATTACAGAAGAGGAATTGCTTATATTGATAATAAGAAGCCCTTTAACCTGAAAAGGCTGTTCGGGGTTGATATTGATTTGAGATACTTTACAGGTTTTTTTAACAATTGTTTTATTAAAGGTAAGTGCAGGGTGAACAAATACGGGAATTTGAGATTTATCGTAAACGGGAAGAATGAGATAGTAATTTTGGGTGATTTTGGAAACATCCTTCTTGTGCCCATGGGAAAGATAAGAAAAGGAGAAGTGAAAAAAATTGCCCCTGTAATACCTGAGGGTTACGAGGTGAGGTATGAAAACTTTTAAACTCCGCTCTTTTGCAAAGATAAACCCCCTTCTTTTTGTGAGAGATAGAAGGCATGATGGTTACCACAACATATATACTGTTTTTCAAACAGTTTCTCTTTATGATGAGATTGAAGTGGAGATTGAAGAGGGTAAAAATGGTATTTTTATATCATCAAACAGGGATATTCCGTCAGGATCTGACAATCTTGTTTACCGTGCAATAGATCTTTTTCTAAAAGAATTTGATGTGGGTTCTTACCTGTTTAGAGTGTTTATAGACAAGAGGATACCTTCAGGTGGAGGAATGGGTGGAGGAAGTTCCAATGCAGGTGCGATATTGCTTTTTCTTGAAAAATTCTTTGAAATTAAGGCAAGAAAAAAAATTGAGAATATTGCATCATCAATAGGCTCGGACATCCCAGCATTCCTGTATGGGGGAACAGTTATGGGGCTTGAAAGAGGGGACAGGGTTACCAGAATAAAAGACTTTCCCGCTTCTGACTTCATTGCTATTTTTCCGAAAAAGCATTATTCAACTGCCAAGATGTACTCTTTGTTTGACACATACTGTGAGAAAAGTGGATTAACCCTTACTGAGTTTACTGAAACAGTCTCCTTGCTCTATGTTAAAGGGAGATTGGCATTCCACAACGATTTTGATTGTGTTTTGAAACATTACGATAAAGAGTTATACGAACTGTTTGAATTTCTTAAAAGAGATGGTTTCACAGTGATGCTATCAGGTTCAGGCTCAACATTTTTAATATTTGGAGATGATCTGAAATCTGCAAAAAAACTTATTCCTGGATCTTTTTCTTTTGAGTTTCTGAGTTTTGTTAATGGCAGTGAGTATGAAAAATCTCTGTTCCTCTGAAACCTTTTTAAAGGCGAAGGAATTTTCCATTGAAAACAGATTGATAACACCAGGCAAAAAGGTGATTGCTGCCGTAAGTGGTGGATCTGATTCGGTTTTTCTTCTCTATTTTCTTTTGTGTTTGAAAAAAGACTTTGAATTAGGTCTTTCCGTTTGCCACTTTGATCACGGTTTGAGAGAAGATTCCTCTTTTGACTTAAACTTTGTAAAGAGACTTGCTGAGAAATTTAATCTTGATTTTTATTGGGGTAGGGGAGATGTCAGATCTTTTGCCAGAAAACATAATATTTCTATTGAAATGGCTGCAAGAAGTTTAAGGTACTCCTTTTTTAATTCTTTGATCAAAACTGGTAAAGGAGATACAATAGCCCTTGGTCACAATATGACAGATTCAATAGAAACATTTTTTTTAAATATTTACAGAGGCACTGGTGTCAGGGGATTGAAGGGTATAAGGAGTATGACATCCCACATTATTCGACCCCTGCTGGTACTTAAGAAGGGTGAGATAGAAAGGGAATTGAATAGAAGAAACATAAAATACATTGTTGACAGTACTAACTTTGAACTTGAATATAAAAGAAACAGAGTAAGAAAATTTGTTCTTCCCTCTTTGCAAAAGGTTTTTGGCGAGGAAGTGGAAAAGAGGTTTTTTGTTCTCTTTGAAAACATTAACTCTTCAATTGATGGTTGTGAATATTTTGTGGAGCAATTTTTTAAAAAGAGAGGGATAGTTGATCAATATGGAGCAAGATTAAACCTTGAAGAGATGAGAAGGTTACCGCTCAATGCTTTTAAGGAGGTTGTTTTTTTTGTTTTTGATAAATTTAAAGGTACCACCTATGGCATATCAAGGGATTTTTTAAGCAGATTTTATGATTTTGTGCTTCAGGGAAAAAGAGGATTGAGAAGGCTTTTCACTAATGATACGCTATTTGCAGCAAAAACTAAAAAATGGCTCTTCATATTCAACGAAAGTTTGTTAAATGTAAATAGTGCAAATAGTTTTAATGTTAAAGGAGAGGGTGAATACAAAATCCCTTTTGGTTTTTCCTATATTATTGAACACTGTAATACCTATCTTCCCTCAAAAGAAAAAACGAGTGTTTATATAAAAAAATCTCTTCTATCATCGTCATTAAAAATTGAAAGGATTGATTTTGAGGGTGATTACATAATGAGAAATGGGAATTGTTACAGGGATTTAAAAAAATACTTTAAAAAGAAAGGGATGAGTCTTTTCGAAAGAAAAAATACATTTGTTTTGAAAAACGATAATGAGGTGCTTTTTATTCCTGGTTACTTTATTTCTGAGTCTATTTCTAAAATCAATTGCAATCAAAACTTAATTAAGGTTTACATTAAAGATGCTTTGGGATAAAATCAAACCTGCAAATTTTGTAAGGAGGACGGTTTGAACGAAAGTATAAAAACGGTTTTGTTATGGCTTTTTGCCTTTTCCATAATATTCCTGCTTGTAAACATATTTATGCATGTTGAAACAAAAACTACGACCATATCATTCAAAGAATTCCTTGAACAGGGTGATAAAGGCAACATTGCTAAGGTTGAGATGAAGGGGCAGAATATAAAAGGTGATTTCATAGCACCATTTGTTAAAAACAAGGGGAAGTACGATAAGTTTGTTACGGTTGTTCCTGCTGATTACCCTGAGGTTATAGACAGAATCCTGAAATTTAAAAACCTTGGTGATTTTAAAGTGGTTGAGGATAAAGAATCAACATTTGTGACTGTTTTGATAAGCTGGGCTCCCTTGATAGTGCTGATTGCTATCTGGATTATGTTTATGAAGCAGATGCAGGGAGGTGGCACAAAGGCTTTGAGTTTTGGCAAAAGCAAGGCAAGACTTGTTGATAGCAAAAAAGTTACATTCAAAGATGTTGCTGGAGTTGATGAAGCAATTGAAGAGCTTAAAGAGGTTGTGGAATTTCTCAAAAGCCCCAAAAAGTTTCAGAAATTGGGAGGTAAAATACCCAAAGGTGTGCTTTTAATGGGACCTCCCGGAACGGGAAAAACTTTGCTTGCAAAGGCTGTTGCAGGAGAGGCAGGTGTTCCTTTCTTTTCAATAAGCGGTTCAGAGTTTGTTGAGATGTTTGTTGGCGTTGGCGCATCAAGGGTAAGAGACCTTTTTGAGCAGGGAAAGAAAAATGCCCCCTGTATAATTTTCATTGACGAGATTGACGCTGTTGGAAGGCACAGAGGCGCAGGGCTTGGAGGCGGCCACGACGAGAGGGAGCAGACCTTAAACCAGTTGCTTGTTGAGATGGACGGTTTCGAAACTAAAGACGGGGTGATACTTATTGCAGCAACAAACAGGCCTGATGTTTTAGACCCTGCACTTTTAAGGCCGGGCAGGTTTGACAGAAGGATTGTTGTTGACAGGCCGGATGTAAGGGGAAGGGAAGATATACTTAAAATCCATACGAGAAAGATTCCCCTTGGAGAGGATGTGGATTTAAAAATAATTGCAAGAAGTACACCGGGTTTTGCCGGTGCTGAACTTGCAAACCTGGTAAACGAAGCGGCGTTGCTTGCTGCGCGAAAAGACAAAGAAGTCGTTGAAATGGAGGATTTCGAAGAGGCAAAAGACAAGGTTATAATGGGACTTGCAAGAAAATCAATGGTTTTGTCTGAAGAAGAAAAGAAGAATACAGCCTACCACGAAGCAGGGCATGCACTTGTTGCAGTGGTTCTGCCTGGAACCGATCCAATTCACAAAGTAACAATAATTCCGAGAGGAAGGGCACTTGGAGTAACCGTCCAGTTGCCTGAAGATGACAGGTACACTTACACAAAGGATTACCTTGAAAACAGAATTGCAATACTGATGGGTGGAAGGGTTGCAGAAGAAGTCTATATGGGTCACATTACAACTGGGGCAGGAAACGACATTGAGGTTGCAACAGACCTTGCAAGAAAGATGGTTTGCAAATGGGGAATGAGTGAGCTTGGCCCGATTAATCTTGGAGTTGAAGAGCAGGAGATATTCCTTGGAAAAGACCTTGTTAAACATCAGAACTTTTCAGATGAAACGGCAAAACTTATTGATGCGGAGATAAAAAGCATTATTATGAGAAATTACAAAAAGGCTAAAGACATTTTAAAAGAGTATAAAGAGCAGTTTCTTGAGCTAGCAAACAAACTTCTTGAAAAAGAGGTATTAACGGCGGAAGAGGTGTATTCAATTGTCAAAGGAAACGGCAAAAACAATATATCCCCTGAACCTCAACAGTCCTGAAAGAATTAAGAGGTTTTTTAAAAAAATAGAAGTTGACCCTGCTGGAATAAGGGTTATGACCCCTAAATTCCAGTTTAAAACCTTTGTTATAAAAAACCTTGACAACAGGGCTGCGGCAATTTTAAAGCAGGATATACTCTCAATAGGGGGTGAGGCTGCAATAAGCGGGAAGGTGCTCTGGTTTGAGATGGGGCAAAACGATGTTTTTGTATCAGGTACCTTGAAGCATCTGAAATTGCTCGCTGAAAAGATGAAGAAACAACCGTACAATTTAAAAGCAATCGGGGAAGAACTTGAAAGGCAACTTTCAGATACATTTGATTATTCAAATCTTCTTGTGAAATTGAATGCCAGAAGTTACCCTTTGATAATGGGTATATTAAACAGAACCCCTGATTCATTTTTTGATGGGGGCAGGTACAGCAATGTTGACCTTGCGCTAAAGAGGGCAGAGGAAATGATTGAAGAGGGGGCCGACATTGTTGATATTGGAGGAGAATCTACGAGGCCTGGTTCAAAGAGGGTGGATGCAAAAGAGGAATTTAAAAGAGTTTTGCCGGTTTTAAAACAGATAAAAAAAAGGTTTAAAACACCTGTTTCAATTGATACCTATAAAAGCGAGGTTGCAAAAGATTGTTTGAAAGAGGGGGCTGACATTATAAACGATATATCCTTTGGGACAATGGATAAAAAAATGTTTGAAACTGTTGCAGAGTTTAACTGCCCGTACATTGGAATGCACATAAAAGGAACACCTGAAAATATGCAAAAAGACCCGGAATACAACGATTGCGTTTTTGAGATAAGAGAATTTTTGAATAAAAGAAGCGAGATTGCAATTCAATGCGGGATAAAGAGAGAGAACATTATTATTGATCCCGGAATTGGATTCGGGAAAAAAGATGAGCATAACCTTGAAATATTGAGAAATATTGAAGCATTTTCCTCTCTTGGTTTCCCCGTTTTAATTGGAGCATCAAGAAAAAGTATGTTTGGAAGGTTACTGGGGCTTGATGTTGATAAAAGGCTTTCACCATCAATTGCTGTTGCAGTATATACCACTTTGCAAAATGTTTTCATTTTAAGGGTTCACGATGTCTTTGAAACAAAAAAGGCGGTTGAGATAACAAAGCTTTTATCTGAATGAATGCTCATTCATTTTTTTCTTGACTTGTATGTTGCCATACATTAAAATTAAAATACCAAAAAAGGGTTGGAGGATGATATGAACATAATGGTGTTTATCAAGCAGGTTCCGGATACCGAAACCAAGATCAAGATTGCTGACGACGGCAAGTCTATTGTTGAGGATGGAATTAACTGGATTGTTTCCCCTTACGATGAGTTTGCAATTGAGGAAGCTGTTAAAACAAAGGAGAATTTAGGCGGTGAGGTTACGGTTGTTACAATGGGACCAAAGAGGGCTGAATCTGCTTTAAGAACAGCGCTTGCAATGGGTTGTGATAAGGCAATTCATCTTGAAGACGATGCTTTTGAGGGTGCAGATGCATACTCAACAGCAAAGGCTTTAGCAAAGGTAATTGAAAAGCACAATCCTGATTTGATATTTTTCGGAAAACAGGGTGTTGGAAACGACAATACTCAGGTCGGACAGTTGGTTGCGGAAATGGTTGGTATCGGACACATTGGAACATGTATTAAACTTGAAATAGATGGAGACACAATTAGAGGTGAAAGAGAGATTGAAGGGGGAAGAGAGACTGTTGAAACAAAATTACCCGCTATTGTCACTGCACAGAGGGGATTGAATGAACCAAGATACCCCAATTTAAGGGGAATTATGAAGGCTAAAAAGAAACCCCTTGAAAAATTAACTCCTGCTGACCTTGGTCTTTCTGCAGACGAAGTTGGACTTGCAGGTGCAAAAACAGTTTACCTCTCACTTGAACTTCCGCCTGCAAGACAGGCTGGCAAGAAGATTGAGGTTGAGCCAGAAGTGGCTGCAAAAGAGATTGTTGAATTCCTGAAAAACGAAGCAAAGGTATTATAATAGGGGGTAGCCATGATTTTAGTATTTGCTGATCAAAGAGACGGAAATTTGAAAAAAGCCTCCAAAGAGGCTATATCAGAAGGAAAAAGGCTTGCAACATCCCTTTCTGACTCACTTGGAGTTGTTGTACTTGGAAGTGGGGCAAAGGGTGTTGTTGATGAAATAAAGAAGTACGGTGCCGACAAAGTATTTGTATCGGAAACCCCTGATGCATATTCACCAGACCTTTATGCAGAGGGAGTTGCAAAAATTGCAAAGGAAAACGATGCAAAGGTTGTCCTTTTCCCTGGTACCTCAATGTGTGTTGACTTTGCTCCAAGGGTTTCTGCAAAGTTAGAAGCCGGATTGGTTACGGACATTACCGCAACAGAAGTAAAAGACGGCAAGCTTGTTGTTAAAAAGCCTGTTTACTCAGGTAAGGCAATTGCTACAGTTGATTATAAATCAGACATAGCAATGGCAACATTAAGGCCAAATGTATTTGAACTTGCAGAAAGTAATGGTGCAGGTGAGGTTGTTGAATTCTCTGTTGATGGAGAAGCAAAGGCAAAGGCTATCAAGGTTGAATTGAAAGAGGCTGGCAAGGTTGAACTGACTGAGGCATCAATTATTGTTTCAGGTGGCAGAGGAGTTAAAGGACCAGAATACTTCCAGAATGAATTGCAGCAACTTGCAGACCTTCTTGGAGCAGCAGTAGGTGCTTCAAGGGCTGCAGTTGACGCAGGGTGGATTGACCATTCCCATCAGGTTGGGCAGACAGGTAAGGTTGTATCTCCAAAGGTTTATATGGCATTTGGAATTTCTGGTGCTATTCAACACCTTGCAGGAATGGGTACTTCACAGTACATAATTGCTGTTAACAAAGACCCTGATGCTCCTATCTTCAATGTGGCATCCCTTGGTGTTGTTGCTGACCTTTTCAAGGTTGTGCCTGCCCTGATTGAAGAAATAAAGAAAGCAAAATAAATTATCAATTAAGTAAGACAAATCACAAAAGGGGGATATTTCCCCCTTTTTTTTTGTTTTCTATTTAATTTTGACAAAAAAAGTATTATATTCTAACTATGAAGTGTTTATCACAAAGAGGGGCAGGACAAACAGAGTATATCTTGATTGTTGTTCTTATTGCAATAACAACTCTATTTGCAGTGGGAAGGTATGGAAGAGAGGTGAGGTCTTTATTCTCTAAATCAAAGGTAAAACTTGATTTTAAAGACCTTACAGATTCAAATGTTAATGGAGACGCTAATGGTGGTACCATAACTCCCCCTTCTGATGACGATTCTACTGATGTAAGTTCAGATGACAATGATTCTTCTTCCGATTCTGATGATAACGATGCAGATGAGCAGTCAAACAGGGAAGAAGAATGCCAGAACAGATACAGAGATTTAATGAACGAGAAAAACCAGATAGTTAACAATTATATACAAAATTATAATGAATTGATGAGGGAGTATAATCAGGCAAATAGAGTTTATCAGCATTATTTGAGGGAGCAATCAATGTATGGCTCTGCATGGGGATATTGGAATACATATCTGGACAAAATTCAAATGTATCGCGCTTTAAATAAATTACAGCGCATAAGAGCACAGATAAATGCTTTAAGGCAAAATTATTACAGACAATTGAGAGATTGGCAGGCAAGGATGAATCAGTGGCGTAGTGAGTGTGGCCACAATTAAGAAAGGTGTCAAACCCTGAAAAGGATCTCCTCTTTGTTATAAAGATATATAGAAAACAATATCAGACAACCGGCCATAAGTAATGTGGTGCTCATTGCAAGCAGAAAGTGTACAAAAACCGTTTTGCCTAACAGAATTTCCTGCATAACAAAAGCTGTGTTTAAAACCGGGATATAATAGTAATACTGCGGTATCTGAATAGGTGCGTTTATTGTTAAAATTGCAATAAAAATAATAACAAGAATTACGGGAGTCATTAAAGTCTGTCCCTCTTTCATTGATTTTGCATAGCTTCCTATTGCTATAATTAATGCCGCAGATATAATCCCGATGGGGATTATAAGTGCAAAAAGCAAAATTGTTGACTTAATCCCTATTAAAAAAGAAACCTGCTCAACACCCTGATTAACCGAGTGTTGAATTACCTCTTTTGGCATTGATGCAAAAGTTTTGCCTGCAAAAGATTTAGCCGCAATAACAAAACCCACTATGTTTGAGATTGAATAAAGTATTTCAATAACAATAACATAGAACAACTTTCCAAGCACTATCTCTGTCCTTGATGCCTGTGAAACAAGCAAAGTTGCAATTGTACCCTTCTCCTTTTCCCCTGTGGAAACCTCTAATCCAAACCCCAGTGCACCTGAAAAAAGCATAATAATTATAAGGTAGGGCATAATCCTCCCCAGAACCGCAAGCCCCATATCCTTTTCAGATGCAATGTTTTTGCTCTCAATCTCAAAGGGATTAACAATGCTTTCGGGTATATTTAACTCTTTTAACTTCTCTGAAATCACTTGCTTTCTGTAATCCTCTAAAAGTTTTGATACCCTTTTCTCTGCCTCCCTTGAAAGCCTCTTTGCCTTATTGTGGTAAATAAACAATGTGTTTTTTGAAAAATCAATTATACTGTCAAGTTTTTTCTTCTTTAACTCTTTTTCGGAATCAAAACCAGAAACCTTGACAAGTGAAATGTTTTCGGAATTCTTTTTTATAAATGAAACAATATTGTCCGGCACATTTACGGTATATCCGACCTTCACCGTTTTGTTTTCAATCTCTTTTTTTGTTTTCAATGCAATTGAAGTCATAACATTGAACATAATAAAATAAAATATTATGGGAAGAAAAAAAGTGGTAAAAATTGTCCTCTTGTCCCTGAAAAAGATTGTCAATTCTTTACCGAGAATACTCAATATCTTTTTCATAAGCTTTCCTCTTCAAAAGGCACTACTGAAAAGAAAACACCTTCAATATTTTCAGAGTTGTATGTCTTTTTAAGATTATCCTTTGTGTCGTTTGCAAGTATTTCACCGTTGTTTATAATTGCAATTCTGTCGCATAACTTTTCAACAACATCAAGAATATGCGTTGAAATAACAACAGTTTTGCCGTTTTCTCTCATATCCTTTAAAAAATCAATCACTGTTTTGGTTGCTAAAATATCAAGCCCGTTTGTAGGCTCGTCGAAGATAATTACATCGGGGTTGTGTATCAAAGCCCTTGCAATGCTTAATTTCTGCTTCATTCCGCTTGAATACTCGCTTACAAGCCTCTTTCTATCCCTGAAAAGCCCCAATGATTTGAGAAGGCTCTCGATTCTATCTTCAATCTCTTCTGTTTTAATCCCTGCAAGTTTTCCGAAAAACCTTAAAGTCTCTTCCCCTGTAAGCCTGTCGTAAAGCCCTGTTTCGGTTGATAAAAAGCCTATTTTCTTTCTAACGGTTAAAGGCTCTTCCATTACCGATACTCCGTCAATTACCGCATCTCCCTCTGTTGGGACAAGCATTGTTGCAAGAATTCTAAGAGTGGTTGTTTTCCCTGCCCCATTAGGCCCCAGCAACCCGAATATCTCACCGGGATAAGCCTTAAAATCAATCCCCTTTAACGCCTCAACCTTCTTTTTCCCCGATTTAAAAACCTTCTTCAAACCACTAACTTCAATCATATTTGAATTATACGACAATATATTAAATTTGTTTCCCTATATGAAATTTAATTATTGAAATATAATTATTTTTACTTTTTTTGCAGTTTTTAGTTGGTAAAAATTCAATAACATATCTTTTGTCGTGAAAAGCGGGAATAATTCCATCATAGTCCTTTTCTTTCGCTATTTCCTGCCCAGAAGGTGAGATTATATTTATTTGGAAATTAGGTGCAGTTATAAAGACAAATTTGATACTGGAATCAAAAACAGGGGTTACTTTAAAGGGGTTGCAATCGACTTTGATATAGTTTTTGTCTGTTGATATCTCTAACTTAACAGGAGAGTGTTTAGGTAATACTCTCAGTTTCAATGTTTTTTTCAGATTTTTTAATAAAAATTGATTTAAATAGAAATAATTACCATTATTTTTAAAAGAATAGGCAAGGGATGGAAAGAGTGTTTGTATTTCAACTTTTTCAGAGGAAATGCCTATTATACCAACCGAGCAATCAGCAACCGTAAATTCAACCAAACAGGGTCTTTTTATCAAGATAGGCTTGTTTAAAGATGCCTTTATAATTGGAAGATTTTTGTCTTCTGGGCTTTCGTAGTTTATATTTAAAAAAGAAGAATTATAATAGTTTTCTTTGAGTTCCGGTTTTTTGTTACAGGAGATGTTTAAAAGTATCAAGCCTAATAAAACAATGACATACTTTTTCATTGAACCTCCTTTAAAAAAATTGTTTAAGGTAATTAGGTATTACCAAGAAATTATATTGAAATGGTAACTTAATTGCAAGTTGTCGCTTGTAAGCAGTGGTAATAATTTTTTGAAATTTTTATTCTTTCATTTCTTCCTTGCTTAAAGGTTTAAATTCTGATAACCTCTATTTACATGAAGGTGTGTGCGATTATTCCTGCAAGGTATGCTTCAACAAGGCTTCCCGGCAAACCTCTTTTAAAAGTAAAAGGTAAAACTATCATTCAACTGGTTTATGAGCAGTGTAAAAAAGTTTCCCTGCTTGAAAGGGTTATTGTTGCAACGGATGATGAAAGGATTTTTAAAGAGGTTGAATCCTTTGGCGGGGATTGTGTATTGACCTCTCCTTCCCACACTTCGGGGACAGACAGGATTGCCGAGGTTGCTCAAAATCTTGATTTTGATGTTGTGGTTAATGTTCAGGGGGATGAGCCTCTTATAAGCCCTGATGCAATTGAATCGGCAATAAAGCCCTTTTTTGAAAAAGAGAATATGTTAATGACCACTTTGAAAACAGGGATAAAAAGTAAAGAGGAGTTGTTCAATCCAAATGTTGTAAAGGTTGTCTGCGACAGGGAAGGTTTTGCACTTTACTTTTCAAGGCTTCCCCTACCTTACAGGAAACATAAAGAGATGGCTTTGCTCTATCCTGTGAACAGGGATAATTTAAATCATTATTTTAAACACATAGGTTTGTATGCCTATAAAAGGGATTTTCTGTTAAAATTGTCTGAGATGAAGCCCACTTTCCTTGAAAAAACAGAGGGGCTTGAGCAGTTGAGGGTGCTTGAAAACGGGTACAGAATATTTGTGGTTGAGACAGAGTTTGACACTTTGGGGATTGATACTATGGATGATTTTTTAAAATTGAAAAAGATTATGGGGGAATAGATGACAAAGTTTATATTTGTTACAGGCGGGGTTTTGTCCTCACTTGGAAAGGGGATTGCCGCCGCATCAATAGGAGCAATACTTGAGAGTATGGGGTATAAAGTCAGTTTGCAAAAGTTTGACCCTTATTTGAATGTTGACCCCGGGACAATGAGCCCGTATCAGCATGGAGAGGTTTATGTAACCGACGATGGTGCTGAAACAGACCTTGACCTTGGTCATTACGAGAGGTTTACCTCTTCCCATTCAACAAAAGACCATAACCAGACAGCCGGGAAAATATACAACTCAGTTTTAACAAAGGAGAGGAAAGGGGTTTATCTGGGGAAAACGGTTCAGGTAATTCCCCATGTTACAGACGAGATAAAACTCTCAATCAAAAGGGTGGTTGACGGTATTGATATAGCAATCTGTGAAATAGGGGGGACTGTCGGAGATATTGAGTCTCTTCCATTTTTAGAGGCAATAAGGCAGTTTGGACTGGAGCATGACCCCCAGGATGTTCTTTACATTCACTTAACCTATGTGCCTTTCATTAAAACGGCAGGGGAATTGAAGAGCAAACCGACACAGCACTCCGTTAAGCAGTTGAGGGAGATCGGTATTCAACCTCACATTATCCTTGCAAGGACGGAGAGAAGTTTGCCTCAATCAATTAAGGATAAGATTGCTCTTTTCTGTAATGTAAGGCATGAATGCGTTGTTGAGGCAAGGGATGTTGAAAATATTTACTTTGTGCCTTTGATGTTTGCAGAGCAGGGGCTTGACAAACTTATATGCAGGCACCTTGGCTTGAAAAAGTGCAAGCCTAATTTAAAAAAGTGGTATGAATTAAGGGAGAAGATTCAAAACCCGAAAGACACTGTAACAATTGGCATTGTCGGAAAGTACACAGAGTACAAGGATTCTTACAAATCTTTGATTGAAGCGTTACACCATGCCGGTTTTATTAACATGCTTGATGTTAAGCTGGAGTGGATTGATTCCTCAATGTTTGAAAAGGATGAATCAAAGTTGAAATTGCTTGACAATGTTGACGGAATACTTGTCCCGGGAGGCTTTGGCTCAAGAGGAATTGAAGGAATGATAAAGGCTATTGGTTATGCAAGGGAGAATAAAATACCGTTTTTCGGAATATGCCTTGGAATGCAGTTAACCTGTATTGAGTTTGCAAGGAATGTTGCCGGATTGACAGATGCAAACTCAACGGAGTTTGACGAAGAGCCGCCATACAAGATTATCTATAAGTTGAGGGAACTGGTTGGTGTTGAGGATATGGGTGGTAATATGAGGCTTGGAAGTTATCCCTGTGTAATTCAGACAAAGGACAGTTTTGTCTATAAAGCATATAAGAAAGAGATGATTGAGGAAAGGCACAGACACAGGTACGAGTTCAATATGGAATTCAGGCCTTTACTTGAAGAAAAGGGACTTAGGTTTACCGGTATATCCCCTGACGGCAAGTTTGTTGAGGTTGTTGAAATAAAAAACCATCCCTGGTTTTTAGGCTGTCAGTTTCACCCTGAATTCAAATCAAAGCCTTTGACCTCTCACCCCCTTTTCAGGGATTTTGTAAAGGCATCCTATGAAAACGGCAAAAAAAGGAGAAAGAAAAAATGAGCGATTCTCTCTGGAATACATTGACATCTTCCGAAGATTTTTTCCTTTTAGCAGGCCCCTGTGTAATTGAAGATAAAGAAACCGTACTCTCAATTGCAACGAGATTGAAGGGTATAGGGGAATTGTATGGTATCCCGATTGTATTTAAGGCTTCTTTTGACAAGGCAAACCGCTCTTCAATATCAAGTTTCAGGGGGCCGGGGCTTGAAAAGGGGCTTGAGATATTGAAGGAAGTAAAAGATGAAACAGGGTTGCCTGTTTTAACCGACATTCATCTTCCTTCCCAGGCAGAGCCTGTCTCTATGGTTTGCGATATTATTCAAATACCTGCTTTTTTGTGCAGGCAGACAGACCTTCTTGTTGCCGCAGGCAATACGGGGAAGATTGTGAATGTGAAAAAGGGTCAGTTTTTAGCCCCTTGGGATATGGAGAATGTTGTAAAAAAGGTTGAGTCAACCGGAAATAAAAAGATTATGCTTACAGAGAGAGGAACAAGTTTCGGATACAACAACCTTGTGGTGGATTTTAAGTCTTTCCCGATTATGTCAACCTTCGGTTATCCCGTTGTTTTTGATGTTACCCATTCTGTTCAGTTGCCTGGAGGCCTTGGGGATAAAACAGGGGGACAGAGGGAGTTTATCCCTTACCTTGCAAAGGCTGCTGCAGGTTGCGGTGCAATAAACGGTTTCTTTTTTGAGGTACACGAGGACCCAGAAAGGTCAAAATCCGATGCGGCTAATATTTACCCTTTAAATAAATTCGGTTCTCTTATTGAGAGTATGCTTAAAATATGGAGGGCATCCCTTGGAAATTGTTGATATTGCAAAAAGGGTTCTTGAAATTGAGGGAAAGTCTGTTTTGGATCAGATAGATTCATTAAACAATGATTTTGTAAAGGCTGTTGAAATTCTCAAAAATACAAAGGGCAGGGTTGTCATAACTGGTATGGGAAAATCGGGTTTGATATGCAGAAAGATTGCTGCAACAATGGCTTCCACAGGCACGCCTGCAATTTTTGTTCACCCTGCCGAGGCAATTCACGGAGACCTTGGAATGATAGTTGAGGGGGATTCTGTAATTGCCGTTTCAAACTCAGGCGAAACCGAAGAGATTATAAGACTGCTTGAATTTATAAAAAGGATAGGTGTCCCCATTATTGCCATTACTTCAAACAAAGAATCCACTCTTGCAAAACACAGTGATGTTGTTATACACCTTAAAATTGAAAAGGAAGCCTGTCCCCTTGGTCTTGCTCCAACATCCTCCACAACAGCAACCCTTGCAATAGGGGATGCAATTGCAATGGTTTTGCTTGAACTGAAAAACTTTACCCCGGAAGATTTTGCAGCAAGGCATCCCGGTGGGAAATTGGGTAGAAAACTTTTAACGGTTGAATCTTTAATGCACAAAGACGACATACCCCTTGTGTATGAATCCACTAAAATGCAGGATGTGATTTACATTATGTCTTCCAAAAGGCTTGGTATTGCAGTCGTTGCAAAGGATAAAACCAAAAAACTTGTGGGTGTTATCTCTGATGGCGATTTAAGGAGATTGCTTGAGAGGTATAATGGTGGCTTACTTGAAAAAAAAGCAAAAGAATGTATGACTGAAAATCCTAAAACGATAGCAAAAAACAATCTTGCGGTTGAAGCATTGAATAAACTGGAAAGGTATAAGATTACGGTTCTGGTGGTAACAGATAAAGAAAATAATATAGAAGGGGTAATTCACTTACACGATCTATGGAAAACGAAGTTATTTTAAAGGCAAAAAAGGTAAAGGCAATATTTACAGATGTCGACGGTGTCTTGACAGACGGCAGTATGTACTATGCAGAAGGAATGAGTGAGCACTTCAAGGTTTTTTCAGTGTACGATGGGGTTGGAGTCAAAATCGCCAATCTTTGTAATATCCCTGTATTCTTTGTTTCTGCTAAAAAGTCTTCCCTTCTTCATAAAAGGGCATCTGAAATCGGTGTAAAAGAGTGTTATGATGGAGTGGAAGATAAAATTGTTTTGGTGACAGGAGTTATGGACAGACTTGGGTTATCCCCTGAAGAAGTGTGTTATATTGGGGATGACATTGTTGATGTTCAGGTTTTGAAGGTTGTTGGTTTCCCCGTTGCCGTTGCCAATGCTTTGAGTTATGTAAAGGATTTTGCGATTTATATTACCGACAGAGAGGGAGGGAAAGGTGCATTGAGAGAGGTTGTGGAGTTAATTATCAGGGCAAAAGGGGAGTGGGAATGGGTGATTGAGTATTTTGGAGGGCAAAAATGAAAAAACTTGACACTATAAGGTTTTCTATCTGGATAATACTTCTTTTTCTGGTTTTGATTATGATTCTTCTTAACGCAAATCAGACTGTTGATTTCAGGTATTTTCTTTTTGATTCAACTGTTATAAAAGGTATTCCTCTTTTTGTTGTGATTTTCGTTTCTGCTGGAGCAGGGCTTCTTCTGGGGCTTCTGTATTCTTTCAAAGAGGTTTTAAAATTTAAAAAAATGCACAGGGATTGTCTCGGTGAGATTGAAAAGTTAAAAAAAGAGGTTGAAGCACATAGAAATAAAGATATTGAGGAGTTTTTTGAGAAAAATGAGGAGAAGTAAATGGGTGCTGTTGTATTTGTCTCCATATTGATAGTTCTTGCAATAATAGTTTTTTTCTTTGTGTCAAAAGATGGAAGCAGATCGGAGAAAGATGGGGAGGGGGATTTTGAAAGAACAATTGTGATGATAATAGATAGGCTTCAAACAGGTGAGGTTGAAGGTATTGAGAACCTTTTCAGAGAGATAGTTAAGAAAGATTCTTCAAAGGTTGAGTTTTATGTCATACTTGCCAACATTTTAAGAGAGAAGGGGTTTATATCAGAAGCAATAAATATTCACAAAAGTGCTTTGAAAAGGCATGATGTTCTTGAAAATCTTAAATTAAAGGGATGGGTTCTGGGAAACCTTGCTGAGGATTTTAGAAAGGGTGGAATGATTGATAGGGCTTTGAGAACATACAAAGATGCCCTTGCTTTGATGTTTGAAGAAGAAAAAGGTGTTTCGTTTTTAAAGCAGGATTTTAAAAACAAGGCTTTTTTTCAAGACCCTTACATAAAAATGTGGCTTGGAACACTATTGAAGAGATATTCCTTTTTGTTGAAACAGGTGGGTGATTATGAAAGTCTTTTGAGTTTAACCGATATTATGAAGTATGCAGGATGCTTTAAAGGGGAAAAAGAGCATGGCAGAGAGGTTGCTTTTATATACAACCAGATTGGTGAAGAATTGTTGAAAAGCGGGAATGTTAAAAGAGCGATTGAGTACTTTAACAAGGGTCTTTCAATTTATGGAGAGCTTTATCCTGCTTACCTTAATCTTATTAAGATTTACAAAAAGTCTAAAACTTCAAAAGCGGTTTCTTTGATTGATGATTTGATTTCTTCAATTCCTGAGAAGGGATTTCTGGTGTTGCCTGTTTTAAAGGAGATAGCACCTAAAAAATTTGAAGACAGATGTGTTGCACTTTTAAATTTAAATGAAAACGATTGGAGGGTACGTCTGGAGCTTGGTAGGTTTTACCTTGAAAAAGGGAACAAAGATAAGGCTCTTTATGAATTTAAAAAGTGTATTGAACTTGCTCCCATGGTTTTGATTATTCACCAGGAGATATGGAAGTATCTGTTGAAACATCCTGATGATGTTGAGGTTTTTAAAGAGTATGCAAACACCTTAAACAGGGTTCTTGTTTTCAGTGACCCCTTTGTATGTTCAAAATGCAATTACAAATCCTCGGAATTTTTATGGAAGTGTCCGTACTGTCATGAATTTGATACCTTTATTGAATTGAGGTTATAAAATTTAAAGGAGAGTATATGAGAAAAAAAGCGGTTGTTACCTCGACAGGCAGTTTTTTCCCTGACAGGGTGGTTGATAATCATTTCTTTGAAAGTTACTTAGATACATCTGACGAATGGATAACAACAAGAACAGGTATTAAGAAAAGAAGGTTTCTTGAAGATGGGAAAGCCACTTCCGACATGGCTCTTGAGGCTGCAAAGGTTGCACTTGAAAGAAGGGGAATTACGCCAAACGAAGTTGAGTGCATAATAGTGTGCACAGTTACCGCAGATATGCACTTCCCTCAAACTGCATGCCTTGTGCAGGATAAATTAGGGGCTAAAAATGCCTGGGGGTTTGATCTTTCAGCAGCATGTTCAAGTTTTGTTTTTGGATATGTGACTGCCTGCAATTTGGTTGAAACAGGAAGGTTTAAGAATGTGTTGCTTATAGGTGCGGATAAATGCTCATCGTTTATAAATATGGAAGACAGAAACACCTGTGTTTTGTTCGGAGACGGAGCAGGTGCTTTTTTAATTGAAGGGGTTGAAGATTCGGAATCTGGTTTTATTGATGCAGATTTACATATTGACGGTTCTGGAGGAAAATACCTTTATATGCCTGCCGGGGGGAGTTTAAAGCCTGCATCGGAGGAGACTGTCAAAAATAAAGAGCATTATGTTTTTCAGGAAGGAAGAGAGGTTTTTAAGAGGGCTGTTGTAAAAATGCCTGAATCTACAAAAGCTGTTCTTGAAAAAACAGGATTAACAGTGGATGATATTGACTGGCTTGTGCCCCATCAGGCTAATTTAAGAATAATTGAATCTGTTGCCAAGAGATTGAAGATTGACAGGGAAAAGGTTATGATAAACATTCATAAGTACGGAAATACCACTTCTGCTACAATCCCGACCTGCATTGATGAGTATTACAGGAAAGGGAAGTTAAGGAAGGGAGAGACTGTTGTAATTACCTCGTTTGGGGCAGGTTTCACCTGGGGTGCTGCTATTTTTAAGTGGGGTATTTAGTAGTAAGGATTAAACTGGAGTAACAATGATATACGGGATATCCACTCATCCCTTTGCTTACGAATTGTTAAAAAGAAAACATCTTGATTTAATAGCAGATAACGGATTTTCTGTAATTGAAATATTCTCAAGCAGGATGCAGATTGACTTTAATAACCATTCGCAATTGAAGGAGATTGCAAAAGGTGTTTCTGATAACAAATTGATGGTGAACTCTGTTCACGCTCCCTTTTACTTTGATCTTGCTTCTTTAAAAAACAGAATGTTTGTTAACATAGCAAGTGAAAATGAGGAGTACAGGAATAAATCCGTTGAAGAGATAAAAGCATCAATGGTGCTTGCCACTTTGTTCCCTGTTGATTACTATGTGATCCACTTCCCATACAATGTGATCAGAGATCCGTTTTTGAAAAGCCTTGAAGAATTATTTGTATTTGCGGAGCATCTGCAGGTAAAACTTGCTTTTGAAAACATCCCTGGTTCGCGCACTTCGGTTGCTTCAATTGTTAAATTTTTTGAGGATAACCTTGTACCTGCAGGGGTTTGCTTTGATACTGGCCATGCAAATATCAGAGGAACTTTGTACAACGATATAGAAAAGTACGGAGTTAACTTTTTCACCATGCATGTTCACGATAATGTGGGGGACTCTGATTCCCATCTTGTCCCTTTTGAAGGGAACATTGATTGGGAAAGGGTTATGAAACTTTTGAAAGGGGTTGATTATAAATGGGGTTTCATACTGGAAATCAGAATGAGTGGCTTCTCAGATTATGACATGTTGTTAAAAGATGCTTATAATGCTGTTTGTAAATTTAAAGAGATAGAATCCAGGATTGAATAGATAGCATTATGAAGATTATAGTTGCACAGACTGCTGGTTTTTGCTGGGGTGTAAGAAGGGCAATGGACAGAATCCTTGATATTTCTAAAGAAAAAGAAAGTGTGTGTACTTTAGGTCCTTTGATTCATAACAATCAGGTTGTGTCTTTGCTTGAATCAAAAGGGGTTAGATCTGAAAAAGATATATCGAAATTGAACAGCGGTACTGTTGTTATAAGGGCACATGGCACGACCCCTGAAACCTTAAAAGCATTGAAAGATAAGGGGCTTGATGTGGTTAACCTTACCTGTCCAAAGGTTGGCAAGGTTCAGGGGATAATTAAAGGGCATATAAAAAAGGGTTATAAGGTTGTTATTGTTGGTGATGAAGGGCATGCTGAGGTTATTAGTTTAAAGGGGTATTCTGAAGGTGAAGCGTTTGTTGTAGGGAGTGTTGAAGATGCAACAAAGTTGAACAACCTTGATAAGGTTATTGTTGTTTCGCAAACAACTTTTAATTACGATGAATTTTATCGAATTGTGGATGTTATTAAAAGCAGGGCTAAAGAGGTTAAGGAATTTTGCACAATTTGCGATTCGACACACAGAAGACAGGATGAAGTGAAAAGGATAGCATCTCAGGTTGATTGTATGATAATTATAGGTGGGAAACACAGCGCCAATACTACCAGGCTTGCAGAAATATCGAAGCAATACTGCAATTGTGTGTACCACATTGAGACGGAGGACGAACTGAAAGGTATTGATTTTTCTTCCTTTGAGACAGTTGGTGTCTCTGCCGGAGCATCAACTCCAAACTGGATAATAAACTCTGTTGTTGATTATTTAAAGTTTCTTGACAGTGGTTCCAGGCCATGGAAGAAGTTTGTCTCTTTTATTTTCAATTCAGGCCTATTCAGGGGTTTTTCAGCCTTTTTGTTTTCTTTTGGGTTACTCAACCTGTTTTCAATACCTCTTTCTTTCAGGTTTTCTTTAATAGCATTTTTTTACATTTTTTCAATGACGGTTTTTAACAATTTAATTGATATAGAGGGTTTAAGGTTCAGCAATCCATCAAGGTTTTTCTTTATTAAAGAAAAAAAGAGTTTATTGGTCTTTTTAGCTTTTTTATCGTTGTTTTCCCTTGCTGTTTTGAGTTTTACAATTTCATTTTACACTTTTTTAGCACTGTTGTTTGCTTCTATTCTGGGATTGATTTATAGAATTAAATTGAGGTTTAAAGGGAATAAATTGAGGCTATTTGATGTTCCAGGTTCCAAGAACCTTCTTTATGCTCTTGCATGGACTATAGTTATTGCAGTAATTCCTTTCTGGTATGCAGGTTTGTACAAAGAAATTTCAATTATTGCTGTTTCTTTTTTTGTGTTTGTTGTTGTGTTTTCTGGATCAATATTCTCCGATATTAAGGATATTCAGGGAGACAGATTTTATGGCAGGGAAACATTACCGATACTGGTCGGCATTGATAGATCATTGAAAATTTCTCACATAACTGTAATTGTCGTTGTTTTTTTCTCTTTATCCCTCATATTTTTTTATGGTGATTATATTTACTTTTCAATTCTTTCAATATTTTTCTTGCTTTATTACACTATTGTAAACACCTTTGTCGTAAAAAAAAGAGTGTTATCCCCGATTCTCTATGAATTTTTACTTGACAATTTTGCCCTCATTCCAGGTGTTATTGCTTTGCTTTTCTCTTTCGTTAAATGATTTAAGGATTATATCACTGTTTTTCACGGCCTTTTTCAGGTATTCAAAGTATAGTTTTTCTATGTCTCTTCTCTCAAGGTCTGTGTTTTTCCTTAAGAATTTTCTGTAATTGTAACTGACATAGGACAGTGTTATTGCTGCGGCAACTGAAACATTGAAACTTTCGGTAAAGCCATACATGGGGATAAAAAACTCTCCGTCACTGAGTTTTTTGCTTTCTGAACTGATACCCGAATGCTCATTTCCAAACACAAAAGCATACTTTACTCCAGGAGTTATTGGTATTTTATTCAGGGGTTTTGCGTTTCTCGAGACATTTGCCACAAATATTTTGTACCCTTTTTGTTTTACTTGGGTTAAACACTTCTCACATTTTTTGAATCTGTGGATGTTTATCCATTTGTGAGAGTACTTTGTCACCGCTTTGTTAATTTCAAACTGATAATCCTGTTCAACAACATAAACATCGGTTAAACCAAGGCCCTCAGCAGTCCTTATAACTGCACTTGTATTATGGGAATCAAGAAGATTATCAAGAATTATGGTGATGTTTTTTATCCTTGAAAGCAAAACCTCTTTTAACCTTTCAAGTCTTGCATCGCTTAAAAATGATTCCAGAAACTCAATCGTTTTTTGCATATCCCGGCCAAGAAAAAAGCCCCGAAAATCGGGGCAAAGATCTATACCTGAACAACCTCTTTTACTTCAGGAACTTCCTCTTTCAATCTCTCTTCTATAAAGAGTTTCAATGTCATTGTTGACATTGGGCAACCGCCGCATGCACCTAAAAGTTTTACATATACCGTGCCGTCTTCATACTTTAAAAACTCAACATCTCCTCCATCCATCTGCAATGCAGGTCTGATGTTGTTTAAAGCCTTTTCAACTTTTTCCTGAATATCCATAAATCCTCCTTTGTTTTTACGCACTTATCACGCTTTTAATACCTCAGCAAGGATGTTTAATCCTTCGTCAATTACATCTTTTGTTATATTTAAAGATGGTCTGAACCTTATAGACCTTTCACCGGATTTAAGTACTGCAAGCCCATTTTCAAAGCACTTATTGAAAACATTATCTCTTGCTTCTGCGCTTTCCAGTTCAAATGCTGCAAAAAGCCCTCTTCCTCTAATGTTGGAAATTTTCACCTTTGAACCTTCTTTTAATTCATTTAGTTTGTTGAAGAGATAATTCCCCATTTTTGCTGCATTTTCAACAAGGTTGTCTTCGTGGATTATCTCTAAAATCCTCTGTGCTCTAACCATATCGACTATGTTTGCCCCCCAGGTTGAGTTAAGCCTTGAAGAAACCTTGAACACAGAGTCAACCTCATTTATCTTGTCCGAAACCATAATTCCGCAAACCTGCAATTTTTTACCGAAAGAAACAATATCAGGAGTAAAACCGAAATGCTCAAAGCACCACATCTTACCGGTTGCACCCACTCCGGTTTGAACCTCGTCAACAATGTAAAGTATGTCATTTTCTTCTGTTATCTCTCTTAATTTTTTCAGGAATTCAGGTCTGAAGTGGTTATCTCCGCCCTCTCCCTGAATTGGCTCGATAATCAGGCAGGCTATGTCATCTCCGTACTCTTTTATGGCAGAATTTATCTCGTCAATTGCCCTGTTTTCAAGCTCAATAACCTTTTTCAGGTTGTCTTCGTTTAATGGGAATTCAATCTTTGGGTTTGTTATTCTTGGCCAGTTAAATTTGGGAAAGTATTTCACTTTTGTGGGGTCAGTATTTGTGAGGCTCATGGTATAGCCTGTTCTTCCATGAAATGCCTCTTTAAAATGGATGACCATGTGCCCCTTTTCTTCTTTATAGCCTTTTGCAAAGTTTTTTCTTACTTTCCAGTCGAATGCTGTTTTTAAAGCATTCTCCACTGCAAGTGCCCCGCCGTCTATGAAGAAGTAATTGGGAAGATCAGGGTGTGCCCCTAATTTTGCAAATGTTTCAACGAATTCAGCCATATATGTTGTGTAAATATCTGAATTTGCAACTTTGTGAATTGACGCAATCTCCAACCTCTCAAGGAATTCAGGTTCTTTCATTTTGGGATGGTTGAATCCAAGAGGTAAAGATGCAAAGAAAGCATAAAAATCAATATACCTTTTCCCATCCCTCGCATCAACCATATAACAACCTTCACTCTTTTCAAGGTCAAGTACAATGTGAAATCCATCTACCAAAATGTGTTTTTTCAGGCTATCAAGCACATTATCTGGAGAAACCCTAACTGATTCCATAATTAACTCCTCAAAATAAATTTTACCTTTTGTATATTACCAGAATAGGTTTTAAGGTCAATAATTATTTCAACAGATCTTTGTTGCCATTTGCTACATATTTTATCAGTGCATCTTCAAATATTGAATCAGGAAATTTATTTTTGTCAGGATACCGTTCTCTGAAGGCTGCATAACTTTTTTCAATATCTTCTTTTAATAATTCTCTTAAATTTCCAGTTTCAATTCCCTGTTTTATTTTTTCTTCATTGTACAGTTTAATATCGCTTGCAAGGGCATTTGCAAATCTTTTTGCTTTTTTCATAACGGGGTCTTCTACACCGTTCTTTTCTACTTTGTGTTCCTCCTTTTTCTCTACAGTTTTTAGATGGTGAGTTTTTATCTCTCCCTGCGATTTCAGGGGAAGAAGGTTTAATTCCCTTTCAAACATTGATGTTGCTATTTCAAATATCTTTTGTTGCTTAACATCTTTCATCTCAAATATAAAAAATCCTGCCTGTTTGTATTTGATTAGAAGAGGAATTGCAATTGTTTTTGAAATGTCAAAAAGTGATATTAGATCCTGAGGGAATATGTCTTCCGTTAATCTTGAGGGCTCCATAAAAATTGGTTTTTTTATTTTAAAATCCTTTCTTGGCCTGTTCCCCTCTCCCATTGCAGCATAACATATAGCAAAATCCCCTTTAAATATAAAAAATCCCATGTACCGGGAGTACTCGTTTAGTGTTGAAAAAAATCCCTCGATTAACTCTTTCTGGTTTACGCTTTGTTTTAAAATAAGATTTAGTTGATACAATGGTTCAACGCCACCAACCCCTTCTGAATCCTTAAAAGCCAGTTGTTTTAGTAATGGTTCAATATCATCTGTTTTTAGTGAGAAATCCCTCTGCAAAATTTTTTCAATTTCAATCTTTAATTCTGTTAACAGTTGATCAATTTTGAGGTTTATAAATTCCACAATTGTCTCTTTCCTTTTATCCATATTACTCTCCCTGAATTTTTCTGAAATATATTATATACGAAATTGTAATTTTTTGATAATATTCTGTGGATTTTTTTATTTCGATAATCTGATAATATTTTTATAATATAATCTTGACAATAATACACTAAAGTTTTATATTAATATCGGTTACAAAAAGGAGTATGGAGGTAATTATGGGAAAAATAATTGGTATTGATCTTGGAACAACAAACTCTGTTGTTGCAGTTATGGAGGGTAATGATGTTACGGTCATTCCCAACCAGGAAGGTGCAAGAACAACTCCTTCAGTTGTTGCTTTTACCAAAAATGGAGAAATTTTAGTTGGCCAGGTTGCAAAGAGACAGGCTATTACAAACCCTGAAAATACGATCTTCTCTATAAAAAGGTTTATGGGAAGAAGGTATGATGAGGTGACTGAAGAGATGAAAATGGTGCCTTACAAAGTTGTTAAGGCGCCTAACGGAGATGTCAGGGTTGAGGTAAATGGAAAACTTTATTCTCCACCTGAAATATCTGCAAAGGTGTTGCAGAAGTTAAAAAAGGCTGCCGAGGATTACCTTGGAGAGCCTGTTAAAGAGGCGGTTATTACTGTTCCCGCTTACTTTAACGATGCTCAAAGACAGGCAACCAAGGATGCTGGAAAGATCGCAGGGCTTGAGGTTAAAAGAATAATAAACGAGCCAACTGCGGCAGCCCTTGCTTATGGACTTGATAAGAAAAAGGATGAAACAATAGCGGTTTACGACTTTGGTGGTGGCACTTTTGATATTTCAATACTTGAAGTTGGTGAGGGTGTGGTTGAGGTTAAATCAACGAACGGAGACACCCACCTTGGTGGAGATAACATAGACCAGAGAATAATAGACTGGTTAATTGATGAGTTCAAGAAAGATCAGGGGATTGACCTTTCTCAGGACAAAATGGCTTTACAGAGATTGAAAGAGGCTGCTGAAAAGGCAAAGATAGAGCTCTCTTCAATGATGGAAACAGAGATAAATTTACCATTTATCACTGCGGATGCCTCAGGCCCAAAACATCTGAACATTAAATTAACAAGAGCAAAACTTGAAGCAATGATTGAGGATCTTATTGAGAGAACAATGGATCCATGTAAAAAGGCACTTGAAGATGCTGGTTTAACTCCATCAGATATTGATGAGGTTGTTCTTGTTGGTGGTTCTACGAGAATTCCTCTTGTTCAAAAAAAGGTTACTGAATTCTTTGGCAAAGAGCCGCATAAAGGGGTAAACCCTGACGAGGTTGTTGCGGTTGGTGCTGCAATCCAGGGTGGAGTTCTTGCAGGTGATGTGAAAGATGTTCTTCTCCTTGATGTAACTCCGTTATCTCTTGGTGTTGAGACCCAGGGTGGGGTTATGACTGTTATGATACCAAGGAACACCACTATCCCAACAAGGAAGACAGAAGTGTTTACAACGGCTGCGGATAATCAGACAAGTGTGGAAATACATGTTTTGCAGGGTGAAAGGCCTCTTGCAAAGGATAACAAATCTCTTGGAAGGTTTCATCTTATGGGAATACCACCTGCACCAAGGGGAGTTCCTCAGATAGAGGTTACTTTTGACATAGATGCAAATGGTATTTTGAATGTGAGTGCAAAGGACAGGGCAACAGGCAAGGAGCAGAAGATCACAATAACCGGTTCAAGTGGTTTGACAAAAGAGGAGATCGATAGAATGGTTAAGGAGGCTGAAGCACATGCTGAAGAAGACAAAAGGAGAGCTCAGCTTATTGATGCAAGGAACAGAGGGGATTCTCTGATTTACCAGATTGAGAAACTTTTGAAAGAGCATTCAGATAAGATCAACGATGCAGATAAGCAGGCTATTGAATCTGCTATCTCTCAGTTAAAAACTGCTATGGAAGGTGAGGATGTAAACGCAATAAATTCTGCAATTGAAAACCTCACCAATGTATCTCACAGACTTTCCCAGTACCTGTACCAATCTCAATCAGCACCTGGAAGTGAAGCAACTCATGGTGCAGGTGCCACAAACTCAAATGTTGGGGATTCTAAAAAGGATGATGGAGATGATGTTGTTGATGCGGAGATTGTGGAATAATGGGGGTGTACGGAGATTAGGCCATGGTTAAAAAGGATTATTACGCTGTATTGGGGCTCCAGAAGGGAGCCTCAATACAGGAAGTTAAAAAAGCG
>Ga0256833_1000352_pt1 | contig 36254 bp, 41 predicted proteins | sample 356284metaG_FD_190535 | JGI IMG/M metagenome (GOLD analysis project Ga0256833, IMG submission 190535) | Hydrothermal vent microbial communities from Mid Atlantic Ridge, Atlantic Ocean - 356-284 | ecosystem: Environmental > Aquatic > Marine > Hydrothermal vents | place: Atlantic Ocean: Mid... | reverse complement strand
GGGCTCGGAGGCAAGGCATTTGAGCGCTTCCCAAAATGGATCAAGGACGGCCTCGAGCAGGCCGCCAAGGAGGGCGGCCTGTCGTTGCTGCGCATGATCGACGGGGCCACGCGCTACCTGCGCCAACACCTTGAGCACGCATCCTCGAGCTTCGAGGCTAGCCAGTACGAGGCGCAGATCGCGCATCTCGAGCGCCTGCGCCCCTTGGCCGAGAAGTGGGCTACGGCGCAGGCCAAACTGAACGCCCTGCAAGAACAGGAGAAGCGCATCCTCGCTGCCCTAAACGGAGAGCAGGGATGGGGGAAGCTCAATGGCGCCATTGCCGGCGACGTAACACCGGCCACCGATCAACTGAGAAAGGCCCTTGATCAGGCCAAGGGCAGCGTCGAGAACCTGCTTAAGGTTTCCGCCAAGGTCGATCCGATCGAAAATCTTGGCAAGGGGCTTGAGCAGGCGGCTCAGGCGACCAGAGACGCAGCGGGCGCAGCAGAAGAAGCGGCTACGTGGTACGACGTGTTCAACGACAGGCTAGACCGCACGCGCCTGCTCATCGAGTCCTACTCGAACACGGTTGGCCAGCTCGGGGCATCTGAAGTTTCCGGAGAGGGGCAGTACCCGCGGTCCCGCTTCCCCATCGTGGCTGAGCCAGGGCTCCCTACGGCCGGTGGTGCTCAGCTCTCGCAACTCTACCTCACAGACGGGCAGCGGCAGCGCATGGAGCAGCTCGCGCAGCTCCAGGACACCCTGCGCGAGGCAGGACTGCGCTCCATTTACGTGACGCGCGAGCAGGCGGACGCATACGCGCGTCTACAGGCGCTCTTGCGCGAGCTCGGAGCTGCGGTGGCGGGTTATGTGGCTGAGCTGGACAGCTCGACCTACACCACGGCTAATGCGCGCCAGCGCGTCCAGGAGCTCTATGAGCAGTACAAGAGCCTTAGGCTCACGATGGAGGCGGCTGGCCGCCGCACGCTCTACATCACCAACAAGGAACACCAGGAGCATGGGCAGCTCCTGCGCGAGCTGGTCGAGCTCACCGCCGGGTACGCGGCCGAGGTTGAGGACACAGCCTATGTGCAGGCGGAGCAGCGCGAAGAGATGACCGCGGCCGCCGCCGCGGCGGAGCTCCTGCGCGAGAAGCTGGCGCGGTTGAACTCCACGCTAGAGAACCTGAAGACTTCCGCCGCGGCGGGTGTAGCCGATGCGCTCAGTAATCTAATCGAGAGCGGGGACTGGCGCGGGTTCGTCAAGAAGCTGGGCGGCATGGTGCTGGACGGCATTGGTTCCATCGTGGACGCCGTGGTGCCTGGGCTAGGCCGCGTCATCACGGCGCTAGGGCGGCTCTGGATAACGGTTGCAAAGAAAATCAACGACTGGTTCGACTCCTGGTCCGCACGCGGCCAGGAACGCCTGCGCAAGGCGGCGCAAGAGCAGCAGCGCGAGCTGGCGCAAGGGTTCACGTTCGTCTCAGCCAGCGCGTTTAGTGCTATCGCGGAGCACACGCAGCGGTTCCTCTTCTGGACACGCAAAACGTTCGAGGTCGTTGTCAACGAGCAAGCGCGCGCCATCGCCCAGACCCTGGAGCAGGGGGTCCTAGGCGGGCTAATGGACGCAATGCGGGCGTTCCTCGAGGGAGCCCAGGACTGGCAGGAGCAGCTTAAGGAGGGCCTCCGCTCTGCAATCGAGAACGCCGTCATCGAAGCGGTGATTCAAGGGGCGATCTTCAAGGGCGTGCTTGGGGAGGCGCTGACCAAGCTGACCGAGTCCCTGGCCAAGGGCAACTACGAAGCCGCCCGGAAATACGTCCGGGACATCGCGGCCCAGGCGCCAGAACTGACAAGGGAGATCACCAGGGTGCTCGAGCCATTCCGGCAGGCGATGGCCGGTCTCAGGAGCGGGAAGAGCGGGGGGGATGGCGGCTTGACCACCCCCGGTACCCAGACCATCCGCTACGAGCTGCCCACGGCCCCCGTCCTCGCCGCCCCCGCCTGGGTGGACCGGATGGGCGAGCACGTGGCGAAGTTCGGAGAGGCGGTGGACAGGTTTGCGAAGGCTCGGATTAGCGTGGACGTTCGCCTTTCTGGCGATCTGGCTTACAGCGTGCGGGGGCTTGCGTGAGCCCGAGCAGGACATCCGCTACTACTCGACCAACGCCGAGGGGAGGCCGGCGTTGAGCTGGGAGCTGCGCGTCTGGACGCCTAACAAGGCCACGCTGAAGGCCACCTATACCAACACCTCGCCGGGTGGCATCGCCGAGGGGTTCAGGTGGTCCGTGCGGGGGGACGGCAACTGCGAGCAGATGCGGTTCTCGGCTGCTCCTGCTAAGGTCAACGTCTCCGCCCGCGACATCGTGCAGTTACTGGTAGACGGGCAACCCGCGTTCTACGGCTACGTCGAAACCTCCTGGCCTGCCGGTGATGGACGTCTGCTGGAATACGTGGCTGTGGGGGCGGACCGGCTCCTGCAGCAGAGGCTCATGGACTCACGCACTTACACCGAGCAGGACGTTGGCGCGATCGTGCGGGATATCGCCTCGAGGCTCCTACACCCGGCGATCACCTACGACCCGGCTCGGGTACCTGACACAGGCGGCATACTCGAGCTTGGCTCTAGCGTGTTGGTGCAGCTCAATAAGGTCTTCGATGACCTTGCCCGATCTGTCGGTGGCATCGCATGGGGCGTTGACTCGACGGGCACATTCTTTTTCACCCATCCATCAAGCAGCGCATCCGTCGGTTACGAAGATCGGGGCCTGAACTGGCTACCGGTCGAAGGCGAGGAAATAGTTACGCGCATTGCGCTTTTGATGGCCATCCCACCAGTACCGGCTACTGCGGACACATGGGAGTCCGTTAGTGCAGTCGGAGCTGGGTATAGCGAGCGGGACCTGCCGAATAGGTACTACATCCACTACTACGAGGACCCATTGCATAGCGTTTACGGCGCGGAAAAAGCCTTCGTCTACTCGGGGTCGATAGTGACGTGGGCAAGCAGAGGTGGAACGGCAAGTGGCTCGATGACTAATGCGGCCAACGCTACCGACGGTGATAACACGACATACGCCGCGGGTCCGGGCAACCTAACCGCTTCTCCTGAGCTAGGGGCGCAGCGCTATTCGCCACGCGTGACCATGATCTATGAGTCCACACAGCCTGGTGGAACCGCAACGCTAAGACATTACTGCACGAACGTGAGCGAGATTGTGGGCACCAACCTCCGCATCGATCTTCCTGATACCGGCGGGCGAAAGAGGCTGATCGAGCTAGTGCTGCCAGTGCTTGGCCCACTTGGGTTCTGCGAAGCGGCTGGAACCAGACTAACACTCGATAACGTCCCAGATACGGGAAAAGTCTACGAAGTGGAGTTCTACGAATACGACATTGCCAGGCTCGACGACTATGCCCGCTCCCTCATCCGCCTCCCCTCACAAACCCCCGCCGAGGTCGAGTGGCAGGGCTACCAGCCCCCCGCCCGCTACCTCACCGTCACCGACGCACCGGGCGGCGATCTAACCGGCGAGGTGGAGATCTGGGAGTACGAGTGGACACCACGCCGTATGCGGAGCGTGGCCAGGATGGGCTCGCGCGGGGCCGATCCGACCGCCCGGGCCATCCGCATCCTCGCCGACCGACGGCGCGAGGAAGCGGAGAGCACCGCCCTAGCCTTGACCCGAAGGAGGTGACCCGTGCCCTGGACGATCACCGACGGTACCAACAGCGAAGCCATCACGGTCAAGAACACCCCCAGCCTCGACCACGCGATCGCCGTCGAGGCCTACGACTCCTCGGCGGAGGTCAAGGTGCGGGGGGACCGGCTTCCCGAAGCCAGGCCGCTCGTCGTCGAGATCGGGATCCATGAGACGGACTTCGACCGGGCCCTAGCCAAGTTCGTCCGTGTTCTAGCCATCGCCAGGGCGGGTGGGACTCTTCGCTACACAGAGGGCTCAGAGGCGATCTCGAGGACTTTCTCTGGGCTCAAGAGCTACGAGGCCACCCGTCTGATGCCTGCCCAGGGGCTGATCGAGCTGCGCCTCGAGCTGCTCCCGACCGGCCCCTACTGGTCGAGCACCAGCATGGGCAGCCGGGTGGCCTGGGTCTGGTAGGAGGCGAGCATGCAGGTCTACCTGGACGACGGTGCCGGAGGCGAGACCCGGATCGTGGCCGTCTCCGGCATCGAGAGCCTGCTCAAGCACGCTTGGGCCCTCGATGTAGTGCGGCCGCCCCAGTCCGAGCGGTTCGTCGAGGTCGGACTGGGCAACGACCTGCCCCGCGAGATCGCCATCACCGCATACGCCGGAGCCACAGGCGGCGCGAGCGGCGCACAGGCGGTGGATGCACTCGCGAACGCCGCTGAATCCGCCCGCTGGCTCTACGTCGAGCACGGCGGCGATGCGGTGGTCGCACACCTCGCCGCCTTCCTTGGCGCGGGGGGCGTGCAACCGCGCGGGGCTTTTAGCTACACCATCGAGCTCCGCTGGATCGCTGATGCGGTGAGTCGTGCCGGGCCCATCACCAGCGACGACGGCGCCGACATGCTCACCGACGATGGCGGGTCCTACCTGATCCTTTGGGAGGAGGAGATCTAATGGCGAACAAGACGTTCTCGAACTGGCTCGCGTCCCTGGCGCAAGCAGTGGTAAGCCCTGGCGACCTGATCCCGGTAGTGCAGGGTGGGGTCAGCAAGCGGGCCCCAGCCGGGCAGGCAGGCGGTATTGCCACACTCGACGCAGCGGGCAAGCTCGCCCAGCCAAGGCGAGTGTTAGGTGTGCACTATCCAGCCTCGTGGAACACCATCGAAACTACAGCGGATTACACAACTGCCCCAGTTGTAGGGATCATTGATATCCCCGCGGCCCCATACCCACGCACTGTGATTTTGCTGGCCAGTTTGGGGCTGTACTCGGTGGACACGGACCAGATTTATGTACGCGGCGTTATTGTCTACTCCACCGATGGCGGCACGACATGGACGCAGATCAATAACAGCCCGGCGACCAACAAGGTCGCCGTTGGTCAGTACCTTTCTTATCCAGTACCGCCTCGATTTCTATCGCTAGCTGCTAACACCACGTACAAACTCGGCGTACGTGCCGGAAACGGGGTGACCGGTGGTCCAACGGTGAGGGTTTACGGCTTGTCATACTCGTTCTTCATCGCCCTGGAGGTGGATTACTGATGTTAGGACTGGCTCAAAAGCTAATCCCGCTTCCACCCGGAGCTCACGGACTGGCTCTGGAGGATAACAAGCTATATGTGCTTGGTGTAGACCAGGCAACAGTCCGAGCGTACTTGGATAAAGTCAAGGCAGCTTGGACAGACATCGTGCGAGCCGACGTCGAGCGCGCTCTCTATACCAACGCCACCGCATCCTTCCGCCGCATCCGCGAGGAGCTTGCTGAGGCGCAGGAGGCGGAGGCGCTGGGGGTGCCGCCACCGGGGGGGCGATCCAGCGCGGAGCTCAACGACCTCATCGCCCAAGGGCAAGCCGCTTTTAAGGCCGTCTACCAAGCAGTTCAGGCGGCAACATCAGTGGCCGACATCAACGCTGTCCTCGAGACCGCCCGCCAGCAGGGGCTCGACTGGCTCGTCGGTCCTGACTGGCAGCCCTACCCCGAGACCTGCCCCTGGACGGTGGCGACCTGAGCCAAGAGGAGGTGAACGCGGCCCCGCCTTGCGCGGGGCCTTTTTTATGAGCACATTTGAACTCGCCCTGGCCGAGGTTCTCCGCTGGGAGGGTGGCTACGTCAACGACCCCAAGGATCCCGGTGGTGCCACCAACTGGGGCATCACCCAGGCCACCTACAACGCCTGGCGGCGGGAGCTCGGCGAGCCGCCCCGGCCGGTGGCCGAGATCGGCGAGGACGAGGTCCGGGCGATTTACCACGAACGCTACTGGGTCCCGGCGGCCGCCTACTGGGACGCCGCTGGGCACCCAGGAATCGCCCTCTACCTCTTCGACGCCGCCGTGCAGCACGGGCTGGGTACCGCGCGGGCCCTCGAGCGGCGGCTGGCCGACGTGCTCCGCCTGCACCCGCTGCTCGGGCTCGCTTACCTGCACCGCGACCGGACGCTCTACTATGCCCGGCTTCGCCATTTCGCCAACTTCGGCCGTGGCTGGATGCGCCGGATCGCGAGCGTCTACGCCCAGGCAGTGGAGCTCGAGCACCCCGGCGGTCTTATCCGGGTCCACCGGTTCTTCCTCGACGGGCACGAGCACCTGCTGGCGGCGGCACGCTGGGTGGGGGAGAAGCTCTACGTGCGGAGGTCCTGATGAGGGAGTTCTTCCGGTCCTGGTACGCGGTGCTCGCGCTATGGGTTCTTTTGGTCGTGGTAGCGGTCGGCCTTGGGTTTTACTCCCTGGCCGTCGGTTACGCAATCCTCGGCGCCGCGCTACTCATCGCCGAGCGCATCGAAATCGCGCGAACCGGGCGGACAATCAGCGAGAACACGGGTATCGAGCTTAACCGCCGCCCTTGGAAAGTTTGGCTCTTGGCGGCGAGTTTGCTCGCCGCGATGGGCATGCTTGTGGCCCACTTCTGGGCCTATTAGGAGGGATACCATGAAGGAGAAAAAGGCGTTTTGGAAGTCGAAGACCTTCTGGGGCATGGTGGTCACCGCCATCGTGCTCTTCTACCAGGCGTTGGAGCAGGCTCTTGGCCTGCCCCCGATCCCCGACGAAGTGCTGAAGCTCCTGGGGGCAGCCGGGCTCCTGCTGGTTGGGTACGGCCGTGCGGTGGCGGACAAGCCTCTTGGCCTTAGCGACTACAGCCGCGCTCGCACTCGCTAGCCTGGCCCTGGCTGGCCGGGGGGGCTTTCGCGCCGAGTACGGCCCGGCCGGCTTCTCGCTCCGCGGCTACGTCGAGGAAACCCTGGCCCGGCTGGGGCCTTTCGTTGTCACCGCCGGTATCGACCTCCGCCTGCCCGAGGTCCAGGCCACCCCCTACACGGCGGTGATCTACGAGGGCGCTGGGTACTGGCTCGCGGTTGAGGTCGCCAAGCCGGTGCCGGGCGATCCCGGAGCGTTCCGCTTTGCGGTGATGGGCGGATGGGAGTGGTGACGTTGGGGGAATTCGACGACGACAAGCTCAGACGCGTGCACGAGCGTCTCGACGTGCTCGATCGTCAGGTGGCGGTGCTGGAGGCCCACGTCGCCGACCTGCGGTCGGACATGCGGCGGGTGGACACCGAGCACAACGCCACCCGCCGGCTCCTGGTCGAGCTCAGGGCCGACGTGAAGTACATCCGCGAACGCCTCGACGCCCGGTCAGGTGCCCCCGACTGGCCGAAGATCGCGGCGACCCTGATTGCCATCATCTCCACCGGGGTGCTCATCGTCATGGAGCTGGTGCGCCGGTTGCCGTGAAGCGTTTTGGGTGACCCCGCGTGACCCCAAACCGGCCCAAAATCCGGCCATTTCCCACCCCGCGCCACAGGGTGAGCGCGGGGTGGTTTTTGCGTTCGGATAGGGGTAAGCTTGGGCTGCACGGGGGTGTGGCCTTCGCCTTCTAAGCGGTAGGTCGGGGGTTCGAATCCTCCCGGGCGCGCCAATTTCATTGCTTTTCGCGGAAAGTCGGGCTAGTAGTAGGCGCGGACGTCTACGCTCAGGCTCCAGGCGTAGCCTACGCCGGACAGTCGCACGCCTTCTGCGCCCAGCCGCAGGTCGGCGTCGCTCATCAGGTAGGTGAGGACGCCGGAGGCGGCCGGGGTCCACTCCCCGCCCGCCAGCGACGCGCCGGCGGTGAGGTCGAGGTTCCAGTCCTCCCCGATGGGGCGGCTGTAGGCGCCCGCTACTGTCCAGGGGTCTACGTAGTCCGCCTCCAGGGTGAGCAGCCCGTCGCCGAGGTAGGTGCTGGCCCCGAGGGCTCCGCGGGCGGGGTCGTCCGCGCGTGGGAGCCACCAACCCTCGCCGTAGACGATCCGGCGGCCGAGGCGTTCGCTCGCGCCCAGTCCTGCCGCCGCGGGCGCGGTTGGGTTTGGGCCGTAGACGGCGGTGAGGTGTAGTTCGAGCTCGCGCCAGCGTAGGTTTGCGCGCGCCAAGCCCGCATCGCCCGCGTCGGTCCGCAGCAGCGCCAGCTTCAAGCCCGTGCCGATCCGGGGCAGGGCCTCGACCCAGGCGCTCCAACAGCCGTTGGGGTCGTTCGCGCTCCCGCAGCCGGGAAGCCGGTAGGGCTCGAGCAGCTGCGCGGTGGCCAGCGGGTGGCGGGCGAGACCGGCCTCCACGTCGAAAGTTCCGGTGGCGTAACCCACGGTCATCCGCGCCAGGCCGGGGTCGAAGTGCGCTTCGGGGGCGTCCCAGCTGGGGTAGGCCTGAACGGTCAGGCGCCAGGGGCCGCGGGTGGGGGTGAATTCGAGCCCACCCGCGAAACGCGGTCCAGCGACGAGCTCTCCCCCGGGCAGCAGCTGGGCGTAGCCGCCGACCGCGACGTCGAAGCGCAGCTGGGCCAGGGCCGGAAGGCCCAGCACGAGCAGGAGGGGCAGCAGGCGCCTCATGCTTCCCGGACTTCCTCACCGACCACGCGGCCGTCCTCCAGGTGGACGATGCGGCGCACGTGCTCGAGCAGCCGCGGGTCGTGGGTGGAGAAGAGGAAGGTCAGCCCCTTCTCGCGGTTGAGCCTTTTCATGTACTCGATGAGCGCGCGCCCCGTCTTCGAGTCGAGGTTGGCCGTGGGCTCGTCGGCGAGGATGACGGCGGGCTCGGCCGCGAGCGCGCGCGCGACGGCGACGCGCTGCTGCTGGCCGCCGGAGAGCTGGTTGGGGCGACGCGCGGCGTAGTCCTGCATCTCGAGCTCCGCCAGGGCGTCGAGCGCGCGCTTCTTGCGCTCGGCCGGCGGAACGCCGCGCAGCTCGAGCACGAAGGCGGCGTTCTCGAGCGCGGTGAGCACGGGGATGAGGTTGTAGGCCTGGAAGACGAACCCCACCTTCCAAAGCCGCAGGCGCGCGTGCCAGGTGGCGTTCTTGTCGTCCACGCGCTCACCCTCGAGCCAGACCTCTCCAGCGCTGGGTCGGTCGAGCCCGCCCAGCAGGTGCAGGAGCGTGCTCTTGCCCGAGCCCGAGGGGCCGGCGATGGCGGTGAACTCTCCGGGGTAAATCTCCAGGTCCACCCCCCGCAGCGCCGGCGTGGCGATGCCGTCGGACCGGTAGACCTTCTCAAGCTGCCTTGCGCGAACGATGGGCTCCATTCCCTCCCCCTATGCGACGTGCCGGATGGCTTCTACGGGCTCGAGCCGCCCCGTCAGCCACGCGGGCCAGAGGGCGCTCGCGATGGCGGTGAGCACGGCAAAGACGAAGACTGAGACGACCTGGGTGGGGGTCACGCTGGCGTACATCACCACCGGCAGCCCGAACTCGGCGTACTGCTGGGCCAGCGGTCCAGGCAGGCTGAACCCCTGGGCGCCACGGTAGAGCAACGCGCCCCCCAGTACGCCGCCCACCAGCGCGCCGGAGAGCACGAGCACCAGACTCTCCAGGGTGACCATGCGCATGACCTTCCAGCGGTCGGCGCCGAGCGCGATGATAATCCCGAACTCGCGGATGCGTTCGACCAGGCTCAGGTAGACCGTGTTGACCACCAGCAGCCCCGCGAGCCCGAAGAAGAGGGCCGCGTAGATGAGCAGCATCGGGGTCATCAGGTCGAGAATGGCGGCGAGGGCCGGCTGGGCCTCGCGCCAAGTGAGCACCTCGTAGCCTTCGGGCAGGGCTGCGGTGAGCTGCGCCTTGGCTTCGTCGATCCGCTTTTCCTGGGACAGCGTCTTGAGGTCGGGCAGGAAGACGACGATGCGGCTCGCGGCGTCGGGCGCGGCCAGGGCCTGAGCGTCGGCTAGATCGAGCACGGCGGTGCGCGCTTCGAGGTTGCTCTCGGGCAGGTCGATCAGGCCCGAGACCTCGAAGGCGCCGGCGCCGAGCCCGTCGGTGCCCGGGGCGAAGGCGTAGGCCTCGTCGCCGATCTTCACACGCAGGGCGCGCGCCAGGGCCTGGCCCAGCGCGGCCTGCCAGCGGCCCGGTTGTGGCCGCTGGCCCTCGGCCAGGTAGCGGTCCACCATCTCCTGCATCAGGTGACCGTCAGGCTCCAGCCCCATGAGCACCACGCCACGCGAGCGCGACGTGCCGGCGAGCAGCGCGGGCACCTCCAGCACCGCTTCCACGTCGGCGTCGGGCAGGGTGCGCTGCACGCTCGCCTTGAGGTCTTCCAGGTCGTAGAGCAGGCGCTGATCGAACTCCTCGATACGGTCGTAGCCCTTGACGCGCACGACCAGGTGTCCGGTTGAACGGGTGAGGTTTTGGAACATCCCGTTGGTGGCTCCGCCGGCAAAGCCGTACATCAGTAGTATGAGCGTCACCACTGCGGCCACCGCTCCGGCGGTGACGAGGCTGCGTCCGCCGCCGCGCCAGACGTTCTTCCAGGCCAGCGACCACATCAGAGGTGGCACCCCCTCTCGAGCGCCTCGGGGGTGAAGCAAGCCTCGGGCAGGGGCCCCACCTTCCAGTCGGAGACCGTGAAGACCGTCCGGTAGCCGGTGCGGGTGCGGTCGGTCACCGTGATCTTGGTGATGAGGTAGCGCCCGTCACCGAGGTCCACCGCGTCTTCGAGCAGCACCTCCTTGGCCACGGCGCCGCGCTGGTCGTAGTAGAGGATCTTGCGGGGTAGGAGCGTCTCGCGCTCGAGCACCATGACGACCGCTCCCCAGGGCGTGGGCGCGCGCGGCTTGGGTACGAGCTGCAGCGTGAGGATCTGCGACTTCTTGGTTGAGGGCTCGACCGTCACCTCGTAGTAACGCTCCAGGTCTCGCCCGGCGAGGTCGGCGTAGCTGACGTCGGAGCCCAGGAAACGGTCGTTGCGGCCGCTTGGCGGCAGCCGCAGCACCCGTCCGAGGCGGGGGTTGTAGACCCAGATGTCCTCGCCCACCGTGAGGAAGGCCTGCCCGGCGTCGCGTCGGGGTTCGACCACCTCGATCAGCGAGCGGTCGCCCCCGTCGGTGTAGACGCGCAGCACGTAGGTTTTGCTACGGTTCGGCCGCTCCACCTCGAGCGTGTAGGTGGCGACCATGGTGGGGCCGCGCAGCCGGTCGATAGCGGCCTTGAGTAGGGCGTGCGGGTCCTGGTCCTGGGCCAGCGCCGGCGCCAGGGCCAGCAGCAGGGCCAGCGGTACGAAGGTTCGCAGGTGGCGCATCATCGGACCTCCTATTCCCACCTGAGGGCCTCGGCCGGCTTCAGCCGCGCGGCCCGCAGGGCGGGGAAGAGCAGCGCGGTCACGGCCGAGACGGCCACGGTGACGAGGGCGTACAGCGCGTAGTCGGGCGAAAGGTAGGTGTAGAACTCCTCGGTGAGGCCGGCGTCGCTCCAGATCTCGCCAAAGAGCGCGAAGAACGGCCCCAGCACGTTGTGGGTGCTGGTGTAGCCGATGAGGACGTAGCCCAGTGCCACGCCCAGCAGCCAGCCGACGGCGGTGGAGAAGACCGCTTCCAGCACGATCATCACCGCCAGGTGGGCGTTGTCGAGCCCCAGCGCCATGGTTACGCCGAACTCGCGCGTGCGCTCGAGCACGCTCACGATCAGCGTGCTCGTCACCGCCAGGGCGGCGAAGGCAGCGAGCAGAATACCGATGGGCCAGGAGAGCTTCTTACCCGCCTCCACGTCGGTCTTGATGGGGCGGATCAGGTCCCAGACCGGTTTGGCCTCCACCCCGGCGGGCAGCGCCGGGGCGATCCGGGCGGCGGCGGCGTCCTCCCGGCCCAGGGGGGCGTCCACCGCCAGATGGGTGACGCCGGCGAGCCCGGTCAGGGCGCGGGCGTCGTCGAGGTGCACGTAGATGCCATAACGGTCTACGGTCGAGACCTTGGCGTGGGCGATGCCCACGACCTCGAAGCCGAGCGACTGGGGCCCGGCGAGCGCCGAGGCGCTGATCACCAGCCGCTTGCCCAGGCGCACGCGCCGACACGCGCCAGCGCCTCCTCCACGGGTGCGGGATCGCGCAGGCCGTTTTCGGGGTCGGGGTCGGCGAACCAATCTGCCTTGGCCACGGTGACCGGGGCGAGCACGTAGCGGGCGTGGGCCTCGAGCACCGAGAGTGCGTATCCGTCCATCATGCTCCAGTAGAAGATCGTGGCCACGGTGGCGTAGGCCACGACCGCCGCCAGCAGGAAGGTGCGGGTACGGTGGCGCCAGATGTTGTGCCAGGCCAGCCGCAGCACCACGCTAAAACGCGCGCGCCTCATGCCCGCTCCTTGTGGTGCTTCCAGCGCTCGATGAAGCCCGCGAGCATCTCGAGGTAGAGCTCGAAGGCCTCGCGCATCTCCGCCAGCCGTTCGTGGCGCAGGGGATGGTCGGGCAGCTCCCTGCCGGCGCGTTCGGCGAACTGCACGAAGCCTTCGCTGAGCCGCCGTTCCATGGCCAGCATGGCGCCCCAGGGGTCGTCGCTGAGGCGGAAGTAGGCCTGCCGGGTTCCGGGTCGGGCGACCCGCTCGAGCACCCCCAGCTGCTCCAGCAGCCGGGTGGCGTGGCTGATTGAGGCCTTGCTCACGTCGAGGGCGCGGGTGAGCTCCTCGAGCGAAACCTCCTCCTCTTCCGCGAGGAGCATCCAGCCGAGGACGCGCCCGGCCATCCGCGGCACCCCGATCGCCTCGAGGACGAGCCCCAGGTGCTCGGCCAGCCGCCGTACGGGTTCGCGTGCGTCTGGGTTCACGCCCCCAGGTTAGTAGCGTTTACTTCGTTTAGTCAATAATAAACTTTCTAAACCCCGGGCAGCGGCGGCAGCGCCCGCGCCCAGTGGATGTAGGAGAGGTGCCGCAGGTACTCGAGCCCGATGGCGCTGAGCTCGCGGTCCACCTCCAGGCTCATCAGCGCGTCGCCGCCCTTCTGAGCCCGGCCCGAGACGATGCGGGCGATGTTCACCTCGTCGTCGGCCAACACCCGCGCCACCCGGGCGATGACGCCGGGGGTGTCGCTGTGCAGCACCAACAGCGCGGGGGATTCGCCGGTGAGGTAGGCGTCGAGGCCGTCCACCTTCCAGATGCGCACCAGCCCGCCGCCGATCGAGCTCCCGATCACGACGTGCCGCTCGCGTGCGTTCTCGAGCTCGATGCGGACCGTGTTGGGGTGGACGTCACCGAGCTCGACAGCTTCGAAGGCGTAGTCCAGTCCGGCCTCGCGCGCCAGCTCGAAGGCCTGCTTGATGCGCGCGTCGTCGGCGGCCAGCCCCAGCACGCCGCCCAGGAGCGCCAGGTGGGTGCCGTGGCCGCGCCCGGTCTTGGCGAAACTGCCGTGCAGCCCGAAACGGACGCGCCCGGGCGGGTCTTCCAGCAGCTGCCGCGCCAGCCAGGCGATCCGGGCCGCGCCGGCGGTGTGGCTCGAGGACGGGCCCACCATCACGGGCCCGATCATGTCGAGGAATCCCATGTCCGCCATTCTATCCGGGGGCGCGGCGCGCGCTCGTGGCACAATGGGGGTATGCGACGACTCTGGACGCTCATGCTGCTCCTGGGCGTGGCCCTGGCGCAGGGCCTGGTCCTGCCCGAGACCGCGCAGGCCGGCGTGCCGGTAACGATCACCGCCGAAGGGCTCGAGCCCGGGGCCTACCCGATTGACATCGAGGGCCCCGCGGGGGTGCAGGTGAAGACGCTGGTGACCACCGAGAACGGCGGCGTACTCACCTGGACGCCGCCGGAGCCCGGACGCTACAGCTTCAAGCTCTACGCACCCGATCGGGTGCTGACCGCCGAGCTCGGCGTGGCCGCACCGCCGCCCGCGGCGCGGCTCGAGGCCGACGGCCTCCGCATTGGCGAGCGGCTGCTGCCCCTGCCCGCGCTCGACTGGCTGGAGCCGCTGGCGGCCCCCGACGCCGTCTACCTGGCCGTGCGGAGGGCGCCGATGGTGGTGCGCGTTCCCTACGAGGAGGGGGCGGCGCTCCAGGGCTACTACCCGCCCGCGGGCGTGGCCGCGCTCGAGCCTGGCCCCACGCTGCGCCTGGCCGACGGCCGGCGCCTGGGGCTGGATGCGCTCGGTCCGCAGTCGGGGCCTTATCTGGACGGCTGGGACCGCCTCGACCCCCTGCGCCGCCTGGACGCTTTCTGGCGTGAGCACGGCGTGGCCGACCGACTGCCCGCGGACGCGACGGGCTACCGCCCCTACTGGGCCTACTGGGCGCTCGATCCCGCCGCGCTCGACGCGGACGACCTGGAGGCCTGGGGGCGCGACCTGCTGGCCCGGGGTCATCGACCCGAGCTCGTCTGGGGCGAGGGCGCGCGCGCCTGGACCGACCGCTGGCAGCAGGCGGCGCGCGGCCAGATGAACGGCGCCCCCGAGCGCGCTCGCGACCTGACCCTGGCGCTATTGCGCTATGCGCCGCTGCATCCGGACGCGGCGGCCTTCTTCGCGGAGCAGGCGGACGCCTTTGAGGCGCGGGGCTGGCCCGCCGAGGCGCTGTCGCTGCGCGCCGCCCTCGACCAGACCCGCGTCTTCCAGCCCGCGCTCCGGACTGCTCCGCTGCGCTGGACAGCGCTGGCGCTCGCGCTGGCTTACCTGGTGTTGATGGTGGTCGTCTTCTTCCGCTACTTCCCGGCCCAGCGGCGCGGGCTCGCCGATTGGGGCGGCTGGCTGGGCAGCTGGAGCCGCAACCCGATCCGCCGTCTGCGCCACTTGCTGCTGGCCTACGCGAGCTGGGGCGAGCGGCTGCTGGCGCTGTTGCTCTTCCTGGCGCTCCTCGTGGTCGGCCTGCTATGGGGCTACACCCGCGGCTTCGAAGACGCCAGCGCGACCCTGCCGCTCGACCGCGCCACCCTGGTGGGCTCCGAGTCGGTCTGGACGACCTGGCCCGCCTCGCCGGGGCTGGACGCCCTGAGGGCGGCGGCGCTGGCCCCGCAGGACGCCGAGAAGGCGCGCGCCGCTTTGCCCTCGGGCGAGGTGCCGCTGGCCTTCGCCGAGGCGCTGCGCTATCGCCTCACCGGCGACGAGGCGGCCCTGGCCAGCGCCTATCGGCTCGAGGCCGCCTACCCGCCGGTGCGCAAACGGATCGCGGGGGTGGGCGATACCTGGACCGCGGTCTACCGCGAGGCCGGGGTGACGCGCCTGGGCGAGCCCCGCGCGCGCGACCTCTGCCGGGTCTACCTCTGGGGAGCGCTTGCCGCCTGGCCGCAGCACCCGACCCGGCCGCTCGAGCTTTTGGGGCTGACCGAGTCGGCGTGGGCCTGGTTCGCGCTCGTGCTGCTGGGCCTGTGGCTGTTGCTGCACCTCTGGGTGCTGGTGCTGCCGCGCCCGCGCGGCGCCTTCCGCGCCGGCGGGGTGGTGGTGAAGGCACTCGAGCTTCTCGTTCCCGGCAGCAATAGCCTGGGCAAGGGCTGGGGCGTGGTGCTCCTGGTGCTTGCGGCCTTTGGTGCGGTGGCGCTTCTGGACGGCCGCCTTACCACCGGCGTCGCGCTTCTGGCGACCGCCTACCTTCCCCACCTGGTGCTCTGGTTCGGTGAGGTGAGCCGGTGATCGTTCCCGCCCTGCTCACCGCCACCGACCGCCAGGGGCGGGCTGACGCCGGAGCGACGCAGGCACTGGTAGACCGGCTCGCACCACACGTGGACGGGTTTTTAGTCTGGGGCTCCACCGGAGAGGCGGTGGCTTTTGCTCCCGAAGAACGCGAGGCCCTGCTTGCGGACATCCAGGTGCCGGGGAGGCTGTGGGTGGGCGTGGGCGACGAGTCATTGGCGCTGGCCCGCCGCCATGCCGAGGCCGCCGTGGCCCATGGCGCCGACGTGCTCCTGGCGATGCCGCCGCGCTTTTATGAGCGGGCCCTGGACTCGGCCGCTTTCCGCGCCTACTTCGAGGGCCTCGCCGAGGTGGGCGAGGTCTGGATGTACCACGTTCCCGTCTTCACCAAGGCCGCCTTCCCGGTGGAGGTGGTCGTGGAGCTGGCCCGCCATCCCCGCATCACCGGCATCAAGGACTCGAGCGGCGAGATGGCGCGGCTCGAGCACTACCGCCGCTTCGCGCCCGGTCTGCGCGTCTTTACCGGCAGCGGTACCACCCTGCCCGCGGCGGTGGCGAGCGGCGCAGCCGGCGCGATCCTGGCCGTGGCCAACCTGGCGCCCCGGCTCTACGCCGAGGTCTTCCGGCAGGCCGCCGCGGGCCAGCTGGACCCGATGCTCGCCGGTCTTGCCTACGAGCTGGCCGCGCGGGTGGCGCGCGGCGGCATTCCGCTGCTCAAGCAGAGCCTGCGGCACCTGGGTCTGCCTGTGGGGTACCCACGCGCGCCCCTGCCCGAAACGAGCCTCGCGTGGCCTGAGATGCAGCCGTTGCTCGAACGCTTGGCGGAAGAGGGGTGGTTGTTGTGAAAAAACTGGCTGTGGGACTTTTGGGCCTCCTCTTGGTTTTAGCGGCGTGCGTGCCGACGCAGAAACCGGTGCCCCCGCAGGCGCGGGTGGAGGGGTTCCAGCTCATCAGCGTGGACCCCTTCGCCGACGAGGCGCGCTTCGCGCTGCGCTTGCGGGTGAGCAACCCCAACGCCTTCGAGCTGCCCATGCTCGAAAGCCGCCTCACCCTCCATTTTGGCGCGGCCAGCCTTCCCTTCGACCTGCCCGCGGTGACGCTGCCGCCCTCCGGCTTCGAGATCGTGGACGCCGAGCTGCGCGTCCCGCTCGGCGCCACCGCCCAGGAGGTGGGGCACCTGCTCTCGGGCGAGCCGGTGCGCCTGCGCATCACCGGTACGGTCAAGGCCTCGCTCGGTCCCGTACCCCTCAGCCTGGGGCCGATGACGCTGCTCGACGAGGACGTCCGCGTTGACCTGCGCTTCGCCACGCCGCGCTTCGAGATCGTTCCCGAGCGTAGCCGCCTGACCCTTTCGGGCTCGGTCGTTGAGGTGGTTGTGGGTTTTCAGGCGCTCAACCCAAATCCGGTGGGCTTTTACCTGCGCGGCCCGTTCCAGCTCGTCGTGGGCGGGCGCAGCGTTGCCGAAACCTCGCTCGACCTGCCGCTCAGGCCCCGTCAGGCGGGGGCGGGCGAACTGCGCTTCCGCGTGAACCTCACCGAGATTCCCGGGGCCGCGGCCGCGTTGGTGACCGGTCTGCCGGTGGAGCTGCGCGGGGGGCTCAAGGCCGAGGTTCCCGGCGTCTGGTCCCAGCTGCTCGACGTCTTCTTCGGCGGGAGGGTGCGCTAGCTTGGGCATTCCCTTCGACCGGCTCGGCTGGCTCTTTGCCCGCTGGGGGCACCGTACCTACCCGGAGTGGGCCGAACCGATCTTGCGGGACTGGCTCGCGGAGCGCCCCCAGAGGGCGCGCATCGTGGACCTGGGCGGGGGCACGGGCGTCCTGACCCGGATGGCCCGCCGCCTCCGCCCCGGGCTCGACTACTGGATCGTGGACCCGGCCGGCGGCATGCTGCGCTACGCCCCCGAAGGGGCGCGCACCCTCGCCGCCCGCGCCGAGGCGTTGCCTTTCGAGGACGCCAGCGTGGACGGGGCGATGATTGGTGAGGCGCTCCACCATTTTACCGATCCCCAGGCCGCCCTGGCTGAGGTGGCGCGGGTCTTGCGACCGGGCGGGGGTTTGTGGATCTACGACTTCGACCCCGGCCGCGGCGTGGGGCGCTGGGTCTACTGGGGAGAGCGGTTCGTGGGCGAGCCCGCCAACTTCTTTGCCCCGGAGGCGCTCGAGGCGATGTTGGAGGAGCTGGGGTTTGCCATCCGGGCGCACGCCCGCAAGGGGCGCTACGTCCTCACGGCGACGACTTCAGCCGAAAGGCCGCAGGAAGCAGTTCCCCTAGGGTGAAGCGCAGGATCTTGCCCTCGTCGTTCACGCAGACGACGGGGGTCTCATCCGAGCCGAACTCGGCCAGGATCTGCCGGCAGGCGCCGCAGGGCGTGGCCGGCTCTTTGGAGGTCGAGAAGACGAGCACCTCGCGGATGCGGCGTTCGCCGGCGGCCACCATCGCCCCCACGGCCATCTGCTCGGCGCAGCGGGCGAGGGGGTAGGCGGCATTCTCGACGTTCACGCCCACGTATGCGCGGCCACTTTCGCCGACCACGACGGCGCTCACCGGAAAGTTCGAGTAGGGGGCGTAGGCGTTGGGCAGGGCCTTGCGGGCGAGGATGGTGAGGTTTTCGAGATCGACTGTGTTCACGAGAGACTCCCCGTTTCTTCGCTGGTGTCGCTGGGTACGGCTTTGGGCACGGCGCGCACCCGCTCGATCTTGCGCTCGTCGCCCGACTCAATGACGAAGCGGTAGCCGTCGAAGCGCTGTTCCTCGCCCACCTTGGGGATGTAGCCGAAGCTCTCGTAGAGGTAGCCCGAAAGGGTCTCATACTCGCCCTCCGGGAGCTCGACGCCCAGGGCTTCGGAAACGTCGTCGAGCGGGGTTTGGGCGTCGATGAGGAAGCTGCCGTCAGGCTGGGGCTGGATGGGTTGTTCCTCCTCCACGTCGGTCTCGTCGTAGATCTCGCCCACGATCTCCTCGATGATGTCTTCCAGCGTGACCAGACCGGCCGTGCCGCCGAACTCGTCCACCACGATGGCCATGTGCACCTTGCGCTTGCGGATCTCGAGCAGCAGGTTCCACACCGGCATGGACTCGGGCACGAAGAACGGGTCCTGGGCGATGCTCATGACGGTGAGCCGGTCGAGCATCTCGGGCGTCTCCAGGTAGTTGAGCAGGTCCTTGGCGTAGGCGATGCCCACGATCTGGTCGATGCTTTCCTTGTAGACGGGGATGCGCGAGTAGCGGTGTTCGCGCTCCAGCCGCACGAACTCGCGCAGGCTGGCGGAGTGCTCGATGGCCACCATCTCGACCCGGGGCACCATGATCTCGCGCACCTGGGTTTCCTCGAGCTCGAGGACGTTCTGGATCATGTCTTCCTCGGCCTCTTCGATAGCGCCGCTGGCTTCGGCGCCGGCGAGGAGGAGGCGCAGCTCGTCCTCGGTCACGAGCGGTTGCTGGCGGGGCTCGAGCCCCAGCGCGCGCAGGATCAGCGCCGAGATCCAGGTGAAGAAGCGGCCGATGGGGTAGAGGGGGACCGAGAGCCAGTAGATGGGCCGGACCACCACCCGCGCCAGCCGCTCGGCGTTGTGGACCGCGATGGACTTGGGCGTGATCTCCCCGAAGAAGAGGATCAGCAGCGTCATCAAGCCGGTGGCGTAGGCCACCCCGGTGGAGCCCCAGGCCTGGGTGGCGAGGTTGGTGACGAGCGCGGTGGCGGCGATATTGACCAGGTTGTTGCCCACCAGGATGGTGGTGAGGAAGCGGGTGATGTCGTTTTGCAGGAGGGTGTACGGGCTCTTCGGCCCTTCCCGCTCGGCGAGCTCGCGCACCTTCCAGGGCCAGAGGGTGGTAATGGCCGTTTCCGACGATGAGAAGAAGGCCGAAAGGCCGAAGAGCACTACGAGCAGGAACAGCTTGGTCCAGGGGAACGCGTCCCCGTAGGGGTCTGCAGCGCGGCTTTGGGCGAGGGCCAGGCTGGCGAAGGGAAGGAGTGCGAGGATGCCTAGGCTACGACTGGGAGGTCGATCGTCCATAGTGCTCACGAAATTTTACCATACGCACGTAGCTTTTCGAGAAGTGGAGGGCCGAAGAGCACGATTCCAACGATCACCGACACCGCCGCGGCCACGAGCACGGCGGCGGCGGAGGCGTCCTTGGCGGTCTTGACCAGAGGGTGGGGCTCGGGCGAGACGAGGTCGCAGACGGCCTCGATGGCGGTGTTGACGAGCTCGAGTGAGAGCACCGCCAGCGTCAGCAGCAGCACGGGCACGGGGTCCACCCCGAGCCACGCGCTCAGCGCCAGCGCGAGCAGGCCGATGCCGAGCTCGATGCGAAAGTTGGGCTGGGTGCGCCAGGCGTGGCGCAGGCCCTGCCAGGCGAAGTCGAAGGAGCGCAGTACTTGCCTCATCGTTCCAGGATGCGCCGCTGGACCTCGCGGAAGCCGCGCCAGTCGTCCTCGCTTTCGTGGTCGTGGCCCAGCAGGTGCCACAGCGCGTGCGCGGCGAGGATGCGCATCTCGTCTTCCAGCGGGTGTCCCGCCTCCTCGGCCTGACGCGCGGCGGTGTCGAGGCTGATCCAGACGTCTCCCAGGTGCGGGGGCATGAAAGGGTCGCCGGGCTCGTAGGTGGGGAAGCTGAGCACGTCGGTGGGGGCGTCCTCGCCCCAGTGGGCCTTCTTCAGCTCGCGGATCTTGCGGTCGGAGCAGAGGATGACCGTGACGGTCTTGTCTTCCAGGCCGAGCTCGTCCATCAGGCGCTCGATCGAGCGCCGCAGGCGCGGGCGCAGGCCCCGCGGGGGCTTCTTTTGCGGGACGACCTCAACCCTCGCCACGGCCCTCGGCCTTCTTCTCGGCCTCGGCCTTGCGCCGCAACTCGGCCTGCTCGTAGGCCTTGATGATTCGGGCCACCAGCGGGTGGCGCACCACATCGGACTCCTTGAAGTAGATGAAGCGGATGCCCTCGATGCCCTGGAGGATCTGCTGGGCGGCGAGCAGGCCGCTATGCTTGTTCGCCGGCAGGTCGATCTGGGTTACGTCGCCGGTCACGACCACCTTCGAGTTGAAGCCCATGCGGGTGAGGAACATCTTCATTTGCTCGGCGGTGGCGTTCTGAGCCTCGTCGAGGATGATGAAGGCGTCGTTGAGGGTGCGGCCGCGCATGAAGGCGAGGGGCGCCACCTCGATGACGCCCGAGGCCAGGTACTGGTCGAAGCGCTCGGCGTCGATCATCTCGAACAGGGCGTCGTAGAGGGGGCGCAGGTAGGGGTCTACCTTGGCCTGGATGTCGCCGGGCAAGAAGCCCAGCCGCTCGCCTGCCTCGACCGCGGGTCGGGTGAGGATGATGCGCTTGACCTTCTTCGACTTCAGCGCCGCCACCGCCATGGCCACGGCCAGGTAGGTCTTGCCGGTACCCGCGGGGCCGATGCCGAAGATGATGTCGCTGGTGGCGATGGCCTCGACGTACTGACGCTGGCCGGGGGTCTTGGGTCGTAGGCGGCCGGGCAGGCGCCAGCCGCCGATCCGCACCTCGGTTTCCTCGGGCAGGCGCCGGCCGCGCTCGGCGAGGGCCAGGGTCTGCTCGAGCACGGTCTCGTCGATCTCGGCGCCCTGGCGCAGGAGGGTGAGGAGGTCGCGCAGCACCGCCTCGGCCACGCGCACCTCCTCCTCCTCGCCGCTAATGCGAATCTGCTGGTCACGGGCGATGATGCGGGCCCCCAGCCGCTGGCGCAAGATCTTGAGCCAGCGGTCGCGGCTGCCAAAGAGGGCCATGGCCTCGTCGGGGGAGCGGACGAAGATACTCGTGCTCGTTTCCGCTGCTGCCCGGGTGGGTTCGTTCGTTTCCATGCGCGTGACTCAGCTTAACAACTTCTTGCGCCGTCTGCGAGCGTGGTGCCTCCGGCTTGCGGGCTCGCTGAGGATCTCGTGCCAGAGCATGCCGTTGATGATCGCCCGCCGGTGGGCTTTGAGCCCGGACTGGTTCCGGGGGCGGTCCTGCGCGGTGGCGAAGGCGCGCTGCTCGCTCGCCGCCATCTCGCCGGCGTGGCGCCGCGCTTCTTCGATGCGCTGGCGCGAGCGCGTCCCCGCGGCGTGGTCCTCGGCCCGCTGGGCGGTGTCCTTTCGCACGACCGGGGTCGGCGTGGACCCCGGCGCGGCGGCCGAGCTGGCCGCCGGTCGGCTCGCCGGCTGCGCCGCCGGCTTCGCGGGTGCCGCCTGCTGCGGCGCGGGTTGCTGCGCTGGCGGCTGCGCGGGCTTTTCCGGCTCGACCTCGGGCAGCTCCACCTCGATGAGCGGCTCGTTGGGGCGGAAGAGCCCGCGCAGGATCGGCCCCACGATGAAGAAGAGCAAAAAGAGCAGGCCGATGATGTCGTCGAATTTCATCGTTTACCGCTCGTCCTCTTCGCCCGCGGCCTTGCTGAGCGACTCGCGCATGTCGGTGTCGGCCTCGATGTTCTTGAGGGTGTAGTAGTCCATCACCCCCAGGTTGCCGCTCTTGAGCGCCTCGGCCAGCGCCATCGGCACCGCGGCCTGGGCCTCCACCAGCTTGGCCCGCATCTCCTCGACCTTGGCACGCATCTCTTGCTCGGCGGCCACGGCCATGGCGCGGCGCTCCTCGGCCTTGGCCTGTGCGATCTTTTTGTCGGCCTCAGCCTGATCGATCTGCAGCTGCGCCCCGATGTTCTTGCCCACGTCCACATCGGCGATGTCCACCGAGAGAATCTCGAAAGCGGTCCCAGCGTCCAGCCCTTTTTCCAGCACCGTCTTAGAGATCATGTCGGGGTTTTCGAGTACGTCTTTGTGACTTCTGGCCGAGCCGATGGTGGTGACGATGCCCTCACCCACGCGGGCGATAATCGTTTCCTCACCCGCGCCGCCGACGAGGCGGTCGATGTTGGCGCGCACGGTAATGCGGGCGGTGGCAAGGAGTTGGATGCCGTCCTTGGCCACGGCCGCGACCATAGGGGTCTGGATCACCTTGGGGTTCACCGAAACCTGCACCGCTTCGAGCACGTCGCGACCAGCAAGGTCAATAGCCGCCGCCCGGTCAAAGGTGAGGTTAATGCCTGCTTTCTGCGCGGCGATAAGGGCGTTGACTACCCGGTCTACGTTGCCGCCGGCCAGGTAGTGCGACTCCAGCTTGTTGAGCTCTACCGGGATACCTGCCTTGGTGGCGTTGATGAGCGGGTAGATAATCCGTGCCGGTGGAATTCTCCGCAGCCGCATCCCGATCAGCGTGGTGAGCGGTACCCGCACCCCCGAGGCCCAGGCCTGGATCCACAGGCCCACCGGCACGATCGAAAAGAGAATGAAGAGCCCGATGAGGACCAGCCCAGCAATAACCAAGAAACCTACGTCCATGCGTTATCCCTCCTCCTTGCGCACGACCACGCGCGCGCCTTCTACTTCCACGACCCGAACGGTCGAGCCCTTGGGGATGTACTCGCCGTCGGAGACCACGTCCACTTTACGTTCGCCGAAGCGCGCCGTTCCCGCCGGCCTGAGATCGGTGATCGCGGTGCCGAGCGCGCCCTCTAGCGCCGCCAGTCGCTCACGCGGCGGCGCCTGCTCCCCGATCGCCCCTTCTAGCACCAGCGCGTGCGCGGTGCGCGTGCGCGGCAGGTAGCGGAAGGTGAGGAAGGTGCCCAGCGCCACCACCAGCACCGCGATCGCGCCCACCGTGAGGGCTTGGGCCCCGAAGGTGAGGTAGATCGAGGCGGCGATGGCCAGAAACCCCCCGATGCCGGCGACGCCGAAACCGGGGATAAGGAACATCTCCGCGAGCAGGAGCGCCACCCCCGCCAGGAAGAGCACCACCTCGAGCAACCCACTCATGCCCACGAGCAACCCGCCGGCGAAGTAGAGGCCCAGCATCACCAGGCCGAGGAGTCCGGGGATGCCGAAGCCCGGGGTGAAGAGCTCGATGAGCAGTCCCAGTAGCCCCAGCGCCAGCAGCACCGGGGCGACGTACATGCTGGTGAGGAAGCGCGCCACCTGGATGCGGGTGGGCACCTCCAGCACCTCGGTCTCGACCGCGAAGCCGGCTTTCTCGAGCGCGTCGCGCAGGCTCGTCGCCTGGAAATCGGCCATCCCTAGCTCCACCGCCTTGGCGGCGGTGAGCGTGAGCGGCTCGCCCTTGGCGGCAAGGCCCTCGATCTCGATCTCCGGGTCTACCATGGCCTCGGCCAGCTCCACCGGCCGTCCGCGTGCCTCGGCCACGGCCCGGAACTTGGCCTTGAGAGCGCTGATGGTCTTGCGGTCGGCTGCGGTGGGCTCGGTCACCGGCGTCACCGTGATGGGCAGCGCCGCGCCGATCTCCGATCCGGGGAGCATGGCGATCTGCTCGGCGGAAAGCGAGATCAGTGCGCCCGCAGAGAAGGCGTTCTTGACCACGGCCAGCGTGGGCAGCGGCGTGCCGAGGATGGCGTCGGAGATGCGCATGGCCGCGTCCACGCGTCCGCCCGGCGTGTCGATCCAGAAGACCACGCCGCTGGCCTCCTCGGCCTCGGCGCGCGCCAGGCCGTCCTCCACGTAAGCGGCCAGCGGCAGGTCGATCTCGCCCTCGATGTTGATGACATAGCTAACGGCGCCGGCCGAGCCGACCAGCATCAAGAGTAAGGTTAGAAAAAAGCTACGTAGCACCAACCCCAGCTTACCAGCTCAGGCGGCGTCGCGTTTGCAGTGGATCACCAAGGTGCTCGTGGTGGTGCGGTGCAACACGCCCTCGGTGACGGATCCCAAAATGAGCTTTTCCAAAGCGCCCCGCCCGTGGGTGCCCATGACGACCAAGTCGTAGTCCTTGGCCACCTCCACGATCGTGGGCACGGGCTGCCCCTCGCGCATGAGCGTCGTGACCTCGAGCCCCATCTCCTTGGCGATGGCGCGGGCGCGCTCGAGCGTCTCCTCGGCCGCCTTCTTGAGGTCCTCGTAGAGCTCGGCCTCGTAGGGAATGCCCTCGGGGAGCATGGGGAGGGTGAGCAGGGGGTTCTCCACGACGTAGAGCACGGTGGCCTCGGCGCCGCAGGTCTTGACCAGCTCCAGGCCTTCGCGCAGCGCCGCCTCGCTGCACGCCGAACCGTCCGTGGGCAGCAGGACACGTTTGTACATCGTCCCCTCCTTTTCCTTACGTCTTCCTTACGTCTTCCTTACGTCTTCTTCACTATACGCGGTCGCGCGCGTTCAGCGCGTCCGGTAGCCGATGTCCTCGAGCACCTTCCGCCCCGCGGCCTTCTCCTCGGCGCTCACGAAGCCCAGCCGGATGGCCCCGCCTTCGTCGCGGATGTTGAGCACCTCGATGTCCTTGATGTTCACACCGGCCTCACCCAGCGCAGTAGTGATGCGGGCGAGCTCGCCCGGGCGGTCGGGCACGGCCACCACGAGGTCGTGCTGCACGGGCAAGAGGCTACGGCGCACCACCGGTAGACTGTCGCGGATGCGCTTGGCCTCGGCCGCTTTTTCCAGGAAGGCGTCGGGCTCGTCGAGCAGGGCCATCAGCTCGTCGAGGGCGCGGCGCAGGTCGCGCGCGGCCTCCCGCACCGCCTCGCGATTGGCCACCACCATGTCGCGGCTCATGCGCGGCGAGCCCGAGGCCACGCGGGTGAGGTCGCGGAAGCCGCCCGCGGCCAGGAACATCAGCGTTTCGCGGTTGGGGTCGGCGTCCACCACGTGGTTGAGGGCGACAGCGAGCAGGTAGGGCAGGTGCGAGACGCGCGCCACCAGCCGGTCGTGCAGCTCGGGGGACACCAGCAGCGGGTAGGCCCCCAGCTGGCCCACCAGCTCCTCGACCGCCTTGAGGTCGGCGGCGGCGGTGCGCTTGGAGGGGGTGAGGATCCAGGCGGCGTTCTGCAGCAGACCGGCGTGGGCGTTCTCGACGCCCGCGCGTTCGCTGCCGGCCATGGGGTGGCCGCCCACGAAGCGGGGCAGAAGGGGCTCGAGCGCCCGCACCACCGGCGCCTTGACGCTGCCCACGTCCGTCCAGAGCGTGCGCGGGCTGGCGTGCTCGGCCACCGCCCGCCCCAGCGCCTCAAGCGCCCCTACCGGCGCGGCGAGCACGCCCAGGTCGAGCTCGGCGATCCAGGGGCCCAGCTGCGGCTCCACCCGATCGGCCACCCCCAGCGCCCGCGCCGCCTCGAGGGCGGTGGGGTCAGGGTCGTAGGCCACGACCTCGTGGGCGAGGAAGCGCTCGCGCAACCCCAGCCCCACGCTGCCCCCGAGGAGGCCGACGCCAAAGATGCCGACGCGTTCGAGGGCCACGGCTCAGGCGGGCACCGCGATGGTCTTGTCCACCGCGGGCAGGAGCCGGCGCACCGCCTCCATGAGCGTTGCGAATTCCTCTTCGTGGAGCTGCTGGGCGGCGTCGGACTTGGCCTGTTCGGGGTTGGGGTGGGTCTCCACGATGATGCCATCGGCCCCGGCGGCGATGCCGGCCAGCGCCAGGGGTTGCACGTAGGCGCGCTTGCCGGCGGCGTGCGAGGGATCGATCCAGACGGGCAGGTGGGTCTGGGCCTTGAGCACCGGCACCGCCGAGACGTCGAGCGTGAAGCGGGTGGACTTTTCGAAGGTGCGGATGCCGCGCTCCACCAGCACGACGTTGGGGTTGCCCTCGCTGAGGATGTACTCGGCGGCCATCAGGAATTCGTCGAGCGTCATGCTCATGCCGCGCTTGAGCAGCACCGGCTTGCCCGCGCCGCCGGCGGCCTTGAGCAGGGCGAAGTTCTGGGCGTTGCGGGCGCCGATCTGCAACACGTCGGCGTACTCGGCCACCACGTCCACCAGGTTGGGACTGGTGACCTCGGTGACCACCGGCAGGCCGGTCTCGCCCCGCGCCTCGGCCAGCAGCTTGAGCCCCTCGACGCCCAGCCCCTGGAAGGCGTAGGGGCTGGTGCGGGGCTTGAAGGCGCCGCCGCGCAGCATCTGGGCGCCGCGCTTCTTGACGTAACGCGCGGCGGTGAGGATCTGCTCGCGCGACTCCACGCCGCAGGGCCCGGCGGCGACCATGAAGTGGCCGTCACCGGTCTTCCCGGTGGGGAAGGCGATCACCGAGGGCTCGGGATGCACCTCCCAGCTCGCCAGCTTGTAGGGCTTGGAGATGCGGATCACCTGCTCCACGCCGGGGAGGGCGCGGAAGTGCTCCATCAGCTCGGGGGTGGGCGGCGCCCCGATGGCGCCGATGAGGGTGTGGGCCTCCCCCTGGGAAACGTGGGGGGTGTAGCCCTGGCGCTTGATCTCCTCGATGAGGGCGTCAAAGGCTTTCTTGGAAATGCCAGGTTCGGTGACGATCAGCATGTTCGAACTCCGTGTCGGGTTTTGAGGGGCTTGGGGTCATGCGCGCGGGCGCGCGGCCGGTTCGGGGTGGCGATAGCCAGGATAGCCATCCTCCATGGCTGCACCACCTCCTTTTCGGGTTGCGCGCAAGGTCGCTCGCATATGCATAACCTTACACGGCCCGTGCTCGCTGTCAAGCGCCTTCGGCCTCCACCAACGCCAGCGTGCAGCGGCTGGCGCAGACCAGCCGGCCCGCGCCGTCGCGAATTTCGATGCGCCACACCTGGGTGCTCCGGCCCTTGTGCAGGGGTGTGGCCGTCGCCTTGAGCATCGTTCCCGGCCGCACCGGACGCAGGTGGTTGGCGTTAATCTCCAGGCCGAAGGCCACCCGGCCCTCGCCGGCGGCCACGGTCGCGCCGACGCTGGCGGCGCTCTCGGCTAGGGCCACGCTCACGCCGCCGTGCAGGTAACCGAAGGGCTGGAGGTGGCGTTCGTCCACGGTGAGGCGAGCGCGCACGCGCTCGGGGCCGATCTCGGGGTAGGTCACCCCAGACTGCGGTCGAGCCCGGGGCGCTTGAGCAGGCTGGGGTCGAGGGGGGACATGCCGCCCATTCTATGCGATGATGCAGGGGTGGAAACGATCGTCTACCTGCCCGGTTACCTGAGCCCGCCCAGCGGCTTCGCCCTGCTCGCAGAGCGTATGGAGGACTACCGGGCGCTCGAGCTTCCGCGCCGGCCCACCCCCGCGGCTCAGCTCGAGGCCTGGAGCGCCGATGTACCCGAGGAGGCGCACCTGGTGGCCTCTTTCGAGGCCGGCCTCGCGGCGGTGCGGCTGGCGGTGGAGAAACAGGCGCGCAGCCTGGCGTGGTTCTCGCCCTACGCCCGCGCGGACGCCGCCTTGCGCGCGCGGGTGCGGGCGCTGGCCTGGGCGCTCGAGGCGGGCGGCACCGAGGGGTTCGCGCGGGTGGCGCGGCCGCTCTTCTTCGGCGGGCTGATGCTCGACCGGGGCGAGGAGCTCCTGGTCGCCTGGGAGGCGGGGCTCGAGCCGGAAGGGCTCGCCGCCTGGCTTGCGGCGCTCGAGCAACTGGGCGACGAGCGCAAGCAGCTCCGTACCCTCAAGGACCTCCCGGTGATGACCGTGGTGGGCGCCGAAGACGTCTTCGCGCCCATGCGCTACGCCCACGAGATCACCGAGTGGATTCCCGAGCTCCACGGCATCCTGGTGACCCTTGACGGCGCGGGCCACTTCGGTTTTTGGGAGAACCCGCGCGAGGCGGTGAGCGTGGCCCACGGCTTCATCACCCGTCACCGCGAGTTTCTCGACGGGCCTGCCGAGTGGCAGGACGAGCCCGCCGCGGAGGAGCCCCCGCCGCCGTTGCGTTTCGACCCGGAGGCGCCCAAGTAATGCCCTACCTGCACGTCTACGGCTACAACCTCGTCTACGACCGCTGGGGCCAGGGCCCGCCCTGCGTGCTCATCGGCTACGCCGCGGACGACTGGGTGGACTGCGACCTGCCCCCGGGGCGCAGTTACGTGGCGGTGGACCTGCCGGGCCACGGCCGCAGCGAGGGCGACGCGGACCTGGCCGACGACGAGCTCGCTGAGTACTTGGTGAGCTTCTTGATGCTGCAGCACCTCACCGAGGCCGAGCTGTGGGTGCACCCGCGGGCGCGGGCCATCGGGAACTACCTCTCGGAGCGGCTCTCGCTCGCGGTCTCGCCCGCGCCGGGCTGTTCGGAGGCCTCGGAGGGGCGCACGGTTTCCTGAGCCAGGCGCTCCATCAGTTCGTGGGAGGCGTAGGCCGGGCCCACGAGCACCAGGCGGTCATGCGCCTCTAGGCGGGTGTGGCCGCGGGGGATGACCACACGGTCCGCCTTTTCTCGCATGACCGAGATCACCAGCACGTCGGGGGGCAGGTCAAGCTCGAAGATGCGCTTGCCCACCCAGGGGTGATCGGGGCCGAGCTCGAGCGTGAACATCACCTCCTCGCCCTCCGGGTCGAGCACGACCGGCTGGCCGGTTTCCAAGAGCCGCGCCAGATCGGGCAGGGGCACGTCCTTGGGGATGGGCAGGCCGCGCTCCTTCAGGTTCATCAACGCCGCGCGCAGGTACTCGTGGGCGTGGACCGGGCTGTCGATGCGCTCGGGCACCTGGGAGCGGTAGAGGGTATCCGAGGGTTTGAGCGTGAGGTAGGCGATGAAGCTGGCCAGCATGAGCGGCACCAGCAGCCCGTAGGAGCCCGTCATCTCGGTCACCATGACGATCGACGAGAGCGGCGTCTTGGCCGCGGCGGCGAAGAAGGCGGCCATGCCCACGAGCGCGAAGTCGGTGGGGTTGACCCCCAGGCCCGGGAAGGTCTGCTGGAAGAGCTGCCCGAAGGCGCCGCCCAGTGCTGCGCCGATGATCACGCTGGGGCCGAAGACGCCGCCCGAGCCGCCCGAGCCGATCGAGAGCGAGGTAGCCAGCATCTTGGCCAGCGCGATGAGGAGCAGCAGCTCGAAGGGAAAGCGGTTCATGAAGATCAGCTGCAGCCAGCCGTAGCCACCGTCGAGCGCCTGGGGCACGGCCACGCCCACCAGCCCCACAGCCAGCCCCCCGAGGCCGGTGCGCAGCATGGGGGCGTAGGGGAGGCTGCGGAACCAGTCGGCCATGCCGTAGAACATGCGGATGAAGAGCCAGGCGCCGGCGGCGCTGAAGAGCGCCAGGATGGCGTAGAGCGGCAGGTGCTGGGGGCTGGAGAAGTGGTCGGACGGGGTGAGGAAGAGCGAACCGAAGCCGTAGAAGTACCCCACGATGGAGTAGGCCGTCACCGCCGAGATGATGCTCGGGATGAGCACGTCGGTCTCGTAGTCGAGCTTGCGGTAGAGCACCTCGGTGGCGAAGAGCGCGCCGCCCAGCGGGGCGTGAAAGATGGCCCCGATGCCGCCGGCGGCGCCGGCCATGACGAGCACCCGCCGTTCGCTGTCGGCCAGGTGCAGCAGCTGGGCCAGAATCGAGCCAAAGCCAGCCCCGATCTGGGCGATGGGCCCCTCGCGGCCGCCCGAACCGCCCGAGCCGATGGTGATGGCCGAGGCCACGGTCTTGATCACCGGCACGCGGGCGCGGATGCGGCCGCCGGCGTGGTGGTAGGCCTTGAGCACGGCGTCGGTGCCGTGCCCCTCGGCCTCGGGGGCAAAGGTAAAGACCATCCAGCCGGCGATCAGCCCGCCGAGCGTGGTTGAGATGGGAATGAGCCAGCGTCCCCAGGGGCCGGTGACCTCCTCGAGCACGCCGCCCTCGCGCGGCAGCCCCGGCGGCTGGTACTGGGCCAGACCGTGCAAGAAGAGCTCTTTGCCCCAGTCGAGCAGCATATTGAAGGTAATGGCCCCAAGCCCGCTCACCACGCCGACGAGCAGGCTAAGGATGAGCATCCGGCTGGTGGGGTTGAGTTGCATCATGCGGCGCGGGCGCACGTACCATATACTACGCTGTCCAGAAAGTGGCGTTCGAGTATGCTTGTCCTCATGGACTGGGAAGACCTTGCCCACGAGGCCCGCGCGCGTGGGCTGCTGCTTGACCGGCTGGAGGAGCAGGGCTGGAGCGACGCTAGCGTTTGGGACTTCGCCCTATTTGTGGTGCGCGAGCTCACCATGCGGGGGCTCCTGCCCGCACATCCCGCTGCCGACCGCCCCGACTGCTTCGCCCGCCCCGAGGCTTGACCCACGTGGCATGGTTCTATAGCATCGGAACTCGGAGGTACTTCATGATGAAACGTTGGATCGTCCTTTTTGCGTTGATTGGTATGGCCCTGGCTTCGGGCAACAACTTCTCGGTGGCGGGCAGTGCCGCCTACGGCACCGGCTTTTTTGGCGGCGTGGAGATTAGCGCCGACTGCCGCTTCTACCAGCCCAACAAGGGCACGCTCCGCTCCACGATCGACCTCGGTTACGGTAGTGGCGGCCTCCAGGGCGCCTTTCTGATGCGCCACCTCTTCGAGGCGGCCGACGGCGTCAAGGTGGGCGGCGGCGTGGGCGTGCGCTATGAGGCGGGCGTGCAGGCCTACCTCCGCGGCGACATCGAGTACGAGCTCGCGAGCCTGGTGAACCTTCCCCTCTACGTGGGCGCAGACGCGGGCTACGCCTACGGCTTTGGCGGAGCGCCCAAGTCGGTGGTGGCGCAGCTCAAACTGGGTTACCGCTTCTAGGTAGTCATTCGTACGTGCGGCCCCCGGGAAGCCTGGGGCCGTTTTTCGCTATACAGTTTGGGCGCTAGGCGGTAAAGTGATGATCGGAAGGAGCGTTGGTATGAAAAAAGTACTCGTAGCACTCATTCTCACCCTCGGCTTCGCAGCGATGGCTGCAGAGGGCACTTTCTCGGTCTCTGGTTCGGTAGGCTACTCCGGCGGTTGGCTCGGCGGCATCGAGGCCACCTGGGACTGCCAGCTCTACCAGCCCCCCGTGGGCCGCCTGCGTCCCACCATCGACTTCGAGTACGGCGCCGGCGGCATTCAGGGCGCGGCGCTGATGCGCTTCGTCAACCGCGTGCCCAACCTACCGGTGGGTCTGGGCGGCGGCCTGGGGCTTCGTTACCAAGACGGTGTGCAGGCCTACGGTCGCCTGGACGGGATGCTCAAGCTCGACAAGATTGTGGGTTACCCCATCGTGCTGAGTGCCGACGTCGGCTATGCCTACGGCTTTGGAGACGCGCCTAGCGTTGTGGTCTCGCACTTCAAGGCGGGCTACTGCTTCGAGTTCTAGACCTCGTCTTCCGCAATCTCTTCCCCGGGGGCCGCGCCCTCGGGGTTCTTTTTCATGATCTCGCGCAGGAGCACGGTGGCGTAGGCTCCCTTGGGGAGGAAGAAGCTGAGCCTCAGCCCGTCGTCGGTGGCGGCTGCGCTGGCGTTTTCCAGTGGAAAGCGGATGGGCCGGCGGGCTCCTTTGCGGGCGCGGAACTGCTCGCGCGTCAGGTCGTAGGCCGCGAGCACCTCGTCCTCGAGCGCCCGGGCGTCGTCTTGGGCCTCGAAGTACTTGCGGCCGTGGAGCGGGCCGGTGGCGCTGATCTCCAGCACGGCGGCCCGCGGGTTTTCGGCCTCGGGATCTTCGACCAGGAACTCGCCCCGGGTGGCGTGCTTCTTGGCGACGTCGCCCTGCACCACCCGGTCGTAGAGGCCGCGCTCCAGGCGCAGCGCCAGCCAGTCGTTGAAGAGCAAGCTCTGCAGCGAACCGATCAGGAACTTCTTGAGCCAGGGGCGGCCGCGACCCTTGCCGCGGGTCACCAGCTCGTAGCCGCGCAGGGGGTTGCGCCCACCCAGGCCGAAACGCTGGGGGCCGTAGTAGTTGGGCACGCCCGTCCGCTCGAGCTCCAAAAGTACGGCCTTAGCCAGGCTCAAAGCCTCGGGAACAGCGTCACGAATCACGATCTCGAACCGGTTGCCGCGCAGGTGACCAACGCCCAGCTTGTTCGTGTGCAGCCCGGTTTCGAGGATGCGCACCCCCGGAAGTTCCTCGAGCTGGGGAAGCCGGTCCGCGTAGCGCGCGGGCAGGCTGATCCACTGCCGGGTTACCGCGTGTTTGTCCTTGAGCCCGGCCACGCCGATGGCCTTTTCGGGGATGCGCAGCTCCCGGTGCAGGTGGTCGAAGACCTGCCGCGTCGTTAGGCCGCGTTTTTCGAGGAAAACGTAGAGGTGCTCGCCCTCGCCGCTCGGCGCATAGGCGGGGACCTCGGTGACGGTGAAGTCTTCGATCTCCGTGCGGATGCGACCTCCGGTGCCGGTAAGCGCCGCGGTGAGGTAGGGGTAGCGGTCGAAGTCGAAGACGAGGCGTTCGGGCTCCACGCCTTTAGCCTACACGCCGCACCCGTGCGGGATACGCCGGGCGCAGCAATGGACTACAATCCCTTTCCCGTCGGCGTCCGGGTTAGGGGAAGGGTGTCACGAGTCGGGTGACTCAGGCCCGCGCGCGGGTTTTGCGCCTTCTCCGGAGTTAGCATGGGAACGTGGTCGATCTGGAGCGGCGGTTCAAGAAGCGGCTCGAGGAGCTCTGCCCTGCAGGGCGTGCGGTCGCTGCGGTGAGCGGGGGCGGCGACTCGGTGGCCCTCGTCCACTTGCTGCACCAGAGCGGCCGCGAGGCGGTGGTGGCGCACCTGGACCACGCGCTGAGGCCCGGATCGGAAGCCGACGCCCGCTTCGTTTGCGAGCTGGCTGCGCGGTTGGGTTTTTCCTGCGAGCTGCGCCGGGTCGACACCGCGGCCGTGGCCCGCCGCAAGCGGGGCAACCTGGAGGCCGTGGCCCGCGAATTGCGCTACGCCTTTCTGGCCGAGGTCGCGCGGAAACACGGTGCCGCGTGCATCCTCACCGCACATACGCTGGAGGACAACGCCGAGACCGTGCTCCTGCAGCTCTTCCGAGGTGCGGGCCGCGCCCTGGGCATCCGCGCCCGCAAGGGCCGAGTGGTGCGCCCGCTGCTGGAGGCTTCCCGCGCCGAACTGCGCGCCTACTTGAGGGTGCGGGGCGAGCGCTGGCTCGAAGACCCCAGCAACGAGCTTATCTGCCTCGACCGCAACTACCTGCGCCACGAGGTCTGGCCGCGGGTGACCGCCCGTTTCGAACGCGCCGGAGAGGCGCTTCTGCGCTACGCCGAGAGCCAGCAGGCCGACGACGCGGCCCTCGATCCCCTGGCGCGGTTACGCATCGTTCCCGACCGACGCTTCGAGCCGGTCTTTGCCTTGCGCGCCGCCCCGCTGCTGCGGGCGCCGGATGCGCTCCGCCGCCGCGCCCTGCGCCGGGTGCTGGAACGTCAGGGCCTGCGCCCCGAGCGCCGCTACGTCGAGCTGGCCGAGCAGGCGTTGGCGGGCGCCAGCGTGAGCCTGGGCCCCTTCGTGCTGCGGCACTCGGCGGGCGCTGTCGTTTGGATTCCGCCCGATCCCGACCTCCTTTCCGCCGCGAACGCGCCCGCCGGCCTGGCGGTGCGGGCGGCGCGCCCTGGCGACCGGGTTCGGGCGGGGGGGATTCGCAAGCGGCTCGTGGACTTCCTGGCCGAGCGCGGGGTGCCCCCCGAGCTGCGCCGGGTCTGGCCGGTGGCCGAGCGGGAGGGGGAGATCGTCTGGGTCTGGCGCTTTCTTCCCGTGGAAGAAGACGGGCGTTGGATGAGGCGGGCTTTGCTGCTGGCCAGGGAGGCAGCAGGTCGGGGTGAGGTGCCGATCGGAGCCGTCTTGGTCGCGGCCGGGAAGGAGCTGGGCGCCTCGGCCAACGAGGTGGAGGCGCGAACCCGCGCCACCGCCCACGCCGAGGTTTTGGCGCTTGAGAACGCCCTGGAGCGGGTGGGCGAAAAGGTGCTGCCTGGGGCGACGCTCTACGTGACGCTCGAGCCCTGCCCCATGTGCCTGGGCGCGCTGATCGAGGCCCGCGTGGGCCGGGTCGTCTGGGGGATCGAGAACCCCAAGGCGGGTGCGGTGACCCGGTACGGCATGGACGTTCCGATCGAGCTGGAGGGTGGACGCCTGGCGCGCGAAAGTGCTATGCTCCTTAAGGGTTTTTTCGCGGACCTGCGCGAGCCCAACAACTGAGCCTGGAGGGGTGCCGGAGTGGTTGAACGGGCCGGTCTCGAAAACCGGTGTGTCCGTCAGGGCACCGCGGGTTCGAATCCCGCCCCCTCCGCCAGAAGGCCGCCGGCGACGGCGGCTGATTTGTTGTCCGTGCAACCTGCCGGTATGGGTAGATCCGTCTGTGCCCCAACGGCCGTTGGAGCCAGGGTCCGCCGTACCGATAGGCCGCGTCACCGTGTTGGGCAGCGCCTTCGCCGAGACGAGTGCACAAAGGCTTTCTTCGACCATGTGCCCTAAGGCGAAGCATGCCAGCTAGTTGCAGATTTCGTATTCGGTTTGCCCCGGCTTGATGGGCAGGTATGGATGGCTTGGTGAAAAATCGTTTTTACAGCATTTGCCCGTAGCCGAGCTGCACTTGTAATCTGACTCGACCAAACCTGATCGCCCTTCCCCCTTGACATCGGCCAGGAATCCCTTATCGTAGAGCGCTTTGGGAACCTTCATGTGGAGCTTTCCGTCCGGACCCGTTTCTAGCGGAAGTGATAAGGGTCCTTCAAACATTGCGTATGTTTGTCCCGAAAGCCAAGCGCATGTGGGAACATTTAAAAAGTCGCCGTCCCCGTTCAAACTGGCTTTGTCAGCGAGCTCGGGACACAGCGAAACCGCAACGTCTACGGTTTCGCTATCGTCGATATGCTGCAGCACCGCTTGGACCGCATTGTGATCAACCCCAACTCCGTCATTGGTCGTGCCGCTGATGCTGGCCAAGCCGGAGTCGCCAAGGTATTCACCAGTAGTTGCACAAACATCGAACATCTTCCCCCCAGCAACAGATGTGTAAAAGTTGTTGCTGACGCGCATATACGGAGAAAAGACGCTTGAATCCTGTACGACATTGGCATCCGTTGGGCAAGCGAACGCGATGCTGGTCAAGAGCGCAAATTGATCTGGGTCGGCATTGCGAACACTAGATGCGGCGTTCGTGTTCATGTCACCACACTTAATAACGGGTGTACTTGGGAGAAAACCAGAACCCAGGGGTACTGCCGAGCGCTTGCGGTCGAGGGAGTACGGGTAGCCGCCCTGGCCTTGATACATGGCGTTGTTTTGGTGCAGGAGAGCCGCTTTCCGCAGCTTGGCACCGTGACGTTCTAAAGGCGACGGCAAATGGTCGTTGGCGAGTACCGTTTCCCGCCAAGTGCCGTCCTTGCCCTTAACCCAGACCGTTGCAAACAGTATCCCAGAATCTGCGTCGTTCTCGTCCCCCTCCACCACTTGATCGTTCTCCCAGCGGAAGGAAACGTAACGAGTCAGGTTCGGATCGTTCTTGTCGGCAAAGACCACCCTGTCGGTGTTCACCACAATGCACTCGTATGCTTTGCAAACGTAATCCCAGTGATCGCGCCAGTTTACCCCAAAAGCTTCAAGCAAAGCCAATTCCATGTAGTTGGTCCTTGGTGTACGCCCATTGCAAAAATGCTGATTTGGGTTTTCAATTTTCTCACTGGCGCAATAGTAACTCTCGACCATCATCTCCTGGAACATATAGACATCAGCCTGTCTTTTCTTAAGCAAGTCATACCAAAGATATTCCCACTTCTTATCGTCTGTCGGATCGAACTTCCAGTAGTGATCGTTGGGCCTGATCACTGGATAACAACCTTCAACAGCACAGACAACGTCATATTTTAATTCCCGATCACCCAGATTGGCGCTGACAACTTTCAACCCGTCCTCGTTTTCGAGTGTTTGACTCTGCCTATCTTGCGTCCGTATCCACGTCCGTATCCACGCACCCATGCTTCCCACGGCATGTTCGGCTGAACCGGCTCCTAGAGAGCACCGAGGTGCGACTTCGTCATCCTTGAATATCCCCCCAATCGCCTCACAATTTTTCTGCGACAGCTCCTTGGGGTACTGCACCAGGTAGAGGTAGCGCCCGCGCGGGGGAACCACGTCGAGCCAGTAGAAGTAATAGCGCTCGCCCTGAACGTCGTAGATCTTTGATTCCGCACCGTAGCTGCAGGCCC
>Ga0256833_1000350_pt1 | contig 36313 bp, 28 predicted proteins | sample 356284metaG_FD_190535 | JGI IMG/M metagenome (GOLD analysis project Ga0256833, IMG submission 190535) | Hydrothermal vent microbial communities from Mid Atlantic Ridge, Atlantic Ocean - 356-284 | ecosystem: Environmental > Aquatic > Marine > Hydrothermal vents | place: Atlantic Ocean: Mid... | reverse complement strand
GCGGCCGGGCCAGAAACTGGAGATCGAATTCCGCCTGGACGACAGAAAACGCACCCTGCTCAAGAAAGATGCCGTGGTCCGCCTGGTGGAAAAGGGCTACATCGGCTGCCAGTTCATCAACCAGCAGCACATCGAAAAGGCCCTGGGCTTCTATCTCAAGCCCTGAGCAGCCTCCGACGTAAGCGCTCACAGGCACCGCACGGAGTCTTCGCTTACCTCTTTGCACGGGCGTGTCTGTCCGCATGGGTCAGGCCATAGCGGTCAGGCACGCCTGCACAAATCTGCGGCCCCTGAGGGCGCTTACAGCATTGTGGTCAAAAAAACCGATGGCTGGTTCTCCCGTGAGCGGACTATAGCCGGCCAGCCGCGATCACGCACAGCTCACCCACTGCTGATCTTGCACCAAAAGCACCTGTATTTTCAGGTGGTTGCAGGTCACGGCGAACTCTCACAGTTGCCGTCGCAGCATCTCCTCCACCCGCTCCAGGAGCGGCGCCAGAGTCGTGGCATCCACGGCACTGATCCCGACCCCGTCCATGTGCGCCAGCCGCTGCCGCATCTCCTCTCCCGCCAGATCCAGCTTGTTGTAGACCGCAAGACGTGGTATCCGGGCAAGTCCCAGCTCCCGGAGCAGGTTATCCACCACCTCCGCCTGCCCCTGCCAGGCCGGGTTGGAGATATCGATGACATGGAGCAGCAGGTCGGCCTCGAACAGCTCCTCCAGGGTCGATTCAAAGGCCTTGAGCAGCTCGGCGGGCAGATTGCGGATAAATCCCACCGTGTCGGTGACGATCACCTCCATGTCGCGGGGAAAGCGGAGCCTGCGGCTGGTGGGATCCAGGGTGGCGAACAGCAGGTCCTCGGCCTGAATATCGCTTCGGGTCAGGGTGTTGAGCAGGGTGGACTTGCCGGCATTGGTGTACCCCACCAGGGAGACCACGGGCACGTCCCGCTTGCGCCGCCGGCTCCGCCGGTGGTAGCGCTGGCGGCCCACCCGTTTCAGTTCGGCGGCAAGCCGGTTGATCCGGTCATTGATCCGGCGACGGTCGATCTCCAGCCGTGTTTCGCCCGGCCCCCGGGCCCCGATACCGCCGGTGAGGCGCGACAGGGCGTCATCACGGGTGGAGAGCATGGGCAGCATGTACCGGAGCTGCGCCATCTCGATCTGCAGCTTGCCCTCGCGCGAGCGGGCCCGGCCGGCAAAGATGTCCAGGATGAGCTGAGTGCGGTCAATGACCCGCAGGTCGGTATGGTCGGTGACCGAGCGGACCTGGGATGGGCTCAGCTCCCGGTCGAAGAGGAGCAGGTTGGCGCCCAGGCGCAGGCTCATGATCACGATCTCCATCAGCTTGCCCCGACCGAGAATGAAGCGGGGATGGATGCGGCGGCGACGCTGGATCACCCGGGCAAGGACACGGACCCCGGCCGAGCGGGCCAGCTCCACCAGCTCCCGCATCGATTCCTCGGCCGCATCCCTGGAGCCGGTGGTCACGCCGATGAGAATGGCCCGGTCCTGGCCCATGTCGACATCGCGGATGGGACGGCTGCGGCTGAACTCCTCCTCCAGGGCCTCGATCAGGGCGATGCAGGACTGCTGCTGCGTTGCCGGGTGCACCGGCTCCAGCTCGGCCCAGTCCCGGCCGCCCCTGCCGCCCGGCACCAGGTGGGCGCTGTGGAGCTGATCCGGCAGGCCGTCACGGATGGTGAGCACACTCATCAGATCCAGGCGCAGACAGGCCAGGTCCATGATGTCCTCGTCGTTGAGCCCTGCGGTGCCGAGAACGGTATGGACACAGCGCAGGCCCCGCAGTCTGCCGCCGGCGGTCCGGACCCCGGCCAGGGCAGGGATGACAATCCGGTCATAATCGCCGACGATCACCGTCTCGACCCGGCCGGAACGGTGGATCAGAAGCCCGACCTGGCGATTGAGTTCCGTGGAGATGGCGGCCAGGCCGCGGGCCAGGTCCCGGCCGATGATCTCATCCGGATCGACCTTTCTCCTGCCCAGACGCTCGAGGGCCCGCAATTGCCGGGTCTTGAGCCCTGCCCTGTTTCCTGTTACCGCGGCGATGATCCTGCCTCCTGCTGGTAAGCGTTCACATCATTGTGCCCGGGAGAACCGGGGTTGGGCATCCCGTGAGGGAGTACGCCTGCTGTCGGGGAAGGCCGCTCAGCATGGGGCGCTGCCCGGGGTGCGGGGAAAGGGAATCACGTCGCGGATATTGGCCATGCCGGTGACGAACTGGACCAGCCGCTCGAAACCCAGGCCGAACCCGGCATGTGGAGCCGAGCCGTAGCGCCGCAGGTCCAGGTACCACGAGTAGGCATCCAGGTCGAGCCCTGCCTCCTCCATCCGCGTCCGCAGCAGGTCGTAGCGCTCCTCCCGCTGGCTGCCCCCCACCAGCTCGCCCACTCCCGGCACCAGGATGTCCATGGCCGCCACCGTGCGGCCGTCATCGTTCTGCCGCATGTAGAAGGGCTTTATCTGCCGCGGGTAATCGGTGACGATCAGCGGTCCGCCTGCCACCTCCTCACAGAGAAACCGCTCGTGCTCGGCCTGCAGGTCCATGCCCCAGGAGACCGGGAATTGAAACGACCGGCCGGACCCCTCCAGGGTCTGCACCGCCTCGCTGTAGCTGATCCGGGCAAAGGGGGTGACGCGGACCGCCTCCAGTCTCTGCCGGAGTCCCCGGTCGATGAAACGGTCAAAGAGATCGATATCGTCGCCGCACTCGTCGAGCACCCTCCCGACCAGGGTCCGGAGCAGGTCCTCGGCCACGGCCATATCACAGGCGAGGTCGCAGAAGGCCATCTCCGGCTCCACCATCCAGAACTCGGCCAGATGACGGCTGGTATTGGAATTCTCGGCCCGGAAGGTGGGACCGAAGGTGTAGACCCGTCCCAGGGCCAGGGCATAGATCTCGGCCTGGAGCTGACCGCTCACCGTCAGGCCGGCCCGGCGGCCGAAAAAGTCGGCGGCAAAGGGATTCTTCCCGCCCAGCTGTTCCGGCTCCAGGGCCGTGACCGTGAACATCTCGCCGGCCCCCTCGCAGTCGGATGTGGTGATCAGGGGCGTATGGACATGAATAAAGTCACGCTCCCGGAAGAAGGCATGAATGGCGAAGCTCAGGCAACTGCGGATCCGCGCCACCGCGGCCAGGGCATTGGTCCGTGGCCGCAGGTGGGGAATGGTCCGGAGGAACTCGAAGGAGTGGCGCTTCTTCTGCAGGGGATAGGTGGCCGCATCCGCGCCACCGAGCAGTTCGATGGCCGAGGCCCGCAGCTCCACATCCTGGCCCCTGGCCGGCGACTCGACCAGGGTGCCGCGGCAGCGCAGGGCGCAGCCCGTGGCAAGCTGCTTCACCAGGTGGTCATAGCCGGGCAGGCTCTGCTCGCAGACCACCTGCAGACCGGCCGGTGAAGAGCCGTCGTTTACGGCGAGAAAGGAGAGCCCGCCCGAATGACGGATGGTCCGCAGCCAGCCATGAACCGCCAGTTCCTCCCCCAGGGGGGGCTCGGCAAGAATCTTTCTGATTGTCCGCTCGTCCATCAACGGTTCAGCACCAAGTGCGACATTCTCGAAATATACATCTTCATCCCTGTACGCAACACGACGATCCCCCAGCCCCGCCCCCTGTCACCTGGTACCTGGCACCTGACACCTGCCGGATCAGGACCATCTCACCCCGGCCCTGAACCAGCTCCGGCGGCAGCCCCTTGTCCTGCCGGACGTGGCCGGCCACGGGGCCGCACTTGACAGTGAAAAGGAAAAAAATCGGTGCCCGCACGTCGGAGAGGGTCTCATAGTTGCCCATGCCCTTGCTGATGATACAGTCGGCGGCCCGGAACTGCTCCAGGAACTCCGGACTGCAGTCGGCAAGGGGCGTGCCCGGACAGTCGGTGCCGTTGTCGATGACAGGGCATATATCGGTGAGACCGCAGTACGCGGCATCGGCCGGCGTGGCATCGTTGATGATCGCACCGCCCCGCACCGCCAGGGTCACCCGGCAGCCACGCCGCTGCAGCTCCCGGATCAGGAGACCGTCGAAGACGATCTCACCGCAGTTGTCGGCCAGGTAGAGCACCTGCGGCCGCCTTGCCTCCTCTCCCTGCACCGCCTTGCTGAACAACGCGTATTCCTCGTAGACAAAGCCCTGCTCCTGGCAGCCGGCCATGGTCCGGGCGGCGTCGAACTCGTGCTGGGCAGCGTAATCGATGATATTGGCACAGATCGCGAAGCGGACCGCGGCCAGCAGCGGATCCTCGGCCGCCTCGATCCGGCGGCGGATCTGGTCGCGCAGCCCCAGGGCGAAATCATTGCTCTGTCGCTTGAGCGCGGCAAAAGGGTCCGGCCGGCCGGTCAGTTCCGCGATCATCCGGTAGAGGGGAACCGCATTCTCCGGCGGTGTGCGGGCAAAGTCCACCCGGGCCAGGAGCCGGCCCGCCTCTTCCACCACCCGGCGCTGCAGCGCTTCGTCCTCGCTGCTCAGCCTGGCCGCGGCAAGGGCCTGGCGCATGAAACAGACGAGACAGTCAAGGGTTGTCTGCATGGGACTCTCCGGGCGTGAGAAGATACTCTGTCCTGACGTTGCCCAGGGCGGCAAAGATGTGCTGCCTGGCACCGGGAATGCGGGTGTATATCTCCCTGAGCATATCGTGTACCTCGCTGCGCATGGTCTTCCCGGAAAGGGGACAGGGCGTGCGGACCGGGACCAGGCCGATCCGGCGGCAGATGACCTCAACCTCCTCCTTGCCGAGATAGCTCAAGGGCCGGATCACGGTCAGGCGGCCGGAGAACAATCGCTGACAGGGGCGCATGGTGGAGATATTGCCGGCACAGGTGAGATTGAGGAAAAAGGTCTCGATGATGTCGTCCCGGTGATGGCCCAGCGCCAGCCGGTTGAAACCATGCCGGCGGGCGAACTCGAAGAGCTGGTTGCGCCGGCTGCGGGCGCAGCGGAAACAGATGTCCCTCGTATCCTCCCCGTCGCGATCCACCGGCGGCCGGCGGGATACGGGCAGGACCCGCACGGAAAGACCGATGCGCTCCATGCAGGCGATGACCTGCCGGGCCGCCGCACCGGGGCGATCGGGTCCGGGCTCCATGTCCACATGCACTGCCTGCAGGCCATAGTCGATGGGCGCCTTGCGCCGCCAGTGGGCCAGGACCCAGGCCAGGGCCATGGAATCGGCCCCGCCGGACACGGCCACCAGTACCCGGTCACCGTCAGCCAGCATGGCATAGGCGTGCATGGCCTGGCCGATGCGGCGATTGATCTCCCTGGAGAGGACCTGTTTCTTCAAACCGGCGCCCGGGGATCTATTCTCCCCTGAGATAGGAACACTGATCGAACTTGTCGCGCAGCCCCTCTCGCAGCAGTTCCTCGGCCGTGACCCAGGTGAAGCCCCGTTCGCGGGCCTTTCTCAGATTATAGAGATTCTCCAGCACCGATTTCTGCACCTCATCGTAGCGCCCCTGGCAGAGCACGGATCCATTGTCCGTTGCCACCAGGCGGTACTCGAAGGTGACCGATGCCGGTTCCTTGGCGGTATACCTGCCCCCCACCCGTTCCGAGTAACGCCAGAGGGTGGTCTCCAGCACCGCGTTGCAACTGAACCGATGGGCTATCTTCCTGGCCTGGACGAGAAAATTTTCCGACAGGGTGCCCTCCATGCCGTAGAGCTGACTGTCACTGACGAAACGGATATCCTTGCGGCCGGCGAGTTGCTCCTGCAGCAGGCGGTCCAGCACCTGGATCCCCTTCTGCAGCTTCCTGGCCTCGGCAAAGGAGATGGTCTCGTCGTAGTTGACCACCGACGCCGCCGGCAGGACAGCGATGCAGGTCACGGCCACGGCCGGCTCCTGCGGTTTCTCCGTCTCCTGCTTGGCACTGCATCCGGCAAGGGACAGCAGCAGGCAGACGGCCAGAATCCATGGACCACGAAATACTCTTCTCACGCTCTTCCTCCTTTCAGTGCAGCAGCCCCGGCAGGCTGCCTGACTTTTCCGGAACCTGGCTATGATCCGGGAAGCTGGAAGTGGCCGTCTACAGGACTCCCTTGGACGAAAGATGTCCCTCCAGTCCGGGGCGGATGGCCACGGCCACGGCCAGGGCCCGCGCCAGGGCCTTGAAGACCGCCTCGATGATGTGGTGGCTGTTGCGGCCGTGGAGCAGGTCCACATGCAGCGTCAGCCCGCCATGCTGGGCCAGGGCCTGAAGAAATTCCCTGGCCAGGGCGGTATCGAAGGTCCCAACCTTCTGATCCGGAATCTCGACCCGGCAGTGCAGCCAGGGCCGGTTGGAGATATCGACACAGACCCGGGCCAGCGATTCGTCCATGGGGACGTACGCATGGCCGTAGCGGCTGATGCCATTCCGGTCACCAAGGGCCCGGGCCAGGGCCTGGCCGAGACAGATCCCCAGGTCCTCCACCGTATGGTGGTCATCCACCTGGGTGTCACCCTGCGCCCGGATGGTCAGATCAAAAAAACCATGCACCCCGAAAAGGGTCAGCATGTGGTCCATGAACCCCACCCCGGTGACGATATCGGTCTGGCCGTCGCCATCGAGATTCAGGATCAGCTCGATCTTGGTCTCCCTGGTCTTGCGGACGATCTCCGCCCTGCGCGCTGGCTGGTTGCTCATCATCTCCTCGTCGCTTCTCTCATCCAAAACCCCGGGCCCGCCTCTTCCGGATCCTTTGCCCCGCATCGGATCTTAAGTCTCTCCACCTGGTGGCGCGTTCTGCGCATGGGAACAAAAACGGTCAGGTAGTCTATACTATTCCGCTTGCTGTCTGTTGGCAACTGTTCTTCACAGGGACGGTCCCTTTTTGCCCCGCTGTTTTTCAGTATTTGCCATGGAATTTTTTATTGACAGGGATAAAAAATTCCTGGTATAGTCTGCCGCTGTTTGAGGCAATCCCAACGAGCGGGAATAACTCAGTGGTAGAGTGCAACCTTGCCAAGGTTGAAGTCGCGAGTTCGAATCTCGTTTCCCGCTCCACAGTCGTTCCAAGGTTCGGACACCGTTCGAACCTTTTTTTGTTAACCTGCAGGGCCGCAGCGATGCCGGCCGGCTGCCGGAACAGACCATGAAAACAGGCACAGCTTTCCCGGCCGCCCGTGCCGGTGCCGGCTGATTTCCGGCTACATCTTTTGAGGCGCATGGAATGAAAACATATTACACGCCGGTTAATGAGATTGAACGGAAGTGGTATGTCGTCAACGCCGACGGCAAGGTGCTCGGTCGTATCGCCACCGAAATCGCCCGCCGGCTGCGCGGCAAGCACAAGCCCACCTTCTGCAATTTCCAGGACAACGGTGATTTCATCATTGTCATCAATGCCGACAAGGTTCACCTGACCGGCAACAAGTGGGATGACAAGGTCTATTACCGCCACAGCGGCTATATGGGTGGCATCAAGTCCCGCACCGCCAAGGAAGTGCTGGCCAGCAGACCCGAAGAGCTCATCCGCATGGCGGTCAAGGGAATGCTCCCCAAGAACAAACTCGGCCGTGCCCAGCTCAAGAAACTGAAAATCTATGCCGGTTCCGAGCATCCCCACCAGGCACAGCAGCCTGAAACCCTGGATATCTGATAACGGAGTACACGTCCCATGGCGCAGGAAATTTACGCTACCGGTAAACGGAAAACAGCCATCGCCAGAGTCTGGATCACACCGGGCACGGGCAAGATGACCATCAACAGGCAGTCCCTGGACGACTACTTCGGCAACATCTTCTTTGAGCCGAAGATCAGCAAGCCATTTTCTGTCACCGAGACCACGGACAAGATCGATGTCAAGGCGACCATCAGGGGCGGTGGCAAGTCCGCCCAGATCGATGCCCTGGTGCATGGCATCTCCAAGGCCCTGCAGGAGATGAACCCGGACCTCCGCATTCCGTTGAAGAAAGCAGGCCTGCTGACCCGCGATCCCCGGGTCAAGGAACGGAAAAAATACGGCCAGCGCGGCGCCCGCGCCCGTTTCCAGTTCTCCAAGCGCTGACCGGCCCCATGGATCACCGGTCCTCCTGCTTCTGCCAGGGGGTCGGAGAAGGCCATCATTCGTCCGCCTCCGGGGCACCTGACCGGAGCGGGGGCGACCGTTGCCGGATGCGGCGCTTTCTGCCGGTCAGCCGGTCCGGTTACTCCGGTCCCTGCGACGGGCCGCAAGGGAATAACGACGAGGTTCGTTATTCCCTTTTTTTGTAGCGCACATCAGACCAACATAGTTGCCGGCAACGGTGAACCGTTACCTCCTCTCTGCAACCGCAACAGTTCACCGCTAGCAGCAACATCAACATGCTTGAATAATACGACTTTTTGTAGCAGTTCAGCAGTGCGTCAGCTGTGCGTGATCGTGACTGGCCGCTATAGTTCGCTATGCGGCCAGTCACGAGCGCGTGCAGATGGCGTGCTGCTGAACTGTTACCTGCAACCCGAACCAAGGATCACACCATGTTACGTGTCGGAATTGTCGGTGCCTCGGGATATACAGGCGTCGAGCTCGCCCGGATCCTCTCTGCCCACCCCGGCGTGGAGATCAGTGTCGCCACTTCCCGCCGATATGCGGACATGCCGCTGGCCGAGGTCTTTCCCAGCCTGCGTAAACGGGTGGACATCGTCTGCGAGAATCTCGCTCCGGATGCGCTGGCCGACCGGGCCGACTTCTTCTTTACTGCCGTGCCCCACAAGACCGCCATGGACATCGTCCCGGTTCTGCTGGCAGAGGGGAAAAAAGTGATCGACCTGAGCGCCGACTTCAGGATCCGGGATGTTTCCGTCTACGAGCAGTGGTACCAGGCCCATTCCAGCCCGGAACTGGTGGCAGAGGCGGTCTATGGCCTGCCGGAGCTGTACCGGCGGAAGATTTGCGGCGCGCGGCTTGTTGCCAACCCCGGCTGCTATCCCACATCGGTCATCCTTGGCCTTGCCCCGCTCGTCAGGGAACGGCTCATCGATCCGGCGACCCTGGTCATCGATGCCAAATCCGGCACATCGGGGGCAGGAAGGAGCGCCAGTGTGGCAACGCTTTTCTGCGAGGTAACCGACGGTTTCCGGGCCTACAAGGTAGGAGGTACACATCGCCACATCCCGGAGATGGAACAGGAGCTCTCCGCCCTTGCCGACTGTCCGGTGACCATCTCCTTCACGCCTCACCTGCTGCCCGTCTCCCGCGGTATCCTGAGCACCATGTATGCCGCCCTCACCACGGACATCACCGCCGGCGAGCTGCAGTCGCTCTATGAGGCGACCTATGAGGACGAGCCCTTTGTCCGTGTCTGTCCCGCGGGCAGCCTGCCGGCAACCCAGTACGTCCGGGGCAGCAACTGCTGTGACATCGGTATCCAGGTGGACGAACGGACCGGCCGGGTCATCGTCCTTGCCGCCATCGACAACATCGCCAAGGGAGCCTCGGGCCAGGCGGTACAGAACATGAACCTCATGACCGGCCTGGAAGAGAGCACCGGCCTGCTGGGTGCCCCCTTCTTCCCCTGAACCGGCGCATCGCCGGACCTGCACACGACATTTCCAGGGGAATGACTGTGAAGGGTTACCCCGAGACGCCGGTGACCACCGCAACCGGGCAACGGAACATCTGCCTGGTCATCGCCTTTGACGGCAGCCGCTACAAGGGCTGGCAGCGGCAGGCCGGACTCCCCACCATCCAGGGCCTGCTGGAGGAGCAGCTCACCCGGATGACCGGGGAACAGGTCTGCCTGTACGGCGCCGGGCGGACCGATGCCGGCGTGCATGCCCTCGCCATGGTGGCCAACTTCCATACCAGCAGCAGTATCCCGCTGCAGGGCTTCAGGCGGGGCCTCAACTCCCTCCTGCCGCGCGATATCCGGATACTGACGGCCAGGGAGGAAAGGCCGGAATTCCACAGCCGCTTTGATGCCCTCGGCAAGACCTACCGCTACGATTTCTTCACCGGCGAGGTCCAGTTGCCCACCACCAGGCTCTACATGGCGCACCGCCCCTGCAGTTTTGACGCCGACCGGGTTCGCCGCTGCCTGCGGCTCATCATCGGCACCCATGATTTCAGCAGTTTCGAGGCCACCGGCTCCCGGGACCCCGAACAGACCGGCGGCCGGGGCGCTGTCCGGACCCTCAGCGAGGCCCGGTGCGAAGCCATCTCCGGCCAGCCCGACTCCTGGTCCCTTACCTTCACCGGTGACGGTTTCCTGCGCCACATGGTCCGGAACCTGGCCGGGACCCTTATCGATGCCGGCAGGGGCAGGATCGGCAGCAACGACTTTGCCGCCATCCTGGCCGGCCGGAACCGCACCCTGGCCGGGCCCACCGCCCCGGCCTGCGGGCTGTTCCTGGTCAGGGTCCATTATCGCTGAATTCCCATAAGTCCAGGAGCTTCAAGATAGTTGCCGATACCGGTGAACTCTTACCGGAGCGTAAGCGCTCACAGGAACCGCACAGAGTCTCCGCTGCGCTCCGCTTACCTCTCTGCACGGTCGTGCCTGCCAGGTAGGCTATCGGAGTCTCCCTGCGGTCGCTTACCTGCGGCCAGGCACGCCTGCACAGGTAAGCGTGGACTCCGAATCCGCGGCCCCTGAGAGCACTTACACCATTGTGGTCGGACAAACCGATGATTAGCCATCCCGTGAGGGGTTACACCAGAGCGGAGGCCTGCCATGGTCCCACCATCCCTGTTCCACAACCGCCACCCCCTTGTTCTTGCCTCAGCCTCTCCACGGCGGCAACGCTTCCTCGACGATCTCGGTCTTGACTTCACTGTCCGGCCGGCGGCGGTCGACGAGACTCCCCTGGCATCGGAGACACCAGAGGACTTCGCGCTCCGCATGGCCCGTGCCAAGGCGGATGCCGTGGCCCCCCACCATCCCGGGGCCTTCGTGGTCAGCGCCGACACCGTGGTCAGCCTGGCCGGCGACATCCTCGGCAAACCCGAATCCCCGGAGGACGCCCTTGCCATGCTCACCCGGCTGCAGGGCAGGACGCACCGGGTCATCACCGGGCTCGGCCTGGTCTGCCGGGAGCGCAATCTGCACACGACCACGGTGACCGTCACCTCGGTGAGCTTTGCCGAGTTTCCGCCAGAGGTCCTGGCCGCCTACATTCGCACCGGCGAGCCCATGGACAAGGCAGGCGCCTATGGCATCCAGGGCAACGGCGCCTTCCTGGTCCGCAAAATCGATGGTTCCTGCAGCAATGTCATCGGCCTGCCGGTCAATACCCTCATCACCCTGCTCCTCCGACACGGTGTCATCACCCCGGCCGGCGGCCAGGCATCCCCTCCCGCTTGACAGCAGCACATGATCCATGCTACGGTAAATGTAAGTTTTCTTCTGTTTTTAAGAAGTTAATTATCATTTCCCAATCAGGTCCCGTCCATGTCCCACCATTGTTCCCCCATCACCCTGCCCGCCGACAGGACGCCACAGGATATGGCAACGCAGAAAAATGCCCCGCTCCGGGCTCCGGACAGGCACAGTACCTTTCAAGGTGGCCCCAGATGAGCCCTGATGCCAGCAGCCGGACACCGCCCTCGGAAGTGCAACCGCTCCAGTTTCCCCTGCACCTCTACAACGCCCTGCGCGTCATGCGTCTCCATGCGGGGGAAAGCCCCGAGGTGAACCGGGAGATCGAGCAGGCCCTGGCCTGTCTGCACAGTGCCTTTGACCGGGAAACGGCAGCCATCGACCTCTGTCTTGCCGGCAGCAGGATCCTGATCGGCGGCCATCCCCTGCCGGCCCGCGAACAGGAACGGCCCCAGATCCGCAGCCTGGCCGGGCTCCTGGCCAGGCTGGAAGTGCGGGAACTGACCTTCACCAGCCGGATCGACGCCAGGACCCTGCGCCGCTTTCTGCAGATCCTGGGGGACATCAGCACCCGGACCAGACCGGCCGGCCTGCTGGCCAGGGAGCTGGCATCGGCCGGAATCGGCTCTGTCAGGGTCAGGGAGGCAGGGACACCGTCATCCGGCAAGGACGAACAGCCGCAGGTGGCGGAGAAAAGCGGCGCCGCCGCCGGCGGGATATTCCTGGACCTGGAGAAGATCCGCGAGGCCCTCAGGCAGATTCTTCAGGGCCGCTTCCAGGTGCTGAGTGAACCCGGAGTCGCGGCCTCCATCCCCGGGGCCATAGTCCGGCTGCTGGAAAACCATAAGGAAGAGGCCGCGGACAACCTCCTGGTCCGCATCGTCACCGCTCTCCGGGAAACCAGTGACGAGCTGCAGGCGGCCACGGCAGGCTGTATCGCCGAAACCGCCCAGCAGCTCGCCGCCGCCGGGCAGTGGCAGCGGCTGGAACGGCTGCTGCCGGCCCTGGAACAGACCATGCGGATCTGCGGCAACGACTCCCTGCGCGCCATCAAGGCGGTGACAGCCATTGAACAGCAGGCCCGATATTTCATGGAGCGCCGCGATTACAAACAGGCCTCGGACAGTCTGGTCCCCCTGGTCAATCTGGCCGCAGACGAGGAACCCGACCATCAGTCGCTCAGGCTCCAGGCCTGCTTCGGCCTGGACCGGCTTGCCTCCCTGCCGCTGATGGAGGACATCCTGGACGACTACCTGCACGTGGAGGAGCTCCGGGAGGACGCCGGTCGCCTGCTCACCGAACTGGGACGGAAATCGGCGGAATTTCTCCTCTACCGGCTGAGCAAAAGCGAGAGCCGTTCCCAGCGGACCGAACTGCTGCATCTTATCGGCGAGATCGGCAAACCGGCAAAGGACGCCCTGCTCGAACACCTGCAGCAGCCCGCCCCCTGGTACGTGGTCCGTAACCTGATCCGCCTCCTGGGCGAGGTGGGCGACCCCGACTGTTTCGATGCCATCGCCGCCTTCCTCGAGCACAAGGATCTCCGGGTCCAGCAGGAGGTCATCACCACCCTGGGCAAAATCGGGGGGCCGGAGCGAAAACCCTTCTTTCTCGGGGCCCTGGATTCCCTGCACCCCCGTCTGCAGCCCATTGTTGTGCGGCAACTGGGGCAGATTCCCGACGACTCCCTGGTCATGCCCCTTGTGGATCTCTTTGAGGAGTCACGGCACCGGGAACAGCCCGGCCTGGAGGACCTGCAGGTGGAGATCTGCCGCGCCCTGGCCAGGATAGGATCGAGAAAGGCCCTGCCGCTGCTGAAGAAAATCGCCCGCTCAGGCCAGGTCGCCGGTATCGAGGATTATGGCCTGGAGGTGCGTCGGGCCGCCGACAGCGCCATCAGACAGATCCAGGAGGGCCAGATGCGGGATCAGCACCGCCGGGCTGCCGGCCCCTCGTCACCGGCTCGAAAAAACGACCCCATCGCCAACAGGGAGGCCAATATCTTCCGCATGGCGGCACAGGGAAAAACCGAGGAGGCCAAGCAGGCCCTCTTCGACCTGGTGGTCAGTTGTGCCAGGAACAGGGATTTTGCCACGGCGGAACGTCTGCGCGAGCGTATCTACGAGATCGACCCCATGGCGCTCACCGAGATCATCCGTTCGGGCGAGATCATCGAACAGGAGAAGACCGGCGCCATCTCCAGGGACCAGCTCCAGACCTGGGCCAGGCTGCTCGACAGACTGACGCCGGAGGAATTCAGCGCCATCTACCACGAACTGGAACGACGGACCTATCAGCCCGAGGAGGTCATCGTCAACCAGGGGGACAGAAACGACGAACTCTTTTTCATCGACCACGGCTCGGTCAAGGTCTCCTACACGCGGGGAGATCGGGAGATCTTCGTCACCAGCCTCAATGCCGGCGAGATCGCCGGGGAAAACTTCTTCAGTCCCTCCTTCTGGACCATCAGCCTCACCGCCCTCACTCCGACCCGGATCTCGGTCCTGAAGCAGGGCAGCTTTGCCCGCTGGCACAATGAATACCCCGGCCTGGAATCAAAGCTGCGTGACTTCTATGATCGCTGCAACAATATCCAGGTCCTGCTGGAGAAAAAGGGGCTGGACCGGCGGCGATACGAACGGTACCAGTTGTCCCGCAAGATCCAGATCCAGATGGTCGACACCTCGGGCAAGCCCATCGGCAGGGGGTTCAGGGGTGAGCTGGCCGATATCTCCCGGGGCGGACTCTCCTTTCTCATCCGCATCTCGAAGAAGGAAAACACCCGTCTGCTGCTGGGACGCACCATGCGGGTCACCATCCCGGTGGCCGCAGAACCTGATCATATCGAGGTGAACGGCATCGCCATCGGCGTGGCGCCCTTCCATCTTCTTGAAAGTGATTTTTCCGTTCACATCAAGTTCAACCAGCCCCTTGCCCAGGACACCCTGCAGACCATTCTCGGCTAGTAACAGGTCAGCAGCACGTCACCCGGAGTCTGCGCCTGCCCGCACGCGCCCTCGGCTGGCCGCATAGCGGGCCATAGAGAGCCGGCCACGATCACGCACAGATGACGCACGGCTGAACCGTTACGAATTTTCAGGAGATCCCGAACTCTGCCCCGGAAAGGTCGATGACCGGCTCCCAGAGGAGACAGACCCGGACATCGAAGATATCAGAGCGCCGCGGGGCGAGGGCAAACCGCTGCAGGGGGAACCTCTCCTGATCGAAACGTTCTCTTATGGCGGCCAGTTTCTCCTGCAGTTCCAGGGAGAGGGACTCCATCTCCTCTTCCAGTCGCGCCAGCTCGTCCCGGGCTCTCTGGACGTCACCCTTTTCCTTCATCAGCCGGCCGGCGCTCCGCATGCCACGGGCCGTGCGGCTCGCCGTTGACACGGAGAGGGCCTTTCGCCCGAACAGGGCCCCGAAGAGGGCGACGCCGAACGAAAGCGCCGTGTCCACGCCCCTGGCCCTGACATCGCCCTCCTCCTTTTCCAGGCGGGCGCGGGCCTTTTCCAGCCGCGTCTCGAGCTGGCGCTGTTTTCGGCGAAACCGTTCCTCCACCTTTGCCGCCTCTGCCTCCCGCTTCTCCCGCAGCAGCGAGGCGACCCGCTGCCGGAAGGCGGCCTCGGATTCCCCTGGCCTGGACTCGAGCTTCAGTTTTTCGACCCGCATCAGTTCCAGTCGCCTCGAATGGTAGAGATACCCGGCAAATGCCTTCTCCTCAGGTTTCAGGTTCCTGCGCTCCTGCAGCCAGGATGGAGGTATCAGGAAGGTGGCACCGGCAGGGGGCGAGCCGGCCAGATCGGCCGGATCCACGGGATAGGGCTCGGCCTCTGTCCAGTCCACCCTGGCCTCCTCGGGAATCGGCAGACGGAACAAGACCTCTTCTGTCTGGTCGATCCCCCGGCGCTGGCTGTAGAAGCGGACCCGGGCTGAACCGGCGAGCCAGGGCGCGAACTGCAGAGAATCGGCCGCCACCGGCGGAGGCACAAAACAGTGGCCGATACCTTGGGCCAGCAGGGGCAGGGTCTCGCTGGTTCCTGTCCCGGCAGCCACGTCACAGGCCGCTCTGTCCAGGGGGGGCTCTGTCATCTCTTTCCCTGCCCTCTGCAGCAGAGGTCGCATCTCTGCCAGAGAGATGGGCCCCTTGAGATAGGAAAGGACCCAGCGTGTCTCAAACAGCACCGGTTCATCCCGGCGGGCCGAGTGCATGAGGAAATTCCGGCCCCGCAGTCCGGCCAGAATCCGTCGCAGCCCGGAGCGATCGAACCGGGAAGAACCACCGGCAATACCATCCAGGACACGGTCCTGGTCCTGCCGGGTCTGCAGGCGGCCGATGAACCACGTGCCGATATTGGCCAGGCCCTTGTAGTCGAGATCCACCGGATTCTGGGTGGAGAGCACGATGCCCAGGCCATAGGCCCGTGCCTGTTTGAGAAGCATGAGCATGGGCCTCTTGGCGGGCGGACTGGCATTGGGTGGAAAATAACCAGCGATCTCATCCATGTAGAGCAGGCAGCGAAGCCCGGTACTGCCCTCCTGCCGGCGCATCCAGCCAATCAGCCGTCCCAGGAGCATGGTGACGAAAAACATCCGTTCGGCATCTTCGAGATGGGCGATGGAGAAGATGGCGACCCGTGGTCTGCCGGCCGGGGTGTAGAGCAGTTCGTCGATACGCAGGGGTTCGCCGCTGCTCCAGGCGCGGAAGGCCGGGCTGGCGACGATGTTGTTGAGCTGCATGGCCAGCTCCATCCGTTTCTGCCGGGGATAGAAGGCGGAGAGGGGAAAGACCCCGATACGCTCGAAGGGCGGACGAACCACACCGCTGATCAGGGTTTCCAGGTCCAGGTCCTGATTACGGCGCCAGAAATGGAGCAATATGGAGGAGAGCAGGATATGTTCCCGGCTCTTGAGGGGATCGGCCCTGATGCCCACCAGGGCAAGGATCGACGAGATCGCGGAGTTGACCAGACCGGCCAGGGTTTCGGTATCGGCGAGCAGGTCACCGCCCGGTGCACTCAGGCTGTCGAGGACAGAGACCGGACGTCCGGCACTGCTGCCGGGGGTATAGAGGGCAAAATCGGCGGCATCTCGCATCCGTCTGATCCGCTCGCCATCCTGGCCCCAGGCGCGAAGCCCCTCCCTCCAGGTTGCCGCGGCCTGCCGGGCGAGCTGCTGCCTGCTCATCCCCTGCTGCTCTGCCCGCCGGTCGTCCACCCAGGGCAGGAAATCATCGGCGGCCAGGTCAGGAAAGGTGAGGAGCAGGTTCCCCATATCGCCTTTCGGATCAATGACAATGACCGGAATCCGGTCGATGGCCGCCTCTTCGATCAGGGCCATGCCCAGGCCGGTCTTGCCGCTGCCGGTCATGCCGAGGATCACACCATGGGTGGTCAGATACCGGCTTCTGTAGAGCAGTGGCTGACCGGTAGTGGCACCGGTTGCCGGGTCGACCTCCCGCCCCAGGTAGAAAAGATCCATCTTTTCAAACAGCGCTGCATCAATCACCTCAACCTCCTCTCTCTGTCTGAAAAAATTCAGCGGCACGATCTGCACGTGCTGCCGAACTTTTACAAGCGTAGACTCCGAACCTGCGGCCCCTGAGAGCGCGTACACCATTGTGGCCGGACAAACCGATGGTCAGCCTTCCCGTGAAGGGTTACGGAACGAAGATCCCTGTCTCCTGGCACCTGGCCCCTGATTCCCGGCCTTGTGATTTTCTGATAACACCCCCTTGAAGCCCCCACTCCATTCTGCTTGAATAGACAATGAACCACACGCCGGACCGTCTCCCCGGGCCCTGGCCCGTATCTTTCACCAAGATCGTCGCGAAATATCTGAACTGCGGGAGATTCAGCGTTTCGTGCAGAAAGTGGACATATCATGACCGATCCCATCACCCGGTTCTATCAGCATCAGTTACCAGAAGCGGAACTGAAAAACAACATCCTTACCGCAAGATGCCCATTTTGTGCAGAGAGGGGCCAGGAGAATGCCGACCTGGTTGTCTCCCTGAACCCGGAAAGTTACTTCCATGGCTATTTCCGCTGCCTGAACTTCTGTGTTCCCGGCGGCTTCCCCCTCCACTTCGCACGCCTGCTGCGCCTCGACCTGCAGACGGTGCCCGGTTTCGACCCGGACCGGGACTACGCCACCGCCAGCATCGACTATCCGCTGCGCAACATCAACAGCGAGATCCTCGAGTTCATGGACAGGATGACCGATGAACTGCGCCACCGTTTCAGGGCCATGGGAGTCGGTGACCGGCTCCTTGCCCGGTTGCGTATCGGCTACAACGGCCGCTACCTGGTCTACCCCTATATCCAGGCCGACGGCAACTGTTATTCGGCCCGCTGCGTCCATCCCGACCGCCCCGAGGACACCTTCTGGCACGGAAACGAGTCTTTTTCCGCTCCCGCCTTCCGGATCTTCAACAGCGGCGACATCCGGTGTTGTGAAAACGGCAGCCTGATCATTACCGAAGGCGAAGAAAGTCTGCTGGCCATCAAGCAGCTCGGCCTGCCGGTGATCGCCGTTCCCGCGGCCACCGATCTGGAGCACCTGGATACGGAGCGGTTCACCTGGCTGCGCACCATCTTTCTCTGGCTGGCCAATACCGCCCAGTCCCATGGCGCGGCACGGACATTTGCCACCCGCCTCGGCTACAAGGTCCGCCTCATCTCCTGGCCGACCACTGCTCCCAGAAACAGCAGCCCGGCGCAGCTCGCGGTCAGCGAGGGGACAAACTTCCGGCGAACGGCATTTTCCCTGATCCGGGAAGCGCGGTCTTTTTCCCCATTCTCCTCGCCGGAACGTGAACATCTGCGATTTATGGAGACCCTGGAGCAGGAGGCGGGCCAGTCGTACCAGACCATGCGCTCGGGATTTACCGGCCTGGACAGGGCCCTGGGTGGAATCCACGGCATCAATATCATGGGGGGGACCCCCAAGGCAGGAAAATCCTGTTTCTTCATCCAGATCGCCACCGAGATGGCCCGGCGCAGGATCCCGGTCATCTACTACGATTTTGAAAACGGCCGTCAGAAGATCTATCTCCGGACCGTCTGCCGCCTGGCCAGGCTGTCGGTGGAAGAGGTGCGGAAGGCGGGTCCGGGGAGGGAGGGAGAAAAACGGCTCAGGGCCGCCCAGAAGAGCCTGCAGCAGATACTGCCCTGGTTCAGGGTGGTGACGGATCGTGCCCTGTCACCGGAGATCATGCGGCGGCACATCGATTTTCTGCGCCACGAGACCAATTCCGACTATACCCTGGTGGTCATCGACAGCCTGCATAAGCTGCCGTTCAAAAACTTCTCCGAGCGTCGCACAGGTATCGATGCCTGGCTGCGCCAGCTCGAGGCCATCCGGGACGAACTGGGCGTCTCCTTCCTGGTGATCTCCGAACTGAGCCGTGGCCGGGACGGCCAGTATGACAGCCAGCCGCAGCTGGGTTCCTTCAAGGGCTCAGGCGATATCGAATACTCGGCTGACAATGCCCTGGTCTTTCTGCCCCGCTGGGATCCCTTTGAATCCGACAGTCGTGACCGGCGGGCCAACGAGCTCTGGCTGGTGGCCAGCCGGGAGCAGAGCCCGGGCCTGATCGCCACCTACCGCCTGGAGTATCCCTACTGGGGATTTACCGAGGAGGAATAAGGCCGCCCGGACCAGGGCGCGGCCATCAGGCCGGCATTCGCTCCTTCCACTCCGCAAGCAGGGCCAGTGCCAGGCCGGCCCTGTACCGGCCGCGTTCCCTCTTCCTGATCTTCTTCTCCAGGGGCGGAAAGAGGCCGAAATTGACATTGGAGGGCTGGAAATGGTCCGGATCGGAACAGGTCAGGTGGGAGATGAGGGCACCGTGGGCCGTGGCCGGTGGCGGTGCCACAGGAGCCATGCCCCTGGCCAGGCAGCCGGCATTGATGCCGGCCAGCAGCCCCATGGCTGCTGATTCGACATATCCCTCGACCCCGGAAAGCTGGCCGGCCAGGAAAAGCCCGGGCCGGCTGCGCAGCTCCAGGGTAGGGGTCAGCAGACGGGGAGCACAGATAAAGGTGTTGCGGTGGATGGAGCCCAGGCGGACGAATTCAGCCTGTTCCAGGCCCGGGATGGTGCGGAAGACCCGCTTCTGTTCGGGGTAGGTCAGCTTGGTCTGAAATCCCACCATGTTATACATGGTGCCTTCCCTGTTCTCGGCCCGGAGCTGGACCACGGCATAGGGCACCTCGCCGGTCTCCGGATGGGCCAGGCCCACCGGCTTCATGGGACCGAAGCGCAGGGTATCGGCTCCCCGCTCGCACATCACCTCGATGGGCAGGCAGCCCTCGAAGTATCTCGGCTCCTCGAAACTCTTCAGCGGTACGGTGTCCGCGCCTGCCAGCAGCTCGATGAACCGCTCGTATTCTTCCCGGTTCATGGGACAGTTGAGGTAATCACCCGGGCCCTCGTCATCCCAGCGGGACTTGCGATAGATGATCTCCATGTCCAGCGACTCGGCACTGACAATGGGGGCAATGGCATCGTAGAAGGCCAGATTGTCACTGCCGGTGAGCGCCAGCAGGCTCCTGCTGAGAAGTTCCGAGGTCAGGGGACCGGTGGCCAGGATCACCGGTGCCTCTTCCGGATCCGGCACCTCGGTGATCTCCTGTCGGCGGATCCGGATCAGGGGACAGGACGCCACCTCCCGGCTGACCAGGGCCGAAAACCGCTCCCGGTCCACGGCCAGGGCCTTGCCGGCCGGCACCGCGGTGGCGTCCGCGGCCCGCATGATCAGGGAGTCGAGACGGCGCATCTCTTCCTTGAGCAGGCCCACCGCCGAATCCACCGCATCGGAGCGCAGGGAGTTGGAACAGACCAGTTCGGCCAGGGACTCCGAACAGTGGGCCGGGCTGAAGCGATGTGGCTTCATCTCGTACAGGTCCACCGCCACTCCCCGGCGGGCGGCCTGCCAGGCCGCCTCACAACCTGCCAGGCCGCCGCCGACAATGGTTATTTTTCCACTTTGCATCCGCTCCTTCCGGTCAGTTTTTTGGGGGAAGCAGGGGCGACCGGCCGGTCGCCCCTGCTCCTCCGGTCAGGGGGGAATAATCTCCACCTCGACGCGGCGCCGCCCCCAGGACAGGGCATCCCGGTGCGACTCGAAATAGAGATCGATCCTGTCCGGCCCCCTGATGGCCGAGCCCCGGTCCATGACCCTGCCCCAGCCATAGCCGGGGACATACATCCTGGTGCCGAAGGGATAATACCTGGTATCAGCGGCAATGGTGCCGTCGCGGGAGGGCCAGAGCCAGGGAAAGACAACGCGAAAGGGGATCATCCAGGGATGGATGAGGCTGTCGGCGGAGAACAGGCCCGGCTGCGCCTCCACCGGCTCGGCACCGCTGGCGGTCCTGCCGGTATAGGGTCTGCCGGCATCAGGGCCGGCAGAGACATAGCGGTTCCAGAAGTCGAGCTTGAGATACTTCCAGCTGCCGCGCTCCCAGGAACAGCACCGGCCGCAGCCGCAATAGGCCGTGGCCTCCATGACCCTGGTCCGGTGGCGGGCACAGCCGCCGAGCAGCAGGCAGCAGAGCAGGACGCAGCAGGCCGCCCGCAGTATGGCCGCATTCCCATCCCGGCCAGGGGAACGTAAAGGGCAGGACGCCGCGGTCATCCTGCCCCGGCCCGTGAACATCAGGCAGGATCAGTAGCGGTAGTATTCAGGCTTGTAGGGACCATCGACGTCCACGCCAATGTACTCGGCCTGTTCCGGAGTCAGCCGGGTCAGGTGGGCGCCGATCTTCTTCAGATGGAGACGGGCCACCTTCTCGTCCAGCTTCTTGGGCAGGAAATAGACCTTGTTCCCGTACTTGCCGGGATTCTGCCACAGCTCGATCTGGGCCAGGACCTGGTTGGTGAACGAGTTGCTCATCACGAAGCTGGGATGGCCGGTGGCACAGCCCAGGTTGACCAGCCGCCCCTCGGCCAGGACGATGATCCGCTTGCCGTCGGGGAAGATCACGTGATCCACCTGGGGCTTGATATTTTCCCAGGGAAGATCGCGGATGCCGGCGATGTCGATCTCGGAATCGAAATGGCCGATGTTGCAGACAATGGCCTGATCCTTCATGACATCCATATGGGCCCTGGTGATCACCTTGAGGTTGCCGGTGGCGGTGACAAAGATGTCGGCCACCGGTGCCGCCTCCTCCATGGTCACCACCCGGTATCCTTCCATGGCCGCCTGCAGGGCGCAGATGGGATCGACCTCGGTGATGAGCACCGTGGCCCCCATACCACGCAGGGCCTGGGCGCACCCCTTGCCCACGTCGCCATAGCCGACGACCACGCAGATCTTGCCGGCGATCATCACGTCGGTGGCCCGCTTGATACCGTCGATCAGGGATTCCCGGCAGCCATAGAGGTTATCGAACTTGGACTTGGTCACCGAGTCGTTGACATTGAAGGCCGGGGTCAGCAGGGTGCCCCTGGCCGCCATCTCCTCCAGCCGGTGTACACCGGTGGTGGTCTCCTCGGAAAGACCACGAACGTCCTTGAGCAGCTCCGGGTACTTCTCGTGCATGACATGGGTCAGGTCACCCCCGTCATCGAGCAGCATGTTGGGCCGCCAGCCGTCGGGTCCGAAGATGGTCTGGTCGATACACCACCAGAACTCCTCCTCGCTCTCGCCCTTCCAGGCGAATGTGGGGATACCGGCCGCGGCCATGGCGGCGGCGGCATGGTCCTGGGTGGAAAAGATGTTGCACGACGACCAGCGCAGCTCGGCGCCGAGCGCCACCAGGGTCTCCATCAGGACTGCGGTCTGGATGGTCATGTGCAGGCATCCCGCTATGCGGGCGCCGGCCAGCGGTTTCTCGCCCGCGTACTCCTCGCGCAGGGCCATGAGGCCCGGCATCTCGGTCTCGGCAATGGCGATCTCCTTGCGGCCCCACTCGGCCAGACTCATATCAGCTACCTTGTAATCCGTCATTGTTCCCTTCTCTTGTTCCGTCAATAATGAGAAGACCGGAAGTCGGCATCCGGCCTGTAAACCCGGTTCGCCACGCGTTCCCGTTCAGATGCCGGCGGCGCTCTTCAGTGCCTCGACCTTGTCGGTCCGCTCCCAGGTGAATTCGTCCCGTTCCCTGCCGAAATGGCCATAGGCCGCAGTCTTATGGTAGATGGGCCGCAGGAGGTCGAGCTGCTGGATAATGGCCTTCGGCCGGAGATCGAAGACCTTGCCGATCACCTCGACGAGCTGGTCATCGCTGATGACCGCGGTCCCGAAGGTCTTGACATTGATGGAAACCGGCCTGGAGATGCCGATGGCATAGGCGACCTGGATCTCCACCTCGGAGGCCAGACCGGCGGCAACGATGTTCTTGGCCACATAGCGTCCCATATAGGAGGAGGAGCGGTCCACCTTGGAGGGATCCTTGCCCGAAAAGGCACCGCCGCCATGGGAGCCGCGGCCGCCATAGGAATCGACAATGATCTTGCGGCCGGTGACACCGCAGTCACCCACCGGGCCGCCGATGACAAAACGGCCCGTGGGATTGATGAAGTACTTGGTGTTCTCATCCAGCATGCCGGCGGGCAGGATCGGCTTGATGATCTCCTCCATCACCCCTTCCTTGATATCCCTGTAGGCCACCTCCGGGCTGTGCTGGGTGGAGAGAACCACCGCCTCGACACGCCTGGGCCGCCGGCCTTCATACTCGATGGTCACCTGGCTCTTGGCATCGGGCCGCAGCCAGGGCAGGAGCCCGATCTTGCGGACCTCGGCCTGCCGCTTGCACAACCGGTGCGCATAGACGATGGGCATGGGCATCAGGACCTCGGTTTCATCGCAGGCATAGCCGAACATCAGCCCCTGGTCCCCGGCCCCCATATCCAGGTCCAGGCCGGAGCCCTCGTTAACGCCCTGGGCGATATCCGGGGACTGCTTGTCGATGGAGGTCAGCACGGCGCAGGACTGCCAGTCAAAGCCCATCTCCGACGAGTTGTAGCCGATCTCACGGATGGTCTGACGGACGATGTCGGGCATGTCGACCCAGGCTGTGGTGGTTATCTCTCCGGCAATGAGGGCCAGACCGGTGGTGACCAGGCTCTCGCAGGCCACCCTGGCGCCGGTGTCCTGGGTCAGGATGGCATCAAGAATGGCATCGGAAATCTGGTCGGCGACCTTGTCCGGATGCCCTTCGGAAACGGATTCAGAGGTAAAGAGATGGGTGCTCATGGTCGTATTTCTCCCTGTTCGCAGGAACGTCTATCGGTTTGTGGTTTGCCGTCGTGCATGGATCCGCTCAGGACGGCACTCCCTTTGCCCCGGCTGATACCCCGGCATAACGGTCTGCACGGCCGCTGCCCTGCCAGCCGGCCTCTCTTGCCTGGATCACGAAGTCGAGAACAATATTCCACTTGTTGAGCGGACTGATGAGATAGAGACCGTCGACAAAGGGGCCGATATCGGCCACCAGCCTGGCGGTGTATTCCAGGGCCACCTGCCGCTGATCCTCCACCCGGGGGTATTGGCCGAGCTTTTCCCGCAGCCGGGCCGGCACCGAGATTCCGGGCACCTCGTTGTGGAGGAACTCGGCGTTCCTGGCAGAGATCAGCGGAAAGATACCAGGAAACACAAGAATGTCCAGATGGCCGACCTTCTCCATCATCTGTTCCACCACCTGGCGGGAAAAGAGGGGCTGGGTCATGGCAAAACGGGCGCCCAGCGCCGCCTTCTTCTCCAGCCGCCCGATCTGGACGCCCGGGCTGGCGGGTCTGAAGCTGAAGGCGGCGCCGATGGAGAAGTTGGTGGGCTTCCTGATCGGCCGGCCCGCCAGGTTCACCCCCCGGTTCAGAGCGTCGAGCATGGCGATCAGGCCGGGCGAGCGGAGATCAAAAACCCCGGAGACCCCGGGCTGATCCGTACCGCTGGCCGAGTCGCCGGAGACCGCAAGCACCGCCTCGATCCCCAGCAGGTGCGCCTCCATCATCCGGGCCTGCAGCCCCAGGGCATTGATATCCCGGCCGGTCTGGTGGATGATGGTCTGCACGCCGGTCCGGTTCCTGATCAGGGTCGCCATGCCCAGGTTGCCGGCCCGCAGGATGGCCAGCGGGTTCTCGCCCAGCGAGATGGCATCGACACCGGCCGCGGCCAGCCTGTCCGCCCCCTGGAGCACCGGTTCCACGTCGAGATGGGTGGGCGGATCCAGCTCGACGACGATCGGCAGCCGGCCCGGCTGCAGGCCGGAGAGGAATCCGCCGGCCCGGGTCGAGGGACCGGTCTCCGTGGTCTCGCGCGTCGCCGCCGGCACCACCTCGCCCCGCACCCGCACCGGCCTGATGCGGAGCACGGAACGGAACTCCTGGATATGGGCCGGCGTGGTACCGCAGCAGCCGCCGATGAGATGGACCCCCAGCCGGATCATTTCCCGGGCCCGCGATGCCATGTAGGAGGGCTGGGCGGGATAGATCATGCGGTGGCCGACCATCTCCGGCATGCCGGCATTGGGAAAGGCCGACAGGGGCAGGCCGTCCCCGGCAAGGGAGGACATGCGGCCGATGGCGGTCACCATGGCATCGATACCGCGGCCGCAGTTGGTGCCGACCACGGCGGCCCCGGCATCGCGCATCCTGATGCCGCAGTTCAGGGCATCGTCACCACGCACCGTCATGGCACGGGCCGGGAAGACCATCTGGGCGATGACCGGCAGCTCCGGCGCCTCGCGACGGGCCACCCCGATGGCCAGCAGGATCTCGTCGAGATTACGAAAGGTCTCGATGATCAGGACATCAACCCCGCCCTCGGCCAGTCCCAGGACCTGATCCCGGAACGTATCCCGGATCTCCTCCAGGTCGGCCTCTTCCTCGTCCAGGGGAAAGGCAATGCCGGAGGGCCCGATGGAGCCGGCCACATAGACCTGATGCCCGGCCGCCTTGGCCGCAATGGCGGCTCCGGCCCGGTTGATCTCCCGCACCTGTTCCTCGGCACCTGCCTCCCGCAGCTTGAAGCGGTTGGCACCAAAGGTATTGGTCTCGATGAGCTGGCTGCCGGCCCTGATGTACTCCTCGTGGGCGCTGAAGATGATATCCGGGGCCTGCAGGTTGAGCAGATCCAGATTGCGGCCGCGCTCCACTCCCTTTTCGAAGAGATAGGAGCCCAGGGCGCCGTCGGCCAGCACCACGTGGTCCCGGATATATTCCTGGAAATCGGGTTTCATGGCTGGAGTTGCAGACCGGCGGCGACGCAGCCACGGCAGCCGGCCTGCACCGGGTACCCCCTATTCGGTGAGCGAGATATCCACCGAGGGCCGCATGGTGGCCACGGTGGCGAGCACGTCGTGGATCTTGTGGTCCCGGAAGGCGGCCACCAGCTTCTCGTCGGCATCCCTGCCGCCGTCGTAGGCGACAAAGGCCTGCTGCATGATATTGTAGTCAAAGCGCGGCGCCCACTTGCGCGAACCGAGCCGGGCCGTGGTGGAGCAGTTGTCCACCATGTGAGCCACACCCTTGAAGTGCATATAGGGGTTGAGCGAATCCACGGCCTCGATCACCGACTCGTTGCACACCTCGCTCAGGCAGTGTCCCTTCTCCAGCAGCAGGTCAATCTGGGCCATCATCACCGCGCAGTAGAGACCGGCGGTCTCGGGGTCGAGTTCAGGCTCGCCGGAGCGCTCAGCCCGGACCTCCTCACCGATGCGCCACATGCGGGTGCCGTCGATCCTGCCCATGGGATAGCGGTCGAACCGCTTGCCGGCCATGACCACGGAACGGATCTCGTTGCCGCTGGAGACCTCGTCATAGATCTCGAGCAGGATCTCGAAGGCCGGGTGGTAGGCGGCCGAATACATGCGCTCGAAGGTCTTTTTGCCCTCGTCGTCCAGGCGGTTGTAGACCGCGATGATACCGTCATGGGAGATGGTCCGTGAAAGCGGGCCGGTGATGTTCTCCACCGTGGCGATGAAGGCCTCCTTCTCGCCCATGCCCTTTTCCATGACCAGCCGCCGGTACATGGCCTCGGAGATGCCGTGCACCGCACCGAGCAGGATACCGCGCTCGCCGAAGATGTCGGAACGGTACTCATGGCCGAGCGTGGTCTTGAAGACATAGGGCGCGCCAATGGCAATGGCCCAGCCCAGGGCCTGGTCCGTTGCCCGGCCGTCGAGGTCCTGCTCCACGGCAAAGGAACAGTTGATCCCGGCGCCATTGATCTCTTTGCCCTGGACATAGAGCCGGCGTACGGAGGGCCCCATGCCCTTGGGGCAGACGCCGATGACGTTCATATCGGCCGGGAACTTCTCGCCCACGCTCTCCAGGTGGCCCAGCAGGAAGCCGTGCGAAAGTCCCAGGGTGGCGCCGTCCTTCATGGTGGCGAAGATCTTTTTGTAGTTCTCCACCTGGGCGGCATCGGAGATCAGCAGGATCACCATGTCAGACTCCGCGATCACGCCGTACATTTCGCCCAGGGTGCCGCTCTCCTCGGTGAAGCCCGCCTCACGGGCCGAGGCCATGGAGGAACTGCCCTCGCGCAGGCCCACCTTGACCCGGATATCGGTTCCTTCCAGGGAGTCGCGCAGGTTCTGGGCCTGGGCAGGTCCCTGCGAACCCCAGCCGATGACCCCGATCTGCGAGATGCCCTCGAAGGCCGCGGGGAGAAGGGGGAACTTGTCCCGGCCGCCGCGGACGATGGTCTCTTCGGTCTCGGCCAGTCTGATGATTTCGGTATCGAAAACTTTCGAGGTGAATGTCGTGTCCATAGAAGGATTCCTCCGCAAAGAAACAAGGCTGCATGGCCGGGAACTGCTCCGGGGCCATGGAAAACAGAGCTAACGGGCCGGACCGGACCGGGAATCACTCCCGGAACAACCAGGCTGAACTTTATATAACTACAAAACCCTTCGTACAAATTCAATATAAATAGCACCCATTTCCGGGAAGAGGGGAAAAAAGACGGGAAATAGCGGGCCAGGAGCGCCCGGAACAGGAAAAAAGGGGGGAGATTCTAATGGATCACGGATCAGCCAAAACGGTTGGCGATGGCAGCGAACTGTTACCTTGCGGGAATCCAGGGCGCCATGGTATCCTTCACCCAGCCACTGCGGCATGGGCCAGGGACCCGGGCCGCGGCGGACAAGACCACCTGCCGGCGATCTCTTTCCGACCTGCCGCAATGCCCGGGAGCAAACCCCTGTCATGAAATTCATCCGTCAGAGCTTCTACCTGATCCTGGGGCTGACCTTTCCCGGATTCTGGGTGGTGCACGCCTCGGGGTTTGCCGCCGCCCTCTACCTGCCGATCCAGCGCCTGACCCATGCCGCCTCATCGACATGGCCCTCGCTGTTCACCGCGCTCCTGCTCTACGCCGGGGCCACCATCATCTTTGAATGTCTGTACAGGGTGGTGAAGAATGCTCACCCCTGAATGGCATAGCCGCCATCCACCACCACCACCTGGCCATGGATCATGGAGGCGAGATCACTGCAGAGGAAGAGCGCCAGATCGGCCACATCATCTGGCGTGGTAAGACGGCCCAGCGGGGTCCGCTCCAGGGACTGGGAGATGATCTGCTCACGGTTGGGAAATTTCTTCAGGGCATCGGTGTCCACCACGCCGGCACTGATGGTATTGACCAGTATGCCCCGCGGTCCGAGTTCCACGGCCAGGTGCCGTACCAGGGACTCCAGGGCCGCCTTGGAGGCGCCCACCACCGTATAGTTGGGCACGGCACGGACAGCGCCGAGACTCGATACCGCCATGATGCGGCCACCCTTTTCCATCATGGGCACGGCATGCTGGGCCAGGGTCAGCAGGGCACGGGCATTGATGTCCATGGCCCAGTTCCAGTGGCGGGTGGTCAGCTCCATCACCGGCTTGAGCACACCCGAGGCGGCATTGCTGACCAGGATATCAAGGCGGCTGTAGGACTCCCTGATCTCCTCGAACATCCGGGCCACATCCGCCTCCCTGGCCACGTTGGCCTTGATGGCCAGGCACTCGACCCCCCTGGCCCTGACCGCGGCCACGGTCTCTTCGGCATCCCGGCGATGACGGACATAGTTGACTACGATATTGACCCCGTTCTCCGCCAGCCGCATGGCAACGGCCCGCCCGATGCCCCGGGAACCGCCGGTTATCAGTGCAACCTTCCCCTGCAAGTCAAACATTCAATCACCTGATAGCTTGAATAGGCGAATACCGGTCCACAGCATGGTGGTTTCGCAACGATGAGATAATCGCCGTCGCCGGGAACGGTAACGGCTCCGGCCATAGTGAGGCCGCTTGACAACAGACTAGGGAAATGTACCGTGCACGCCATGCCTTTGCAAGCAAATGCTCTATCTGTTCAGTGGTAAAAGGTCACTGGTGATTCCAAAACGGCTGCCGATAGCAGTGAACCGGTACGATCAGTGTCTGTGGATCCGCAGCAGGGTACGCCTGAGAGTACTGCGGAAAAACCGTAACAGGCTGAAACGGACGGGATTCAAGGCCGGGGGCAGGATGAATCCCTCTGCCCGGACCTCGGCGGGTCGCTGCAGGGGAAATCGCAGTTCATCGCAGCGCACCCCCGGCAGGCCGGCCCGCCGACAGGCCTGCCAGAGGGGGGAGCGTTCCGGGTCAAGGCCGAGAACGGCCAGCAGGGCCGTGTCCACGGCCACGGGACTGGCACCGCCCGCCACCAGCCCCAGGGGGAAGGGACGCCCCCGTACCGGCCCGGTCTCATGCATGGCGACCACGCCATCGACCAGGGTCAGGATGGGGGGCAGGATGGCGGGCAGCTCCACCAGCAGGTCGGCAAACCGGCCATGGGGCCCGCCGTGCACCATGTGCCACCAGGGTTTGCGCAGGCCCACCAGGCAGCCGAAACAGTTCTTCACCGCCAGCGTCACCCGGGTCTGGGCATGGGCCTTGACCCGGGGCAGGTTGAGGAGCAGGTCGCTCTCCAGGGCCCGGGCCGCGATGCCGGCCCGGATCCCGGAAGGCAGCCGCACCGGTCGTACTCGCCTGAAATCCGAAACCGCAACACCCTGCCGCCGCAGATCCGCCAGGATGCCGATCCGTTCCAGGGTCGCGCCGGCAGTGCCGAAGGCCGGGGAATCGCCGACCACAACGGTGGCTCCCCGCGCGAGCAGGCAGGTGGCGGCGGCAAGGATGAAGCACCCCTCGGTACAGGCAAGGGCCCCGTGCCTGGCTGTGATCAGGTTGGGTTTGAGCAGAACATGACAGGAGGCGAGATCACGGGGACAACCGATGATATCCAGCACCCGGTCCAGGGTCTCCTCCAGGCGGGGCAGGTGATAGTCGCTGCAGCGGACAAGGGCAACGGTGGCAGGATCAGCGGTCTGCATGGCAGATGGGCCGGGCATGGACAGGGCGACCAACGGGCGGCAACCTGCCTGACCGGTGCAAAAAAAACCGGCTTGACCTTGGCGAGATCAAGCCGGAAAAGGAGAGAAGAGATGAAGAATTACCCTTGTTGATGCACAAGACATGCCAGAAGAAGAAAAACAATCCGGCCATAAACAAATACAATAAACACACAATGTTAGGGACTATCTCCATCCAGGATACTCCCTGGTCAGCATCGGGCAAAGTTCAATATTTTTTACGTTGCTGTACTGTCCCCGCTATGCGGTGATGACACATCAGGCATAAAATCAACGGGTTAGGTGAAAGTATAATTTTTAGACGCCAATTTCAAAAGCCCGCCGTAATCCTGGGTACTTTTTACTCACCCCGGGCCCAGTTGAGCAGACCGCCAGCGGCAAGGATCTCCCGGTGCCGGCCGGAGAGCTCGATCCGGGCGGTGATCGGCCTGCCGTCTATCTCCACGGTCAGGGTTTCTCGGCCGCCGAGCAAAGCCTCGCGGATACCCGGGATCACGATGTCCGCCCCCTGCTCCACCCGGTCGAAATCATCGGGATCGGCAAAGGTGAGCGGAACAATGCCGAAGTTGATCAGGTTGGCCTTGTGGATGCGGGCAAAACTCTTGACCAGCTTGACCTCCACCCCCAGGTAGCGGGGAGCCAGGGCCGCATGCTCGCGGCTGGAGCCCTGCCCGTAGTTCTCGCCGCCCACCACGGCACCATGGATGCCGGAAGCCATGGCCGCCTTCATCTCGCGGGCAAAGGACTCGGAGATGGAGCTGAACACGTACTCGCTGATGGCAGGGATATTGGAGCGCAGGGGCAGGATCCTGGCACCGGCGGGCATGATGTGGTCTGTGGTGATGTTGTCCTCCACCTTGAGCATGACCCGGCCGCGCCAGGTCTCGGGCAGGGGCTCGAAGTGAGGAAAGGGGGCGATGTTGGGACCGCGGATGATCTCGACCTCGGCATCCTCGGGCCATGGCGCTTCGATCCGTTCATCGCCGGGCAGGTAGGTCTCGGGCAGGGTGAACTCGGGATAGTCGCCCAGGTCGCGAGGATCGGTGATCACGCCCCTGATGGCCGAGGCCACGGCCACCTCGGGGCTGCAGAGATAGACCTTGTCGCCCTGGTTGCCGCTGCGGCCCGGAAAGTTCCGGGAAAAGGTGCGCAGCGAAATCATGCCGGTGGGCGGGGCCTGCCCCATGCCGATGCAGCCGAGACAGCCCGACTGGTGTACCCGGGCGCCGGCCTTGAGCAGGGGCAGCAGGTTGCCCTCGGCGGTGAGGTTCTCCAGGGCCTGACGGCTGCCGGGGTTCACCTCGAAGCTGACGTCACGGCTTACCTCCCGTCCCTTGAGGATCGAGGCCACCGCGGTCAGGTCCCGCAGGGAGGAGTTGGTGCAGGAACCGACCAGGACCTGCGCCACCGGCCGCCCCTCCACCTCCCGCACCCGGACGACGTTATCCGGCGACGAGGGGCAGGCGATCATGGGTTCCAGAACCGACATGTCGATCTCCAGCACCTCGTCGTAGACGGCATCCGCATCGGCGACAAGCTCCTGCCACTGGTCCTCGCGCCCCTGGGCGGCCAGGAACCTGCGGGTGTTGTCATCGGACGGAAAAACCGACGTGGTGGCGCCCAGCTCGGCACCGAAATTGGTGATGGTGGCCCGGTCGGTGACACTGAGTTCAGCGACCCCGGGTCCGAAATACTCCATGATGTAACCGACACCGCCCTTGACCGTCAGGCGTCGCAGCACCTCCAGCAGGACGTCACGGGCCGCCACCCAGGGCTGCAGCCGCCCGGTGAGCCGGATGCCGTAGATCTTCGGCATGATCAGGTAGAAGGGCTTGCCGGCCATGGCCATGGCCACGTCCAGGCCGCCGGCCCCCATGGCCAGCATGCCCAGCCCGCCGCCGGTGGGGGTGTGGGAGTCGGAGCCAAGCAGGGTCTTGCCGGGCACACCGAACCGCTCCAGGTGCACCTGGTGGCAGATGCCGTTACCGGGTGGCGAAAAATAGAGCCCGAACCTGCGGGCGACTCCCTGGAGGAAGATATGGTCATCGGCATTCTTGAAATCCGACTGGATCAGATTGTGATCCACGTAGCTGACCGACAGCTCGGTCTTCACCCTGGGAATGCCGATGGCCTCGAACTCCAGGTAAGCCATGGTGCCGGTGGCATCCTGGGTCAGGGTCTGATCGATCGAGAGCGCGATCTCCTCGCCCTTTTTCAGCTCACCCTCCACAAGATGCGCCGCCAGTATCTTTTCAGCAACTGTCATACCCATGAAACAGACTCCTTGTCAGAAAAACCTGCATGGCCGGACCAAGATCTTTTTGTCCAGGTCACAGCACATCTCTGCATTGCACCACCCTTGTCCCTTCGGGCAGCGATCTTCGGATGTAAAAGTTCAGCAGCACGCCATCTGCACGTGCTCGCGACTGCCCGCATAGCAGGCTATCGGAGTCTCGCTGCGCTTGCTTACCTGACGGCCAGCCACGATCAGGCAGAGGGCGCATTCGCAGCACCACAGACCACCTCATCGTCAAAACCAGGATGCCTGCCCCCTGTCACCTGTCACCTTTCACCTGTCACCTGACCCCTGACACCTGGCACCTGACACCTGGCCCCACTCACCTGAAGCTGATGGTCCGGGTCCGTATCACGCCCTCATGGTCTTCGATCTCCCGGCAGACCTCCTCCGGCACAGGTCCCTCACAGTCGATGATGTTGTAGCCCACGGTGCCGTTGCTCTCGTTGGTGTAGCTCATGATGTTGATCCCGTTCCTGCCCAGGATATTGGTCGTCAGGCCGATCATGCCCGGCTGGTCGCGATTGATCATGATCAGACGGGTATGTACCCGTACGGTTGGGATATTCTCCACATTGGGAAAATTGACACTGTGGGTGATGTTGCCATACTCCAGGTAATTCTTCAGTTCACGCACCGCCATGACAGCGCAGTTCTCCTCCGACTCGCTGGTGGAGGCGCCCAGATGCGGTGAGACCAGGATACGATCGTGACCGATCATCTTCGGTGACGGAAAATCGGTAATATGCCCCTGCAGCCTGCCACCGGCCAGGGCGACAAGCACTGCATCCTCGTCTACAATGGGGCCCCGGGAATAGTTGATCAGCACGGCGCCCTCCTTCATGGCCTCCAGGAACTCGGCGGAAACCAGGCCAGTGGTGCCCCTGTTGAGAGGAACATGGACACTGACGTAATCAGCCTGAGCGAGCAGCTCCCTGCGGGAACGGGTCAGTTCGACCTGCGGCGAGAGCTGGTGGATATTAGCCATCACCGGGAAAGGATCAAATCCCAGGACCCGCATCCGGTGATGGATACCGGTATTGGCCACCCGGACACCGATCTGGCCCAGGCCGATCACGCCCAGGGTCTTGCCGGCCATCTCCACCCCCCTGAACCGTTTTTTCCGTTCCTCCACCTCCTGGTCGAGCTGCTCGCCGGGCAGGCCGCTCAAGCCCTGGCAGAAGGTGATGCCCTGGTAGACATTGCGCAGCCAGATGCCGAGCATGGTGAAGACCAGTTCCACCACCGCGTTGGCATTGGCACCGGGCGTGTTGAAGACACAGATCCCCCGGTCAGTGGCCTCGTCCACCGGGATGTTGTTGACCCCGGCCCCGGCACGGGCAATGGCAAGAAGATCCGGAAACCGCTCCAGATCGACGGCCGAGCTCCGCACCACGATTCCGTGCGGACGCTCCTCCCCGGCAGCCACGCTGTAGCTGCCATTGAAAAGCGCCAGCCCCTCGGGGGCGATGGCATTAATGGTCCTGATGCGAAAGGACGCCATTACTCTCTTCCTCCGACGACGAAGATTCGAAAAATCCCCTGAGACCTACAATGAACAGCAACCTCTTGTCAACCCAAATCCCGCTTCCGGGAAGCTGCTGCAGGGACCGTCGCAGCAGAAGGGGGTGTCGTCCGGAACGGATACGTCAGGGATATCACCGGCACCAGGGGCTAGTGAGAATAAACCTCTGCCGGCACCAGGGTGAAGGTGGCACTGCCCGGTGGCTGCCAGTAGAGCCTGAGCGCCGAGGTGCCCTTGCGCTGGAAATAGAGGATAGTGACCGGAAACCGGCCCGGTGCGGCGACCCGGAACTCGCCCACCGGAGTCAGCCGGTCGCCGTGGACAGCGGGATCCTCGAAGATTCGCCTGCCGGCAATGAACATGCGGATGCCGTCGTTGGCCAGGGCCCGGAAACGGTAGACCCCGGGGACAGCCAGATCGAGGTAGCCCTGCAGGATCAGACCAACGCCCCGGCTGCGGCCACTGGCAAAGACCTCTCCCTTCTTGCCGGCCCGGTGGTCGAGCAGGAGAACCGGGGCGCCACGCCGTCCCCGGCGATCCGCTGTTTCGCCCCTGGGCATCTGGTCGATGTGGCGAAAAAAGCCATCAATATAGACCACCGACAACCCCTGCCCGCCCCGGGCGGTGGCCTGCTCCGCCACCTGTCTGTTCTGTCCTGTTGTCCCCTGCCCGGCCGGCAGGCAGCCCGCCGCACCGATCAGTATCAGCAGGAGGCCAAGTATGCTCCTGATCATCTTCCCTTCTCCTTCCCATGCCGGCCGTATACCGCTCCGGCCGAGTGACGTAAGCCCTCACGGGATGGCTCACCATCGGTTTGTCCGACCACAATGGTGCAAGCGCTCTCAGGGGCCGCAGATTCGGAGTCGACGCTTACCGGTGCAGGCGTGCCTGACCGCAGGTAAGCGACCGCAGGGAGACTCCGATAGCCTGCCTTCGCGGGCAGGCACGACCGTGCAAGAGGTAAGCGGAGCGCAGCGAAGACTCCGTGCGGCTCCTGCGGGCGCTTACCGAGTGACAGGTCACCGCCACCGGCAACGGCCCGGCAACACCCTCTACTTTTCCCCGGCCGAAACGTCAGCCGCCATCCCGGCCGGCACCACCCGGTTCCGTCCGCCGGCCTTTGCCTGGTACATGGCCTGATCAGCGGCATCCAGCAGATCGGTGCAGTGCACCGTCTCCCTTGTCGGCCCGGCGGCAACACCGATACTGACCGTAACCGAAATCCGTGCTTCTTCACAGCAGATATGATGCGCAGCGATCGCGAGACGGATCTTTTCCGCTATGGCAACGGCCTTTTCAAGGGCTGTCTCAAGAAGCAGCACAACTACCTCTTCGCCACCGTAGCGGGCGATCACATCGGTTGCGCGCACGCTCTTCCCGAGCACGTCGGCAAGGCCCTGCAACACTGCATCGCCACAGAGATGACCATAGCGGTCATTCACCTGCTTGAAGTGGTCCACGTCCAGCATCAGGACCGACAGGGGATGCCCGTAGCGGCGGGCCCGTTCCAGTTCCCGGGAGAACACCTTGACCAGGTAACGCCGGTTGAACAGGCCTGTCAGCGGATCGCGATGGGACCTGTCCTCGAGCTCCCGGTTGGCGTGCTGAAGCTCCCTGTTCGCCTCCAGCAGTTCCTCGCGCTGCCGCAGGATCTCTGTTCCCATGCTGCCGATCGCCCGGGCCAGGCGCCCCATCTCATCATCACGGTGCACGACGCCGGGATCAAACGGCTGTCCGCTGGCGATCATCTGCGTGCCCTCGATCATCTTCTGCACAGGACGGGTGACAAAACGGAACAGATAACGGGCCACAAGGAGAGCGGTCACGAGAAAGATCAATGCCGCCACCAGGCCATAGGTCCGTTCCAGGGATCCGACCTCCCGGTCGACCTGATCCATGGAGACAACGATATCCAGGATACCAAGCACGGTGGTGGCAGCGGAATGGGCATGGCAGGAGGCCGAGGAACATCCGGCTTCATTGTAGATGGGGCTGATGATCCCCAGGTGACGTTGTCCATCCGGGGTAGAGAAAAACCGGACCCGTTCCCGGATCGGCAGAGACTTGGGAGGGGGATTGTGACGGTGGCAGACGCGGCAGGCATAGTCACGGATATTGACGAACCGGTCGATCTCTTCAGGTGTGCTGGAGAATCTGATCCGGCCGTCCTTGTGAAAGATCCTGAGACGCTCGACGTCCTTGCGGCGGGCAATATTTTCTATGATCTTCATAATATCACCCCGCACATTGTCCATCATGGCGTAGCGGGTACCCAGCTTGACAGTGTCACCGAAGCGGTCGGCCTCCGCCATGAGTTGATCGGTGACAGCCTCTTTCACGTACAGGATACTGACCCCGGCAAGGACACCGAGACTGACCAGCAGGATCAGGCCCAGTCCGAGAATAAGATTGATGAAAAGACTCTGCTTCCGCTGCACTGATCTTCCCTTTCGTAAAAGTTCAGCAGCACGCCGTCTGCACACGCTCGCGACTGGCAGCATAGCGGGCTATGTAAGCGCTCACAGGAGCCGCACGGAGTCTTCGCTTACCGCTTTGCACGGTCGTGCCTGGCCGCACAGGCAGGCTATCGGAGTCTCCCTGCAGTCGCTTACCTGCGCTGCGGTCAGGCACGCCTGCACAGGTAAGCGTCGACTCCGCATCTGCGCCCCCTGCGAGCGCTTACACCATTGTGGTCGAAAAAACCGATGGTTGGTTATCCCGTGAGGGGTTACCTTCAGATTGCCCGGCATTTCATGCTCCGGGAAGATGCCATGATCGATCCTGCAGGATGTGAGTTACTTACCATTACGTACTACTGAACCGCCGAGGTCATCACC
>Ga0256833_1000349_pt1 | contig 36349 bp, 34 predicted proteins | sample 356284metaG_FD_190535 | JGI IMG/M metagenome (GOLD analysis project Ga0256833, IMG submission 190535) | Hydrothermal vent microbial communities from Mid Atlantic Ridge, Atlantic Ocean - 356-284 | ecosystem: Environmental > Aquatic > Marine > Hydrothermal vents | place: Atlantic Ocean: Mid... | reverse complement strand
CGCCTATACGTGAAGCATAGTCTAGATCCACGTCGCTGAGGGGCCTGAACCTGCCGAGGGTCACGGCGCTGGGGGAGAACCCGTATATTCTCAGCGCCGCCTCTCCCCGCTCAACGCATGAGCTGAACAGCGCCTCGTCGAGCGCCATATTCCATACGGCGCGCCTGAAGCCGTCGAATATCAGGCGTAGCCTCAACACCATAATATATCAAGGCGTGCACCTATAATCTTACCGTGCACCCCCCTCCGCTCAGGGCATCGCAGGGCTCCCTGGGGCCGCCGGCTCTGGAGCCGCCCCACATACTCTACCTCCTCCAGGACGGCTTCTGCGCTGCAAGCTGCAAGTTCTGTGCGCTGTCGAGGCTCAACCGCAGGGCTGGGAGGCTCGGCCGCGTAGAGTGGCCCAGAGTATCAGCCGGGGATCTCGAGAAGCTCGTGGGCCGATACAAGGCGGCGTGCATACAGACTATTATAAAGCCGGACTACTGGCGTGAAGCACTGGAGGCTGCAGCGTATCTCAGAGAGAAGGGGCTTAGCGTACGGGTCGCAACGCAGCCCGTCAGCCCGGAAGAGCTTAAAGAGGCGCGGAGCCTAGTGGACTACCTGGGGGTAGGGCTCGACGCCTTCTCCCCCAGGGTGCTCGTGGCTTGCGGTAAGCCGTATCCCTGGCGCCGCTACATCGGTTTCATCGAGCAAGCGGTAGACGTATTCGGCGAGGGGAGGGTTTATGTGCACCTCATAGCGGGCCTGGGCGAAAGCCCCGAGGAGGCGCTACGCCTGCTAGACGTTCTCTACGGGCTGGGCGCGAAGGTGGCGCTATTCCCCCTAGTAGGCCTAGAGAAGCCGTGGCCGACACTCGTGGATAAGACATACTATAGGAGGCTGCAGGTGGCAGCGGGGCTTCTAAACGCGGGCCTTAAGCCCGGAGAGTATCTCCGAGTCGCCCATGGAGAACTGCTGCCCACCCCCGCCTTCGACGACCTGCCGAGGGATATTGTGTACTCCTCCTTCCTCACACAGGGGTGCCCCGGCTGCAACAGGCCCTTCTACACGGAGCGGCCCGGCAACATGTACAACTATCCCTCGAGGCGCCTTCTCCTACGCGACATGGGGGAGGTCGTGGAGGAGCTGGGATGGGGCCCCGTTGGGCGGTGAGATCGTGACGCGGGCCTTCTATCCCCTGCCGCTATTCCCCACCGTCAGTGTCACAGGCACTAGGTGCATGCTCACGTGCCCCTACTGTCGGGGCACGCTTCTACGCGGCATGCCATCAGCGGACACGCCCAGGGCCCTAGACAGGCTATTAACGGCGCTGGAGTCCTCCGGCGCGCTCGGCGTACAGTTAAGCGGGGGCTTCACGGCCCAGGGCAGGCTACCCCTTGAGGGGATGCTGGGCGTAGTCGGGGCGCACAGCGGGAGGCTATACGTTATCGCGCACGACTTTCTCGTAGACCGGGAGGAGGCGGCCAGGATGAGGGCCGCAGGCATAAGGCGCGTAGACTTCCCCCTAACCCTTAACCCGGAGGTGCTCGGGGTGAGGGGGCTTAAGGCTAGCCCCCGCATAGTAGAGGAAAGCTTTGAGGCTCTACTTGATAAGGGGCCGAGCCCGGTGCCCCACGTCCTCGTCGGCGAGCTCGCGGGCAAGCCTTCCGGCGAGGAGGATGCAATCAGGTATGCGGCAGAGCTGGGCGTAGACCTGGTGGTGATAATCGTGTTTACGCCGCTCCCCGGTACGCCGTGGGCAGGCGCCGCGCCTCCCACGTCCTCCAGGGTGATGGAGATCCTAAGGATTGCAAGGAAGCTGCTGCCGGGAGAGGTAGCGCTGGGCTGTATGCGGCCCCGAGAGGTTAGGGAAAAAGTAGACGTTGAGGCTGTAGAGGAGGGGCTTGTGGACCGCATAGTGGCGCCAAGCCCTAGAATAAGGCGCCTTGAACGCTACGCGGCGTGCTGCTCGGTGGACAGTGCTTCTCTACCCATGTTCAGGCTACCAGTCGAGTAGCGGTTTCCGCCCGGGGTATTGCTCCTCCTCGAACTTTGCGATCTTCCTCCTGACCTCGGCGACTACTTCCTCCAGGGAGACGTCGTTCCTGTACCACTCCTCCCCCGCTGTGCCGCGGGCTATTCTAGCCACGGCTAGGCCGACGTTCACGGCGTCGAGCACGGCGGCCTCGTCTTCGAGCACGTCGCCCCTATCCGTGTAGTAGGCGAAGCCCCACGGTGGTATAGCGAAGCCCATAGAATTAAGCGTCAACATAAGGTTCGCCACAACCATTGCGCCCCCCTGCTCGTTGCCTACGGCTATCACGCCGGCAGCCTTGCCCTCGACGAGGCTTCTACCAACGTGGTGTATCATGTTCTCGAAAACAGTCATCCTGTCTATCATGTTCTTGACGACGCCGCTCACGTTGAACCAGTATACGGGCGTGGCCAGCACCAGCCCCTCGCTCTCCTCTATGAGCCTGTATATCCTGTCCATGCCGTCCCTTATCACGCAGGGAACCTTGCAGGCCTCCTCCCTATCCGAGAGGCAGCCAAGGCAGGGTCTGACCTCGTAGTCGTAGAGGTCTATCCTAACGGTCTCTGCGCCAGCCATCCTCGCCCCGGCCAGGGCGGCTTCTAGGAGGCGGGCCGTGTTACCGTACTTCCTAGGGCTGCCGTTCACACCCACTATCTTCATGGCGTATTCCGAATCACCCTTCTCCTATGTAAAGGGTTTCCCCGCCCAGGGCCTCAGCAAGCCACCCATAGCCGTCCGTCGGGCTCAGGCCGATGGGCGAGAGGGAGGCGTACCCCTCCAGAACCGCGCAGACGTCGCTACCCGGGGTGAGGCACCTGTACGACGAGAGACTCCACTCCTCGAAGCTGCACTCGCCGTCCCTGCACCTTAGCAGTCTCTCTACCTCACCCTTCTCCACACTTGTCACGCGTAAACCCCTCCACCCCCACGCGGGCACGTTAAGGTTTAGGACGGGCGCCTCCCATTCCCCGGGGGGCGGAAGCATGTCCAGTAGCCTCATGGCGAGCTCCGCCGCAGCCCTATACTTCGCAGCCGGCATGTCCCTGTAGTCGCGCCAGCTCCTAGCTACGAGCGACACGGCCATCCCCCTAAACCCCCTCAAGGCCGCCTCGAACACGGCGCCGAGGGTGCCGGAGCTATACACGTCCCACGCGCCCAGGTTTGGCCCCATGTTCACGCCGCTCACCACAAGGTCGAACCCCCTACCAACCCCGTCGAGCACGACGGCCACGGCGTCGGCAGGCGTCGTATCGACCAGCACCGCGGGCACGCCGTAGAGTTCACCCCTCCTGTACGTGAGCCTAAAGGAGACGGCCTTGCCTACGCCGCTGCGGGGCTTCTCCGGCACCGCTAGGAATGCTTCGTGGCCGCTGCCAATGACGGCTTTAACCAGGGCCTCGAGCCCGGAGCCGGGGCCGTCGTCGTTTGCGACAAGTATCCTCACAGCACCACCTCAAGCCTCGAGACGACCTCCTCTAGTATCTCGGGCGGAGTCTTCGAGGCATCCACTACGTGGAAGCCGTATCTCTCTGCGAGGGAGAGGTACCTCCGGCGCACCTCCTCGAGGAACTCCCTCCTCTCAAACCTCGTTAGCTCTCTGTCATCTATCCTTCCCAGCGCCTCGTCGACGGGTATGTCGAGGAGAAAGACCGTGCCGGGAAAAACCGCGTCCCCGTTGAGCCTGAGCACCTCCCCCTCCTCTAGCCCCCTGGCGCACTGGTAGGCTAGGCTCGAGTACACGGATCTATCGCTCACCACGACCGCGCCCCTCTCAAGCGCGGCCCTTACAACGCTGTGCTGTAGGACGAGCCTGTCCGCGGCGAAGATTAGCGCCTCGGCTAGGGGGCTTGGGTCGGCCTCGTTGAGGAAACGCCTGTTCTCGGGCAGCCAGGGCTCCTTCACGGAGACGACCTCTACGCCTCTCTCCCTCAGCCAGCCGGCTAGGAGCCTAGTCATGAGAGTCTTCCCCGCCCCATCTATCCCTTCGAACGCGATGTACCTCCGCAAAATCTCCTCGTTCACACATGCACCCAGAGGTTCACGGCGACTGGCCCTAATAGAGGTTAGCCCTCACTCAACCCTGCGCTGCTACTTGTGTTTATCCACGTCTCGGGGGATGTAAAGAATACATACTTTTAGGGTAGACTTTACAGATACAATCATGGGTCTTAACAGGGGAGTCGATATTCTCAGGTTTATCTCCAAAAACCCCGCCCCCCTCGTAGTCCAAGCAGCCTATAAGCGTGTCAAAGGAGGCGAACTCGTCTACAACCTCATAGACAGCGAAGAGGAGGCCCTGCAGCTTAGACGGGTCATCTCGGGCCTGCCAGCCGGCGCGGAGAAGCCCCTCGGCGATCTCTCCCCCAGCCCCAACGTGTCAAAGTGGGTTAGAGACCTGCTGTCCCGGCGCAGCGGCGATAGCCGCCGCGAACTAGAACTCCTGTTGAACGATTTCACGGGCGCCCTCAGGTCCCGCATGAGGGAGCGCGACAAGTACGCGGTAGCCATACTTTTCCCCGGAGAGCTCCTCCTGCTAGCCCACAGCGTGCACGGCGAAGCCACGGTGACTCCTCAGTGGAGGATATACCCCAGGCTCCTGGACAGCGGCAACGTGCTGAGGCACGTTACCTTCAGGGTTGAGGAGGGGGGAGTAAAGGTGGCGTTCTATGAGCGCTACAAGTCGCGTTCTATGGCTGAGTGGCTGGGCCTGAGCCCCCTGGAGGTCTTCCACTACTATGGCGGCAGGTACAGGATCTACTTCGAGCTGGAAGGCTATGGGGCGGTTCTGGAGCTAAACGATGAGGAGGCGGAAAGCTTTCTCGAAAAGTTCTCGAGCCGTGAAGAGTGGAGTAGGGGTGTGATAAAGCTGACGCGCCCCTTAACCGCGGTAATCGTTAGGAGAATAGTGGTCGGCAAAAACCTGACCCTCACGCCGGGAGGATTTGTAGAATACTTCTACAGGCAAAGGTATAACTTGGAGAGGCTTGAGGCCGAGTACCAGAGGATAGTGTCCTCTCTAAACCCCCTCCTGGGCCGAGTCTACGATGAGAGGCACAGGGTCGTGCTGGTTAGAGGGGACGGCGGAGAAGAGGTATTGTTGAAGAAGAGGTACGAGGGAGTAGACATAGTCTTCGCCACGCCGGGCAAAATAGTGCTCCGCGAGGACTACGTTACCCTCATGGCGGGCGAGCTGCTACAGGGGGAGCTAAGGCTCCTCCACGTCGCCTACCCGATCTCCAGGGAGCCCACTAGGCTTGACGGCCTAGTTCTTCTAAACGGCTTCGAAGCCCCCGAGGCCGCGGTGATCCTGGCCAGATACGCCGAGGATGCCTCGGATCCCTTTATACGTGCAGCCGTGTTGGCCGCCATGATGCTCGTGCTCGCCGGCGTGCTCGGGCCTGGGCTGCGGTACGTGCTCGAGGAGTTGTCGAGGGCTGTTCTAGGCCTGGTGGAGGAGCCAGGCTCTCTCCAGGCCCCGGAGAACGAGATCCTTGAGTACAAGTCCGCTGATTTTCTATCTAGGTCGCTCGTAGATAAGGGGCTCCTACTGGAGGATGTTGAGAGGAAGCTTTCCCGGAGCCCCGTGAAGATATACTTGTTCGGCGTCGAGGATGACGGGAGGGTGATGGGCGTTCCGGCCTCTAGGCTTAGGAGCGACGTGCTGGGGGGCCTCGAGGAGGCTGTGCGGAGGCGCGGCGTGGACGTCCATGTAGCGCTCGTGGGGCGTGAGAAGCGGATATTACTCCTGGTGGTGAGGAGGAGGGAAAAAGACGGCGGTTTTTAGAAGGTGCCCTTGCTCGTTATCTGTATTCTGAGCAGGTACTTCTGCGCGAATAGGAAGAACAGTATCACTGGTATCATGTAGAATATCGCCGCTGCCGCCGTGACGCCCGGCGCTATGTAGAAGTACTCTCCACTGGTGAGCGCGTATACGAGCATGCTGAGAGTCCAGTATTTCTGCTGGGCGATGAATGTGAGTATGTAGATGAACTCGCTCCAGCCGGAGAGGAAGGCGAAGATTATTATCGCCATTATGCCGTTCCTCACGTTCGGCATTATGACTTTCCACCATGCCTGGAGCCTGTTGCAGCCGTCTACCAGCGCGGACATCTCGAGATCCCACGGTATGCCGTCGAAGAAGCCCTTCATGATCCATATGTCGAGCGGCAGGTCGAGGGCGACCTTGATTATGATCACGCCGGTGAGGGTGTTGTAGAGGCCCATTATGTTTATGATGTAGAAGAGCGCGATGAGCAGCGTTATGCCTGGGAAGCTGTGGAGGATCAGTATCGTCTGCAGCAGCCTAGAGCGGCCCCAGAACTTGTAGCGTGAGATCACGTAGCCGGCCAGGCTTGAGAATATGACTTCGAAGAAGGCTATCGTCACCGCGAGTAGGAAGGTGTTGAAGGTGACGAGGTAGAGGTTCGGGTAGTAGACGGAGGCTCCTGGCACGCGTATTTCGCCGCTAAGTATGAACTGCCAGTACTTCAGGGTGAAGTTGTATGGTATGAGGCCTACGACGTTTTCGAAGAAGCTGGAGACGAAGAGGTAGTAGTACATCAGGATTATGGGGAGCGTTATCGCGACGAGTATTATGTATATCACCGACTTCTTCGCGTACTCGACTATCCTCATCCTAGTCCACCTCTATCTTGGGCTCTACCATCATCTCCTCCATCCTGAACACCTTCCAGTAGATCACTGAGAGCACCAGTCCTATCGCGACCAGTACAGCGCTAAGCGCGGCGCCGTAGCCGTACTGCGCGCTGCCGCCCCCGTAGACCTGGAAGGCCATGTGGTAGGCGTAGAGCGCCCACACCTCCGTCGTATAGAGGCCTGGGCCGCCGTCCGTGACGAGGAGTATGTACTCGAAGCTTGTGAGGAGGCTGAGGGTCTGGTACGCTGTGACGAACATGAGGGGCCACTTTATGAGTGGCAGCTCGACGTACCTTATCAGCTGGAACGTGCTGGCGCCGTCCACCAGGGCCGCCCGGGTGAAGTCTACCGGGATGCTCTTGAGGGCTGCGGTGAATATTATCATGCCGAAGCTGGCGCCAACGAAGCCGTTGACTAGTATCACTAGCAGCCAGGGCAGCTTGAGCCTCCACTCGACCGGGGGGACGCCGAAGAATGCTAGTAGCCAGTTGAAGAGGGCTCCCTGTTCGCCCCTGGTCGACCAGAGCCACATGAGCGCGTACACCGTGCTCGGCGTGATCCTCGGGAGGAGCCATATGGCCCTGAAGGCGCTCCCGGCGCGCTCCTCGATATGCGTGGTGAGTATGGAGATTAGGAGTGCCGTGCCGACGTTAAAGAAGCCGAGAGTCGTGAACACGTAGAACATTGTGTTCTGGAAGATCAGCGGGGTCCAGGGATCCTGTATCATCTTCACGTAGTTGGCCAGGCCTATCCAGTGCCACTCGAGGGTGTAGCTCATGTCGGTGAGGCTTATGAGGAAGGTGAGTATCGCTGGTATGAAGAAGAAGAACACTATCATTGCTAGGCTGGGTAGTAGGAAGAAGTAGAGGTAGCCCCTCCTGAATATCTTCTTCCAGCCGTTGCCTCCCTGGTTGCTGCTCATAAGCGGGAACCTCGATAATTTACTTGGAAAAAGTATTCAAAAAATGTGTGAAAAAAACATATATACTAGTTTTTACGGCTGGATCTCTATAGCGTCCCCGAGGTCCTTCTGAAGCATCTGTATGAGCTGCTGGGTGGCCTGGTCGGCGTTGAGGTCACCGCTCTCAACCGCGCGGAGCACGGTGTAGACGTCGTGGCTGTAGAGCGCCCACTTCGGGTGGCTGGGTATGAAGTGGGTGTAGTCGAGCATGTAGGCGACGTCCTGGAGGAACTTGTCCTTGGCGTAGCGGCTGTCGCTTATCTCGCTGTAGAGTATAGCGAGGTGGCTGCTCTGTACGGCGTGTATAGCGTTGAGGTGCGGGTCGGTGACGAGGGCTATGAGGGCGGCCGCGAGGTCGGCCTTGCCGCGCTTCTTGGCGAGCGTGGTTATCGTGTAGACCAGTGGGTGGCTCAGCGTTACAGGTCTGCCGCCCTTCTCGCCGGCTGGGTGGAGCATGAAGCCCATTACCTCCCAGAACTGCTTCTCCGTGAGGAGGCCCTTCTTTATCCACTCGCCCTTGTGCCAGCTGCCGCCGGAGATGAAGAGAGCCTCGCCCTTAGTGGCGGGTTCGTGGAAGTCTTTGTCCCAGTCTCCGCTGAACTGGGTCGGGCTTATTACGTGGTACTTGTGCACGGCCTGGTAGAACCAGTCGAAGGTCTTGTGCCAGGCCTCCTTGTTCGCCACCATCTTGCCCTTAGTCGGGTCCCAGAGCTTGCCGCCGAAGGCGAAGTAGAACTGGAAGTAGTCGTATCCCTCCTTTACCCTGTGGATTATGCCGCGCTTAACTATGCCCTTGTCCACCGCCTGCTTCGCGACGTCGAGGAGATCCCAGAGCGTGAACTCGCCGTTCTTAACCTTTATGGGCAGCTCCTCTATCTGCTGCTCGGTCCAGCCGAGCTCGCGTAGCTTGTCCTTGCGGAAGTACATGGGCCTGACCTCGGTGTCCTGTGGTACGGCCCATATCTTGCCCTGGAACTTGCAGGCGTCCCAGAGGGTGGGTATGACGTCGTAGAAGGTGGTGTTCCAGTACTCCTTGATGTAGTTGTCGAGGGGTATGATGTAGCCGTTGGAGGCCAGGTAGCCTATGTCCTCGTGGCCGGTGAGGTAGATGTCCGGGCCCTCGCCGGCCTTGAAGGCTAGGTAGAACTTCTTCCTGTACTCCTCCCACTCTACCGGGCGGACGAAGAACTGTCCCTGCACCTTTACGCGGACGTTGGAGCCCATGGCGGCTAGTATCTTGTTTAGCTTGTCGGCCGCGATTAGGAAGTTCTTATACCTGTACTCGCTCGGCGGGTCTGGGCCTATTGCCCAGACGGTTATGGTTACTGTTTTTATGCCGCCCTGCTGCTGTGGCTTGGCAGCGGGGGCGGCGGGCTTTATGAAGTAGCCTATCGCGACGCCCACTAGGAGGGCGATTATCACTGCCGCTACTAGTGTGACTGTTGGGCTAACGCCTTTTCGGCGCATGGCCATCACTAGAATTGCGGGAGTTTACTTTATTTAAACATTCACCTTTATTTATAAAAGCAAATGCCTGCGGAGAGGTTTTGAGAGACGTGGTATGTTACAATCATTTTATTGTAATAAAGGTTGTTTACCATCCACCCCTGGAAAGCTTTAAATCATTTAGCCGTAATATAAGTGGCGGCGAGGTGACTTGATTCCCGGCCGGTAGCAAGATAGCCGTTATAGGGGCTGGAAAGATAGGCGGAGCAATAGCCCTCGCCATGAAGAAGCACGGATTCCGGGTAAAGGCTACCTGCAAGACCGACAAGAGGCTCAAAGAGCTTCTAAGCATGGGGCTCGACGCCACGCTGGACAACAGGGAGGCCGCCTGCTGGGCCGACGTCGTGTTTATAGCCGTCAAGCCGGGACAGGTGGGAGAAGTCCTAAAGGAGATAGCCGGCTGCGTGAAGGGCAAGCTGCTGATCTCCGTCGCAGCGGCGGTCACCACGGGCTACATTGAGAGCCTCGTCGACGCCAGGGTGGTTAGGGCCATGCCGAACATAAACGCCGCAGTGGGGCACTCGGCGACAGCCGTCTCGGGCGGCAAGAGCAGTACGAGGGAGGACGTGGAGGCGGCTCTACACCTCTTCTCCATGATAGGGTACGCCGTTGAGCTCGACGAGAAGTACCTCGACGCGGTGACTGCTTTCAGCGGAAGCGGGCCCGCGTACGTGCTGCAGTTCTACGAGGCACTGCTGTTGGCGGGGCTCAAGGTGGGGCTTCCGAGGAGGGCTGTGGAGGAGTTGGCGCTGCACACTATAGCTGGGACCGCCCGGCTCTTAGAGGAGATGAGCGAGCACCCCGCGGGGCTTAGGGACATGGTGATAACCCCGGGCGGCGTGACGATCGATGCTATCCACGTTATGGAGGAGAAGGGCTTTAAGGCTATACTTATGAGCGCCGTGGAGAAGGCCTACGAGAAGTCCGCCGCTATCTCGAAGCTTATTAGCGGGGGTAAGTGACCGGGCGCTTTTTCGAGCAGGCGGCCACGTAATTCTTTATTATTTTAAGGCTCTTTATCATCTCTCCATGTGGAAGGCTACGAGCTTGGAGACCTTATACTTGAAAGGCTTAGGAGGGCTTTCAAGATAGACGAGGAGGAGTTTGTGGCTTTAAAGGTGGCTAGGTCCACGGGCGACCCGTTTAAGGCGCTCGTCGCGACGATAATATCGCAGAATACTGCTGAGAGGAACACCAGGGAGGCCTATAGGAGGCTTGAAGAGCAGATAGGCGTTGAGCCGCGGAGGATACTGGAGGCCGGGCCTAGGCGCGTGGCTGAGGCTATTAGGCCGGCGGGCCTCCAAGACGCGAAGGCGAGGGCGATCGTTGAGGCGGCCCGGCTCATAGTGGAGAAGTATGGGGGCGACATGTCGCGGCTCATGGAGAAGGGCGTGGACGCTGTAAGAGGGGAGCTCCTCTCGCTGCCGGGTGTGGGCGAGAAGACCGTAGACGTCGTGTTGTCGAACTGGGGCTACCCCGTGGTCGCGGTGGACACGCATGTCAGGAGGGTGGCCCTCAGGCTCGGCTTGGCCGATTCGCCGAGCTATAGAGCCGTGAGGGAGGCTCTTCACAGGGTGTTCAGGCCGGAGAAGAGGCTTGAGGCTCACCTGTTGTTGATAAAGCTTGGCCGCGAGGTCTGTAAGGCCAGGAACCCTAGGTGCGATGTGTGCCCGCTGCGCGACATCTGCAGGTATGCCCGCGAGAGGGGTGTTAGTACGCGTTAGTGATACATAGGTGTTCGGCTAGGCTTTAGATATGCTTTCTGGGAACGAGATTAGGAGGCTTATAGGCGAGGGGAAGCTTTCGATAGAGCCCCTCGACGACGAGATAATACGTGAGAACGGCGTCGACCTCAGGATAGGCTCGGAGGTCGCGGTTCTGCTGAACAACCCGGAGCCCGTGGACCCGGAGAGGCTCGGCGAGATAAGGGTGGAGGACTACTACAAGGTCTTCAAGGCGGAGCACTTCGTTCTACAGCCCTACATGAAGGTTCTCGTGACAACCCTAGAGTACATCAAGATGCCCGTGGACGTCGCCGCCCTGGTGGCCGTGAGGAGCACCTTCGCCAGGCTCGGCGTCTCCATACCGCCGACCATAATAGACGCGGGCTTCGAGGGAGAGGTTACGATAGAGATACACGGCGGCGCCTTCCCCGTAGTGCTGCGCCGCGGCATGCGCTTCGCGCACGTAGCCTTCTACCGGGTCGAGGGGGAGCCAGTACCCTACAGGGGGAAGTACCAGGGGCAGCGCGGCGTCACGTTGCCGAGGTAGCGGGGCTTGGCCAGGTACATGGGCGTCGACCTCTCCGGGCCCAGGCGCCGGTCAGCCTACGCTCTAATGGATGACGACTTTACGTGCAGCGCGGGGCACTTTTTCGCTAACGGGGAGCTCCTAGGGCTCGTAGAAGCGGAGAAGCCCTTGCTCGTCGCGGTGGACGCGCCCCTGAGCCTCCCCTCCAGGGGGTACATGAGGCTGTGCGACGAGGCCATGGCGAGGCTCGGGCTTAAGCCCTTGCCGCCCCTGCTCGGGGGCATGAGGGTTCTCACCGAGAGAGGGGTTGCGCTGCGCGCAGCCCTCGAGGAGGCAGGCTACACGGTAATAGAGGTGTTCCCGGGAGGGGCGAAGAAGATTCTAGGCCTCCCGAGGAAGAGCGTGGAGGGGCTTAGGAGAGGCCTCGAGGGGATAGGCGTGAAGCTTGTGGCGGACGCGGTCGACATGGACGTCCTAGACGCGGTTGTCGCGGCATTCACGGCGCTCAGCTATGCCCGGGGCCGCTACTTTGCGGTGGAGACGGAGGAGTGCAGGGTCGTTTTCCCGCTCCCGCCTAGGGATGGGTGAACTCCCACTCCTCCATATTCTCTACGAGATCCCTCACGACGCGCGTGGCGAGCCCGCGGGGGAGCGAAAGGAAGAACTTTACCAGGTGCTTGCAGATCCTTCCCCCCTCGGAGACCTTTTTCCAGTCCTCGCAGTCGTGGTAGAGGACGCGTTTTTCTAGGTCGACCTCAACCCTGTAGCTCTTCACGCGGCCCACTATGCGGCTTCCCTCTACCTTGTACTCCACCTCCCCGTCGGGTATCTCCAGCCCCCTCTTGAACCTCCGGTCGCCCGCCAGTATGCGCAGCACGTCCTCCAGCTCGCCTCCCCTGAGGGCTGCTGCCGCGCGCTCAGCGGTTCTCTGGGCCTCACCCCTCGAGAAGTACTCGTCGATCCTCTTGAGAACCTCCCTCTGTCTTCTACTCGCGGCGCCGAGGAGGCTCAGCATCTGAAGGGCGTTGTGGGGCGCGTAGCCGCGGAAGTGGTTGTTGAAGTAGCCGTATATCACGCGCACCTTCGCGGACAGCTCGTTTATCCTCGGAACCCACTCTCTGAGTTCGTCGACCGTATAGTGGTAGTAGTACCAGGGCCTCTGCCCTCTCCCATGCCACCTCACATAGGAGAAGTCCGAGGTTACGTGGATGACGGGGGGCAGCAGAGGCTCGTCCACCACGGTGTAGGCGATGTTCCTCTCCCTCAGCGCCTCTAGCACGTCGTCGGCCAGCCAGCTGGGATGCCTAAACTCGACGGCGAACCTGTAGCCCTTGGGGAGAGAGTCCAGGAAGTCGTTGAACCAGGGTATCCTCTCCCGGGGCCTGGGAGGCATCTGCACTAGTACAGCGCCCAGCTTGCCCTGGGCCTTGAGCTCCGCTACGGCCTCCATGAAGGCCTCCAGCTCGGTGGCCACGGCGTTGGGGTCTAGCAGGCCCTTATGGGTGATGCCCCTGTACATTTTCAGGCTGAAGACGAACCCCCTGGGCGCGTAGGACGCCAGGCGCCTCAGGAAGCGGGGGCTGGGCATAGAGTAGAAGGTGGAGTTTATCTCGACGGTGTCGAAGACCCTGGAGTACTGCGTGAAGAGGCCGCGGGGAGAGGTGTAGAAGGGGCCGACCCAGTCGTCGTAGTCCCACCCCGAGGTGCCAATCCTTATCTGCGCGAAGAGGCCCATGGTGGCCGCCTCTCTAGCCTCCGGCGGGCAGGGGGACTGGTATCACCTGTGCCGTGGCGTTGCCCTTGCCGCCGACCAGTATGATGTATATCTTGCCGCCGCTTGCCGCTATGTCCTTCGCGAGGGTGAGGCGGAGGTACTCCTCCACCGCGCCCCTGTCGCCGCCGAGCGCCTGGCTTACTATGCGGAGCGCCTGGGCCGTGCTGTTGGCGAGGATCACCTTCGCCCTCGCCGCGCCCTCGGCCTCGAGTATGCGCTGCATGGCGGTCGCGTTCGCCTCTATCAGGAGCCGCTCCTTCTTGTAGGTGGCGGCCATCTTCATCTGCTGCTCGGCGAGCTTCTGCTCCACCGCCTCCTTGAACTTCTCGGGCAGGTCTATGTTCCTCAGGTCGATGTTGTCTATCACGATCGCCCCCGCCAGGCTCTCCTCCCCCGCGACGGCCTCCTTGTACCTCTCCACTATTATCCTGCTTATCTCAGCCCTCTTCTCGATAGTCTCGACGGCCGTGTAGTTCGCCACCGTGTTCCTTATCACCTCCCTAAGCAGGGGGGCAAGCGTCTTCGTCTCCCAGTCCAGCCCCGGATAGTTCTCGTACAGCCTCACCACGCCGCGAGGGTCGACATGCCACCTCACCGTTATATCCACGTGCACCTCCAACCCATCCCTCGTAAGCGCCGTCACAGCCGGCCACTCACCCGTCTCCTTTGTCGCCCAGTCCGTCCACATATCCAAGCTCTGAATACTCGTCCTTATCACCGCCACCTCCTGCCATGGCGCCTTCAAGAACAGCCGCGGCCCCACCACAGTACCGACAATCCTCCCAGCCAGAGGATCAACAATAACCGCAACCTCGCTCACGCCGACACTCCTCACCATCGTGGCGAGCGCGGCTCCGGCCAGCAACAGCAGGAAGAGTATTGTCCACGCCGCAACGGCCTTCCTGCTAGGTATTCTTACCTCTATCTCGTGGGCGCCCATAGCGTCACCGCCCAGAATCACGCGTGGCGCCATTTAATGGTGGCGTAGCGGGGCTATAGAATACCTTATTCAGGGGGTAAGCGTATAATGTAAAAGGCTGGCAGGGGCTTTGGCTTTGAAGCGCTACCCTAAAGAGAGGGAGGAGGGGGCCGTAGAGTACAAGTCGAGGCTCACTTCGGCTACTCGGGAAAGGGTGGAGAGGCTGGCCAGCCAGATGAAGTACCGCTTAGCGGAGGGCGGCGGGGAGGCCATATACCTTATCGGCGTGGAGGACGACGGCACCCCCCGCGGCCTTACGGAGGACGAGGAGAGGGAGACGCTCCGCGTCCTGGGGGAGGCTGCTAGCCTGATAGGCGCGCAGATGAGGGTTGTTGAGAGGAGGCCCGTGGCGCCGGGGAGGCGGGTGGTGCGGCTCCTAGTGAGGGTGTCCAGGGGGCAGCAGCCCGTGCAGGTTATCGTCGCAGCCCTGGGGAACGTTGACGCTGGGAAGAGCACGCTTGTGGGGGTGCTGTGCACGGGGGAGCTCGACGACGGCAGGGGTAGGGGTATGAGGCGTGTAGCCCGCTTCCTCCACGAGGTGGAGAGCGGCCGCACCTCCTCCGTCGCGGTGAGGCTTCTAGGCTTCGGTATGGGTGAGCGGCCGGTTAACTGGGATCTCCCCAACCCCCTCGACGAGGCACAGGTGTACCTTGGCTCGAGTAAGCTGATATACTTCGTGGACCTCGGCGGCCACGAGAGGTACCTCAGAACCACGCTGCGCGGGGTAATGGCGAAGATGCCTGACTACGTGATGCTCGTGGTGGCCGCGAACAACGGCCTCCTAAAGATGGGGAGGGAGCACCTGGGCATAGCGGCCGCACTCCGCATACCGGTCTTCGCCGTCATCACGAAGATTGACATCGCCTCCAGAGAGCTTCTGGAGGCCACCCTCGGCGAGCTCGCCGACGCCGCCAGGCACGCCGGCAGAAAGGTGTTCCTCGCCAGGGATAGGGGAGGCGCCCTGAGGGCTGCAGAGCTGGTCTCCTCGGGCGCCGTTATGCCCGTGTTCACCGTTTCAAGCGTCACGGGGGAGGGCCTCGAGAGGCTCGTAGCCTTCCTGAGCGTACTGCCGCCCAGGCGCAGGATCGGCGGCGCCGACGGGCCCCTGCTCCTCTACATCGACGACATATTCAACGTGAGGGGGGTCGGCACAGTCGTCGCCGGACTCATAGAGTCCGGAGTGGCGAGGGAGGACTCGTACGTTTACCTGGGCCCATTCGCGGACGGCGCGTGGAGAAGGGTTAGGGTGAAGTCTATACATGTGAACCGTGTACCGGTCTCCCAGGCGGTGAGGGGGGAGGAGGCCACCCTCGCCCTGGCCGGGGTGGAGTACGGCGAGGTGGAAAAGGGAATGGCGTTGTCGTCGGCCCCCCTGCCCACCGCTTGGGGCTTGACGGCGAGGGTGTTTGTGCTTAGGCACCCGACAACCATTAGGGTTGGCTACGAGACTGTGCTCCACTACCGTAGCGTTAGGAGCCCCGTGAGGTTTGAGTGGATGGAGCGTGAACCGATGAGGACGGGGGACGTGGGCCTCGTCGAGCTGCGCTTTACGAGGCACCCGTGGCCTCTGAGGCCGGGGGAGCGCTTCCTACTGAGGGACTCTAGGACTAGAGCCCTGGGGAGGATAGTGGAGCTCCGAGACGTGGTAAGCTCATAAATGCCCGGCGCCCTTTAGACTACTGGTGAAGGACTGTGCCACTGAACAAGCCGGGTAAGAACCCGCCTGAGGACATCTACGTCGTCGTCGAGATACCCATGGGCAGCAATGTGAAGTATGAGATGGACAAGGAGAGCGGCATGATATTCGTCGACAGGGTCCTCTTCACACCCATGTTCTTCCCATTCAACTACGGCTACGTCCCGGCCACGCTGGAGGAGGACGGGGATCCCGTAGACGTGGTTCTGCTTAGCTACGACCCCTTCGTGCCGGGAAGCGTCGTGAGGGCTAGGCCGATAGGCCTCATGGTGATGGAGGACGAGAAGGGGCCCGACAGCAAGGTCATAGCTGTCCCCCACGAGAAGATAGACAACCGCTTCGCCGCGGTGAGGGACATCGGCGACGTCGACGAGGCCATCAAGGCTAGGATAAAGCACTTCTTCGAGCACTACAAGGAGCTCGAGCCGGGCAAGTGGGTCAAGGCGAAGGAGTTCAGGGGGAGGGAGGCCGCCCTCGAGGAGATAAGGAAGGCTATCGAGCGCTACCAGGCGCACAAATAGCCCCGTGCACTCGCCCCGACACCCCGTTTTTTAGCCGCCCTTTTCTCACGTCGCTGGGGTCCGCGTTAAAACGTTTAAGAGAGGAGTATAGGGTAAGGAGTGGGAGGGTGTTAACTAGTGACGGATGTAGTCTTCATGTTTGAAGTTCATCAGCCGTATCGCGTCGAAAGGAGGTTCCGCGAGAAACTCTCGGAGCTTGTAGCCCGCGGGGGGAGGATAAGCCCCGAAGACCTCGAGAGGCTGTACTTCGACGACAGGCTCAACGAGTACGTGTTCAAGAGGGCGGCTGAGAGGTGCTACCTGCCGGCCAACGAGACCATACTGGCCGAGGTCGAGCGGTTCAAGGGGCAGAGGAAGGAGTTCAAGGTCTCGTACAGCGTCTCAGGCCTACTCCTGGAGCAGGCGGAACGCTGGTACCCCGAGGTGCTCGAGAGCTTCCGGGAGCTGGCTAGAACCGGGCGCGTAGAGTTCCTCGACCAAACATATTACCACAGCCTCGCGTTCCTCGTGAGTGAGGAGGAGTTCGAGTACCAGGTATCCGAGCACCGCCGCCGCCTGGAGAGTCTCCTGGGGGTCAGGCCCCGAGCCGTGGAGAACACGGAGTTCATATACAACAACTACGTGGCAAGCGTCTTCGCCAGGATGGGCTACAGGGTCGTGCTCACGGAGGGCGTGGAGCGGGTTCTCGGGTGGAGGAGCCCGAACTACGTATACAGGGCACGGGGCGCGGACATAAGGGTTCTCATGAGGAACTACAAGCTCTCCGACGACATAGGGTTCAGGTTCGCGGCCAGGTGGTGGAGCGAGTACCCCCTCACCGCCGACAAGTACGCCGCCTGGGTTGCGGCCACTCCCGGAGACGTAATACTGATAGCCGTCGACTACGAGACGTTCGGCGAGCACTTCCCCAGGGAGACAGGCATCTTCGAGTTCCTACGCTGGCTCCCGGGAGAGCTGTTGAAGTGGGAGCATGTGTACACCGTTACGCCGAGCGAGGCGGTGGAGAGGAATCCGCCGCGCGACGTGATAGACGTCCCGGAGTACAACACGATATCCTGGGCCGACCTAGAGAGGGATCTCACGGCGTGGCTGTACAACTCCATGCAGTGGAACGCCTTCGAGAGGCTAAAGAGGCTCTGGCTGGCGGTGAGGGCCCTCGACGACCCCGTCTACAGGAGGATCTGGGGCCTCCTCTCCACGAGCGACCACCTGTACTACATGTCCACGAAGGGCGGGGGGCCGGGGGATGTACACAACTATTTCAGCCCCTACGGTACGCCCCTGGAGGCGTACGTGTACTACAGCGACGTGCTCTCCGACTTCGAGGCGAGGGTCTACAACGGCCTCTCGGGCGACGAGAAGGCTAGGCTGAGGTACGCGTGGATGCGGCACGTGCCGCCGGAGGAGGTGTTCTCCTTTACGCGGCCCGGCGGGGAACACCTGGGGGTATACGCCTACAACGTGTTCTCGCTGATTGAGGGTATCCGCCGTGTGCCGCCGGACTCCGTGGCATACCACCAGTCCAGGGGTGACTTCGCCAGGTGGCTCAGCGACGCGGTCGGCGACGGGGAGGCTGCGGCGAGGCTAAACGCTCTGGGCCCGCTGGGTGAGGCGGAGGCTAAGGGCAGGGTGCTCTCCACGCTGGAGGAGAGGCGCCGTGAGCTCTTCGGATGGTAGGCTACGGCTACTGGAGGAGTTGTTCCCCCGTAGCAGGAAGGCGCTACGCGTGCTAGGCCTCTTCGTGCAGGGGGGAGAGTATACGAGGTACGCTGTGGAGAAGGAGGCGGCTGTCTCCCACGTCTCGGAGCTCCTCGAGAGGCTCGTCGCCCTGGGAGTTTTAGAGAAGACGGGGGACGACCCCCCTGTGTACAGGCTCTCAAGGGACAGCAGGTACAGGGAGCTGCTCGAAAAGATCTTCCTCGAGTAGGATTCTTATCCCAGCCAGTGCTCCGCGGTTCCTGGCAGCCGCGGGGTAGAGGTTGAGTGCCCCGACTATGCAGAACGCCGCCGCGGCAGCCCTGGCCCACCCGGGCATGGGCAGGGCCCACGTAGCGTCATACGCCGCTAGGCCTGCCATGTACAATGTGCCCCACATATGCTTGGAGTCCCTAAGCCTCCCGAACACCGCGACCCAGGAGGCCGCCGCGGCCGCGTCGAACGCTAGGGGCAGCCACTTCTCAGAGGCCCAGAGGTATACGAGCGCTGAGCCGGGCAAGAGGGAGGCCGAGCCGAGGAAGAGGGCCCCCCGGGTGGCCGCAACCGCCCAGGCTGGAGGGGGGCTGATGAGACCTGCGGTGCTCGCAGCCTCGGCTACGAGTCCCCCAGCGGCCGCGAGGAAGCCGGCGGCAACCGCGGCAGCCCTGCGGTCCCCGAGCAGAGAGGCGGCCCTGAGGGCTATGTACCCGTAGTATGCGCCGGTCGCGGCGAAGAGTAGGAGCAGGAAGGGGCGCAGCGCGGCGGCCGCTTGCCCGAGGTACAGCGGGAAGTCCTCCACGCTGGCCATGGTCACCAGGCCCAGTAGGAGTGTTATCGCGCCGGCTATCTCCTCGTTATACTTCACCAGGAAGCTCCTGGAGACGCCGCTGAGGGCCCTCGTGCCGAGCTTCTGCGCGGCGACGCCTATCGCGACGAAGGGCGTGCTTATCCCGGCGCCGTACACCGCCAGCTGGAGAATCGCGTACCCAATGCCCCCCATGGCCTTGAGGAGGGTTGTTGAGAGTATGGCGAAGATGTACGTCGCCGCGCAGGGGGCTGCGACGAGGGAGAAGAGGAACCCCAGGGTGAAGGCGTTGGCGAGCGTTATCTTCCTTATCCTCGGGGTTGGAACGCTGAGGAGCGCCAGTGCCTCCTTGAAGGGCGTCATCATGGCGGCCCCGAGGCCGATAAACACTATGCCGAGCTCCACGGTTATCAGCTCCAGGCTCAGCGAGAGCACCACCTGGACTATCCCGGCGGAGTACGCCGCCGCTACGCCGTAGAGCGTGAAGCTGGACGTTATCCCGGCTGCGAAGAGCAGGCTGGCTAGGAACACCTTCTCGCTGCCGCTCCTCGATATATATGAGAGGAAGACGGGGATTATGGGGAAAAAGCACGGCGTAAAGGCCGTCTCAACCCCCAGCAGGTATATCAGCGGGAGATCCAGCCCCACCCCCATCCTTGACACCGTACCTCCTACTATACAGGGCGGCTGCGACGCCCACGCCCAGGATGAGTGTTGCGAATAGGTAGTAGCCGAGACCAGCCCTCGAGTGGACGGTCACGACAAGTACGCGGGGCACAGTTACCTCGTCCCCCGTAACCGTGAAGGGCACGTTGTAAACGCCCTCCGAGGCCCGGTCAGAGACCACTATACGTATCTTAACCCTAGCCTCCTGCCCGGGCGGCAGGCCGCCGCCGGGGTTCTCCACGGTCACGTTGAGCCCTCTCGGCACGTCGCCGACGCGTACCGAGAGGGAGTTTATGGCGACGGTTCCCGTGTTCTTCACGTAGAGTATAAACGTCACCGTGGTGCCTGGGACCGCCGGCACGCCGTAGTTCACAGTCTCAACCCTCAAAGCCTTTTTACCCTTAACATATATTGTCGCGCTACCCTCAGCCGCGCTGTAGCGGCCCTTAGCCATCACCTTCACAACGAAGGAGCCCGGCTCCACGGTCAAGGGGATCGAGGCCACCAGGCGCAGCCTCACGGGCTTGCCTGGCAGTAGCGCGGCCTCGCCCACGGCCCGCCCCTCCTCGTCTATTAGGAACGCCTTCACGCCCTTCACCCCGCAGACTACGGAGAGGAGCGCGGTGGTCGGCCTGGTCCCAACGTTGCTCAGCGTCACCGTGACCGTGACGTTGCTACCAGCGACGGCGTCGACGCTGGAGGGGTTCAGCTTCACCTCTACCACGTCGAACCCGGGCCTAGTGTTAACGCCTATCGAAACCCTCGACACCGCTGTGCCGGCCTTCGCCTCCACGACCACATCGTAGATTCCAGGCGACGCGTTTGTGGGCACGTGTATGACGAGTGTCAGGTTCCTAGCCTCGCCCGGCTTTAGAACCACGGCGTTTACGAGCACGCCGTGCGCGTCGTAGACGAGCACCGGCCACCCCGGAGGGGCTTTAAAGGAGATGTTGAACGACTCCTCCTCCCCGAGCGTGTTGGCGAGCCTTATGGGGAGCTCCACAGTCTCCCCTGCATAGGCCTCAACGACCCTGTAGCCTGTCTCGAGGAACCTCCACTTCCTCTCCTTAACGGTGAACGAGAAGGAGACGCTTTCGGTGAAGTTAAGCCAGCTACAGGAGAGATCCACCCTGCTCTGCCCCACAGCGCCGCGGGACACCTTTACGACGAGGGTCACGGTTGCGTTCGACAAGGGCTTCACTATGATGTTCTTCACCACGAGGCCGCTGGCGGCCTCGACGTGGCCCGACCACCCCGGCGGCACGGCGACGCTGAAGCTCACGCTGAGCGGGTATATGCCCCTGTTCTGGAGGGTGACGGGTATCCTCACCGTGTCTCCCTGGGAGGCCTCCACCTTGGAGCTCTCGGGGAGAACCTCTAGCGCCTTCTCAAGCCTTATAACGCCCATGCTCCCAGCGTTCTCCCGGGTAAGCACGTAGCTGCGCGTGTAGACGCTATACCCCTCCTTGTATATCCTGAAGACGTACGTGTCCGGCTCCAGGTACACGGAGAAGTAGCCCGAAGAGTCGCTCGTAACGCTGCCGACAAGCAGGCCGCCCCTGTATATCTCGACCACGGCCCCGGCGACGGGCCGGCCCTCCCAGTCCACTATCCTCCCGAACACTGGCAGGGGGACGGCCAGTGCGGCGGGGACGGCCAGCAACGCGGCCAGGGCCGCGGCGAGGATAACCCTACCCTCCATGTCTCCTGAAGGGTTAAAGGTGGGCGGCGCTAAATAAGAATAGCTGGGACATGAAGGTCTACGTGGGCACGTCGGGGTGGAGGTATAGCTGGAACCCGGACGGCCTCCCATGGTATGCCGCCGAGTCCGGCTTCAACGCCGTCGAGCTCAACATGAGCTTCTACGGCTTCCCGAGGCCGTCCCAGGTCGAGAGGTGGGCCAAGGAAGGGGCCGGCCTGCGGTGGTCGATAAAGGTTCACAGGAGCATAACTCACATGAGGAGACTCAACGAGAGGTCGATACCTGTATGGAAGAGGTTCAGGGAGCGCTTCACGCCGCTTGAGGAGGAGGGGCTCGTGGACTTCTACCTCTTCCAGCTGCCCCCCTCCGCCAAGCCCACCGAAGCCATGCTCTCGAGGCTTGAGAGATACTCTAAGCTGTGCGAGAAGGCGGCCGTAGAGCCCCGCAGCCCCGAGTGGTTCACGCGGGAGGTCGTGGAGAGGCTCGTGGACGCGGGCCTCTACATAGTCACCCCGGACTCCCCGCTCCACGAGGGGCTCCCCGGCGGCGCAGTCTACAAGTCCCGGGGGACGGTGTACGTCAGGATGCACGGCAGGCTAGCCTGGTACAACTACGGGTACCTGGAAGAGGAGCTGGAGGAGGTTGCAGAGGCCATACTCTCCTCCTCCCCCGAGAGGGTGTACGTCTTCTTCAACAACAACCACGACATGCTCGGAGACGGGAGAAAAATGGTCGAAATACTCTACAGGCTCACCGGAGCCTCCTCACACCAATCCTCACCTTGAAGCCCCCCAGCTCCCACTCCTCCACCAGGTCTCCTGAGACCTCGCCCGGATCCCCCACCAGGTCGAGGCTCCTAGCCCTCGCCTCACCCGCGACGTAGTCCCTGAATCGCTCGAGAAGCGGCATCTGATCCGGGGGCAGGTACACCTTGACCTCCACGTACTCCTCCACGTCGAGGCCCATCTTCTTCCTCATAAACTGTATCCTCCTCAACACGTCCCTCGCAAGCCCCTCCGCAAGCTCCTCCAAGCCAGCCCTCGTGTCGAGCACCACGTAGCCGCCGTCTAGGGGCTCGGCGGCGAACCCCTCCCTAACCTCCTCCTCGAACTCCACCATCCCAGGCTCTATGCGGGCCTCCACCCCGCCCACCTTCAGCTCGTAGAAGCCCCTCTCCTCGAGCTCCCTCCTAACAGCCGCGCCGTCGAGCGAGGCCAAGGCCTCCGCCACAGCCCTCGCCTGACCCCTGAAGACCGGGCCCAGCTTGCTGTACACGGGCTTCACCCTGACAGCGATGAACTCGCCTAGCCTCTCCGGCGGCACCACCTCTACCCTCTTCACGTTAACCTGCGACTCCACCACGCGGCTAAGCCTCTCCACAGCGCCCCTCAGCTCCCCGTCACCCGTAACCACGTAGAGCGCCGGGAGGGGCTGCCTAACCTTTATGCCAGCCCTCATCCTGGCCGCAAGCCCCCTCTCCACCACGCTCCTAACCGCCTCCATGTCGCGTTCAAGCCCCTCGTCCACCCACTCCTTCCTGGCGCTGGGCCACGGGAGCATGTGTATGCTCAGGGGGTCGCCCGGCCCGGCGAAGGCGTCGCGGTATATCTTCTCCGCGGTGAAGGGGAGTATCGGCGCAGCCAGCTGCAGGAACCTGAAGAGCACGTGGTAGAGAGTAGCGTACGCCGCTAGCTTATCCGGGTCGTCGCCCTCAACCCAGACCCGGGGCCTCACGAGCTTCACGTACCACCTGCTCACATCCCTGTCTATGAACTCCCTCAGAGCCCTCGCGGCCTTATGTATCTCGTAGCCCTCCAGCCACCCGGTCACTTCCTCGGTCAGCCCCTCGACCCTGGATATAATCCACCTGTCCTCCTCCCTCAGGTCGCCCCAGTGGTCTTCAAGCCTCCACTTTGAGGGGTCAAAGCGGTCGAGGCCCATGTACAGCGTCGCGAAGTAGTACACGTTCCAGACAAGGTGGAGATCCCCGTAGGCCTCGGCCACGCCATTCCACGAGAACTTCAAGTCCTCCCACATGGTGTTCCTCAGCACGAACCAGCGCAGCGCGTCCCTGGAGCCCTTATCGAAGCCGAGGACCTGGCTGGGCGCCACGTAGTTGCCCAGGGACTTGTGCATCTCCCTGCCCTTCTCGTCGAGCACAAAGCCGTGCATCAGCACCGTCTCGTAAGGCCTCCTGCCGAAGGTTATGAGGCCGCAGCGGAGCAGGGAGAAGAACCAGCCGGCTATCTGGTCGTGCCCCTCCGTTATGAAGTCCACAGGCCACAGCGACTCGAAGGGCTCCCTCCTCCCCGGGTAGCCCAGGGAGGCGTAGAAGGCGACGCCCGAATCCAGCCACACGTCGGCCACGTCCCTGACCCTCCTCATCGTGCCGCCGCACTTGGGGCACTTGAGCTCCACGCCGTCTATCCACGGCCTATGGAGATCCTTGAGCTCAAGCTTCCTCCCGGCGAGCTCCTCCAGCTCCTTCAGGCTGCCGACTACGACGCGGTGGCCGCACTTCTCGCACACCCATATCGGGATGGGGGTGCCCCAGTACCTCTGCCTCGATATTATCCAGTCCCTCAGCCCCTCCAGCCAGTTCTTAAACCTGGAGTAGCCGGCCCACTCCGGTATCCACCTGACCTTCGCAGCCTCCCTGAGGAAGTCCTCCTTGAGGTGCGTGACCCTGATGTACCACTGAGGAGTCGCGCGGAGTATAAGCGGGGTCTTACAGCGCCAGCACACGGGGTACCTGTGCCTAACCCTGCCGGCGTGGAAGAGGAGCCCCTTCGCCTCCAGATCCCCTATTATGACGTCGTTCGCGTCCCTCACGTAGAGGCCCGCATACTTGCCGGCCTCCTCGGTGAACCTACCCCTATCATCGACTGGGCTGAGCACGGGGAGCCCGTACCTCTGCCCCACCTCGAAGTCCTCCTCGCCGTGGCCCGGCGCCGTGTGCACGAGGCCGGTGCCCTCCTCGGCGGTGACGTACTCGCTGCTCAGCACAACTCGGTGGGCCCCCTCGAGCCCCCTCTGCGCTGGCACCTCCTCGAGGAGCGGGGGCACGTACTCGAGCCCCTCCAGCTCGCTCCCCTTGACAGAGCCGACGACGCGGTACTCCTCCACGCCGGCCTCCTTCATCACCGCCTCCAGCCTCTCGCGGGCAACGAGAAGCCTCTCCCCGCCCACCTCGACCCAGACGTACTCGAAGTCCGGGTTAGCCATCACCGCCACGTTCGCCGGCAGGGTCCAGGGGGTAGTGGTCCATATGAGCAGGAAGTACCCCTCCCTGCCCTTCACCGGGAACTTCACGTATATCGACGGGTCCTCGAGCTCCCGGTACTCTGTCACCTCGTAGTCGGCGAGCGTGGTCTCGCAGCGGGGGCACCAGTGCACGACCTTGACGCCCCTCTCAAGGAGGCCCTTCTCCTCGGCCTTCTTCACGAGCCACCAGGCTCCCTCCACGTACTCCTTGTTCAGCGTGAGGTAAGGCCTCTCCCAGTCCATGAACACGCCGAACTCCCTGAACCACCTGGTCATCCCCTCGACGTTCTTAAGCGCGAACTCCCTGCACTTCTCGACGAACCTGTCGACGCCGTACTCCTCTATCTCCTTCTTACTCCTGAAGCCGAGGAGCTGCTCGACCTTAACCTCTATAGGCAGCCCGTGGCAGTCGTACCCAGGCTGGTCGTGCACGTCGAAGCCCCGCGCCCGCTTGTAGCGTAGCACGACGTCCTTCAGCATCTTGTTCCACAGGGTGCCTATGTGCGGCGTGTCGCTCGAGGGATACGGGGGCCCGTCCAGGAAGTAGAACTTCGGCCTCCCCCGTAGCGACTCCCTTATCTTCTCGTAGACCTTCTCCCTCTCCCAGAACTCCAGTATCTCCTCCTCATACTTCTTCGGGCTGAACTCCTGCCCTATACTCCTGACTACGCCCATAGCCGCGTCCCCGCTAGAAACGCGTTCCACGTGAAAAACATTCCCAGAGGCGTAGCGAGGCGACTCTGCCCCGCCTAGAGAATTTGGCGGTACATTCCACCTCGCCCAAGAAACATTAATCCCCCTTCTTTTATCTTTACCGCTGAGAAGCATGGGCAGCGTCAAGCTCGAAGAAAAACCGGAGCCGCCCCGGCCCCCGCCGCGGAGCCGGAAGCCCTGGATAATAGTGGTGGCAAGGTACGCCGAGGAGCAGGGAGAACTGGAAGCCTTCGAGCCCCTCACGGAGGCCTCGCGGCGCCTAGCCGAGGAGTACGTGAATGGGAGCGCCGTCCACGCCGTTGGGAGGGTTGAGAAGAACGGCCTCCTCTACGCAGTGGAGGTTGAGGGCGACACGCTCGAGGAGGCGCTGGAGAAGGCGGGGAAGGCGGTAAGGGCGCTCGACGAGATACTCCTACTCTACCGCTGAGCCGCCTTCTTCTCGGCCTTCTCAACCAGGTAGAGGCTCAGCGTGTACAGAGCCACGAATGGTATCGAGAGCGCCATCATGCTTATCGGCGTCGGATCCGGGGTTATTATCGCCGTTACGGCGAAGGTGGCGAAGGTGACTATCCTCCAGTTCTTCCTGAGTGTCTCCGAGGTTATGAAGCCGAGCCTGGCAAGCAGGAGGAGGAAGAGGGGCAGCATGAACATTACGCCTGTGCTGAGGCACCCTATGAGTATCGTGTTGTAGAAGTCCTGTATCGAGAATATCGGCTTCGCGCCGCCAATCACGGTGAGCCACACGGCGACGGCGAACATTATCGGCATGATAATGTAGTAGGCGTAGACTATTCCCGCCGTGAAGAGGCCGAATATGGCGGCGAGGTACTTCTTGACGGCCCTCTTCTCGTGCTCGTAGAGGCCCGGCTCCACGTACCTGTACACCAGGTATATCGTAACGGGCCCCATCACTATCACGGCGAGGAGGGCGGCGAGGTAGAGCGCCCCTATGAGGGAGTCGAACCACCCGTTCGCTATCAGTATGACCTCGCTGCCGTTTACGCCGAGCACCCCGGCTATCGGGGCGGCGACAGGGTTGGCCCTGAACTCGAGCATGTCGTTCTTGACGCGCTGCATGAGGGTGAATATGAGGGGCACGTACCCGTTGGAGATGTTGGGGCTCGACGGCAGAAGGAACAGTAGCAGGATGAACGCGATGTTGTAAATTATAATCTTCCTAAGCGTCTCGAGAAGCTCGATGACGTGCTCGGTAATAGGCTTCTCCTCACCGCCTCCCTCGCCCATGACTCTTCAGCCTCCTAACCAGCTCCTCGGCCACCCGCTCCAAGCCGGCGGCCCTAAGGCTAGACACAACCTCGCCTAATGAAACCTGCGCCCACACCTGGGCCCCCCTGGCGTAGGCCACGGGGACAGGCCTCGGGAGGGGCATGGGCCTCTCCACAACCCACACGTAGAGTACCCTCCTACCTCCAGAGTACTCCTCCACGAAGCTGGGGGGCACCGCGTGCATGTCGACGCGCCGCTTTAGTTCCTCGACGTCGACCGGGAACGAGTCCACAATGTCGACGAAGCCGTATAGGAGCCCCCTCGAGACCAGGGCTACGGTGCCGCGGATCCTCGTATTCGTCCTCCTAATCTCCCACTTCTTCCGGCCGGAGAGTATGAGCCTGATGTACTCCTCCCTTATTATCAGGCCCCTGACCCTCTCCATGGCCGGCACAGCACCAAGTCGGCGTACCCGATATATTATAATTTGGTATAGTATTAGGGGATGGAGTATACCGGCATAGTCGTCGAGCGCCGCCTGCCGCCCTACACCCCCCGCTGGGAGGACGCGGAGCTGGTACTCAAAGCCGGGAAGGAGAAAAAGACGCTCAGGCTGATAAGCGTAGTTGCACAGTGGATCTACCCCCGCGAGACCCTCAGGGTGAGCGGGGGCGAGGTGTGGCGCCGCTGGGGAGGCGACTGGGTGAAGGTGTACCCCCTCTACAGGAGGGAGTACGAGTACCCCAGGCCGAACCCCCTCACCGGAGAGCCCCTCTATACTTACCGCCTGGTTGCAAGGGAGGCGGAGACGCTCGACGACTACGTGGAGATAGTGCAGCTGGAGCAGTACCACTACGCCTCGAAGAAGGAGATCGTCGCGGTGTGGAGGTGCCCCGACGGCAGCCTCGTGCCGGCCAACGCGCCGCCCCGCGAGGGCTGCGTGCCCGTGGCGATAAAGGGTAGCCTCCCCGCCTCCAGGTTCCTCGTCCTCGAGCTCGCCGAGAGGATGCCGTACGAGCCCCGCATAGTAGGCTACGTCAGGGTGGATCCCCCCATACCGCTTATGCACCGCCGCGTGGTCGACGAGAACGGCCGGGTCGCGGTGGAGAAGAACATCAGGCTGAAAGTGTTCCCCAGGGACTGGATCTACCCGACCTTCTGGCCGGAGCTGCTCGAAGAGAAGCTTAAACGCGAGTTCCTCCGCAACAAGAGGCTCTACGGCCGCATGAAGGCCCGCCTCCTCTTGGCCGAGAAGATAAAGGAGGAGGCCCTGAGGAGGTGCAACACCGCGGCGGCCAGGATATCGAGGGTCGTTATACACCCCGACTACAGGGGGGACGGGCTCGGAAGCTTCGCCGTCAAGGCGGCGGTAGAGTGGATACGGGAGAGGCGCATACCGGAGATGAAGAAGCCGAAGCACCTGGTCGAGACGATAGCGATGATGGCCCGCTACCACCCCTTCTTCGAGAAGGTGGGCTTCAAGTACCTCTGGGATACCGCCAGCGGGAGGCCTGTGCTCTACTACCCCCTGACGCCCGAGGCGGAGGAGAGGATACGCAGGTTCCTCGAGACAGATCCCTACGCGAGGAGGCACGGCGGCCGCCTATACGTCCCGGCGTACGGCGGGGTGGAAAGGCTGCCCTCGCCCATTAGGCTGCGCGGGGTCTGGAAGTCCTTCGAGAGCGTCCTCGACCTTTCACAGCTACGCCCGGAGCTGGCCGAAGCCCTGGAGGCCTTCGGGGTCACGAGGCGCGTGGTTCAGCGCCAGGTTCTGAGGAACGTGAACCTAGAGGTGGAGCCGGGGGAGGTCGTGGTACTAGCAGGCCTCTCGGGCGCCGGGAAGACCACGCTTCTACGCCTCATCGCGGGGAAGGCGCTCCGGCTCGGGGGTTCGCAGTACGCGCCCGATCAGGGGGAAGTAGAGGTGCCGGAGGGCGCCAGGGTGAGCGTCCTCTTCCCCGGCGAGATGGAGCCCGTCTTCGGCCAGGAGCCCGTGCTGGAGCACATGTACAACAAGCTGGGCGACGTCAGGGCGGCCATAGAGGTCCTCAACATGAGCGGGCTCAGCGACGCCGTGTTCTACAGGGCCCGCTTCTCCGAGCTATCCACGGGGCAGAAGGAGAGGGCGAAGATAGCGAGCCTGCTCGCGGAGAAGCCCAGCCTCATGCTGATAGACGAGTTCGCCGCCCACCTGGACGCCCTGACGGCCCGCAGGGTGGCCAGGAACGTCGCCAAGATAGTGCGGAGGCACGGCATAACGCTTATAGTCAGCACCCACCGCCGCGAGGTCATAGACGCGCTGGCCCCGGACAAGATAGTGTACGTGGGGTACGGCAACGTCTACGTGGAGCCCATGAGGGGAGGCTCATCTTAATATATCCCTCCTCACCTATCATCCCCGGTGGAAAACATGGCCAAGAAGCTAAAGGTCACCATAGACAGGGACGAGTGCATAAGCGACATGGCCTGTGTAAGCCTATGCCCCGACGTCTTCGAGATGAGCGAGGAGGACGGCAAGAGCCAGATAGTCGAGAAGTACAGGGTAGACAACGACCCCTCCACGGGCATAGTGCCCGGCGAGCTCGAGGAGTGCGTGAAAAGCGCGGCCGAGGCCTGCCCCGTCTCTATAATACACGTAGAAGAAGTAGAGGAGTAAGGGGCCGCCCCCTACTCTCCAGGTTTTTCTCCCCCACCTTCTTTCCCGGCCTCCCCAGCCTCCTCTTCCTCCTCGCCCGGCACGTACACCCTGCTCGACGCCACGCTGATCTCCCTCGATATCCTAGTGTTCACCACGTACACCATGAACGCCGCGAGGCCTCCCAGCACTAGCGCCGAAGTCACCATGAGGTTTCTGGCGTTCCCGAAGAAGCTCTCCGTGCCGCCCTTACCGCCCTGCGCCCCCTCCGGGCTCTGGGGCTTAGTCTCGTTTCCTCCCCCCTGGGGCTGCTGGCTAGGCCTCGGCTTAGGCTTAGCCGGCTTCGTAGGCTGGGCCGCGCCGCCCCTCCACGGCTGGACGCCCTTGAAGCCCCACTTCACGAAGAAGCCGCTGAGATCCCTGCCCGCGGCGGCGCTCATCACGTCCACTATGTCCTGAGTGTCCTTTACGCCGCCGTGCTCCTTTATAGCGGTGGCCAGCCTCGACACGTAGTCTAGGCCGCCGTACTTGTCGGCGACGGTCTTCACGATGTAGTAGCTCGCGAGGTACGCCTCGCCCTCAAGGGCAGGGTTCCCGTAGGGCCACTCCTGTATGAAGCCCAGGTTCCCGTGGAGCCTCTCGACGAGCCTCTTAGACGAGTTGTCGAGCATCTTCTCCAGGTCGCCTATAGGTAGGCCGAGCCTCTTACCAGCCCTTATGGACACGTACTGGGCGAGGCCCTCGTGTATCCACCTCGTCTCATCGGTGGCCTCGACGCCTATCATCCCGAGGAACTTGTGGACCATCTCGTGGAGCACAGTGGTCTCGTGGTAGCCGGGGGCGTACCTCATCAGCGCTAGGTTGAGCTCGATGGGCCCCCTACCGCCCACGTTGACGTCAGAGCCCCTCATGAAGCCGAGCGTGCCTATCCCTCCCATGGCCTGCTTGGGGAGGTAGAAGCGGAACTCTATCTTGGACGGCTTCGCGTGGAAGAGGTCTATGTAGAGGGGGACCGCCTTGCCCGCTATCTCGGCGGTCTTCAAGGCGAAGCGCCTATAGTAGACGGGGTACTCTACGAGCACCTCCACCCCGCTGAAGCTCCTCGAAACCTTGGCTGTGGGCGTAGGCCTCGTCATGTCGTACTCTATCGTGACCCTGCCCCCCAGCTCGAGGTAGAGGGGGCCGTAGAGCTCGTAGACCAGGTAGCCGTCCACCTTGCCGACGTGAGACGGCTCCTCGAGCGTCACCCGTTTAAGGAAGGGAAGCTTCACGTAGACCAGCGTCCTTATGTCAGGCTCGGCGACTATGGCGGGCGTCATGAACCAGCCGTTGTAGCCGGCCATTATCGACGCGTAGGGGAACCCGAAGCTCATGTTGAACGCGTAGCGGCCGTCGGGCCCGGGCCTAGCCTCTATGGTAGAGTTGTAGTAGAAGTAGAAGCTCGAAGTCCTGTTCTCAACCACCCTGAAGGAGCCGTCCAAGGCCCTGCCGGAGACCTTCTCGAACTTCGGCAGAAAAATCCAGAACCTGGAGCCCCCCACGCCGGAGACGACGTATGTGACCGTCGCGTTCCCGTCGACGCGGACGTCCACGTACACCTTAACGCTGGGGGCGGCCGGCGCCGCCGACACGTGGAGCGCCGACGCCAGGATGAGCGCCGCTAATAGGACTGAGGCGAGCACCCTCACGTACATCTATTACACCTGGGCCAATATGAGTGCAGGGAGGTTTAAAGGGGTTCCCCCGGGGATGCGAGGCAACCCTTTTAAACCAACGCCCACTCCACCCCCCGGGAACACATGAAGACACCCGTGGTGGCGAGAGCGCCCCCCTGCAGGCGCGCCCTCGTATGCTCAGACCTCCACTGCAGCCGCGGCTCGCCCTGCGCTCAGCTCGCAAGGGCGTGCAGCCTGGCTGAAAGCCTCGAGGCGGACTGCCTAGCGGTCGCCGGAGACCTCTTCAACGACCTCCACGAGCCGGTAAGCGCGGAGAAGCTCGCCGAGGAGGTGAAGCGCATCCTAGGCGCGGCCGAGCCCCCACGGCTAATCGTATACGCGACTAGCCTGAGCAGCCACGACCCCATACTCCCGGGCGTTGTGGAGGCCCCCCTTGGCCGCGCGAGGCTGGTGGCGGTGCCCGGCGTAGCGGTGCTCGACGTCTCCGGGCTGGAGGTATGCGTGCTCCACGGAGACATACTCTTCGGGAACGGGGCGGCCGCGTACCTCTTCAACAGGCTCGCCTCCCTCCTCGGGAGGCCGCTCCTAGTCGAGGAGAAGCTGAGGGAGAGGCTCCGCTGCCAGGGACTACTCGTGGCCGGGCACACCCACATAGCGGGGCTAGACACCGTGAGGGGGGTCGCCAACCCGGGCGCGTGGAGGAGGGAGTGGATACCCGGCCTCCCATACTGGAGGAGGCCCTCCGAGACCTGCATAGTGGTGGACGGGGGTGGCGCGAGGATTGTACACGTGCCCTGAGTGCAGGGCGGCGACCTTCGACCTAGTCGACACGCTCGCCGTCTTCGACCCGCCAGAGGCCATAATATCCCGGTTCACTTCCCGGCTAGGGCACCCAGTACCCCCGCGCCGCGTGGCCGAAGCCATGAGGAGTGTCCGCGTAGACCGGGAGGGCCTAAACCCCAGGCAGTACTACGTGGCGCTCAACGAGGCTGTGCTGAGGGCCCTCGGTGTCCCCGCCACCGGGGAGGAGCTGCTGGAGTACTGGTTCAACCCGGAAAACTACCGGCTAGACCCCTGCGCGATGCCCCTACTCCGAGCGCTCCGCGAATCGGGAATAAGGACGGGCATCGTAAGCAACAACCTCTCATGGGAGGTGGAGGCCCTACTCCGGGAGACGGGCATTAGGGGCCTCGTCGACGCGGTCGCCACGCCCGACACGGCCGGCGCCTTCAAGCCCAGCCCCGCGATATTCCTCTACGCGTCCCGCCTCCTCTCAGCCAGTCCCCGCGAGGCGCTCCACGTGGGCGACAGCTACAGCGAAGACTACCTGGGCGCCCTCTCCGCTGGAATGCACGCCCTGCTTCTCGCCCGCCACGGCTGCCCCCCAGGCGCCACGTGTGTAGAGAGCCTCTGCCTCCTAGTGCCGGGGGGAAGGCTTGAATCCGGGGCGAAGCTAGACATGGGTGATGAGAGTTGACCTCCTGGGACTCGGGTAGGAGGAGGGCCCTGGCGCAGCTCGAGGAGCACCTGGCCGCCGGCAGGGTCGACGAGGACATAGTGCCGCTGCTAGACGCCATAAACAGTATAGAGGGGCTCTACACCACCAGCAGCTGCAGCGGCAGGATACAGGTCGCGGCAAGCAGGCTGCCAGGCGACAAGGGGGTCATGAGGGTTATAGCGAAGTGGCACCGCGCAGTGACGCCCATGGAGGTGGAGGCCGTGCTCGCGGCTACGCCCGAGCCCGACGTGTGGTTTGCCGTCCACCAGCCCATACTCCACGTCGCGGCGAAAACCCTCGAGCTCGCCCGCCTCGTCCTCGTCACCGCAAGGAACGCGGGCTTCAAGCACAGCGGCATACAGGGGCTCGGGGGGCGATACATGGTCGAGATAATGTCCATGGAGAAGCTCGAGGCGCCGCTCAGGCTCCGGGGAATAGACCTTGTAGAGCCGCCGCTCCTACCCTACCTCGTCGAGGCGGCCGACGCCATGCTCGAAAAAGCCAAGGAAAGACTGAGGAGGCTAGAGGCCGCCTTCACCCAGCTTCAGGCGCACAGCGGCGAGCAGTAGAAGCGCCCCCGCCACCACCGCCGCGTCGAGGTACACGCCGGCCGCCTCCACGAGCCTCCAGTTTTCCCCAAGTAGAACGCCGAGATACGTGAGCGCCGCGTTCCACGGCACGCTGCCGGCAAAGGTGAGCGCCGCGAACCTCCCCAGGGGCACCCTGGCCACCCCGGCCGGAAACGAGATAACAGTCCTCACGGCCGGCAGGAGCCTGCCTAGAAAAACGGCCGCCTCCCCATGCCTCGCGAAGAACGCCTCGACCCTCCTCAGCTCCCCCTCGCCCACTAGGAGGTAGCGGCCATACCTCTCCAAAAGCCCCCTCCCGTAGCGGGCGCCCAGCCAGTACGCCGCCAGGCCCCCAGCCAGGTTCCCGAGGCTCCCCGCGGCCACGGCCTCCCAGAAGCCGAAGACCCCCCGGGAGACGAGGAAACCCGCGAACGGCATCACAGCCTCACTCGGCACGGGCACGAGGGCGCTCTCGAGCGCCATTAGCGCGAACACGCCCAGGTACCCGCCCGCCTCCACGAGCGAGACCGCATAACCCACGAGCCACGCCGTAACGCCCATGACCCCCGCCTCACCGGGGGGCGGAGGAGGTAAAAATAATTTCCCGCAGCGCCGAGTATACCCGTGCACTGGCTCAAAGGGGGCAAGGGCTTCGCCTACCCCGACTACAAGCCGAGGTGGCAGCCCGACCCCCCGTTCACGGTAGAGCACGTCTCCGCCACCGTGACGGTGGACCTGGAGCACCGCTCAATTAGCGGCACCTCCGCGATCACCCTACAGGTCGCCAGGCCCGCCGACACTATCGTCCTCCACGCCGCCGACATGGAGATACAATCCGTCAAGCTCGACGGAAAGTCCGCGGAGTACTCATACGACGGATCCACCATAAAGATAAGGCTACCCGAGCACCGGCCCGGCTCCACGGCGCGCATAGAGGTCGAATACAGGGCGACGCCCACCCGGGGTGTTTGGTTCGTCCCCATAGACAGCGACGCCCCCGCCAGGGCCGCCTGGACCCAGGGCGAGGCCGAGGACAACAGGTACTGGCTGCCCGGATACGACTACCCCGACAGGAAGGCGACGCTGGAGCTCGCCATAAGGGCGCCCACCGGCCTCTTCGTCGACGCCAACGGCCTCCTCGTCGACAAGAGGGAGCTCGGCGGCCTCACGGAGTGGCGCTTCCGCCTGGACGAGCGCATACCCCTCTACCTCGCCGCCTTCGTCGTAGGAGACTTCGAGGTGTACGAGGACGAGTGGCGTGGCGTAAAGCTCCGCTACATCGTCCCAAGGGGCAGGGGAGGCCTCGTGGAGAGAAGCTTCTCCAAGACGCCGAGGATAATGGAGTTCTTCTCAAACTACCTCTCCACGCCCTTCCCCTACCCCAAGTACGACCAGGTAGCCGTCGAGGAGTTCATCTTCGGCGGAATGGAGAACGCGTCGATCACGATACTAACAGACCTAACCCTCCACGACGAGACAGCCCACCGCGAGTACAGGAGCGAGCCCCTAGTCGCCCACGAGATGGCCCACCAGTGGTTCGGAGACCTCGTAACATGCAAGGACTGGAGCCACATATGGCTCAACGAGGGCTTCGCGACGCTCCTCGAGGCCCTCTGGGCCCGCGAAGACCTCGGCGAGGAGGAGTTCCAGCACAACCTCTACCGCAAGCTCCAGACGTACCTCTCCGAGGCCTCCAGGTACACGAGGCCCATAGTCGAGCGGCGCTACCGCCACCCCCAGGAGCTCTTCGACGCCCACAGCTACCCCAAGGCCGCCCTAGTGCTCTGGACGATAGCCAACACCGTGGGGGAGGAGAACTTCCGCAAGGCGCTCCGCCTCTACCTGGCGGAGAAGCGCGGCCAGAGCGCCGACACCGAGGACCTCAAGAGGAGCCTGGAGGAGGCCTCCCACATGGACCTCGACAGGCTCTTCGACGAATACGTCTACAGCGCAGGCCACCCGGTCATCGAGTACAGCTACAAGTGGGACGACAAGTCAAAAACTCTCACGGTGACGGCGAGGCAGACGCAGGGCGACGACCAGCCGAAGCCCTTCCACATAGAGGTAGAGCTACTAGCGGTCGGCGAGGGCTACACCGAGACAGCCAAGCTGCGCTTCGACGCCGAGACCGCCGTGGCGGCCCTGCACCTGCCCTCAAAGCCCCTCGCAGCATGCCTAGACCCGCACTTCAGGGTACTGGCTCAGCTAAAGCCCAAGCTGCCCCCCGGAGAGCTCGCCTCAGCGCTGAAGCACTGCCCCACCCTATACGCCAAGGAGGTGGCCCTCACAGCCCTAGCGGAGAGCAAAGGCGCCACCGCGGCCAAGGCGGCAGCAGAGCTCCTATCCACCGCCGGGCACTGGGGCCTAAGGGCAGACGCCGCCCGTGCCCTCGCCAGGATACACGGCCCCACCGCCAAGAAGGCGCTACTAGACGCACTCAAGTCGGAGAAGGACGCCCGCGTACGCACGGCGATAGCAGAAGCACTAGGCTCCTTCCCAGACGACGAGGCCGTGTGGAACGCGCTCACAGAGATACTGCACAACCCCCAGGAAGGCTACTTCACGCGGGCAGCGGCAGTAGTCTCCCTGGCCAGGACAAAGTACCCCCGCGCCGCCGAAGAAGCCCGCAAGGCGCTCAGCTACCCATCACACGCGGACGCCATAGCGCGCTCAGCCCTCAAGGCGCTAGCCATAGCCGCCGGGGATGAGGCCCGCTCCACGCTCGAGGAGTACACGAGCCCTGCCCACAGCTACCTCCTCAGGGCAGCCGCCACCGCGGCGCTAGGCTACCTCAAGCCCGACCAGAAGCTCCTAGACAGGCTGGCCCAGCTGGCCCGGAGCAGGCATCCCCGGGTAAAGGGCGCGGTGATATCAGCCGCCTCGACCCTCCTCGACGAGAGGCTCCTACCGGTTCTCCAGGAGCTGCAGAGGGATCCGGAGACCTACCGCGCCGCAAGGGACACGGCGGAGAGGATAAGGAAGCACGCGGAGAAGGGAGAAGAGTACAGGAAGCTGCGCGAAGAGATCGAAAAACTCCGCGCAGAAAGCCGCGAGCTCTACGAAAAAGTGGAAATAATGGAGAAGAGGCTTCCCTAGTTTTTCTCGTTTATATGTTGTTTTTCTTGTTTTCTCTTGTTGTTTCGGTGGTTGTTTCCTTTGTTTGGTTTCCTTTATGATTTTTATGCTCCTCTGTGGGTTTGTTGTTGTTTCCGTCGGTACGGGGCTTGGGAGGAATTCTCTTACAGCAGCGCGTACCGAGGGAACAAAAACCAGCCCCAAGGGAAGCCACCAACCACAACAAATAAAACCTCCCCCACACAAATATACCCAGTATATAAACCATCAGCAAAATCCACCAAGGAATTGAAAGCCCGTGTAGCTCTCTTAGCTCTCTCTCCACCATAGTCTTCTGCAAAATCCACCAAGGAATTGAAAGACCCGCGCCCCGTTCACGCTTTTCACAACGTACCATTGCCCGCAAAATCCACCAAGGAATTGAAAGTTTTTTCTCTCTTTTCTCTCCTTCTTTTCCTCTTCT
>Ga0256833_1000348_pt1 | contig 36358 bp, 38 predicted proteins | sample 356284metaG_FD_190535 | JGI IMG/M metagenome (GOLD analysis project Ga0256833, IMG submission 190535) | Hydrothermal vent microbial communities from Mid Atlantic Ridge, Atlantic Ocean - 356-284 | ecosystem: Environmental > Aquatic > Marine > Hydrothermal vents | place: Atlantic Ocean: Mid... | reverse complement strand
ATAGTAGTCCCCGAACCTTCTCAGATAGTCTATGATACGCTCTTCCAAAACCTTCCTGTAACAGTCCTTCACTTCCGGGGTCTCCATTAGCGGGTTCCAATCGTACGCAGTATATGGCCAGTACTCATCGAGCTCGCGCGGCACAACCCCCGCGTTGGTAAGTATTATCTCGTGGACCTCACCCTTCCGGATGTAGTCTGCGATGGCCTTCCTTATCAGGTAGTGGATGTAGCTCTGACTGTAGGGCTTCCCGTAGGCGCAGGGTATGAACAGGCCTAGGCGGTACCGTTTCTGGGGCCGGTACTCTCTTAGCAGGCGTTTGTGTGCTTCCGTGAAAGGCCACTCTGCCAGGAAGTCCCAGCCAACCCCTCTAAGGTAGAGCCTCCTACCCTTAGGGTCCACCCAGTCTAGCTCGCTGCCATCCCAGACTATTCTGGGGCAGACCCCTTTCTCCCCCCTATAACCCACTGGTCCTCACCACCCCAGTCTACAAGATCAGCGTTCTCCTCGAGGAACCTTGCCAGGTCCCCCGACACGGGCACAGGTCTCGGATGCCTGGGGAGATAGCGGTGGTAGCGGACCGCTATAACCCCGTCGAACAGTTTCTTGAATACTCTCAGGCTCTCATACACGCTATCCTCGGGTATACCCTCCATGCCGAACAATAGGTAGGTCCATATCTCGACGGGGAGCCCCCTCTCCCGGGCCTCTAGACGGAGCCTGCTAAGCCTGAGCATCTCACTGTCCGGCATGCCTTTCCGGAGAACCTCTTCCCGGATCCTCTCATTGGCAGTCTCAAATCCGACCCTCACGATAAGGCGTTGGGGCCTGTAGTATCCTATTAGGGTCTCGAGCATGTCGAGCGTCACGTACTCGCTCCTCTCTTCGACTTCGAATATTCTCCCCCTAGCCAGGGGCCTAAGCTTCTCCACGCTATCATATGGGAGCTCGTGGAAGCTCCCCCCGTTGAACACGGCCACCCTCTCATAGCCCCCCTCCTCGGCGAGCTGGACGGCTTTCCCGATTATCTTCCTGTTATCCTCTATTACATGCCTAGTATGGAGGCTCTGTTCCACGGCGAACGGACAGAAAGTACACTTCCCCCACGCGCAGGGAAACCCTCTAAGTATTACTACTAGCCTCCTGCCGAGCCTGTCGTTCTCGGGGAAAACGCCGATCAAGACCTGCCAGGCCTCCCAGCATCTATTGCTCCCATGAGCTGGAGCTTCGGTATTGCCGCTATGTACTTGTTTATAAGGAAGACTCCAGCATAGACTAGGGGAGTGTCAGCAAGGGCTATCAGGACTTTCACAATATACTGCCCAATTATTATGCTGGAGACTACTCTCAGCGGGAGCGGGTTCCCGCCCATCAATGCTGGGAGGAAGTGGAACGCGAGAGTTATGAATATCACAGTGTCCAGGAACTGGCTCACGATCGTGCTGGCATTGTTCCTGAGCCAGAGCCACTTGCCCCGTGTAAGCCTCTTCCACAGGTGGAACGCCCAGACGTCGTGGTGCTGGCTGACCAGGTATGCGGTTAGGCTTGCAATAATTATCGCGTTACTACTGTATATGACGCTCCTGTATGTTTCCTCGCTGACCGGGCTGCGCTGCCATATGGGGAGCTTGAGGGCTATCCAGATGTATGCCAGCACGAGAAGCTGGCTTATAAAGCCGAGCCTGACAGCGAGGTTGGCCATCTTCTTCCCGTAGACCTCCCCTATAATATCGGTGAAAGTGAACGTGAGGGCATACGCTGCTACAGCCGCTGGGGCAACTATTGTGAAACGGTAGATGCGTACAGAGAATATCTTGCTCGCGAGGAAGTTGGACGCTGTAAGGCTCACCACGAAGAGCACTATCAATGTTATTAATGGTAGTAGCCTCCTGTCGGGCTGGTACTCCTCACTGTAAACTGGCTCTGCCATTCCCTTGCGCCTCCGAGATGTTAGGCTCCTGTTGGGGCTGGAAGCCTATATTTCTAATTATGCGCTGTCTCCCCCTCCACTCTCTATTCTCGTGTCCGGGTGCCGTTTAACGCTCAGGATACCCTCCTGTAATAGTAGTTTTAACGCGCGTCTCAGCGTTGCACGTATCTTACTCCTCCTGGTGGGATCCCCGTAGAGCCTCTGCGCTGTCCCCCTTATACTGCCTGTGACTGTAAGGTCTCTGAGTATGCGCTTCTCCTCGTCTGACAGCTTATCGTTCAAGTATCGGAGGCTTATCCTGGCGATCTCTGCTGGTGTTAACCCCATGTAGGGATCGTCGCTGTCAAGATTGTCGAGCCTTTTTACTAGTTTGAAGCGTATAATCGTGACCGGCTCGTCGCCGCCTATCCTTCCATACATTTTCCGGAGAGCCTCTATCAGCGTGCTCCTATCCGGGAACCCGTCCCTCCTCGCATCCTCGTCTGTGAGCTCGGATACTCTCTTGACCGTGACATCCTCTATTCTAACTATGGCTATCGGTCTCCCCCCGCTATGGACTATCAGCGTATCGTACCTGGGCTTCACTATGCCTACACGTATAGTTGTTGTCTTCTTACCCGAGAGCAGCATGTCCCCATACTTCTTCTTCAACATTATGTGTCTCCCGAGGAACTGTCTTCGAACCCTCAACCTCCCGGCCACCATTCAAGCATTGGTCTTCCGAGCCAACCGTTATAGGCTGGGGAAGCCATAGTCTATTATGCTCGGGAGTGGGCCCCTCTGATAGGACCTCCCCTCCCTAAAAATGTGTGAGGGGCTGGCTCTAGCACCCCCCTTATAGGGGGTGCGATGGCCGGGGGCCAAAGCGTTGAGGGGCCCTCCCCTATGCGTGTTGCCCGGAGCCTTTTTCCTAGCTGGAATTATATTGTTTTTATTTTGGGCTGGCACTGCCCATTTTGCGTGGTGGATGGATTGCCGGGGGCAAGGCTTAGGAGGATTCCCGGCAGGGTCGGCGAGAGGCTGAGCTTCCTGGGGAGCATGCTTGACCCTGTAAGGGCCCTGGTTAACCCTTTAAGGTATTATAGCCGTTTGAGGAGGCTTCTCGCTAGGTATGGGCTTTATGGTGTCGCGGTTGTATATTTTGCCAGCTGGATAGGGACATCAATATTAACTTTTATCATAATATTATTAATAGAGTTTATTCGTAATGCTGCGAGCCTCAACATTACCGGTATAATGACAGCACCGCTAAGAGCCGCGGTATACAGCTTCATATTCCCCGTAATAGCAGCATTCCTAGACGCAATAATAATCCTAATACTACTAGCACCATTCCCTCGCGAGAGACCCCTCTACGACGTTTTCGCCGTAAGAGCGAGCAGCCTCCTACCATACGGTCTACGCATAGTCCTCCTAGAAGCGACAGGCAGGCTGAGCCTGAAAAGCCTCCTAGCAGCCACCGGATCCCCCGTAGGATTAATACTACTATTACTAGGCACAGCACTAACAATCACAGGTCTAAAGAGGACCATGAAGACGACGCCCGGCGCGGCTATTATCGCCGGCTCAGGCCCACTCATATACAAGCTTGCACTCGCATACCTCTAAACAGCTATTCCGCGGGGGCTCCGCGCTGAAACACGGTTCACCACCGCCCTCCCCTCCAGGGTCGTGACCCTGAGGGTGGGCTCTGCTCACGGCCGTGTAACAGCACGTCATCGCCCCTATACTAAGAATTGCTTAACAGCACAGTATAGGTCTAACCCTGCTCGTCCCAGCCCTAAATAACGGCTATCAACCTGTGAGGGCCCATAGTATACTAGTATTTGGTGGTGCGAGCAGTGATCAGACTCCCCGGAGAATACTGCCGAGTCCTAACCGTGAACCTGACGAGCGGTAGGCACAGGGTCGAGGTTCTGGACGAGGACGTGTGTGGCATGTTCCTTGGAGGTAAAAGCCTCGGCTATTACCTGGCGTGGAAGCACATACCCCCCGGGACAGACCCGTTAGGGCCTGGGAATAAGCTGGTGTTTAGCAGCGGCCTTCTGAACGCTGTAGCTCCCGGTGCGAGCAAGGTTAGTGTTGTTTCTAAGAGTCCTCTTACAAGGCTCCTGCATGATAGTCATGCTGGCGATTTCTTCGGGCCGCTCCTCAGGAGGGCGGGTTATGCTGCCCTTATTATTGAGGGTGTCCTGGACGATCCCGGCGTGCTCTATATCGAGAACGACCGCGTAGAAATACTGGACGCCTCCAAGCTTTGGGGTCTCAGGGTCTCAGAAGCGACAAACGCCGTGCGGAGCATGACCAGGCAGGAGGCTAGCGTGGCAGCCATAGGCCCGGCAGGCGAGAGACTGGTTAGGATCTCCCACATCGCCTTCGACGTGTACCGCGCCGCTGGCAGGGGAGGGCTGGGAGCCGTAATGGGGTCCAAGAAGCTCAAAGCCGTCGCCGTCTACGGGTCGGGCAAGCTACCCGTAAAGGATGAGGAGAGGCTCAGAATACTTCGGGACTACTGGTATCGCCATTTCAGTGAAAGCCCCACGTACGGGGAGATACGCGAGTACGGCACTACCAACGCGCTCGAGTTTAGCGCTGCGGCCAGCATGAGCCCCTCCTTCAACTTCACCAGGCCCTGGATACCGGGGGAGCTCGCAGCCCGCCTCTCCGGGGATGAGGTGAAAAAGTATGAGGTTGAAGCCCCATGGTATATCCACGGCAAGAGCTGCCCGGTGAAGTGCGCCAGGTTCGTCAGTTTCAAGTATAAGGGTGGGAGTTACAATGTGAAACCGGAATACGAGAACCTGGGGATGCTTGGCGCGGCCCCGGGCGTTTTCAAGATCGAACCGGTCCTTTACTTCAACGTGCTAGTTGACGAGCTAGGCCTCGACAGTATCAGTACGGGCAACGTTATAGCTTGGTTCCTGGAGCTCGTGGAGAAAGGCCTTGTCGACCCGTCAACGTTCGGCCTGAAAGCTGAGGGCTTCGGGGACGCGGAGGCTGTAGAGACGCTCATAAACATGATCGCCGAGAGAAGGGGTGTCGGCGCAATACTTGCTGAAGGTGTGAAGAGAGCGGCAGAAATACTAGGCGTGGGCAGAGAGCAGGCTGTCCACGTTAAAGGCCTCGAGGCTCCAGCCTGGGATCCTAGAGGTAGGAGGGCTCTAGGTGTCAGCTATGCAACTGCAGATGTCGGGGCTAGCCACTTGAGGGGATGGCCAAGCCCGCACGAGCCCCCTATTGCGGGGCCTGCCAAGGAGAGGGTTGAGAGTCTTGCTAGGAACAGGGATAAGGACGCCCTCTTCGACACTATGGGTATCTGCAGGTTCGTCTCATACCCGCTGAGCGCTGTCCAAGAATTCTTCTCCGCCTACACCGGTATTAATGCCGGGATTGAGGAGCTGCTCCAAGCCCCGAGACGGGCGGAGATACTCGCCAGGCTCCACGACATTATAGACCATGTTACTCCCCCACTAGACGATACGGTCCCGCCGCGCTGGATGGAGCCCATACCCGAGGGCCCGCTCAGGGGTGTCAGGGCATTCCTAGACTGGGACGACCTGCGAGAGGCGGTAAGAGAATACTATAGGATTAGAGGCTGGGATCCCGAGACGGGGGTGCCACTTCCGGAAACGCTTGAAAGGCTAGGCTTAGGCTTTGCCGTGCGCGACGCGGAGTACGCCCTGAAACTGGTGAGGACCAGGCTTGGCATGACAGGCTAGAAGGATTTAACCCCCTTTAAGATATCGGCAAACGATAACCCTTGTAAGAATGGGTGGAAGCCCGGCCTTTCCCCGGCCGCCTCTCCGCGTAGAATAAGGACTAGACGGGTGCCTGGTGGTAGGAGTTGCCTAAAATAGCTAGGGAGTACAAGGAGAAGGGGTTATGCCCTAAATGTAACATGCCTGTAGAGTACACGTATATCCTCGAGGGACCCCTGGAAGATGACAGGGAGCTGGCAAGGATTACCGTGAAAATGAGATGCCCCTTCTGCGGTTACACTATTGAAAAGAAGCTGATAATGCCGATTAAAGGGCTGAACTATATGAAGTACATTCTACTACCGGAGGTTAGGCCTGCCGTGGAGAAACTATATCTCCTCTACAAGATACGTATCCCCGAGGACGAGGGTGCCTGAAGTGACGAGATGGAAGCTCAAATGCACCGAGTGCGGTAGAGAGTGGGTCCTGCCTGTAAGCTACGATCTAGCGAGTATGGGGAAGATATACCATTACTGCCCGTACTGTAAGAAGAACACGTTCCACATAGTACTGGAGAGGATAGAGGAGGACGGCTCAGGGGAGGCTTCGGAGCCTGAGCCCGACACCTCCAGTGCTGGCCAGCTGGCTTGAAACCTGCTCTACCAGCTCGGAGACTGCTAGCACCTCCTGCTCTCCCTCCTTCCACCTCTTACGGATCGTGACAGTGCCCGTTGACACCTCCCGGGGCCCTACAACACCCGTCATTGGTATCCAGTATTTCGCGGCCTGCCTTATACGCTGCCCGATACTGCCGGGAGGCTCCAATACTACCGTGGTAACCCCGTGTCTGGCCAGCTCGTACGCTATGATGCCCGCGTACTCGGCCTGCCCCGTCTTGGCCGGGATGAGCGCTACGCTTACTGGGTGTAACCATAAGGGGAGGTATGGTGTTACTCCCCGGCTGGCGATGCTTACCTCGCTGTCCAGCACGGCGTAGAGTATGGCCCATAGAGGCCCGAGGATCACGGTTTCGCCTGAGACCGCGCCTATAGGCGTCTGGGGGCCGCTACTGTTCTCATAGTAGAGTATCTTGAAGCTCTGACCCGACACTCTCAGCTCCCCCTCAGGGTAGGTGCGGAGGCTATCGCTGCCCGCCCTGTGAAGTATGGCGTCGAGCACGCTCCTGGCCTCTCCAGAACCATCTATGGGTAGCGAGTACATGGTCTGGGAGGGGCAGCCTGCGAGCCTGTAGACTGTTACCTGCCCGCTCCTGCCAGGCCCGGCCTGTAAAAGCTCTATGATCGCTCTTAGCGCGTCCAACGGGCTTCCAGGCCTGTGGTCTGAGCGTAACAGTTCATGTTTGACCCGGTCTCTGCCTGTGACCGCTATTATCCTTGATTCGAGCCTGGACGAGAACTGGTCTAGCCACCAGGAGGAGCAGCTGAGAACGTTGAAAAGCTCTAGCTTCTCTAGGAGCAGCCCGGAAGCGGTAACCCTGCCTGGTAGGCTCGGTATTGCCCCTGTCTTGGGAGCCTCGCTTAACGGGTATTTCGAGCCCTCATATTCTATGGTCGGCTCAGGTTTTATGGTCCTGCTAAGCTCGCTGAGCGGGTGCCCCTTGACTTTTATTGTGAACTTCTTGTACCATCCGAATGGTGCCCTGTGTACTTTCAGGCTCCCCGTCTTGTTTAGCTCCTCCTCCAGTAGTACGAGGAGCCTGTGAGCCTTCTCGGGCCTGGCGAGCCTGCTGCTTAGGTGGGCGTATGGGTAGATGACGATGTTATCCTCCTTTACAGTGTCTAGCGAGTATTTTAGTATCTCGCCTGCCGCGGCCTCTACTGTTAGTGGGGAATCGTCCTCCTCCACGCTTACGAAAACCGCTACTAGAGGGCCGCCCGTGTACTTCCCGGGAGGGTCGGGAGGGTTCCTCAACGCCTTACGGGTGGTCTCATACTCTAGCATGTCGGCGTGGAAGAGCAGTATTCTCATACTCTATTACACCCGGGCTTGTCCTAGTGTTGGGGGCGTAAATATTAAGGGGCCTGGACTCCTCCGGCGGTAATCCTTGTCTCCCGGGCTGGTAATAGTTCCGGTCCCCCCTCCCGGGGCGGGCGGTAACTCTAACACTACATGGTATATAAGGTTTGCCCGGTGGAAAACCATTAACAGGGATTGATAAGGCTATGTCGGAGGAGAAGAAGCCTAAGGATATAACCGAGCTTCCAGGCGTTGGCCCTACAACGGCCCAGAAACTCATAAGTAGCGGTTACACCAGTATCGAGGCTATCGCTGTCGCTACACCGCACGAGCTCAGCCAGGCTACAGGTATACCATTACCGACCGCCCAGAAGATAATCCAGGCCGCCCGCGACGCCCTGGATATCAGGTTCAAGACCGCTCTCGACCTGAAAAAGGAGAGGCTAACCGTTAGGAAGATCACTACTGGGAGCAAGAATCTAGACCAGCTGCTCGGCGGGGGAGTCGAGACTAGGACGGTAACAGAGTTCTTCGGAGAGTTCGGTAGCGGGAAGACCCAGATATGCCACCAGCTGAGTGTTAACGTTCAGCTTCCCGAGGAGCAGGGAGGACTCAACGCTAAGGCCGTCTATATCGATACTGAGGGGACTTTCAGGTGGGAGAGGATAGAGCAGATGGCTAGAGGCGTCGGCCTAGACCCGGACCAGGCCATGGAGAATATATACTGGATACGGGCTATCAACAGCCACCACCAGATGGCCATAGTAGACCAGCTCTTCGACATGATCAAGAGGGAGAATATCAGGCTAGTAGTGGTTGACAGTGTCACCAGCCATTTCAGGGCCGAGTTCCCCGGGAGAGAGAACCTCGCGATGAGACAGCAGCTGCTCAACAAGCATCTACACCAGCTCTCCAGGCTATCCGAGATATACAATGTAGCAGTAGTCATAACAAACCAGGTAATGGCTAGGCCGGACGTCTTCTATGGAGACCCGACCCAGGCAGTGGGCGGCCACGTGCTATACCATGCTCCAGGGGTCAGGGTTCAACTGAAGAAGAGCCGTGGAAACAAGAGGATCGCCAGGATAGTAGATGCTCCCCACCTCCCCGAGGGGGAGACAGTCTTTGTAATAACCGAGTGGGGTATCAGGGACCCGGAGTAGACGGGCACTCGACCCCTGAAACCTCAAGCATACCGTTTTTCCATACACCCCTCCATATAATCCTACCCCTATAGACCCCCTCCACCACGGGAAGCTCATGGTATAACCCGCTAAGCGGGTCGTGCATTTTAACCTTCCTCACTATAACCTCCGGTTTCTCATCGAAAACGCACTCCCTACAGTTGAACCCCTCGCATACAATAAGCACCAGCACACCATCGCATGTTTCAGGCTCGAGCTTCGCCGCTAGCCTCCTAGCATTTCTAGACCGTACAGGCAGTACCACCCTCCTACCGCAACCCTTATACTTACGTCCCGCCAACTGGTAGTGCCCCTCTAGGACTCCCTGTCCATACAACGTTTTATTGGTCATGTAGGAATAAGTGTGTAGGGGAAATTAGCCCGTACATGTCAACATGATCCTACCGTCTATCCTTCCGCCACAACCCCAGGATGGTAGCTGTGAAAGCTAGGGAGCGTGTAGGGTTTGAAGAGGCTAACACTCCGGTGGAGACTAGTACTTACGCTCATAGGAGTAGGACTGGCCATTGGGGGAGCACTGCTCGCCGGGCACGCGGGAGAGACGGGCTCTAAGGGAGGGGTAATGCTCTATGAGGCAACGGTCGTCGCGTTTATGATTGCCGCGGCAAGCTTCCTGGCGGACGCACTAGCGGTTACTCCCGCCATATTCGAGATCCTGTTCGGCCTCCTCATAGCGGTCCGCGGCATGCACGGTGACAATCTCTTAGGCCTCTTATCCCTAGCCGGGAGCGTATTCTTAATGTACATAGCAGGTTTAGAGATAGACCCCACACTGCTCCGTAGAGAGTTTAAAAGCGGGTTGCTGATAGGTGGCGCCAGCGTAGTTGTACCGCTTGTAGCCGTTTACACAGTGCTATACTGGACGGGCTATACCCGGATGCAGGCTCTCCTAACAGGGCTGGGAGTCTCAACGACAGGGGTGGCTATCGTCTACTCTATAATTAAAAGTGTAGGCCTGCTCAGGAGGAGGATAGGACAGCTAATATTCTCTTCCGCCATGATCGCCGACGTTATAGTGGTACTATCCTTCACGTTTATAGTATCATCGAAAAACCTTTCACTGCTGCTCTACTTCGCGTTCGTACTAGTATTCCCAGTACTATTCGCCAAAGCGATCGACTGGCTTCCCCACAGCAGCGCGGAGGCCGAGCTCAGGATAATAATAGCGGCCCTAATAGGGGCCAGCCTGCTGAGCGAGCACGTAGGCATACATGCTGTCCTATTCGCTTTCATACTTGGTATTGCTACTCGTGGCTTCATAGAGAAGCGTAGACTGTTAGAGGCGAAAATTAGCGGTCTAACTTTCGGCTTTCTCGCACCGGTCTTCTTCGTCTATGCGGGTATGAACGCGATGCCGAGCGGTGTGGGGAGCAGTTTGAAGACGGCGTTGCTCCTTTTCGTGCTGAGCTATACTTTGAAGGTCGCGGCTTCCTATATGGGTCTAAAAGTTCTTACTGGTGTTGGCGATCTAAGGCTTGCCTCGGTTTTCGGTGCGAGGCTGACTATGAGTACTGTTATAGCGTTCACTGGCCAGGCGGCCGGCATCCTCTCTTCTACTCTTGCGGGCGGGATTATTCTCTCAGCGCTTCTCGCAACTATTACTACGGCGGTGCTGACTAGGACTGCTGTCACTAACGAGGTTTGAGCGTGGCGCCCCTAACCTCCACGCCTATATATTGCAATAATAATTATTAATAATGCTAATACTAGAATAATAGTATTATAGAACCGCCCGCGGCCACTCCTAGCACCCATCCCTCCAGTTGTAGAGGACGTAGAAGTGCTCACAGCATTACTCATATTGCCAGTCGTAATATTACCACCGCTAGCCTGACCCTGGTATACTATGTTTCCTAGAAGCGTGCGCTCCCTTGAACCGTTACAATCCACTGTAACATTTGCCGTAGGGGAGAAACCGATATCCAGGAGTATCCTGCCTAGCAAGGCAAGGCTTGTGGTAGTGTTCGCTCGCATCTCCAAGCCATCAATATATAATAGTAAACTATTATTCTTATTATTCTTAAATAGTATTATCGAATTATTAGATAGATATAAATATTTAATATCATAATTATTACTTATTATTGACTTAATTTTAACCGCTACAGGCTTGAGATAATGATAGACGAGCGGCATACTAATAAGCGAATCTATAGCCGCTAGCACAGTGTAAAGGCTAGCGTTCTCCACGTAAATAGTAGCATATAGGTTCGAGGTGAGATTACCGTTATCGCCACTTTCAACTTTCAAGCTAACATTGCCTACCTGCACGCTTGACGGTAAGTAGACTACTCCTGTTCCATGCCCCTCAAATTTGCTCTCGCCATCAACCCGCTCAAGGGTACCATTAAGCCGGAGATCTCTTGCCATTAGAAATTCTCCTACCAGCCGTTCAAGGTTTGTGGTGTTCGTAACTGTCGAATTGTATATTCCTGTTGCTTCGGCTTTCACTTTGAACGTTACATTTAACTGGGAGGAAGTGTTCGACCCGGCTCCGGTTCCTTCTATTTCAACTTTAAGCGTGCCATTTGTAGTCTCTATTTTATATTTTATTTTTAAATTATTATTGTTTATTTTATATTTTAGTGATATATCTTTTATTCCTAAAAGTTGTAATATTCCGGTTATTGATAAATTTGCTGTTATAAATAGTTTATTGTTTACATACGTACTTTTAGTATTTAAACTTATTATTTGTGAAATATATGACATGTATGGTGGCAGAGGCATATATATTCTGATATTACTAATATTATTGTTACATATTATATTTATTGTAGAATTATTACTTATCCACTCGAGTGTCCGGTTGACCAACACACCCATGCTCGAGCCGGATGGTAGCGGCTGTGCCTTTACTGGTAGGGCGGGCTGAGGGATTATAGTTAGGATTACTCCTGCTAGGAGTAGTATTGCAAGTAGTAGGCGTGGGGCTGTTTTTCCTGTCCGCATTATGAAACCCTAAACATATATGAGGGCGTTGTGCGGGGAAAAATAGTTTGGCGTGGCTTTATTTATAAATAGTCTGTTTTAATATTTTATATTTTGAGTCCGAATACTTGTCTTACCAGCTGCCTAACGATTGTCAGCCTCTGGATCTCGTTCGTGCCCTCATAAATGGTCGTTATCACCGCGTCTCTCAGGTATCTAGCGACGCCTGTCTCCTCGTCAGCTCCCACGCCTCCATGGACCTGTATGGCCTGTCTTGCTATCCACTCTGCAGCTTCAGTCGCAAACGCTTTTGCTAGGCTGCTCGCGATGACGAACTCCCTCCTCCCATCGTCTGCGAGCGTTGCTGCCCAGTATGTGAGTAGCCTGGCCGCTTCTAGCTTCATGTACATGTCTGCTATCTTCTGTATTATCATCTCGAACTCTATGAGGCGCTTCCCGAACGCTTCCCTCTGGAGGGCGTAGTTGACCGCGGCCTCGAATGTTGCCTGTGCGATACCGACAGCCTGTGCTGCTATTCCTATCCTCGTATAGTCGTAGGTTGTCACTATGACTTTGAAGCCCTGGTTCTCGGGGCCGACCAGGTTCTCAGCCGGGACCTTGACCTCGTCCAGTATTACCTCGTATGGCTGTTCTCCCCTCATCCCTATGACGTTGAATCTCTGCCCTATCTTGAGGCCGGGCGTGTCCTTCTCGACTACGAACACGCTGATACCCCACCAGCGCTTGTCGGGCTTCGGGGGTTCCGTCCTGGCGCTGACAACGAAGAAGTCGGCCTTCTCCGCGCCGCTTATGAATATCTTCCTACCGCTGATAATGTAGTGGTCGTTCTCCTTTTTGGCCTTGGTCTGTATGCCCGCCACGTCGCTCCCACAGCAGGGCTCGGTGTTGGCGTGGGCGCCGAACGCCTTGCCCTGGGCTATGGGAACTATGTATTTCTTCTTCTGCTCCTCAGTGCCGAACTTTAGTATGGGTATGCCGAAGAGGTGGTTAACACCGATAGCGACAGCCAGGCTGGGGACGGCCCTTGCAACCTCCTCTGTCAGTATAGCCTGGAGTAGCTGGCCTCCTCCCTGGCCTCCATACTCTTCTGGTATGCCTACGCCGAAGAAACCCTGTGCGGCGAACTCTTCGAAGATCTCTTTAGGTATAGTGTTGGTCTTCTCTATCTCCTGCCATCTCGGTAGGACCTTGTTCTCTACGACCTCTCTCACAGCCTTCCTGAACAGCTCGTGCTCCTCGTCTATCTTGATCTGGAAGTCTTCTACGCTATTGAACGGGAACACCATTCTGGAGTCTACCTCCGCTCATAACACGCCGCTAAGGCCTGTTCTGTTCCTAGTATGTTGTGAGGGTCTAGGAAAAGACGGTACGCCTAATATGGCGTATAAACCGGGATTCAGAATAGGTATAAAAAGTGACAGGTTTGAGACGTGATTGCCCGCCTGTGTCTCGGCGGCCGGGCTAGCTTCCTTCCTCCTCGCCGGACTCCTCTTCTTCGGTCTCGGCGCCAGTCTCAGCCTCTTCTACTTCCCCTTCGACCTCCTCTATTTCTTCTCCTATCTCTTCTAGGCCCTCGACCTCCTCTAGGCCAGCCGCGGCCGAGCTTATGACCTCTATGATGCTAGCTATTAGCAGGCCCACCGCGCCGACCACTATGAAGCCTGCGGCCGACAGGAATATGGCGTTGGAGGTCGCAATATTATTCTCCATTATGAGCTCGTGCGTGGCAAGTATCTGGTACCGGTAGAAGGCTGTTGACATGAGCAGGGCCCATCCAATAGCGCTCAGGAGGAATGACACGCTGTAGAGGAGGTAGGCCCTGGTCTTAGTCTCATAGTAGATCGAGCCGGCGCCTGCGACAAGAATTATGAAGGCGAGCAGTATGCTTGCCGCCCTTAGTCCTGCTGACTGGTTGAAGTATTTTATGAATTCTGTTATGGGAGCCTGGTATACTAGCGCGTTCACCGCCTTACTCATAAGGCCTATGCCTGCGAACCCTAGGATCGCCACTATGACTGCTAGTGCCGACGCTATCTTGGTTGAGGCGCCCATCATTAGGGTTCCAACGTAGGAGAGCACGGTGACCCCTAGGACTAGGAGTGTGGCTGCGAGCACCATGTACTGTTTAGCTCCTAGCCACGCGTTTATCTGCACAATACCTGGGGTTGCTGGGCCTCTGAACGGGTTTAGGAATGCTATTTCTAGCTGCTTGACGATACTGTACTTCCAGTTGTATGTTATGATTAGATTCTCGTCCGTACTGTTTAGGGCCGCTATGGCTGAGACGAACGCTAAACCTAGGAGTAGGAATCCCACGCTTACAAGTATCTGCTCCCTGATCCTGTATAGTACTCCTATAGATAGGATGACTATACCGGTAATTAATAGGATAGGGGCTACCACCGTGAATGTTGCGAGAGCCGGGAACACCCTTCACACACCCCCTATTTCAACGCAATACCCTATACTGCGGAGACGTGCTACCCGTTATCCGGGAAGGCTTGGGGGTACGCCCGGAGGGTAACCCCCTTAAAGCCTGTGTACTCCCCGAGTTTACCGTTTAGCCTTCTAGTACTACACAATAATATAGTTCCCCTCTACAGTATGAATTAAAAGGCTTACACTTTCAAGTATAGTCTTATGATAACTCTTTTACGATAGTATCCCTCCATAAGGGTATATTCTCCCATTCCACCCTGTATAGTATCGCGTCTAAAGGCATATTGATATTGTCCTCGAGCAGTTTCTCCGCGTCAGCACCACAAATTGCTACACCATTACTCTCGAAAGCGTAGACCAGCTTTCCACTCCTATAAAGGGCCCTTAAACTGTAAGAGCCTAGATGGCCCACGATAAATATGAGCTCCCCGCCCGCGTATTTCGCGTTAAGAGTACTGATGAGCCCGGCGAAATCCCCATTATACCTGTCAATAAGGGAGCCGCTAGCGAGAAGTGCAGCTAAAATTAGACTATCGCATAGGACCTCGCTAGGCTTGGCATTGCTTGTGGGAGCCACTCTCGCCCCAGCTACTGTTCTAGGGGTGCTTGCTTCTGTTGGGGGAGACGGGGTAGGGGCTTCCTTTCTCTGCTGTGGTGCCTGGACTGTTTCGGGAGGGGGAGCCTGGGTCTTAGCCCTCCTCTCGGGGGCCCGCTGTCTCCCGCCATACCTTATATAGATGGGGCACCTCTTATAGTTCCCTTTGCATGGGAAGCGGAGAGTGCTTACTTTCTTGCCTATGAGAGAACAGTATGCTACTGTGCCTCGTATGTTTTTAGCGTAGGGACATGCCACTCACACAGCACCCCTTCTGCCAAGTAGTGCCTATCACTCTCACTGTGTATCCTCGTGTATCCTCTAAGATCCCATTCTCCCCTGCGGGCCCCCGGGTAAAGGCGTTGTACCATACACCAGTAGATATCAAGTTAGTCCCCCATTTAACCCAACCTATAAGTTAGTAACAGCTTGTATATACAAGTTAGCAATCTCTACACTAGGCTTGCTTCCGACCATGAGAGCATCTTAGCCTTTATAACAATAGTAAATAATATATTAAAATTGATATTCCTTATTTATTTTACCTGTGACGCTATTGTTTCCAGCTTATCCAGTGTGGGCTCGGGCAGGTAAGGTGCAGGTATTTTTAATATTTTAGCATTATATTTTAATGCTAATGCCTCTAGGCTCTTATCCACTTGACCCACGGGGGCCCCTTCCTGGTCAACAATTATAATAGCCAGCCCGTTGTTTTTAAGGGTTTCCTCCGCCCTGCTAATAACATCTGGAGGGATCGCGGAGGCGCCGGGCTGTAATGATAAATATACCGTTATGTTTATACCTAACCAGCTGGCGGGATACTCTGCTAGCGGGCTCGAGGCGACCGCGAGCGTGCCATTCATAATATTTGTATATTTTTCAAGAATGCTTATATTTCTAAATATATAGTTTTTGTTTTTATTTATTATATTTGAGCAGTTAGGATCTAGCGTTTCTAGCTTGCCAGCGATGTAATTCATGAAAACCGCGTAATTCCTAGGGTCGTATATAGGCATGTGAAGATTCACTGCACCAGTAGGGAGACGTAGAATGCGTATTCCTGGGATCTCCGGTATTACCACAAGCTTATCCTGCGGAACATACTTTGCGATGCTCTTCTCAAAGGGGGCATGACCTGTAGATACTACGAGAGAAGCGTTATCCAGCAATTTCACGTCGCCCGGTCTCAGGCTGTAATGGTGAGGATCTGATCCCGGAGGTGCTAGAGGTACAACTTTAATAGTGTCGCACCCGCGGGTTAGGAGGCGTATATCATCTGACACTCCTGGGAACGTTGACACTACCAGTATCCTTTCCTCTTTCGGCTGTACAGCATGGGGCTGTCTAGTTTGGAGAGCATCATATAGTAGAATAGAAGATAATATAATTAATATTAATAATATTAATAATAGTTCTTTCGTTCTGCCTCTGTTCATGATGCATCTCCCAACGTGCATAAAATAGCATGCTCAATAAAAGCTTTGTGCATAGACTCTTACCGGCCAACCTCCTTTTACTTCCATTAACGAACATCTCTTTGTTCTCCTCTATACTGTGCATAGAAAATATTACTCTCTCAGTGTAACGATTGTGGTGGTGTGCACATTTATGGGTAGAATCGAGATTGAAGTGGAAAACGTTGAGGTTGCATATAAGGGGGAAAGCGTCCTACATATAGAGCGTCTCGAGCTAGAGGGGCCAGGCCTGGTTCAAGTGCTGGGCCCGAACGGTGCGGGGAAGACGACACTACTCCGCCTTCTGGCAGGCCTCGTAAAGCCAAGAAGCGGGAGCATCATAATTAATGGGGTAAACATTACAGGAAATCCTAGAATCGCTGGTAGATTCCTATCGTATGTCCCGCAGAGCCCCCCTGTTGGGAGATATAGTCCTCTCACAGCCTTTGACACTGTCTGTTACAGTGTACTAATGAGAAGATCGTGGCCCCGGCTATATTGCGATTCTAAAACTAGGAGGCTCGTGGAGGACGCCCTGTCCCGTGTGGGGGTGCCCAGCAGCCATTGGTTTAAGCGGCTGACCGAGCTTAGCGGTGGACAGCTGATGAGAGTTTTTATAGCAAAAAGTATTGCGGCTGGCAGGCCTGTTATTCTTATGGATGAGCCTTTGAGCCCTGTCGATCCTGCAGGTAAGACTGGTCTTGCAAAGCTTATTGTTGACGCGTCTAAGGATAGATTGGTTATTGTTACGAGCCATGATCCTATGCTTTTGCTGGATAAGACGAAGACCTTAGTTCTAGTTAACAGGAGGGTTGTTGCTTATGGGCCTCCAAGTGTTGTTATTAGGAGGGAGGTATTGGAGGAGGTTTATGGTTCCGCGATAATTCCTGTCGGTCCGAGTCATCTGCATATTGTCGATAGTCATAGGTAGGCCTAGGCTTCCGGGTGGTATGATATGGATTTCGTAAAGCAAAAAATAATATTATTAATAATATTAATGTTTGATCTAGTACTATCCTTGTTCCTAGCAGAAAAGTATCCTGCACGATGGCTAATAGTTATAGCGTCTTCGAGCACTGCTTTCGCCGCGTTAAGCATACTCGTATACTCGAGGCGTCTGCTCTTCGCGTCTGCGAGCTCCCCTCACGCGGCATTCCTGGCTGCAGGGCTTGGAATACTGCTCGGATATGGGACCGGGATCGCACCGTTGGCCTGGACTGTTATTATCGGCCTAGTTCTCGTGTACACGCTGGGTTTCATGGTATATAGGGGTGTCGACCCGGACGATGCGACAAGCCTTTTCGTTAGCTTCTCGACCAGCGCTGGGGCTCTAACCGTGTATTATGTAATGTCGAAGATAGTATCTGGAGCAGATATTTCTGCCATAATAATAGGGGACCCCCTACTAGCCGGGCCGGACCTTGTAAAGTATTCCGCGCTCGTAGCGCTCGCTACCGTGATCCTCACTTTCCTGTGCGCACCAGAAATAGTCTACATGGGGACAGACCCGGACGATGCCAAGCTGAGCGGTATAAGAGTCTGGCTTTACGACCTGATCCTCTTCACCCTTATTGGTCTCGCAAGCGTTGGCATGGTAACGGTTGTCGGGTTCGTCATAGAGCATCCCCTACTCTTACTGCCTGGAGCAGTATCGGTCTTATCTTGCAGGTGCGGCAGCCTGTGGACCATGGTTGCCAGTATAATCATAGGCCTCTCGATAGGCGTGGTGGGACTGCTCCTAGCAGTCCTCTTAAACCTCTCCCCCTCCGGCATTATAGGTCTCCTGCTAGTCATAGTATACCTGGCAGCCCTGGCATTTCATAGATCGGCCTAGGAAACACTCATAGCAATAGGGGGTTTAGATGTGAAGAGGCGGGAGGCCAGGGGTAACGGTAAGAGCAGGTTTGGCATTAGCATTGATAAGAGTGTTGCGGAGCGCTTGAGCAGGCTTGCAGAGGTTCTGGGTGTAGATAGGAGTAGGCTTGTCGAGGAGGCTGTTAGACAGTATCTCGACGATCACAAGCACATGCTGGTGCCGCACGAGTGCCGGGGAATTATTGTGGGGTTATGCCCAGATAATATTGCGGTCGCCTCGAAAGTTAGAGACTATAAGGATATAGTTTCGAGCCACATGCATATTCATATTGACGGTAAATGTATCGACATAATAGTAGTACAAGGCCCCAGCAGAATAATAGGGAAGCTGTATGCGAGCCTAGAGCATGATAACTGTAAGACGAGATTCCTACCCCTCGGGGACCTTGCATGACTCGCTCTCGAGACTGTCAAGCTAGATAAAGCCTCCCTGAGTCCCGGTAGATTCACGGTTGGGGGCTGTGAAGATACGACGGTCGACTGATAGAGTGTGATGACCATTCCCCTTACGCGAGCCCCCATCATATGCCTGGTAGGAACTGTTTTAGAACCCGTAGCGCGTATAGTATAGTGTTAAATGTAGAGGTGACGTTATGCCCTTGGCCGATTCTCCTATCGTGGACGCTAGCGTCCTCTTGGAGCTTACCGACTATATGGGAAGGCTTGGAGCGGAGTACTCCGAGGCCCGGTACCATTCTATAACGGGCTTTAGTGCCTTCTACCTCTCAGGAAGCCTTATCCAGGCGTCTCCCTCAGATTCTAGCGGGATAGCGTTCAGAGCGGTTGTTGATGGCGGCCTGGGGTTCTCATCTACTAGCAAGCTAGATATGGACTCGCTTAAGAGCGCGGCGAAGAGGGCTGTGGCTGCCGCTAGGGCTGCTTCGCGCCTGGTTAAGCGGAAAGTCGAGATGGGCCCGGGACTGCTCGGTACTGCTAGGTATAGTGTTATTGAGAGGAAGCCTCTAAGCTCTATCCCGGATGTGGACCGTTCCGATACTGCGGCTGAGATAGCTTCCTCTGCCGAGCCTCCTAGGGGTGTTGAAGCCTCGGTTTCACTGTTCTATATGGATCAGGTCGAGCATAAGATTCTAGTGTCGAGTGATGGTGCGCTCGTTGAGAGTGTTATTCCAAAAGTTTATATATTTTATAATTTAAATGTTAAGTATAATGGTGAGAGGAGGACCCGCTTCTTCGAGCTGGGCGGTTCCGGAGGGTTCGAGATAGTGGAAAACATTGGTATTGACAGTGCAATTGAGGACGACTATAAGAGCCTCTTTACTGTGCTATCTAGAGCGGTCCCACCGCCCCACGGAAAGCTAGACGTTATACTCGGCCCCGAGGTTGTAGGGCTAATAGTCCACGAGTCCGCGGGGCATCCTAGCGAGGCAGACCGGGTTCTAGGGAGGGAGGCTGCCCAGGCAGGCCTAAGCTACCGCATGGAAAAGCCCGTGGGTTATAGGATAGGTAGCGAACACGTCACAGTTATCGATGATCCCACCATACCTGGAAGCCTCGGCTTCTACCTCTACGACGATGAGGGTGTAAGAGCGAGGCCGAGGAAGCTCATAGAGAATGGCGTGCTATCCGAGCTACTGCATAATAGGGAGACTGCGAGCATTTACGGCGTCGAGAGTAATGCTGCAGCGCGCGCGATGAACTATATGAGCGAGCCGATTGTTAGAATGGCCAACACGTATATGGCCCCGGGAGACTACAGTTTCGAGGAGCTAATAGAGGATGTCGAACTAGGCGTCTACATTAAAAAGTATATGGAGTGGAACATTGACGATTATAGGTGGAAGCAGAGATATGTCGGCCTCGAAGCCTACCTTGTCAAGAACGGTAGGCTAGCCGAGCCCGTCAAGGATCCTGTGTTTGAGGTCACTAGCGAGGAATTGTACAGTAGCATTGATGCTGTGGGGAGAGATCTAAGGTTTTATTCTGGAATATGCGGGAAGGGGGAGCCGCCTCAGGGCGTCCCTGTATGGTTTGGAGGCCCTCATGTTAGGGTTAGGGGTGTGAGGATATGACCGAGAACCTATACAGTATCGCGGACGACCTCCTCTCCAACGCTTCAAGGATAGGGGATGAGGCTGTCGTTATTGTTGAGCGTTCTAGATGGTCCATGCTTAAACTTGCCAGGGGAGAGGCGAGCGTATGGCAGGACTGGGACTCGATTACCGCGAAAATATACGTCTCTAAGAGTGACGGGAGGGTGCTCGTAGCCCGTTTGGATAACGTGTCACCCGCCAACGTTGGGAGGCTCAAGAACGTATTTGACAAGCTGAAACCCTCACCACTATACACGCGGCTCCCCGAGCCTACAGGCAAGAGCTATTCCAGCGTCGACAGGCGGATCGCCGATTTCCTAGAAAACCCTGAAAACTACGATTTAAACGATGAGTTAGAACTAGAGCTTGCAGGGGATATCTCAGGGAAGGTTGAAGCTATTGTTAGGAATAAAGTGTTAGTATCAACTTCTGGAGCCGCTCTAAGCGGTGCGAACTCCGGATTCCAAGGATACGTTAGAATATTCCGTGATGGCTCTAGCGGCCAGTGGAGCTGGACTTCTTCGAAGCTAGACTTCCCACTGGCGCGTAAGTCAGTGTCTATTGCGAGGAGTCTTGCAGAGGAGTGCAGCCGGCTCCCGAAGACCACTATCGGATCGGAGAGTGACATGCCCGTCCTGCTCGGCCCTATGGTTGCTGGCAACCTGCTGGGAGAGGTCGCGCATATGGCTTCGGGGTTCTCTGTTATTGCAGGGTATAGCTTTATAAGAAAGGAGATGCTTGGTAGCGAGATAGCCAGCAAGGATCTCACCCTGGAGGATGCCCCTCTAGATGAGAGGTTCCCCGAGTATACTCTTTTCGATGAGGAGGGCCTCTCTACCTATGATAAGCCTATCATCCAGAACGGCATCTTGAAAAACATCTTAAACAATACTAGGACTGCTAAAATGCTAGGACTGCGTTCGACCGCTAACGCAGGGCTAGAAGCCCCCGCCCCATTCCAGCTCCGTATAAGCCCGGGGCCTTACAGTGTGGAAGAGCTCATGGGCCTCGAAGACCGTATGGTCTACGTGACGAACAACTGGTATACAAGGTTCCAGAACTATGCCGATGGCACGTTCTCCACCGTCGCGAGGGACGCAGTGTTCCTGGTCGAGAAGGGAGACCCTGTCGCGTGCCTAGGAAGGATTAGAATAACAGGAAAACTATCGTCTCTAATAAGGAAAATCATAGGTATAGGCCGGGAGGTGTACCCGCTAAGATGGTGGGAGATAGAGCTACCCAGCCTCGTGCCCCACGTGCTTGTAAGAACCGGCATATCGGGGTGAGCGTGTAGATGCGCTCCGCCCTGATAAAAATACTATACCATGAGGATTTCATGCTCCACCGGCCAGACCCGTATCCCCACCCGGAGAATCCTGGAAGGCTACGCGAGGCACGCGCAGGCCTTTCAATGTTAACCAATTATGTTAGCTGGATCGAGCCCGAGGAGGGACCTATAGAGGCATATCTCGAAGCCCACACGCAAGAATATCTCAACAGGATTCTTACCCTGGCAAACAGCGGGGAAGTCGAATTCCTCGATCCTGACACGTACGTATCCCCTGGAACACCCAGGGCTATAAGAAGGCTGAGCGGGGCCGTGACCAGCGCTCTCGATATCGTGGGCAGAGGGGAGGGGCCAGTTCTAATATTGGGGAGACCGCCTGGACATCATGCTGGCAGGGGAGGCCCAGCGCTCGGAGCCCCCACGCTAGGCTTCTGCATTGTCAACACTAGCGCTCTATTAGCGTTGAGATTATGGAAGCATCACGGCAGTACTGCCGTTGTCGATTTCGACGCGCATCACGGTAACGGCACACAGGAAATACTGTGGGACACGCCAATATTCCACTTCGATATTCACCAGGATGCTCGCACGATATACCCGGGAACAGGGTTAGAACGGAGAACCGGGTATCAGGGTACGAAGGTGAACTATAATTTGAGGCCTGGCGCGGGCGACCGGGAATACGAGGCTGTAATCAGAGAGATAGGCTTGGAGCTCGAAGAGATAGACCCGGACTATATCGTTGTTAGTGCTGGCTTCGACGCCTATAGGGATGACACACCGTTCGTTTCCCTAAACGCGACTGAGAAGACGTTCAGGCTCATAGGCTCAATGCTCAGTAAATGGAGCGGCAGGACTGTTATCATGCTTGAAGGAGGCTATTCTACAGGTCTCCGGCACGGGCTTCCCTCGTTCATAGCCGGCCTCCTAGGAGTATTCTCATAGAGGATTACGATTGGAAGGCCTCCGGGCATATCAAATCCCAGAACAGGAAACAGTGTGGGGGAGGCTCAGCGATGCGGGGCGCGCCCATCGGCCCCAAGCATTTTTGGGCCCTTAGACCGGGCCTCGCCTCCTCAGGGATTCCTCAGCATCCCCTCCCCCGCCCTTTAGACTTACATTACGAGGTTGGGGGAATTTGACGGTCCCGCCTGGTTATATTTCTCTATCAAAGCGTTGCACAGCATTATGTGCTCGGCTATCTCTACTATCCTGGCGATCTCGAGTATCTTGGCCAGGAAGTATGCGAACGCCGGGCTACTGTTTGAGACGACTTCCGCGAGGTCGCCCTCCATGCTTAGTATGTATGATACTTTCATGTAGCTCTCCTCGCTTTTCCTGACGCTCGGAGGTTTGACTGAGAGTACCGTTGTTGATATGGCAACCTCAAGTATTTGGAGGAGGAAGGCTAGCCTCTCCCTTTCATCCTCGCTTAGATGGTCCAGCATCGTTATGAGGTCGAGTCCCAGCTTATATGCGGAGTCGGCTATTATACCGATAAGATTGCTGGCTGAGACCATGTACCTGCACTTCCTCTCATGCATCTTATTGTATGATTTCACACTATTGGCTGTTCTCAGCAGGAGATAGTTTATCCTCATCAGGTGCTCATACCTGACTTCTAGCTCCCTCCTGATAACTTCTAGTTCCCTCTCGGTCGGGATTCTCTGGCCTGCTAGGAGTGACACGTAGTCCGCGAATAGTTTTGATATGAGCCTACCATACTCTATGAGCCTGTCCACGAGATTCTCGTTTCTCCTACCGAGCTTCACGTTTATCTCGTTCTTATCATACCTAACCTCCACGTTTGGAAGGATGAGCTCCATCTTCTTTACTCTCTCATACTGCTCCTTCCTAATGTTCTTGCCGGATATGAATCTGACCTCGTCGAACCCGAAAACGTATGAGCATAGCACTAGCCTGTTGACATGTCTCTCGACGTGGGTATGGTTGAGGCTGAACTCTAAGCTTATCATGTTCCGTGTATTGTTGGGGGCGATAACCAGCTTGTCCCCCTCGTCGAAGAGTGTTAGCACGTCACCATACTTTATACCATGCCTTTTAGCCCACTCCTTCGGGAGTGTAACTATAAGACTTGAAGCACCGAGCCTTTGGATCTTCCGGTAAAACAAGTGTCCATTAGATTTTGAATTACCGCCACGCGGCCTGGCATATGTTTCACTGGCCAAAACACGCCACCTGTAAAGCACTTTTCGATATATCTGTATATGAGCGTCCAGTTAAAAAATAGCACCCCTATATAAGGCGTATTATAATAGCTTATACATACTTCATTTTAAGTAAAAGAGCGAACCCGTACCCTACATGTAATTACTATATATCATTTTAAATTCAATATAGATGCTCTCCTCTATGGTTTCAATATGTAATGATGAAGGTGACATATTTAAACCCGTGTTTGCTCATAAAATACACGAGACCTATAAGAAATACTGGTAAAGGAGGTGCACAGGTATGAGCCTAGAGAACAGAACATACAAGCTAGTGTTAAGGAAGACGGCTAGAGGCCCCGTCATCCAGTTCAGGAGTGCTACCCCCGAGAAGAGGGAGAGCACACTGATAAGAATGGGGGGCAGAAAGTCTGAGGAAGTCTTCAAAGTAATGGTTGACGTCCTCAAGAAGTACGACTATATACTCGAAGAGGGGGGCAGCGAGAACTATAAGGCCTATAAGCTGAAGCAAGAGATAGGCCCCGTAGTGGGAGGTTACCTTGTCCTTATAAGGAGGAGCCGTGACCCCGAGAAGTGGCTACCCTACTTCGAGGGCTTCATAAAGGAGGATCCCTATAAGGGCGCCCACTCGCTGCTAACCCACGCTCTAAGTCTAGCGCTAGCCCTAAGCAGCGCCTATCCACCGCCGGAGAGGGTAAGGATGCAGCTGTCCCCGAAGGTTGTCGACAGTATTAGTGCTGGGTTCAAGACTGCTGTAAAGAAGCTCTGGGGCATTAGGAAGTAGCAGGGCTCCCTGCCCAAACCCATATATATTTTCTAAATAATACTGATAGAAATGTTTATACTGTCTTATTTTTAAGGCTTGCATAGTTCTACCAGAATATCGCAATCCGGCAACACTATGCACTCCCTGCCGGCGCAAACCCTGTATGACCTCCCGGTGCATTCCGAGAACGCGGCCGCCAGCGCTATGCGGGCATCGCATATGTCCCTAAACGGTCTCCGCCTCGGCCTTGGGAGCCCGCATCTCCTGGCGGCCGCCGCAGGGTATGTCTCCAACACGTAGACGCCGGCCTCTTCAAGGAGGTTTCTAATGCTCACGCCGAGAAGGCAGAGTTTCGCCATCCCCCTGAAACTGCATGGGAGGAGCGGGGTTCCCGTGTTCTCCGCCAGTATTTTCTCGACCTTTCTTAGGCCTCTACCTTTTGGAGGGTAGAGTGGAGCGTCTACTGCCACGAGTGATGCCTTTTCGCGTAGCATGCTTTCTATCGCATCCCACGGGTGCTCGTACGATTCTAGGATGATTGATTGGCGGCGTTCATGGAGGGATCTTGTTGTCGCTATGGCGAGGACTGTTGGGCTTCTGCCTGCTCCCAGGTCTACTCCTGCTATTGTTATTTCGTTGCTGGCCGCACATCTAGGATTCCAGCCGCGATTATTGGGAAGATTATAGTCGCGTCCCCATAGACTACCACTCTTCCCCCTTCCGGCTTTATCTTCCCCCATGTTACCGCCTCCCGTGGGTGGGCCCCGCTCAGGCTTCCATCGTATTCTACCGCTGTGGTGACGTATACTGCGTAGTCGAGGCCGTTCCTGAACTGGCTCCACCATATTGCGTGGTGCTTGCTTATGCCCCCTCCAACTATCAGCGCGGCCGCTTCCCCTTTCCACGAGAAGAATATGTCGGAGAGCATCTTCATATCGATAAAGTAGTCTACGGTGAACTTGTACTCTCTCCTCTGAGCCTCCATGAAGAGGCTCGTCCCGAAGGCACCGTCGGGCCAGCCGGGGACGAAAACATAGGCTCCACTACTGCTTGCGGCCCTCAATATGCTCCTCTTATCCTCGATAATGGAGCCCGCCAGCCTGGCTATCTCGTAGGTGCCCCACTTATCCCTGCCATCGCTCTCCATCTTGTCCACAAGCTTCCTAACGAAGGATTCAACCTTCGGCCCGTACGATTCCACGGGTATGTATATGTTCCCGAGCCTATGGTAGCCCTTCTCGTAGAGCTCGACATCGTCAGCCTCGAAGAAGCCTTTAAGATATTCTCCCCCAACTGCACGGGCAATATCATGGTCGAGCGCCCCGCACGTGGTTATAACAACATTAAACAGGCCCTTCCCTATGAGGTCCGCTATTATCCCTCTCAAACCTGTAGATACAAGATTGGCGGTGAACGTTAGGATGCGGAGCCTGCTCCTCGATAGTCCCTTCCTGAGGAGCTCTATAGCCCTGTAGAGGTGGCCGGCGTTGAAACCGTATATTTTAGAGTAAGCATCTATAAGCTCGCGAACCGTCATGTCCGGCCGGATTACCGGGTCCTCTACCCTCTCCACGGCTACACACCCTCCCATATAGGATTCCCGCGTTTCCGCCCCCGGGTATTTTACTGTCAAAAAGATGGTCCTGGGAGTCGATTTTTGAATCTAATATTCACGTCCGGAGACCACCCCGCCCCCTTAGAGGCCGCCGGAAAAAACGATTAAATACACATTATTTTTCTTAAACTATATCCTCCTCCCAGGCGATAGCCATGATCCGGGCTAGAAAGTCGAGGAGAGGGCTCAGCCCTCTAATAGCGGCGGTAGTACTCATAAGCGCCACAATAGTCGGCGGCATGCTCGTCTACCAGTATTTCCAGTCTAGCCTTGGCAGGGCCCAGGCAATGGCTCAGGGGCTAGCAGTAACAGCGTCAAGCATGCCCCTAAACAGTAACACTACGCTAATAGAAGTATCCATTCTCAACAACTACAACAAGCCTGTCACAATCACCGGTGTAACCGGAATACTAGCCAACGCCAGCACGGTGACACTCAAGCCGGCCTCGGGCCAGGAATTACCGGTGCAGCTAAACCCTGGAGAGAAGAACACTATCATCCTCGTATCTAACCAGACCGTGCCCAGGGCTGTAGTGGTACACTATAGTGTTGATGGTGTGGAGCATCAGAGCGATCCTGTCCAGCTGGGCTAGCCCTCCGGGCGGGGAATAAAACATGATACTCAAAAATTTTTTAAATAAAAATAATACTAGAGAAACCGTTAAAGAACACGTTAGACTTGTAGAACCGGAAACACGCAGAATAGAGGAGAGATTTGTAGGGGAAGAATGGAGAATACTCGCAAAATACAGCACAGGCCCCGTAGACTACATCATATACCGGGGGGACGACGGGCTCGCCAGGCTAGCATTCCAGGAACCCCCGGAACCCTCGAGAGAAAGACTCAACATGCTACTCTCAGGGCTCGCCCAGCCCGAAACACAAGCAGAGAAGTACCACTTGGACAAGCTCAAAAGCGGCTACGGGAAGATATACCCGCTAATTATTGATAAGTATGTCGAAGAAATAGCTGTAGACGGGCCGGAACGCAACATAGCCGTAATACACAAGTACATGCCGAGCAGATGGATAGAAGTCGACCTCAGCCTCACAAGAGAGGAGGCAGACAGCCTGAGCATACAGCTAGCAAGAAAAGCGGGGAGAATGATAAGCATAGCATCACCCATAGCAGAAGGGCTAACCCTCGAAGGACACCGTATAGCAGTAACATTCTCACGCGAAGTCTCCAGGTTCGGGAGCACAGCTGTTATAAGGAAATACCCTGACAAGCCAATAACCATGGCCGACCTGGTCTCATCAAGAATGATAAGCCCCCTAGCCGCCGCATACCTGTGGATGCTACTGGAAGCCCAGGGATTCATAGTTATAATAGGCAACATGGGCAGCGGGAAGACGACACTCCTCCAGGCCCTCGCAGGACTACTACCACCATACTACAGGATAGTCACGATAGAGGACACGCCCGAGATACGGCTCCAACACCCCCACTGGGACAGCCTCGTCGCTAGACCCCAACCCCCAGGGGGAGAGATAAGGGAGATAGGCCTGGAGGAGCTGCTGAAGTTCGCCATGAGGAGGCGGGCGGAATACCTGATCGTGGGCGAGGTGAGGGGCAGGGAAGCCCGCCTCCTAGCCCAGGCTGCTGCTAGCGGGCACGGGTGCATGACAACATTCCATGCGGACAGCCCCGAGTCGGCGATACTCAGGCTGCGCCTAGACCCTATCAGCCTCCCACCCCTCTTCCTCAACGTTATAACCGCTTTCGCCCATGTCCGCAGGATCCCCCTGAGGGGTGGCGGGGCTATACGTAGGCTTGTGGGCGTGTCGGAGATCGACGGGGACGAGATAGTCGAGGTCATAGAATGGTCCCCCACGATGGACACGCACAAGCCAGCCACGGCCGAGGAGATAGCGGAGAGGAGCACCAAGATAACACCGGCATGGGAGAAAATAGGCATGCCAGGCACAGACGCGGTAGAGGAACTGGCAGACAGGGCCAGATTCCTCGCCGAGACAGCAACACTCACCCCCGACGAGTTCCACGCGCGCCTCCGCGAATTCTACATAGAAAAGTACGGGGAGGCGATACTCTCATGACAAGCCATACGAGGAGGCTCGCACAGCTAATCCTCGGAAAAGCCACATTCGAAGAGGCAACCGCGCTGAGAAGGAGCAGGAACCCGGTGGACATGATAGTCGGAGAAATATTCCTCGACGCCCTACGCCGCTCGGACCCCCTATCTCTAGGGCCTGTAGCCGCCGCGAAGATTAGAGCAACAATAACAATGCTTGAATCGCTCGCAGTATCAGCGGCGATCGTGGCCCCGGTAATGCTGTTTTTCAGCCGCACACTAAGCCTAGCAGTAGTAGTCCTCGCGCTAGCAGCCCTGATAGTAGCTGAAATAGTGCCGGCCGCATGGAGGAGCGTGCTCGCCAACGGTATAGACCAGGAGATGCCAGCCCTACTAGTATACCTCCTCCCCTATACTGCGAGCCCCCGCTACCTGGCCGACGTTCTAACATCAATACCGGAGAACATTTTCAAATGGGCTAAGCACGAGGCTGCAAAGCTAGAATTACTACTGGGCTCCGGAATGGACCCCCTATCAGCACTGGAGGAGCTCGCCCGCACAACCCCGAGCAGGGCGCTGCAGAAAACACTGAAAGAGTATGTAACACTACAGAGGATCGGCGCGACCAGGTCCGAAATGACGATCAGGCTCGTCGAGAGAGCGGTTAAGAGCTTGGAGGAGAAGTGGCGCTCCTATAGTGCTCTGGGACGTGTGATCGTCGAGGCGGTAGCAAGCAGTATAGTCGCGGTATCCGCCCTGGCCCCGCTCGTTGGGGGCCCGAGACTGCTCTCCATCTCAGCACTCATAATCCTAGGTTCAACAGCCGGGGCCGTCCTGCTAGTACTGTCACGCCCTAGAATAGGAGACATACAGGCCCCGGCGAGCATAGCGGCTGTCACGCTTGGAACACCACTACTAGCAGGACTCCTATTGTACCAGGGGCTCGACAAGACCGCTATAGCACTCCTTGCAGGAACAGTAGTGCTTGTAGAATACTACGCGGCGAAATACCGGAGAACATACATGGAGGCCCTATCAAAACTGGAAGAGGCGGCTGAGAGGGCCAGGCTAGGCCTAGACTATGAGAGCCTCCTAGAAAAGGCTGAAGCTGTAGGCGGAGATATCGTGCGGGCCGTGGCAGAGGCTAGCAGGATAGCTGGAAGCATAGGGGTGGGAGGCGCCCTCGAGAAGCTCGTGGAAGTACTAGAAGAGGCCGGCAGGGTGAGGAGGAGCGTATGGGCGGAAGCACTAGTGCTCGAAGCCCTGAGCGGCCTGGCCCCGATCATGAGCGTCTACGCCGTGATAAAGCTTGGAGCCCTAACAGGCCAGGCCCCCCAATGGATACTCCCCGCCCTGAAACCTAGAGTACTGATAAGAGTACTCGTCCCGACAGTCCCGGTATCGGTTCTCCCAGCCTCAGTACTGAGGAGAGGGCGCCTCGCCTCCCAGCTGGGGGGCCTGCTCGCAGTCCTAGGTGTCCTCCTACTACTCAAGTTAATGTTGTGACTGCTCTCGCATGGTAGTACGTGACATTCCCGTGCCCGTCAACGACAGCTATCACGGGATCCTTCCCATCCCCGCTGGCGGTCCGGCTCCACTCCACTAGCCACTCGATAGTCACAGGCCTACCCTCGCCAAGAACCAGTATCTCCGCGGTCCTAGAGCCTGACACTCGTAACAGGAGGGTGCTCCTCCTCACACCCCTCCTAACATTCCTCCCCCTCTTCCTCAGGTCATAGTATACGTGGAATAGGTCTACGCTCTCAACACTCCCGAGAATCCTCAGCGCCTCAACCCAGCCGCACTCCCCGTCAAGCCTTGCCTTGCACCTCGCGAGAAGATAGGCGGCCTCTAGAACGTCTATCCTGCCATCCTCAAACAGTAACCCTCTACCCTTAAGGTTACGGCACAGCTTCTCCTCGGCGCAGGCCTCCACGCAAACGTCCTCCCCGCACCTTGCTAGAGATACTCCTTCCCCGACCACGGCCCGACCCTCCACGCTTGAAGGGAGAACCCGGTAAACCTATAATACCTGGTAGCCCTCAACAATCATGACGAGCTAGAGTGTGAAATCACAGGCAGTGGAGGGTGCTAACAGTGAGCCTCCCAGAATCGTACAAGGAGAGTCTCCGATCTAGGCTGCACGAGGAGGCCAGGAAGGCTCTCGAGGAAAAGAAGGCCAAGCTGAGGAGTAAGTATGAGGAGTATAAGGGCGAGATAGGCCGGAGATACGAGGAGGCCGTGGAGGAGTTCACGTCCAAGCTCTCCTAGGAAGGGGAGGCAGGTGGGAAGGTTTAGGCCGGCGGGAATGGGGCGTAACATAATAGCATATACTATCATATTATCAATTTTAATAGCAATACTACTAGTAGCATACCCCATCCCCACAGAAAAACCCCTCACACCCGTAGGAGCACTCTTACCACCCTCCGGAAGCCTAGTCGCCCACGTATCTACACCGCACAGAGGGTCAACCCTCGTAATAGCCGCCTCTACAGGCACAGGAACCGGGCAACTCGCAATACTAGACCCAGACGGGAAGATAATATACACGGGGAACATCAGCGGAGGGAAGATACTCACCGCACATGTTAAACTGGGAAAACCGGGAAACTATACAATAGTTCTAACCGCGACACAAACAGCAACAACCACGGCACTATCGGGATACCTCGAAACCCTCGAGCCCGCCTATAAGACCGGGTATGCCGCAATACCGGTACTCCTAACAGGAATCATAGGGTACATGATAGGGGCCGCCAGGCGCTCCGAAGATTAATCCCCACACCACAACATAATATGTGGGGGTAGCAGTCTCCACGGAGGCGAGCCATATGCGTTCTTCCCCGAGGAAACAGGCAGTTTACACGGATAACGCTCCCCGACCCGTAGGGCCTTATAGCCAGGCTATCCTAGCTGGCGGGTGCACACTGTACATTTCGGGCCAGATCCCCCTCGACCCCGTATCCGGAGAGCTCGTAGATGGAAGCTTCGAAGACAAAGTCAAACGTGTTCTAGACAATATCAAGGCTATCGTTGAGGCCGCCGGCGGGTCTATGAGCGACATTGTCAAGGTAACAGTCTACCTGAAAGACATAGGAAAGTTCGCGCAGTTCAACAGGGTGTACTCCGAGTACTTCAAAACAGTACCGCCAGCCAGGGTCGTCGTGGGAGTAGCAGAGCTCCCCCTAGGAGCAGAGCTCGAAGTGGAAGCAATAGCGTACCTCTGCTAGCAACCCCCTCCGGAGGCGACAACAGGGTGCCTGAAGACGGCCTGATCCGGGACATCGCGGCCAGGGCGAAAGAAGCCTACAAGATCATACGCGAATATGCCCATAAAACGCCTCTAAAGCTGAGCACTACATTCTCCAGGCTCGCCGGAGGAACGGTATATCTAAAATATGAGAACCTCCAGAAAACGGGGGCATTCAAGGTTAGAGGAGCCCTATACAAGGTGTACAAGATAAAAGACGAGTATCCCGGGGTCGTCGCGGCAAGCGCAGGCAACCATGCCCAGGGTGTAGCGTACGCCGCTAGAATCTTCGGGCTCAAAGCTGTAATCGTAATGCCCGAGACCGCCCCCATATCGAAAATCGAGGCGACACGCGGGTATGGCGCGGAAGTAGTGCTCGCCGGCAGGGTTTTCGACGAGACCCTAAATGTCGCCATGAGAATAGCGGAAGAGCGGGGATACGCGCTGATACACGCCTTCAACGATCCCGACATCATTGCAGGCCAGGGGACGATAGCCTTCGAGCTTATGGAGAACCTTGACAGTTTCGACCAGGTAGTGGTCCCCATAGGGGGCGGCGGCCTGATAAGCGGGATAGCCAGCGTGCTGAAAACGTACAGGCCCTACACTGACATTATAGGTGTAGAGCCCGCCGCATGCCCCAAAACCCTCGAGTCCCTCAAAGCAGGCAGGCCCGTAAGAATAGAGCCCAAAGCGACAATAGCGGACGGCCTAGTAGTTAAACAGCCCGGCGACCTCACCTTCAAAATAATACGCGAAACCGTATCCGGCATCGTAACAGTAGAGGAGGACGAGATAGCCCACGCCATATATCTCCTACTAGAGAGGGGCAAGGTCCTAGCGGAAGGCGCCGGGGCGGTCAGCCTCGCAGCGCTAATCCACGGCAAAGTAGAAGCCAGGAACAGGACGAGCATCGCAATAATAAGCGGCGGCAACATCGACCTTACACACATCTATAAGATAATACTGCGCGGCCTCACCAGGGAGGGGAGACTGGCGAGAATAAGCGGCTACGTGCCGGACGCTCCCGGGCAGCTGAGCAGGATCCTCACAATAATAGCTGGGAGGAGAGGCAACATTATAGGCATCCAGCACGACCGCATAGATCCGAGGCTTCCAGCATGGCATGCAAAGGTAACGATAACATTCGAAGCACCCGGAGAGGAGAAGATAAAGGAGATAATATCAGCCCTTAAAAGTGAAGGCTACGATTTCTGGCTTGAACTGGAGAGCAGCTAGAAGGAGAAGTGTAGAACCTCCTCGTCCCACATACTACCCCTTATAATCGCCCTTCTAACCCTTTCCGGGATGACAGGCCTGCCCTCCACGGGATCAACCGGATACGCGTAGGGGAGCTCCACCGTCATGCTACCATACGGGGTCTCCCACTCTATAATGCCTGGACTGGCGAGACGTATACTGTCAAGGCTTGCCCCCCTGTACAGCATTGCGGTAACCCATGCTGTAGAGTGTATGCTCATCTGCTCTCCCCCAAGGTTTCGAAGCGCCACTCCCGGCCGCATAGACAGGAGCAGCCCCCTGCCCCTAGGCGGGTGGTCGCCCATTATGCCTCCGATCACTATGCATCTAGAACTGGCAGCCTCCCAAGGCTCCATCCTCCTGGGAGCCCTCATGTCCAGCACGATAATAGGCTGGGGGCATCCTATCCTGTCAAAGCTCTCGGCAGTATACGGGATACCCTCCCTCTCCATGTAGGCTTGCGGTACCCCTGGGGGGACATTCGATACTGCAAACCCCATACCCGCATTCACAGCCGTCTCATACGCCTCCGCGATCTCCGCTAGAAGCCAGCGTGTCGGGTACGACTCCATGTACTCGACCAGTAGCAGGGGACGGTCTAACACGTGTAGGAACCCTCCTCTAAACACTGCTCCTCTACCCTCTACCTTTGCAGCGAAGGCTTGCAGTCCTAGAGCACTCTCCAATCCAGAGTTAGCCCTGGGAGAAGTCCTAGTATAAGTAACTCTTTTATACCGGATACCCCTGCACTAGTTCAACGTGAAACAACAACACTAAAGTTGCGCAGAGAGGTGTGTAGCAATGGCATGTGAGGGAGCACCCGAGGTAAGGATCGGTAGGAAGTCGATCCAGAGCTACGTACTCGCGATCCTCATGAACCTGGTAGACCAGGGGGCAAGCAAGGTAGTGGTCAAAGCTAGGGGCCGCAACATCAACAAGGCTGTCGACGCTGTCGAAATAGTGAGGAACAGGTTCGCCAAGGGCGTCAACATAAAAGTTGAGAGCTGCGAGATCGGCAGCCAGGAGATAACCACCACCGACCCCCAGACCGGCCAGACCAGGACCAGGAGGGTCAGCAGCATAGAGATCTGCCTCGTCAAAGAGCCCGCAGCCTAAACAGTAACGGTCCGCCCTCCACAATCCTAGAGCCAGATTGCTAGCAGGCACCGAGTATTTTCCCCCGGGAGAACCCGCCAAACTGCCGGGGCAACCCGATTCCTAACACCTTAACATGCAGGGCTTAGAACGTCGGCCTGTAAACCTTTATCTGTTCTAGTATCGTTACGCATAATGCTTAGAGGAGATTAGGGATGGGCCGTAGACCCGAACTTGTCGAGGCGCTCGAAAGTATCGCTAAGGTCATGAGTATTAGAGATCTGGCCTCTAGAATAGACAGTACGATCCTGTCCCCAACTGCAGGAATCGACCAGGTATACACGCTAATAGAGGATGCTTCCGGGTTCGGTTTCAACTGCGCAATGGTCCCGCCCCCGCTAGCTGTTAGAGCCCGGGACGCTGCTGACAGTTTGAATGTAAAGCTCTGCACTGTTATCGGGTTCCCCTCAGGCTTTCAGCCGGGGGAGGCTAAGATCTCGGAGATAAGGCTCGTCTCGGATAGTGTTAGAGAGATAGACGTGGTGGCGCCACTCTGGGCCGCGGCTAGCGGCGAGCCAGAATATGTTGTTGACGAGTTGAGCGAGATTGTCGGCTACGCGCGTGACTCTGGAATAGAAATTGTTAAGATAATAGTTGAAGCGCCACTTGTCGACGATAACACCCTGGACTTTCTCGTCGAAACAGCCAAGAGAGCAGGGGCAGACTATGTTAAGACCAGCACAGGAGTCTACAGCAAGGGAGGAGACCCCAGCACCGTGCTACGCCTCTCCGAGCTCGCCAAGCCGAGAGGCTTAAAGGTTAAGGCGGCCGGGGGCATAAGAACGGCGCTAGACGCGCTCCTCGCGATATCAGCCGGGGCGGACAGGATCGGGACCAGCAGCGCTAAGAGGATAATACTAGACTATGCCAGGCTAACAGGAGAAACCATATGAGACGGGAGAAGAGGGAATGCTAGTAGGCATAGTAACGAGCAGGAACGCCCGTCCAATCATAGAACGAGTCCTAGAGGAGGCCAGACGGGCCCCCGATCTTGAAAGGGTCGACACCATAATAATAGAGCTCCCCATACCTGCCATAGGCCACCTAACAACAGAAGCCATAGCAGTACTCCTAGAGAGGAACCCCACGCTTCTAAACGCTAAAGGCAGGAGACCCGACATACTACTAGTACCGGGCACATGCAAGGGTAGCACCCGGATTATAGAGGAGAAAACGGGGATACCCACCTTCAAGGCCAGCAATAATCCAGGCTTCCTAGTCGAAGTCCTAAAAGCTCTACTCCGCGGCGAGAAGCTGAGCAGGGAGAAGAGCTTTGAAGAGCCTGCACGAGAAGACCTGCAACCGGCCACGGAGAGAGTAGCATTCGAAATACTGGGCGTCCCAGTCCCCGCTAGAGGGCCGCCCTTACTGCTCACAGTCGAGATACCTCCAGAGATAGGCGTGGACAGCGTTGAAGACTACTATTCTAGGATTACAGGCGAGGGCGCCCAGATAGTCGTTCTAGGCTCTGCATCGTTCAACGGTATGGATGAGACCCTGAGAAAAGCCAAGCTCCTATCGGAACAAGCAGGAACAAGCAGGATCCCCCTTATCTGCGAGCTCCCCACGCCCAGGCTGGCCCGGCAGCTCTCAGGGTTTTGCGACGGGTTCTCCGTTTCGACCCCAATCGTGAACAGCCTTATTGAGGAGGGCTTCGAATTAAAGGATAAAGTCTTCATTGTCGGCGACAAGGACACGAACAAGCTGGCCAGCGCCCTAGAACTGCTCAGAGAGGCCGGCACTACGAGACTGATCGCGGATCCCGTAGTGGGCCTCCCCCTGATAGACATGTCCTCCACGGTTGACAGGTATCGTGAGGCTTCAAAGCTAGGCGTGCCCCTGCTCTTCAGTGCGGCTAATATCACCGAGGAGCTGGCAGCAGACACGCACGGGGTGCACGCGCTTCTAGCCTCGCTAGCGGTAGAGCTTGGTGCTAGCCTATACCTCGTTGTAGAGTCGCGCTACTACTCGCGCCATTCGACGTCTGAGGCTAGGGAGGCTATCAGGCTGGCCTCCTCCGCTTATGCTAAGGGAACCACGCCCCTAGAGCCCTGGTCGAGGCTCCTGGTGGTTAAAGAGTATGCCAGGCCTGTTGGGGTCGAGATTAGAAGGGGGGACTACGAGCTGTTCACGGGCGGTTTGAAGCCCATAATGGATAAGGGATATTTTATTGTTGAGGTCGACTATGAAAACGGGCTCCTTGGAGTCAAATATTATGAGAATAATAGGTTGAAAGGAGCGTGGGCCGCCGGGGACGCGCTAACGCTTATGAGGCTCGTTCTGCGAAACACTAATGTGAGCCTGGAACACGCGGGTTATCTAGGCTATGAGCTGCACAAGGCCGAGCTAGCGCTCAGGCTGGGCAAGACCTACACGCAAGACTCTGAAGTAATAGTTCCCCCGTGGTGGAATAGCCATGGTAGAAATGGTCGAGGCTAGCGCCCCAGGAAAAGTGATATTGTTCGGCGAGCACTTCGTCGTTAAAGGTACTAGAAGTCTAGCGTCAGCCATAAGTCTCAGAGTGTCAGTAGCGGTACGGAGGCTCCAGGAAGGCCCTCTCAGGGTATATAGTGACCGGGCTGGGGTGCACGGGGATACTGTCGACCTCGAAACGCTCGCG
>Ga0256833_1000347_pt1 | contig 36439 bp, 42 predicted proteins | sample 356284metaG_FD_190535 | JGI IMG/M metagenome (GOLD analysis project Ga0256833, IMG submission 190535) | Hydrothermal vent microbial communities from Mid Atlantic Ridge, Atlantic Ocean - 356-284 | ecosystem: Environmental > Aquatic > Marine > Hydrothermal vents | place: Atlantic Ocean: Mid... | reverse complement strand
ACCGCATTATTCCTCATGATTTAATGTTATGTATAGTGTAGAAACCGGTTTCCTTCAATGCTACAACCCGGTAGGGGATACGTGCGTTCAACAGAATTTTTTCAAATAATTCTTATATTTACGCTTTTACTATAATATTACCATCTTAATCCTAAGTAATTATTTATATTGTTATTTTTCTATATTTTGAAATAATCGCTTTGTTACGTCCTTTGCCTCCCGTCCGAGAATTTAACCATGGTCTTTTAGTCCCGGGACACGCTGAGCCTAGGTAAGGGGAGGTGCTAGAAGCGTGAAGGCCTGGGAGGCTGCACGCCAGCCCCGGGTAGTGGTTACGCCCGAGACGCCGGTGACCGCTGTCAGGGCCCAGCTGCGCTACAACGAGGAGCCCATAGCTGTCGTGGTGGACAACGAGAAGAACATGAAGTTCCAGGGCTACCTCACGTGGCGGGAAGTGATACAGGTCACGAGCCACTACAGCCACCTGCGCGCCAAGGACCTGGCGCTCGACTGGCCCGTGGCGTATAAGGACGACGAGCTCGAGGACGTCGCCAGGAGGATGGAGGAGGAGAAGGTCTACGCGGTGCCGGTTCTCGACAGCAAGGACAACCCGGTCGTCGTCGGGGTGCTGAGCGCCGCCGACATAGTGCGGGCGCTGCGCGCCGCCGGCTACACGCCCAAGGCGGAGACGGTCGCCGAGATAATGACAACCGAGGGCCTCGAAGAGTACATCACTACGCCTGACGAGGGGGTTAACCGTGTCTGGGCCGACCTCGTGTACCACGGCAAGCTCGGCAAAGTAGTGGTGCGCAGCAGGGAGGAGCCGGTGCCGGTGGGTATAGTGACCCTGAAGGAGTTCGCGGAGACCGGGAGGTGGTTCTTCCACAGGGAGAGCGAGCGCGGCCTCAAGACCGTCGCCAAGGTTAAGAGGATAATGCTGCGCGGCGCGCCCGTCGCGACGCCGGAGACCCCCGTGGAGTACGTCGCCAAGGTGATGGCTGAGAACGACTTCACGGTGCTGCCGGTGATAGACGAGGACACCGGAAGGCTCATCGGCGTGGTGACCATCTACGACGTGGCAAGGGCCTACCTCGAGGGCGCGAAGCCGGGCAGGGCTAGGCCCGCGAAGAGGGCGGTGCTGCCGGTCGAGGTGGCGCCGGAGGAGCGCGTGGCCTACGCCACCGCGGAGCAGGTGCTACAGCAGGTCCTGCAGCCCAAGGAGCAGGTTGTGGAGCTTGTGGGCGTGCGCGCCGCGGACATCGCTAGGCCGGAGCTGCCCGCGGTTACTATAAACGACACCGTGGAGCACGCCAGGAGGATGATGCTGAGGTATCGGACGAACTACCTGCTGGTTGTGGACGAGAAGGGAGAGATAGTGGGCGTTGTGACGAAGTGGGGCATGCTGAGGGCGATAGGCCTCAAGGGCCCCATATGGAAGAGGAGGGTGCACGACCGCTACTTCATAGACTACGTTATGGACACGAATATACCCAGGATCCCGGCTGACGCCAGCCTCGAGGAGGCCGCGCTGAGGCTCGCCGAGGCCAAGGCCGAGGTCGGCATCGTTGTGGACGAGAAGGGCAACCCGGTAGGCTTCATAACCAAGGACGACGTTGTGGACGCCTACGCCAGGTACATGCCTGGCCGCGCAAAGGTCGAGAACATCATGACGCCCGGCAGGATCGGCATCGTGCACCCGCACCACAGCCTATACCACGCGGTGAAGAAGATGCAGACCTTCTACCTCGACGCCCTAACGGTCTACGACGGCGCGAGGATCGTTGGCGTCGTCTCCGCCAACCGCCTACCCTTCGTGGCCTACGAGGACGCCGTCACCGGCACGAAGAGCAGACGCCTCATATGGGTGAGGAAGCTCGTCCGCGGCGCCGCGAGGAAAGGACGCTACGTGAAGGTCACCCCTCTCCTAGTCATAGACGCCACCGTGCCGCTGCACGACGTCTACGTTAAGACCAGCGACGACGTTGTCAAGGCAATAGAGCTCATGAGGGAGCACAACGTCGACGGCGTGCCGGTGGTGGACGAGGAGGGCCGGGTAGCCGGCGTCGTCACCAAGACAGACGTGATACGCGAACTCGCCAGAACCGCCAAGCTGCGCCACGAGCGCGGCCTACCCGTGAAGCTCGAGAAGAAGGAGGAAGCCGAGAAGAGGGAAGCCAAGCCCGAGGCAAAGTAGCCCACACCCTTCCTCCGGGCCCTCTTTTCACACCCTCTGGGCGCCGCCCCCGGGAGCACCCACCGCTTCTTCCCCCTGCCCCGTCTCTGTGGCAGCCTCTTCCAGGCGGCGCCCGGAGCCCCATAGGAGGCCTGGCTTCACGACGCGTACGCGTCGGCGGCGTCGAAGAGGAGGAGGCCCGGGGCCTCCTGGAAGCCGGCCAAGGTGGTATAGGGATTTCCGGCTCCGCGGGGGCGGCATATACTGGCCGGCCCCTCGGGGAGGGCTTGGGGCGCGGAGGGTGGGCGGGATCACCGACGCTGACGTGGCCGCGCTGCCGCGGTGATGTGGCCCAGCGATGGCGACGCCGCGGGCTCCTCCCTCCCCGGGGGGCTAGGCTTTCCTCTCTATAGCTTCCATGTGGCTGATTAGCTCGGCTGTTTTCGCGATGGCGTAGGCGTAGCCTAGTATGGCTATGGCGGCGAGGCCGGCCGCCGGGGCGGCGAGGATCCCCGCCAGGAAGAGTATGAACAGGCGGGTGTCGCGGCCCGCCACGTTGGGCAGACGGCCTATGAGCGCCGGGTGGCGGCCTGCCAGCTTCTCGCCCACGGCGTGGATGTAGGTTACGAGGAGGTCGGCGGAGACGGCTGCGGCGGCGAGCGCTGCCGCGGCGGCGGGGGAGAGGTGCCGTGCTGCGGCGAGGGCGGCTCCGAGCAGGGCCGCGGTGTCTGCGAGCCTGTCGAGCACCGTGTCGAGGAGGGCGCCTGCCCTGCTGGCGCGGCCTGTGAGGCGGGCTATCTCGCCGTCGACGCCGTCCAGCACGGAGCCCGCCTGGGCGGCGAGGCCGGCGGCTAGGGGGTGGCCGGAGGCGAAGAGGGGCCCGGCCGAGGCGACGAGCCACGCCGCGGCTAGGCTCACCGCGTCGGGGCCTGGGGGGCGGCGGAGGCGGGCGAGCCACGTGGAGATCCTTGTCGATATCCTCCGGTTGAGCAGCCTGGATACGAGGCCGTCGGTCGGCTTGGCTAGGCTACGCGTGGAGCCAGGCGAGGACATGGTCGACCACCCAACGGTTGCCGCCCTTCTCCGCCGCCTCGAGGTCCTCCGGGGTGTCTACCTCGAGCCAGGGGAGCCCGTGGGCCGGCGCCGCGGAGGCGGCGCCCATGGCGCCCAGGAGGGATACGAGCGCGTTGAGCCTTATGACGCCGTTCTCTCTGCGCGAGAGGAGGCTGGCTGCATCCCGGAGAAGCAGGGCAGGCGCCGCCGCGTGGACGCCGGTGTCGACGCAGCTCCAGCGCCTGAGGCTCTTCGACTGGGCGGCCACTCTGCCCCCGGCTTCGAGCACCTTGGTCGCCTCGTCTAGGTCGACGCAGCACGGCTCGCGGTCGCAGCCCACGCGGTAGAGGCTCCACCTGGGGGCCGTGTCCGCCACCCTGGCGGCGAGCAGGGGGCTGTAGACATGGTCGCTCATCGAGACAAGCGCCTCTGCGGCTAGGGCCTCGAGGCCTAGCAAAAGGCTGTAGCCGTTCTCGCGCCACGGCTCCTCGTTGACCACGACCAGCACGGAGGCTGGGCCGGCTATGCTCTCGGCCAGCCTCCGCAGCTCGGCGGCCAGGCCGCGCCTCGTGACTATGGCGAACTCTGCGGCGCCTAGGAGGTGGAGGACGCTCAGGGGGTACCATGCCAGGGGCCTGCCGCGGAGGCGGGCGAGGGGCTTGTCTCCGCCCAGCCTGCGCCCCTCGCCGGCTGCGAGGAGCACCGCGGCCCTTGGGGGCGGCACCCTTCTCTCCCCCGGGGGGCGGGGGGCGCCCGGTGGCCTTAGAAGCCACCTCCTTCGCCGCTACCCTGGCCGTGGGGGAGCGTGCGGCGCTATGGGCGGACACGCTAGGCGGCTTATCGAGGAGGCTTTGAGGGAGGGTAGGAGGAGGCTCCTGGAGCATGAGGCGTTGGAGCTTGTGGCCTCCTACGGGGTGCCGGTGCCCCGGTGGAGGCTGGCTAGGAGCCCCGAGGAGGCGGCGGAGGCCGCCAGGGAGATAGGGGGCCCCGTCGTGTTGAAGATAGTCTCGCCCCAGGTTGTCCACAAGAGCGACGTGGGCGGCGTACTGGTCGGCGTCTCGTCGCCCGAGGAGGCGGCCGAGGCCTACAGGAGGATAATAGAGAACGTGAAGAGGCGCGTGCCGGGCGCGGAGGTGGTCGGGGTACTGGTGCAGGAGATGGCGCCCCCGGGCGCGGTGGAGGTCGTCGTAGGCGCTATCCGCGACCCCGTGTTCGGCCCCGCCGTCATGTTCGGCCTGGGTGGCGTGTTCGTAGAGATATTCCAGGATGTGAGCTTCCGCGTCGCGCCCTTCACGCGCAGCGACGCGGAGGAGATGATAGCCGAGGTTAAGGCCTACAGGCTGCTAAAGGGCTACAGGGGCAAGCCCCCGAGGGACCTAGAGGCGCTCAAAGACGTGGTAATGGCTGCCCAGAGGATAATGCTGGACAACCCCGAGGTGGCCGAGATGGACCTCAACCCGGTCATGAGCTACCCCGAGGGCGCCCTCGCGGTGGACGCAAGGGTGATACTCTCAGCCCAGAAGGCAGAGGAGCAGACCCTGCACTAGCCCCACCAGGCCGCCGAGCACGAGGCCGGAGTAGACGACGACCCCCAGCTCGCGGCCAGCTATGCTGCGGAACATGCGCTCCGCCTCCACGGGGCTCATCCTGGCAAGCTCCTCCTCCACCACGCGCTGGATGTCGACCCTCCTCACGAGGCTCGACGCCACCGAGGAGAGGAGGGAGGCCAGGCGCTCGCCAAGAGGCTCCACCACCGCCTCAAGCCCCAGGAGGCCGGCAAAGGGGCTGCTCGAAGCCAGCCGCCTAACCTCCTCCACCACGGCCCTCCGCATCTCCTCCTCCATTCTCGCAAACACGGCGCCGGTGGCGAGGTACTCCTCCACCAGGCCGGCGAGGCGGCGGGCAAGCTCCCTCCTCCTAGCCGGGACCACGCCCCAGACGCAGAGGCGGCGCCCGAGCAGGCAGAACGGCCTAACCGGGTGGAAGAGCAGCCAGACCGCGACACGGTTAGTAGCGTAGCCGACAAAGGCGCCAACCGCCACAGCCGCCGCAACCACGAGCCCGCAGCCCAAGACCCGGAGGCCTCCGTGTAGCCTCAGAGCCCGGCGCCGCCCCCCGAGGCGGGGGGAGGGATTAAGCCGCAGCCCTCCGCAGGGCAACCAAGCCACCCGGGGCGCTGCGCCTTGACCAGCCGCGCGGTCATGCTGGCGGCTGAGGCTCAGAGGCTGCTACAGGAGAGGGGCTACACGGTATCCAGGCACGCCAGCAGCATGCTCGTCCTCTACGCCGGCAAGCTGGCCGCGACGATCCACGTGTACCCTGATCTTTGTAGGCTCAACATCTACCAGCCCTGGTCCGGGCTCCTCGCCGAGAAGCAGGCGGAGATACGCAGGCTGCTAGAGGGGCTGTGCGGCCGCGTAGAGGAGGCCGCCGCGCCCAGATACCCCTCGGAGGGGTAGGGCCGTATTACCCGGTGGGGCCCTGTAAGAAGCTATACCACATGAGAGCCGCGTAGAAAGCTATATCAGAACCAGTTAGGAAAAGACTGTACTGGAAGGACACGGTAATAGCGTAAGAAGGGGAGGTGGTGAGGTAGTGAGGATGCGCGCAGTCTCCCCGGTTGTGGCTACGGCGCTGCTCGTACTAATAGCGGTGGCTACTGCGGTCCTGCTCTACCTCTGGGTAAGCGGCACTGTAAGCAACGCGTCGACGAATAACCCGGCACTGCAGGAGAGCCTAAAGATAGAAGCAGTCTACAACAACAGCAACAAGGTGTATGCATATATACGCAACACAGGCAACGTGCCTGTAAACGTCACTACTGCGTACCTCATACAGCTAGACACAGGTAATGTCGTAGCCGCAAATACGAGTGTAAAGACGATAATAAACGCTAGCGATGTTAAAAATGTACTACTCTTCAACGCTGCCACACTAAAGAAGGGTGTAACATACCTAGTAAAGGTTGTAACCAAGGACGGCGTGGAGGCAACCAGCCTCTTCACGCCACGCTAAACGTAACACAATACATGAGCCCAGACTTGGGAATGAGTCCACATATCATACCATATTTTTGATTTTATTATTACTTTCACCGTTGCTACCCTGGTTCCCGTCAAAATGGATTCCTTCAATAGCCCCTATATCACCGCGGTAATAGTCGGTGAGCAAAGAAGACCTCTAGGGGCACGTTGCAAGGTGCTTGAACACATGCAGGAAGAGTCACGGGCTGAGACGCCAGGCGACCGTATGAAGAAAGTAGCAGAGTACAGTATTCTCGAGTCTCCCTCGGTTAGGGCGCGTATTGTTGAGGACGAGTTTGGGCGCCGCTTCTACCAGATTATTGAGCCGGAGCTTGGGGCTACGGGGGAGGAGATACGGGGGATTATTCATCGCCGCGTGTTCCGCGACCTCAAGCTCCTACGGGAGTTCTCGGAGATGGACAGCCTCGAGGACGGCATGAGGAAGGCGTACGAGCTGGCGAGGGTGCTTGCCCGCCTCTTCCGGCGCCGTATCCGGAGAGAGGGCCGCGACCCGGAGGCGGTGGCGCTGGCCGCCGCGTACTACGTGGCGAGAGACCTGGTCGGCTATGGGCGGCTGGACCCCCTGATACGTGACCCGCATATCGAGGACATATCTTGTAACGGCCTGTATACCCCGGTTTTCGTCTACCACAACATGTACGAGTGGCTTACGAGCGAGCTGACGTTTACCGACCCGTTGGAGCTCGAGCAGGTTGTTATGAAGCTCGCGCTCCGGTCGGGCGTCGAGCCTAGCCTGGCTAGGCCGGTTGTGGAGGGGGTGCTGAAGCCGGAGGGATACCGCGTCCATATCATACTCGACGTCGTGTCCAGGAGGGGCCACAACTTCACTATCCGGAAGTTCCGTGCAGAGCCTTTCACTGTCGTGGAGCTTCTCCGGTCTAAGACGCTGGAGCCCGGCGTCGCGGCTATGCTGTGGGCCGCTATCCAGTACAAGCAGGGCGTCATAATCTATGGGCCCACGGGTAGCGGCAAGACGACCCTCCTGAACGCGGTTGCTATGCTGCTGCCGCCGGAGTACAAGATAGTCACGGTGGAGGATACGCCGGAGATATACCTGCCCTTCCATGATAACTGGGCGGCGCTGCACACGAGGCTTAGCGACATGCCTGGTGTGCAGAATGTGACCCTCCAGGCCCAGGTGGAGAGCGCGCTCCGGATGAGGCCGGACGTGATAATCGTGGGCGAGATCCGTAGCCGGGAGGCTTTCGCCTTCTTCCAGGCCATAGCTACCGGGCATGGGGGGCTTACGACTATCCACGCGGAGAGCGCGGATGTACTGGTGCGTCGACTAGCCTCCCCGCCGATGAACGTGCCTAAGAGCCTTATTGCGGCGGCTAAGCTCTACGTCAACATATTGAGGATTGAGAGGGGCGGCGAGGTTCTGCGCCGCGTAACCAGGGTTGACGAGACCGCGGCCTACGACCCGGGTAGGGACGAGGTCGTGCTGCGCCCCCTGTTCCGGTGGAGGAGGGACGCCGACGAGTGGAGCTTCACCGGCGGTGGGAGGAGCAGCTTCATACGGTCGATCGCTGAGCTGCTGGCGGTGGGGGAGGAGCAGGTGTGGCGCGACCTAGAGATGAGGGCCACGGTTCTACGCTACGCTGCCGAGAAGAACATGGACATGGTCGAGCTGCATGAGACCGTGAGGAGGTATATGAGGAGCCCTGAGAGCGTGTACAGGGAGGCGCTGGACGCGGGCGTGGAGCCGTACCGGTTCCCCCGGGGCGGGGGAGAGGCCGAGACCGTGAGGGTATAGGCGGCATGCCGAGGCTGAGCAGCGCCTGGGAGGCGCTGGGGCTCGCGGCCAGGCTAGCCCTATACCGCTCCGTCTCCTGGTTCGAGGCGCTGCTGTCGTCCCTGAACCCGTCGCTGGGCGACCAGGTTCTCGGCTCGGGGCTCTCACCGAGCCCCAGCCGCTACGCCGCCGCGGGCCTGGCCGTCCTCGTGGCTTCTGTCTCGCTTGTGGCCGCTGCCTGGCTGCTGGCGGCCTCTAGGCTCCTCCGCCTCCCGGCCGGCGTGGCTGCGGCGGGCGCCATCCTCGCCTCCGTGTCTGTCTCTATGTTCGTCTTGGCGGTGCTGACCGCGCTGCCCAGGATAGCCTATGGCAGCCGTGGCTCGAGGCTTGAGCCGCGGTTCCCACTGCTTGCCTCGTCTCTCGCCACCAGGCTCCTCGCGGGCTCGACCCTGTCCGGTGCTCTGCTCGAGCTCGCGGAGAGGGAGATAGCGGACCTGGAGGAGTTCCGCGTCGAGCTAGAGTTCGTGGCGTCCTCTGTGAGGCTGGGGGCGCCGCTGGATGCCGTCCTCGAGGCGGCTGCGAGGATAACCCCTAGTACCAGCCTGAAGAGCCTCTTCTCCGCGCTGGCCGCCGCCGCGAGGACGGGGGCAGGCGTAGAGGACATCATAGACACTGTTCTCCGCGAGTACCTATTCAACGTTGAGATGGAGATTGACCGGGTCACCGCGGGCCTGGGCGCATACATGGAGATCTTTGTCGCCGCCAGCGTGATGCTGCCCATAGCTATAGGCGTCGTGGGGCTCCTGCTCGTGTTCAACCCCATACCGGGGCTTGACTTCAACACGCTTCTCTTCGCCACAACCTTCATACTGACGCCGATGACCGCGGCGGGGATAATAGTGCTCGCCGACAGCCTCGTCTCCAGGATAAGGCTCTGACCCGGAAGGGGCGGGAGGGATGCCGAGCCCTTGGGCTGTCGCTGCCGCCGCGGCCGCGCTCACCCTGTTCCTGCTTACCTGCCTCTACGGCTACAACGCGGCCGCCGAGAGGCTCTACCCCCGCCTGGCCGCGCACTACACGGTCAAGCATCTACGCTTCATACCCGTGGTGGGTGACGAGGGGACGATACTCTGCATATCGGTCTCCCTCTCTGCCGCCATGGTGCCGCTGTGGCTCTACGCCCGTCGCCGTGTGAGGCTCGCGGAGGCCCTCGAGGACCAGGTGAGCGAGTTCCTCGCAGTCTACGCCAGCATAGCCGCGAGCAGCAGGACCACGGGCGAGGCCCTGCGCCGGGCGGCGGGGATGCTGGGCGAGCCCCTGAGAAGCTACATAGACCGCATGGCTAGGGCCTACGCGGTGACGGGCGACCTGGAGGCGGCCTACCGGCTGGCGCTCGGCAGGGCGCCGCGGAGGGTTAGGCTGCTGGCGAGGGCCGTTGTCTCCACTGCTAGGAGCGGTGGCAACCCCTCCAGGGTGCTTGCGGTTGCGGCTGCGTATAGCAGGGAGCTGAGGAGGCTGTCGAAGCTGACTAGGAGCCGGCTCGGGGAGTACAGCTTCGTGGTCTCGCTAGCCTCCCTGACCTACGCGGTGTCCGCGGGCGTGGTGCTCTACCTGGTTAGGACCATGGCCGGGGCGAGCCTGCCGGGCCTGGGCACGGCTAACATAGACGTAGCCGTCCTCATGGGTATGTACTACTACGCCCTCGTGATGATAGTGGTGGCGTCGGCCCTCGTGATATCCAGGGTTATATATGGCCACACGGCGCTGGCGCCCAAGTACGTTGCACTCCTCCTCCTCGTCAGCACCATCGCCTTCCTAGCGGCGCCCCTGCTGCTCAAGACGCCGCATATTAGGGGCGCTACCGGTGCACACGTCGCCCCCTGAAAGGCGTGTCTAAAACACAGGCCGGCCGGGGGTGTTTGTAGTAGGGCTCCACATTTCTCCCTCCACCGTGGCGTTGAGGCGTAGCGGGGAGCGCAGCGCCTTGGCTACGGGCAGGGATACGGGTCTGGGGCTGGAGCTGGTATCGACTGGGATAAGCGGCCTCGACAAGCTCCTCATGGGCGGGTTCCCCCGGGGGGCCCTCGTGCTGCTGGCCGGCAACCCGGGGACGGGGAAGTCCACTATAGCCACAAAGTTCCTCTACGACGGCGCAGTGAGGTACAACGAGCCCGGGATATACGTCAACTTCGTTGAGACCGAGAGGGACTTCGTGACCCACATGGCCATGCTTGGCATGGATCTTCAGAGGCTTAGGGAGAAGAACCTGTTCTACTACCAGGAGGCTCTAACCATTGTTGACGAGGACGCCCTGGTGGCCCAGCTGGAGAAGATACTCCAGCTAGTGGCGGAGACTGGCGCCAAAAGGCTCGTGGTTGACAGCGTGACCGCGATGCTGCAGATAATCCGGGATCGGGCTAGGATACGGGAGCTAGTGCAGAACTTCTTCGTCAACGGCGTCAAGCAGATGGACGTGACTACAATACTGATAGCCGAGCACCCCTACGGGGCCAAGATGGTTGGCTACGGCATCGAGGAGTTCATAGTGGACGCCGTGTTGATACTTAGGTTCGAGATACAGCAGGGGAAGGTAAAGAGGATAATGGAGCTCCGGAAGGCACGGTGGGCGCCCATAAGGCAGGCCGAGGTGCCCTTCTACATCCGCCCCGGCGTGGTCGTGGAGCTGAGCCTCCCCGAGACGCCGGAGGAGGTGCCCCCGCTAGACCTAAGCAGGAGGTTCAACGTGGCCGCCGCGATCTCCGAGTTCTCCAAGAGGGCCCCAGTCTGGACGGTGAAGGCGAGCCTGGACAGCGGGGGGATCGGTGCCGCCGTCTTCACGGTGCCGAGGGGCGCCCAGGTCGTGCTCGGCCACTACCCCTCGCTCGACAGCAAGCACGTAATAGCGCTCATATCCGCTGCCCTGATAACAAAGTACAAGCCGAAGATAGTGGTTATGAGCGCCAAGTCTAGCCCGATAGCGCTGCGGAACCTCGTGTGCTGCCTCCTCCGCCTGGCCTACCAGGACGAGGAGCGGGCAGAGGACGAGGCGGAGAGGTTCTTCCACGTGGCATCTTTCAACCCCACGGCTTACACCCTTACAGAGATGTACGACCTTATACGAACCACGCTAGACATGGAGAACCCGGACATATTCATCCTAGAGGGCGTCGACATAATAGAGCAGTTCGCGGAGCCCCGGGAGTACACCGAGATGGTCTACAACCTCATGCTCCGCAACAAGCGTAGGCGCGTCACCTCGGTCTATACCTTCAGCAGCTTCACGAGGGACGACCTCTACCGCCGCATGTCGGCAAGCATGGCAGACATAGCTATATACATCACGGAGCCGCACTTCCTCCCGGAGGCTGTACAGGCGGGCCAGGCCTACGCCGTGGAGTTCGCCGGCCTCTTCGGCCGCGTGGAGGCAAAGGTGGTGCTGAACAGCAGCCTCCTCTACCAGGCCGGCTGCATAGGCTAGCAGGCCCCGGCTCAGAGAGCACGGGGCGGCCGCCACGGGGCCGGGAGGAGAAGAGGAAGGTGTCGAGGTTTTGGCGGACCCGGCCAGGGCTGTCGCGGAGCGGCTACGCTACATGGGGGCGGGGCTGCTCGCCATGCTCAACACTCATGCCTTCCGCCTGGCCCGGCGGGACTTCCCCCACCTCCTGGTAGAGGACCCGGCCATGGCCTACCGGGTGGTGCTCGAGTACACGCGGGGCGACCGGGGCAAGGCCAGGTATATTCTCTCCAGCATCCTGGTGGGCCTCGTGGGCTCGCCTGCCGAGGTCGAGGAGGCGCTTAGGAGGCTTGAGGAGGGCGACCCCGGCCCCCTCCGGGGCCTCCTTGAGCGGGCCCTTAAGCCTAGGAGGCGGCGCGGCCTCTTCTAGGCGCCGCCGCGGCGCTGGGAGGAGTGCACCGGTGGATGCACCGGGCTAGGGCTCGCCGGTTCGCCCCCGGCGCCGTGGCTCGAGCAGGGCTGGGCTGCGGAGGACGTTCTGGACCAGGTAGTGGGGCAGCTCCTCTACCACGTACTTCTCTACTATCCGTTGCTCCGCCTTCCTTAGCAGCTCTGCGAGCGCGCTGCTGGAGACCCGGAGCCTGGAGGCCAGCTCCTTCACGGATACCCGGCGGGGGTAGCTGTAGTAGCCCTCGAGGAACGCCTGTACTAGCGCGTATTCCTGCTTCTCTGTGAGCCCGTAGTCCACGTTCTCCAGGGGCACGTTGCTGGCTATGCTGCACCCCCGCCGCTCTAGCTCCCGCAGGGCCTGCGGCTTGGCCACGAGCAGCTCTAGGAGCATGAAGTCCGGTGCGAATACTATGCTTCTCACCATGGAGCCTATGGGGGAGGAGGTGAGGGGGCACCACTGGCATGAGAGGCAGCGGGGCTCGCGGGGGAAGAGGATGCGTATCACCATGCTGTAGCGGCTGCGCTGGACGACCTGGAAGGCTACCCCGCTCTCCCGCTTAAGCACGGTCGTGAACGCGTCTAGTACCCCGTAGTCGCCGCTGACGCGGAGCCATACCTCGACGAGGTCCGGGCGGTCCTGGTTGACGTAGAGTAGGCGGGCGGCTATGCTTGGCCGCAGCAGCTCCGCCCCGGCGCCGACCTGGCAGGTGGTGACGCCGGGGCCGCCGCAGTAGTCTATGGTCTTGCGTAGCAGTTCCTGGAGGCGGCACACCTGGGCGCCACGGTAGACGCAGAATACGAGTGCAGGCACCTGGCTGAGCATCACCGTCTCTACCCGAATATGTTGGGCCGCCTGAACCTAGGTGAGCCTGTCGCTTCTTAGGCGCCGTGGCGTGGCCGGCACCGGGAGTGTATGGATTAATGTATTTAAACAAGAGGGGCGTAGATTAATCGTGAAGGAATACATGGCGTGCCCGCCGGGGCGGTGTTCCTCGGCGGCCTGCGCGCTGATTACCCCCGTCGCGTGTTGAGCCTCGAAGGCTCCACTATGGTATCGGGGCTGCACCGGGGAGGGGCCTTGAGGAGCCTCAGGGAGTGCACTAGCGCGGCCGCGGCGCTCGCCGGCGAGGAGAGGCAGGTAGGCTACAGCCTGGACAGCCTGGTGGCTGTCGCAATCACCCACAAGTGGGCTCCCCTGGACGTGGTGGGGGCTCTCGAGAACCGGGTGGAGGACGCCTACGAGGCCCTGGCGCCCTACGCCGAGGAGCTTGTCGTGCTTGCTACGTGTAACCGTTTCGAGGTCTACGCTCTCGCCCCGGACCCCCGCTTCCTCGCCAAGGCCGAGGAGTTTCTAGGCGAGCATGCGCGCTATGCGCGTGTCCTACGCGGCGAGGAGGCCGCACGCCACCTTTTCCGCGTCGCCTCGGGGCTGGAGTCGGCTATACTCGGGGAGAACGAGATCCTCGGCCAGGTGTCGCGGGCCTACGAGTACGCCAGGCAGCACGGCTACGCCCTCAAGTACATGAGCCTCCTCTTCCACTACGCCGTTAAGACCGGCAAGCTCGTCCGCGGCAGGACGATGATAAGCTACGGTAACGTGGGCGCGCCGGGAGCCGCGGTCCATGCCGCCGAGAAGATACTCGGGAGCTACGAGGGGAGGAGCGTCCTCGTCGTCGGCGCCGGCGAGGCGGGCGGCATCGTGGCGAGGCTCGTCCGGCAGAGGGCGCCCGGGGCCAGGATACTCGTGGCTAACCGTACCCTGGAGAAGGCGCTCCGCCTCGCGGAGGAGGTGAGGGGGGAGGCGTTTGGCCTAGACGCGCTCCCCGACCTCCTCCCTGCTGTTGATGTTGTATTCGTCGCGGTCACCGTGGATAAGCCTGTCCTCACCCGTGAACTGTTGGGCTCCATGAGGCCGGGTAGCCTGGTTGTCGACATCTCTAACCCGCCTGCCGTCGAGACGCCTGTGCCCAGCCACCTGGGCTACATTGGCCTCCAGGGCCTGGAGAGGGTCATCAAGGAGACGCTTGAGAGGAGGAAGAGGGAGGTACCGAAGGCTGAGAGGATAGTGGAGGAGCAGCTGGGGCTCTTCGTGAAGGCGTGGAGGAGGAGGGCGGCCGACGAGGCCATAAGCACCATGATGGAGTACGCGAGGCTGGTTATACGGGAGGAGCTGGAGGAGCTTGCATCGAGGCTCAGGGGTGCGGGCGTGAACGGCGCCTCCAGTGTTGTCGAGAGGCTTGCCGGGGACTTCGCGGAGAGCCTGGTTAAGAAGCTCTACCGGCCCCTGATAGTCTACGCCCACCGGTCGGCGGTGGAGGGCGAGCCGGGGCAGCTGGACTCCCTGGTGGAGCAGTTCCGCCGGGAGCTAGAGAAGAGGGTGTCCAGGAGGCCCGCTAGGGACCGGCCCCAGGGTAGGCCGCAGAGGTGCCCACCGGACTAGGCCCGGGTTCCCCGCGCTGGCGGGCTGCTAGGTCTTCCTCCTGCTCTCTGACCTCTAGCGTGTCTCCCCCGTGTCCTCTCCAGTGCTTCCTGGGCCTCCTGCCGCGGTAATGTATATCTCAGCTTTGCCAGCATACCGGGTCTTGGGTGCTGCCGGGCTTGTCCGCTGCTGTCGACGCCGCGCGGCTCCGGGCTGGTGGGCGTGTCGAGCGGCTGGCGGAGGAGATGGTGGAGCTTGGCCTGGCTTCCACGAGGGACGAGGCCCTGGATGTGATACTCGAGGAGGGGGCCAGGGAGGCTGAGAGGCTGGTGCGCCGGAGGAGGAGGGTGGTTGCGCTGCTGGAGAGGTACCGGCGCGAGGGGCTGCCGGTGCCTCCGGAGAGGCTGCCCACGCACCTCGACGTCGAGGAGGAGAGGAGGGCCAGGGGCTAGCCCCCGCCTTGCCGGTCTACCTGGACACGAACATAATAGTCTCCTACGTTAACCCCCGTGACAGCCTCCACGCGGAGGCGCGGAGGCTGGTGGAGGAGACCAGGAGGCTCGGCCACATCGTCTCCCCCCTCGTGGAGACGGAGCTGTTCAGCGTCTACAGCCGCACGACGGGCCTTGAGGGAGAGGAGCTGGAGGCGCTTGTCCTCTACAGCCTCGAAGAGGTCGGGGCCAGGGTTCTCCGGCCCAGCTGTTACAGGCTCCACCTCGAGGCCAACCGGCTGGCCCCCCTCCTGAGGCTGCGCACGCTAGACCTCCTCCACGTGGCCGCTGCACACCTGCTCGACGCCGACATGTTTGCATCCTTCGACACCGAGATCAGGAAGAAGTCCAGGCTAATAGAGGAGGCTACGGGGGTCAGGGTGCTGCCTCCCCTCCCCGCCCGGGGCTCCACATAGCCAGCCGGAGCCCGGCCAGAGCCCCCGCCCGCCGCCATAGACTGGTTAAATCTACTGGGCGGGGAGTTAAGTGGCAGTTAACTTCACCATAAGAGGCCCGCCCTCCACCTATCTTCGCGAAGCCCACCACGATACGCGCCATAGACGCCCGCCGCGGCCACGCCTCCACCCCGTGGAGCCGCGCGGCCACCGCGGGGCAGGCTAAACCAGAGATGGGGCCCCATGCGGAAGGAGGCCGGCGCCGCCTCGCCCCGGGAGCCCCCGGGGGGAGCCGCTGCGACGGGGAGAACCGGTTCCCCTAGCAATTGACGGGGCTAGCTATGTGCTCACATTTTCTACGCCGACAAGAGTGTTACCTCCAACGGGCCGGCCACGTGGGGCCTGGAGAGGAGAGGTAGCCCCGGTGAAGCCGCGGCGCCACACTATCAGCAGCTAAACTATTAGCGCTATGTCTAAACTGGGTAAACATTGTGTGAGCTTTCTATGTTTTTGCCCGTGGCTTGGGTGTTACCTGGATGGGGGCTGTCCCTGGGGGAGGGCTCCCCGGGGCTAGGTGTGGCTCCCCGCGGCGCGGCATTCTTCTTGTCTAACGTTTCGGCCTCTTAGGCTACCTGTCAGCTATACGGTGTATATGTTTGCCCGTAGTATGGGTGTTTCCTGTTGTTCCCGGCCCCGCTAGAGCCCGCCTCCCGGAGCTAGGTCCTGGAAGGGGCTAGCACTCACACATATTCCTCGAATAATATATTATATTTGAAATATTTATAGTATATTAGTCTTTGGCGCGTCGCGTCCCCGCAGGGTACACCAGTCCACCCACCAGTGCACCCGCCACCGGCCGCCACAGCACACGAGGCCGCTCAGCCGCCGCAGCCGTCGACAACCACCCGGAGGACATACCGGTCAAGGGCCTCGACATCCTCTATCCTGCTGGGCGGCCTGGGCGCGTGGGCTATGAGCACCAGCCCCGGCGGCGGCCTGAGGCTGCAGCGCAGCACCTCCAGCCTCCGGAGGCTCTCAGCCTCCAAGCCTCCGAGGCCCAGCTGGGCAGCCTTCTCGCCCAAGACGCGGTTGGCGATTATCGCCTCCAGCGAGGCGCCGAGGTCCCGGAGCTTCTCGGCGATAACCTTGACCTCGTAGACGGGGAGCGGCTCCGGCGTAGCCACAGCCATGAAACTAGTCCTGGAGGGGTCGGTCATCTCGCGGTGGAGGGCCTGGTTCCTCTCCTCAAGCTCCCTCAGCTTCGAGAGTACGGGGTCGCTTATCTCCTCCCGCCTCCCCAGCGCGTTCGCTATCGCGTACTTTATCGACACTATTCTCTCCCTTATCTCGCGGAGCCTCTGAGCCCAGAAGAGGTGGAGCCGGGGCAGCGCGACGACCCGCAGCGCGATACCCGTAGGCGGCATGTCGACCACTACGAGGTCCACGTCTCTCCTCTGGTAGAGCTTCTCCAGTATACGCAGGAAGACCTCCTCCTCGAACCCCGGCGCGTCGCGTATCGCGCGGGTAGCGTCGCTGCCCCCGAGAGCCTCTAGCCCAGGGGTGAGCCGGCGGAGCAGCAGCGCGTACTCCTCCGCGACGCTCTTCGCGACACGCTCGACGTCGAACTGCACCGCCCTGAGCCCAGGATGGATCTCCTTCTCCACGAGCGGCGCCGGGAGGCGGAGGTACTCGAGCAGGTGCCCCGCAGGGTCAAGGCTCGCCACCAGCACCCTCATACCGCGGCGAGCCGCCTCCAGGCCGAGCCTCAGGCTAACCGTCGTCTTCCCGACCCCGCCCTTGCCCATAGCCATGACGACGTGTGGCTTCCGCCAGTTCTCTACACGGAACGCGTCCAACACGCCCGCCAACGCGCGGCCCGCCCCCGGCAGCCCTACCACTCGCCACCCATCCTGCTAAAGAGGTCCGATATCACGTCGCCCCCGCGCCACGTCCGCTCGTAGAGCACCTTGACCTCGTCCTCGAGGAGGGGGGAGAGCTCGGCTGCGAGCCCGAGAGGCGCCAAGGGGAGCCCCACCAGGCTGCCGAGCACCAGGGTGAGGAACACGTGCTGCAGCTCCAGCATCTCCAGCTCGAGGGCCTCGACGCTCTGCTCGACCAGGGCCACGTGCAGGCCCGCCAGGAAGTTCTTCGCCTCAACAGCTGCGCGGCGGATCAGGCGCAGGATGCGGCCAGGCAAGGACAGCTCACCCGCTTCGAGGATAGCGGCCCGGGGGGTGTGCCCCCGGGGGCGGTGGGGAGAAAACCTGTGTTAGGCTATAGGGGGCTCCTGGCGGCCCCGGCTACCGTGTCTTGGCGGGGGCTACTGCTGTCCTCTTGGCGCGCTGTAGCCCGGTCACGTAGAGGTATATCAGCAGGAAGTCTACTGCCAGCGATATCAGCACTATGCTGCCGGCGCCTATCTTCTGTATCGGCGGGTACGTCGGCAGGACGAATATTGTCCACCATATTAGGCCGAGGGTTACAGTCACCCAGAGGAACCAGGCGGGCGCCTGTATCAGGGCGTTGGTCTTCGCGTCGCGGGCCTTGAGCACGGCGTAGACCCATAGGGCGCTTGTCAGGAGGGCCAGCGCGGCTAGCAGCTGGTTTGTGCCGGCGAAGGCGGGCCATAGTATGTTGTAGGCCGGGGAGGTGACCGGCTTGCCGTTCTTCACGGCTATCACTACGTCGGGGTAGGCAAGCGCCAGGCCTATGAGGACAGCTATGCCGCTCGCGACGAACCTGTTGGCTATTGCCCGGTAGGCGGCGCTGCTCCGATCGGCGAGCCAGTCGAACATCTCCTGCCAGGCGAACCTCGCGAGACGCGTCGCGGAGTCGAGGGTTGTAAGTATGAATGTTGCCAGCGCTATACCGGCGAACTTCATCATGAACGCGCCTACGCTCATGCTGTGCAGCGCCTGCCCCAGCATGAAGCCGTAGCCGGCGGTGAACCTCTGCACCTTGTTGAGGCCGAGTATGCCCTTAGCCTGGTAGACCTTGAGCAGGCTCGGCGCCGCCTTGCCGAGGAACTCGGGGAACTGCGGGTGGCTCCAGGCGTAGGCTATCGGTATTATCACCGCGAGGCTGCTGACCGCGCCCTCGGTCAGCATGCCCCCATAGCCTATCATCAGGGCGTCCAGCTCGCTGGCCAGCTGCTTGCTCGTCGTGCCGCTGGCGACGACGCTGTGGAAGCCGCTCAGGCTTCCACAGGCTATTATCAGGGGTATTGCCGGCCAGAAGGGTGTAGGCACCTTGTTGAATATTGGCGGCGCGAAGCTAGTGTATGCTGGGCCGGTCAGCCCGTCAGCCGCTATACCCAGCGCGCCTATTATGGCGAACGCCACGAAGCCCCATAGGAGGTAGGCGTTCAGGTAGTCCCTGGGCTGCAGCAGGTACCAGACGGGCAGTATGCTGGCGAGGAAGCTGTAGAGGGCCAGCAGGAGCATCCAGGTGTGGTAGGCGTCGCCGGGCAGCAGCAGGGGGTACTTCACGGCGAACGCTATGCCGCCCACCAGGGCCAGCAGCGCTATCACCGTGCTGGCCGAGGGGCTCAGCCTAGTCCTGTAGAGCAGGAACCCCAGGAACACCGCTATAGGCATGTATATCATTGCCTTGCTGGCGGCGCTCGGCTGGACGGCGAACAGCTTGGCGTTGACGCTCATGAACGCCGCAAGCACAAGTATCAGCGCGGCGTAGACGTAGAGCAGGAATATGTACTTAGCCTTCCTGCCCATAACGTTCTCGGACACGGTCATTATCGAGACGCCGCCGTGCCGCACGCTTGCCATAAGCGACAGGTAGTCGTGCACAGCGCCTATGAACACGTTGCCGAGTATCACCCAGAGCAGGGGGAGACCCCAGCCATAGGCCATGGCTATCGCCGGGCCCACTATGGGGCCGGCGCCGGCGATGCTGGCGAAATGGTGCCCATAGAGTATGTACTTGTTTGCAGGGACGTAGTCTATCCCGTCGAACTGCGTGTAGGCGGGCGTCTTGCGCTCCGCGCTAGCCTTGACTATCTTCTGCTCCAGCATGCGGCGCCCATAGTACACGTAGGCTACCGCGTATATGGCCAGGACGGTTAGAGCCACGAGGCCCGCGGGGACGGCCACGGCCACTCACCCCTCGACAAGCCCTACTTCGGCTTCACGGCCGCCGGGGTCTCGCCGAACGCTATAGCCGGGCCTATGAGCAGCAGGAACCAGCCGAGGATTATTGCCTCGGCGCCCGGGGTCCAGGCCGTCTTGCTGCCTATGTGGCCCTGCGCGACGGCCTCTACACCCGCGTAGAGGAAGAGCAGCACTCCGAGCAGCGTTATGGCTAGGCCCACGGCCTTCGAGGCGGAGCCGGGCATCGCTTCGCCACCCCTTCCCTCTTAGATTCGCCTGGGGCCCCGTGCGGCCACCGGCTGAGACGGAGTGGGCGGCCAAGCCCACCTCTAATAAATACTTTTTGAGTAAAATTGTTCATATTAGTACACTACTGTACAGGGTGGACAGCAAAGGGAATAATGGAGAGGCCTGGAGGTGCAACGCACTACATACGCCTCCACAAGGGGATACGGGCGGGTGCCTACAGTGGACGAAGCCACCTGGCTCCTGGTCTACGCCGTACTCGTAGCCTCAATGGCCTCCGTTGTCTGGTTCTTCCAGGTAAGGAGAGCAATGATAGCCAGAATGAGGGCTGTTATAGGCATACTCGAGGACGAGCTCAGGCCGAGGGATAAGACCTACACGCTGCTAGGCTACCTGGTAGGCTTCCGGGCGGTCTACGACCTACCCTACCGGTGGAGCACGAGGGCGTGGCTGCTATACACGATGCCGCCCGGCCACGTGTTCTTCTACCTACCCGTCATAGCCCTCCGGGGGGAGAGGGACAGGCTGGAGGTGACCTTCCGCCTACGCAGCCCCCTCCCCGGCGAGGCCCACGTCTACGACCCCAGGGACAGGCACGTTAAGAGGCTGGTGAGGCGAGACACGGCGGGGGTCGAGGAGAGGCTCGCCAGGGCGTTCGTCGAGGCCTCGGGGAGGAGGTACGCTGCGCTCTACAGCGGCGAGGAGGCCCTAGAGAAGGCCAGGGCGCTGCTGGAGGACCTGCTGGCGGCGGGCGTGGATGTGAGGAGGGTCACGCTCAGCGACCGGGACTGGGCTCTCCACGTCTCCCTTGTGCCGAGCGTGTCCACCCTGAGAGAGGCGCTACGGGTCGTGAAGAAGCACGCTGGGAGGCTCGCCGCCGCAACGGGCTAGCCCCGGCGGGCGAGTATCGAGGCGTACCCCACTACTATCTCCTCGTCGCCCGTCACGTCTGCGCTGTTGTAGTACTTGAGCAGCTCCATGGAGCCCCCGTGGAGCCTCGTGTACTCTATCAGCACGGCTATCGCTGCGTAGCCGCAGACCGTTGCGCCCGTCTCCGCTATCTTCGATATGAAGCCCCTGGTGTCTAGCCGGAGTATGTGCTCTATTATCGAGAGGTCGAGCTTCGCCACGTTATCCCTTATGTTCTCCGTGAAAACCACGTAGCCGTACATGTAGCCGTGGTGCGTGAAGTCGCTGCTGGCTATGAAGAGGAGCCTCCTCCCAAGCGCCTCGGCGGCCCCGGCTATCGCCTCCGCGAGCTCAGCCGCTATCCTCGGGGTAGCGTCCTTGGCCACTATCGGGACCAGGCTCCACCGGTGCCCGCGGTAGATGTACTGGAGGAAGGGCAGCTCCACCTCCACGCTGTGCTCCTCGCTGTGGGCAGAGGGGTCGTCCACGAGCCCCGGGTAGCGGCGGCCAAGCTCCTCTACGAACTCCGTGTCCACCGGGACGCTGCCGAGCGGCGTACGCCACTCCTCCCAGTACGTCGTGGTCGTGAAGAGGCCCCCGCGGCCGGTATGGTTGGTGCCTATCACCACCACCGTGTCCGGCCGGTAAGGCGCCTCGGCCAGGGCCAGGTAGAGGTGGGCAGCAGCTGGGCCCGAGTAGCTGTACCCGGCGTGGGGGGCTACGCCGCCGAGGGGCCGGGGCGCGTCGGCTCGGGGCGGCCCAGGCAGCCTGCCGGGCCCCAGCCTCTTGTCCGTGAAGGAGGCCCGTATGGCCTCCTCGAGCTGGGCCGGCTCCGCCGGGTAGAAGCCTATCAGTGCCGCGTAGGGCGGCCTGGCTGGCAACGCGTCCACCCTTGTATCGCAGCGTATAGGTGGCGCCGGGTTATGTTGCTTGACCAGACGGTTCTTGGCCACTGGCCCCGTTTCCCTGAGGGGTAGGGTCTTTAGCCCGCATTGCGCCCCGGGGCGTGTTGCAGCCGGCGGCCTAGGCGCTGGCTGGGCCGCGTCTCCCCATAAGGGGTGTGCCCTGCATGGCTCTAAACATAGCCGTCCTTGCGAAGGCGTCGCTCGACCCCAACATGATAAGGACTAGGAGCGACGGCAGCGTCGATACTGCGGCTACGCCGCTCGCACTAAGCGAGTACGACAAGAACGCCGTGGAGGCCGCGGTACAGGTGAAGGAGAAGCATGGGGGCAGGGTGGTCGTAGTCTCCGCCCTCACGTGGGGCCCTCTGGCTAGGCGGAGGCGGGAGTTCGAGCAGATAGTCCGGGAGGCCCTCGCCATGGGGGCCGACGAGGCCCATGTTATCGTGGACGAGGCTCTTGTCCCCGGCGACCCCCTCGCCACCGCTAGGGCCGTGGCGGCGCTGCTGCAGAAGCTCGGAGGCTTCGACCTCGTCCTAACCGGCGAGGCCTCCATGGACATGATCTCTGGCCAGCTCGGCGGCCGCGTGGCGGCACTGCTGGGCGTGCCGTTTATCAGCTACGTGCGGAGCCTCGAGGTAGACGCCCAGGGCGGCACTGTTAGGGCTGTGCGCGACCTCGAGGACGGGCTGCAGAGGGTTAGAGCAAAGCTCCCGCTAGTCGTCAGTGTGACCGGCGAGGCCAACAAGCCCCGTATACCGACGCTGCTCCAGATAAGACGGGCGATGCGGAAGCCGGTGAAGCAGTACAGCCTCGCCGACCTCGGCGTCGACTCGGTGCCGAAGCCCAGGCTCGCCGACCTCAGACTCATACAGGTGAAGAGGAAGAACGTGATAATAGAGGCCGATAGCCTGGAGAAGGCCGCGGAGAAGCTAATAGAGTACCTTGAGCAGGAGGGCGTCCTCCGCAGGTAGCCACGTGTTTCCCGAGCCCCTATGGTGTGACGCGTGAACCCCCGTATAGGAGGCAACGCGGCGCGAGGTGTACCGGGTGGTGCGTGTACTCGTATACGCGTCTAGCCCGGCCCAGCTACGCGGCCTCGCAGGACTCGCATCGTCCCTGGGAGCCGCTGAGGCGTACGCGGTCACGCCGGGCGCGCCTGGAGAGGTCGAGGCTAACGCGTACAGCGTGTTCACGAGAGTGTACCGGGTGGAGGCTGAGAGGCTCACCCCCGGCCAGCTGGCCGAGCTGCTAGAGGGGCTCTACGCGGAGCACCAGCCCGACCTCGTAGCAGGGGCCGCCGTCAAGGACTGCGTCGACGCCGGCTCCAGGCTCGCGGCGCGCCACAACCTGCCGATGTTCACCGAGGCGGCTGGCGTCGAGCTGGCCGACGGCGGCCTAAGGGTGAGGCGCCAGGTGCTGGGCGGCCGCGCCGTCGCCGTCCTCGAGTCGGGCCTGCCGGCGGTGGTGGCTGTCAAGCCGCAGCTCTGGGAGGAGAAGGCGCCAGGGGAGAAGGGGGCCGAGGTCGTCCCCCTGAAGCCGCCGGCGCCGGTCGTCGAGGAGGAGGCCTGGGAGCCGAAGAGGAGGGAGGCTGTGGACATAGAGAGTGCGGACGTGGTTGTCGGCGTTGGGCGCGGGTTTAGGCGCCGGGAGGACCTCGCCATGGCCGAGGAGCTTGCCAGGCTGCTCGGCGGCGTCGTGGGCGCCTCTAGGCCGATAGTCGCCGACTATGGCTGGCTCAGCGAGGACAGGTGGATAGGGATAAGCGGCAAGAAGATACGGCCCAAGCTCTACATAGCGATAGGGATAAGCGGCGCGCCCCAGCACATGGCGGCAGCCATGGACTCTAAGATAATAGTCGCGGTGAATAAGGACAAGAACGCCCCGATATTCCAGTACGCCGACTACGGGGTCGTAGCGGACCTCTACCAGTTCCTACCGGTCCTGGTGAAGAAGCTGAGGGAGAAGCTGGGCGCATAGCCGTCTAGAAGGGTTTTACTCCGCAGCCGGGCGGGGCCCCTAGCCCTACCCGGGGCCTGCCGGGCTATGGCCCTCCTTTTCTCACTCCCCGTGGCTCTGGCTGCCGCAGAGACAGCAGCTATATGGAGCCCCGGTGCCCGTGTGCCGCCGAAGAGCAGACACGCCGGGACCGCCGATACCAGGCACTTGGAGGGTCAGCCTGTTGGCTGGAAGCACCGGTGTAGTGAAGAGCAGCGTGTTGATGCTTATTGCCAATATCGTCGCGTTCGCCGGCGGCGCGGTTTACTGGTTCCTGCTTGCACGTGTCGTGGGGCTGAAGGCCCTCGGCCTGGGCACCGGGATCGTCTCGGCCGTCGGCATAGCGTCCACACTTCTGGGCGGGGGCTTCGGCCTCGCCCTCGCCAGGCTCGTTGCGGAGCGGGGCAAGGAGGCTCCATGCGCGGCGCTGGCCTCCCTGGCCCTCTCCGCCGCGGCGGCTACTCTTTCATCCCTCCTCTCGGCCATGCTCGGCGAGCCGGGCGCCGCCTGGTGGGGGTTCTCGCTCGGCTTCATAGCGACGCTCAGCGCTCTCTCCGTGCAGCTCCTGGTGGGGCTTGGGCGTTTCGGCCTACTCGCCGTAGCCCACGCTGCGGGCAACGCTGCGAAGGTCGCCGTGGGGCTCGCGCTGGGCCTCGCGGGCTACGGTGTCGCGGCGGTGCTGTCGGGGTACCTGCTCCACCAGCTCGCGGTCGCCCTGGCAGCCTTCGCCGCGGCTGGTACTGCCTGCGGCCTGGGCAGCGCCTACTCCCTGCTCCGCCGCGTCGCCGCCCTCGGAGCCTCTAACACTGTCTACGTTGCGGGCAACCAGCTAGTGCAGAGCCTCGGCGTCTACGTCTACGCTGTGGTTACAGGCGACCACGCCTCGACGGGCCTGCTCTACATAGGCGCGATGCTGGCAGTAGTCGCCGCCATGCCAGCCGGGAGCCTGGCCGCCGCGGCGCTGCACCACTCGGTGCGGGAGGGGAGGGAGCTAGCCATATCCTCCGCGCCGCTGGGCCTGCTCGCCTCCTCCGCCGCCGCGGCCGCCCTCGCGGCTCTAACGCCGCTAGCCCTGGCGTTGATAGGCGCAGGGACCGGCGGCGGCAGCGTGACGGCGATACGCGTCCTCGCGGTCTCCGGGCCGCTGCTGGGCCTGTTGAACATCGTAGTCTCGGAGCTCAACCGCCGCAGTGATAGTAGGGGCATAGGCCTGGTTGCTGCCTCGCGTCTACTCCTGCTACTGGTGCTCTTCCCGCCGCTTGCCGCCCGTTTCGGCCTCCTGGGCGCTGCGGTGGCGTTCCTGGCAAGCAGCGCCGCCGCCGTGCTGGCGGCGGGGACTGTGGATAGGCGCGTGCCGGCTCTCGCTGCCCGTGCCCTTGCAGCGTCGCTTCCCGGCCTCCTGTCCCCTAACGGGGTTCTGGCCGCGGTCCTCTCGGCGCCCGTGGTTGTAGCCGCCTCGATGCTGCTGGGCCACCTGCTCCTCTACCCTGTGCCGGATGGCCTAAGGCTCGTCGTGGCATCCGTGCTGCGGCCCCGGGGACGGGGCGGAGAGGATTAAATCAGGACAGAGGCGCGCCGGGGAGACGTGGAGTGCCATTGGGGCCTGGTATGTTATGCCGAGCGATAAGGCCGTCGGCTGGGGCCTCGTAGCGGTCTCCCTGGCGGTTATAGTGTTCTACGCGGTCGGCCTCTTCGCGCCCAGCCTAATAAGGCCCGGCATAGACCAGCTGCTGGTTAAGGTCACCGTCTTTGCCGCGGTCGCAGCTGTCTTCGGAATACTCGCATGGATAGGGTACACGCTGGCCACAACCCCGCCGCCGAAGCCCATCGAGGAGATAGAGAAGGAGCTTGAAGAGGAGCTGAAAAAGCTCGAAGAGGAGCTGAAGAGGGAGGGCGAGAGCCGCCAGTAGACCGGGTTTCTTTTAACCGCGCATGCGGGCCTCACTGCATGCTTTTCCTTCTCCGCCGGGCCCGGGGCTGTGCGGCGGACGAAGCATGTATACACGCCCCTGGGCGACGCGGCCCCGGAGGCGGTAGTGGAGGGGAGGCGGCGTGGCTGCCAGCCTGTTGGGCAAGCTCTGGGCCGCCTTGGCGCTGCTGCTCGCGGCAGGCCATGTAGGCATCATCTTTGCCACGGAGCTGCCGGGCTTCCTGGTTGTGGAGAACATCGTGCTGGCGGCTATCTACCTCCTAGGCGCTGCCCTCTACCTGGCCCGTGGCGTGGCCGCTGCAGCCCTCGCTGCGGGCGTGGTTGCGGTGTTCAGCGCCGGCAGGGTGTCGAGGAGCATAGTGTCGCCGGAGGGCGGGCTGGGGGAGCTGTGGGTTCAGCACATACCGCTCCTGGCTCTGGACCTGGCCGTGGGGCTGCTCGGCGTCTACCTGGGCTGCCGCTAGCCGCCGGCGGCGGGAGGGAAGAATGCTACCCGGTCTCCGTCCCGGAGCACTGTTTTCTCCTTGCCCAGCCACTCTATGTTGCGGCCGTTGACGAGCACCTTTGTCTCGTCGGGTATTCTTTCCCCGTCTACAAGCCTGCCTCGTAGGCCGGGAAACTTGTCCTCCAGGAGCCTGGCCAGGTCTAGGACCGTGGCGCCCTCGGGCAGCTCTATTTCCAGCTCACGCGTCTTACCGGCGAGGTCGTAGTACTCGGCGAAGAGGCGGACACGCACCCTGGGCATCGCGCAGCACCCCGCGGGGCGGCAGGGGGCCACCGGCCTGCTGTGCCCCCGGCGCCTTACTGGTCCCTGTTTTCCAGGGTCTTAGGCTCGCCCCGGGCCTCTATGTTGCCGTGTAGCGGCCGGGGGCCTACATGTGTGTGGTTGGCTGCTCCTCCTCGACAATGTACTCGCAGCTGCGGGGAATGAGGAAGAGGAGCGGGCCCAGGTCTGTGCCGTCGACAAGCATGGCCGCAATGGGCGCCTCCTCGTCGTCTATGCTTATGCGGAGCTTGTATAGCCGTAGCCGTGTCCCAGCCTCGCGGGCGTAGGCAAGCGCAGCCAGCCCCCAGTAGTGGTCTATCTCGATGTCCCCCACTACGAGCTTCCCGTCCCTAACGTTTATGGTGTCGACGGGTTCCGGGTCGGACTCGGAGAGCACCGCCTCCACGTTCTCGGGCCCGAAGGTGAGCATTAGGCAGCCCTCGGCGAGCACCAGGGGAACCGCGCCGCTGCTCGTCTCTAGGGCCGCCACGCCGAGGCTGTAGAAGTGGCAGACTATCTGCCCCGAGTCGGGGTCGATAGCGCCACGCATCTGGAGGAGTACATCGAAGACGCTGTAGGGTATCTCGAAGAACCTCGCCGCGCGTAGCCTGGGCGCCACCGGGCAGCCACCTCCCCCGCTCCGGGTCTAGTCTGCCGCACGGCTCCTACGGCGTACGTGTTGGAGTGCTTTCTCGCCGAGCCCGCCTAGCCGGACCCAGTCCAGCGGGGTGGTGCCCCGCGTCTCCCCGAGGCGTAGCCTCTCCGTTATCCAGCGGTACCTGCCGCCGGCCAGCCCGTTGGCCAGCAGCGCGGCGCCGAAGGCCGCCTCCTTGGCCCTGGCGGTTGCCGGCACCTCTGCCGTCTCGGCTCCCAGGCTGCGCAGCATGTAGCCTATCCGCTCCTCCACCTCCGCCCGTAGCTCCCTGACGCGGGACCAGCGGCCGGTTAGGTAGACCAGGCGTGGCTTCACGACAGCCGTGAGGGCGAGTATGTCCTTCGCAGCCGCCTCCGCGAGGGCCTCTATGACGTGGCGCGCCCTGTCGTCACCCTTCCTGGCCCTCTCCGCCACGGTCTCCGGCGGCGGGGGCGGATAGTTTTCCTCGAGGAGCTCGGCGGCGCCACCGCGGAAGAGGAGCTCCTTGCTATACCTGGGCTCCAGCCAGGCCGCGATGTAGGCTACCTCGGCGTCCCAGAGGCCTGCACCCATGTAGCCGCGGTGGCTCACCGTGCCGCCGTGCCCGTCCACCACTCGGCCCGACTTGACGGCCATGACGGCGGTGTAGGCGTAGCCTATCTCGGCCACTATTAGGTCCGCGTTTTCGGGGTCTAGGCCCCTGTTCTCCACCGCGTCCCAGAGCGCGGCGGCGACGGTGTAGAGCTTGTCGCTCGTACCGAGGTCTATGCGGTCCAGCTTGCGGTGGAGCGGCACCGTGGGGAGCTGGACAACGCCGGGGGTGAACCAGGCCGGCAGGCCCGACTCCGCCACGAGCCTCATGGCGCGGCGGAGGCCCAGTATGCGCAGCCCCCGGGCCTCGTCGCCCGGGTGGATTAGCGTTGCCACCGCTATCTCCCAGGGCTCCGCCTCCGAGGCGCGCTTCAGGCCCACACCGTAGCCGCTCGACATTACTATGGATTCTACTCCTTTCTCGTCCACGAGCCTCCTCAGCGTGTCTAGAACGACGCCGGGGTTCTCGACGACGATCCTCCTGGGTATCGACTCCTCGTATACTATACGCAGCCCCGCTGCGTTCTCCTCGACAGCGACCACGTCGACGCTATAGGTGCCCGAGTCTACGCCAGCGCTTCTCAGGGGCGTAGCAGAGCCACCTCCCGCCGGAGAGCCGGAAAGGAGGCGACGCGGCAGGGTTGCTCTAAGAGGTGCCGGCCGCCAGGACGCGGGCGCCGCGGTTATCCGGCGGAGAGACGTAGACGTAGCCCCCGCCGCGGCCCCGGAGCCACCTCCTCGCAGCCTCCGCCACTCGGCGCGCCTCCCAGGGGCTGGGGGCTATCGTGTAGACCGCGGGGCCCCAGCTGCTCTGCGCCACGCCCCCCGCCAGGCCGCGGAGGATGCCCGCAGCCTCCTCAACCAGGCCGCAGCAGTAGACGCCGGCCTGGCGGCTGGACCAGTACTCGGCCCCGAGCCTGCCGTTGAACTCGGTGAGCGCCTCTAGCAGCACGGGCAGGTTCCGCTCGGCGAGGGCGGGCAGGAGCTTCATCAGGAGGAGGCGGGAGAGGCGCTCCGCGAGACGGGGGCTCATCGGCGGAAGCTCCTCTAGGACGCTCTCCTCCCGCTCCTTCACCTCCCTGACGTAGGGCGCCGCAGCAGCGGGCAGCAGGACGACGAACCTCCAGTCCCGGGGCAGCTCGTACCTCGCCAGAAGAGGGGGTATCAGCAGCCCCTTCTCCCCCGCCGGGAAGCCGCCGTCCAGCAGGGCCCCGCCCCGGGTGAAGCTGTAGAAGCCGAGCGCCGACACTGTCGAGCGGCCGAGCTCCAGAGCAGCGTCGCGCAGGTCTATGCCCGCCGCGGTCAACGCGTTGTAGGCGGAGGCGGCGGCGAGCACCGCCGCGGTGGTTGCGCCTAGGCCGACGCCGCGGGGAATCGCCTGGTGGATGCGGGCACAGAGGCCGGGGAGCCCGTAGGCGGAGCGGAGCCCCTCTATAGCCCACTCGAGGAGCCCAGCCTGGGGGCCCTCCGCCCTCGTCTCGCCGCAGACCTCGAAACTGGCGACGAGCCGGGGCTGGGAGATGGTGAAGCCTAGTGTCCCGTAGAGGCGGCCCAGGGAGCCCTCCAGGTCTATGTTGCCCGCATGCAGGTGGGCCGGCGCAGACACGACAACCTTATCCATGGCGTCCATGCACCCCCGGCGTGGCGGCGAGGACCAGCGCCACTGGCGCCGCCGCCTAGGCCTGGAGGCCTAAAATTGCTCCAGCACAGGGCACTCCCCACCCGCCTGGAGGGCATGGTCGGCTTGGGTCGGCCTAGGCTGGTCGAGCTTGCCCGCATGCGGGGCCCGCTTCTCCAGGTTGCACTCGACTTCACCGACGCCGCCGACGCGCTGCGCACGCTCGCGGCAGTGAAGCACAGCCTCGGCGAGGAGGTCTTCGTGGCCGAGGCGGGCACGCCGCTGGTGAAGGCGGCCGGCGTAGGGGTGGCGCGCCTCCTTTCAGCCGTGGCCGCCCCCTCGCCGGTGCTAGTAGACATGAAGACCGCCGACACCGGCGGCCTCGAGGCCAGGATGGCGGCGGAGGCGGGCGCCGACGCCACGACTGTTCTCGGCCTCTCCCCCGACGAGACGATAGAGTCGGCGGCCTCGGAGGCCAGGAGGCAGGGGATAGCGCTTGTGGCCGACCTCCTCGGCGTAAAGGACCCGGTCAAGAGGGCCGAGGAGCTGGCCGCGCTAGGCGTGGACATAGTTGAGGTCCACGTGGGCATAGACGCGCAGAGGGCTCTCGGCATGACCGCGGCCGAGCTCCGCGGCCTCGTCCGCCGCGTGGCGGAGGTGTTCCCGGGGCCCGTCTCGGTCGCCGGCGGACTCAACGCCAGGACCGCGCCGGCCATGGTGGAGGCGGGGGCGTCGATAGTCGTCGTGGGCGGCGCTATAACCAGGAGCCCCGACCCCGGCGCCGCCGCGAAGGCGATACTGGAGGCTATAAGGGGGAAGAGCTAGCCGCGGAGCCCTAGGCGGCGCCTGTACCACTCCACGGTCTCCCGGAGGCCGTGCTCTAGCCCTATCCCTGGCCGCCACCCCAACGTTTTGGCCGCACGCTCTATGCTGGCCACGCTCCTCCTAACATCGCCCGGCCTGGGTGGAGCGTAGACCGGGGGCGGGCAGCGGCCCACTATCCCGCAGAGGATCCGGTACAGGTCGTTTATGCTCGTCTCCCTGCCCGTGCCTATGTTGAAGACGCCGCCGGCGCCGGAGGCTAGGGCCGCGTAGTTGGCACGCGCCACATCCCGGACGTGGACGAAGTCCCTTGTCTGGCGGCCGTCGCCGTAGATGACGGGGGGCTGGCCGCGGAGCAGGCGCGTTATGAACGCGTGTATGACCCCCGCGTAGGGGCCGCCCCTCATCCCGGGCCCGTAGACGTTGAAATACCTCAGCACGGCGGCCTTCAACCCGTAGTCGCTGCTATACCTTTTGACAAGCATCTCCCCCATCAGCTTAGTGTCGCCGTAGAGGTTTATGGGGCGCAGCGGGTGCTCCTCGTCGACAGGCAGCCGCAGGGGCTCCCCGTAGACTGCCGCGCTGCTGGCGTAGACGAAGACGCGGGCGTCTAGAAGGCGGGCCGCTTCCAGCATGTTCAGGGTGCCCTCGACGTTGACTACCACCGTGCGCCGGGGGCTCCGCCGGGCCTCCTCGACGCTCACGACCGCGGCTAGGTGGATCACCGCGTCAACCGCGTCGCCGCGCAGCGCCGCCAGCCCCTCGCGGAGGCCGCGCCAGTCGGACACGTCGAGGCGCAGGTACGTGGTGTCCCCGGCAGGCCGCGCCGGCGGCTCCCTGATGTCGACCACTACCACCCTGCAGCCCTTCTCTCCGAGGAGGCGCGCGGTGTGGCTGCCTATGAAGCCCGCCCCGCCGGTGAGGATCACTGTGCCACAGGCTGCCAAAACACGCCGCCCCGCAGGAGGGTGGGGGTGGAGGGGGCCTAGGGGGCGCTAGGGCTCGTAGCCCTCGGGCTCCCTGTACACGTGGACTGGGACGTGCTCGCCCTCCTCGTATATTCTCGCCTCCCTCGTTATGGCTATGCCGTCTGCCTCCACGTTGCTCACCGTAACAGAGCTCATCTGGCGCTCAAGCGGCAAGGGGGTTGCCTCGAGGGCTCCGTCGCTGCCCACGCGTAGCTTCACCTTGACAGGCTGGGGCCTCTTCGACCGTATCGGTGCGGCTAGCCGCGCGGTGGCCTGCAGGGGGGGCTCGCCGCCTCTCGCCGCGCCGCCTAGGTGCTTGAGGACGTGGTAGAGGAGGCGGAGGAACCCGTGGAGCGCCGACACGGGGTGCCCCGAGAGGGCGACCACCAGCGGCCCGCCGGGCAGGAGCATCGCGCTCGTAGGCCGCCCGCCTTTCACGAAGAGACCGCGGAAGAGGACGCGGCCGCCGAGCCTCTCGGCTAGCTGGTAGAATGGGTCTACCTCGCTTGGACCGGTGCCCCCGGTCATGACCACTATGTCTAGGCCGCGGGCCTGGCGCTCAAGGTACCAGGCTATTGCGTCCACGTTGTCGGGGAGCAGCGTCTTCCACACAACGCTGGTCCATGGAGTGTAGCGCTTAATGAGCCCCTCTATTAGCTTCGCAGTGGTCTCTGCCACCTCGCCGCGGAGGATCCTCTCAGACGCCTCCTCGGGGCTGCGGGGCTCGAAGAGCTCGCTGCCGGTGGCTATTATCCCCGCCCTCACCCTGCGCAGCACCCTAACCTTTGTGACCGCCACGTCCAGCAGGCCCACCACGTCCAGCATGGTCAGCACGTAGCCGCGTGGGAGGAGCACCTGGCCGCTCTTAACGTAGCTGCCGACAGGGTCTATGTTCTTCCCGGCCTGGAAGTGGCTGTCAACAACTATGTAGCCGTCCTCGAGCCTCACAGCCTCCTCGGGGACAACCGTGTCAGCCCCCTCCGGCAGATAGGCACCGGTGGAGACATAGACCGCCGTGCCGGGCTCCACGCGTACACCGACATCTATCTTCCCAATGGTTGCCTCGCCGACGAGCCGCAGCCTCCCAGGCGTATCCTCGCTCCTAACCGCGTAGCCGTCATAGGCTGCACGCGGCCTGGGAGGGAAGTCGTAGGGTGCACGGAGGTCCTCGGCCAGGACCCTGCCAGCCGCCTCCCAGACGGGCACCTCCTCGGCCTCCCCCACGGGGGCGACCGCTGAGCGCACAGCCTCCAGAGCCTCGGGCACCGGCGTGAGCTTCCCGAGGTAGCGGGGCACCTTCGCCAACCCGCCGCACCTCGGGTAGGAGGCCTCCAGGCAGCTGTCGGAGAGAATTAACGCTAGCCTCGTGGGCGGGGGCGGTGATACTGTGCCCTCGGGCTGTTACACAGCCCCACGGGGAATAGATTCGCTCCGGGGTCTCCCCGTGGCGAGGAAACACCTCTTCCCCACCGCGGCACCGCTACTCCAGCCAGCACTCCGCCCCATCCCAGCCGCCCCAGTGCTCTCCCCCCAGGCGGCCGCGCACACGGCTACACGGCGCCGCTGACGCGGGGCCTCCACCCAGCCCGTCCCAGCGCGGCCAACGGGTACGGCTCCAGAGGAAGATGCGTTTCCTCATAGTTTTCGCTCAGCCGTATCCAGCCCAGCCGCAGCCCAACCACCTCGCCCCCCGGCCTCCACGCCGCACGCACGACGACGCGGCGGCCACCAGGCTCCAGCGTCTCCACCAGCGCCGGCACGTCGCCGCCGCCGGAGACGCGGAGGCCCGCCACCAGGCCCCTGGCCCAGCCGGGGCGCAGCCACCTAGCGCCGGGCGGGCCCTCCGGCCGGCGCCGCGACTCCACCAGCACCACGCGGCCACAGCTGTAAACGGCCCCATCCTCCGCCGTCTCCTCGAGGCCGCAGAGGGGCTCGACACTCGCCCCGCGGAGAACCAGCGTGACGGGGGATGAGAAGAGGCGGGCCCAGAGCCTCGAACGGTAGCTCCTCCTATCCAGCCTGCTCCTCCACCTAGGCAGAGGCGCCCGCGGGGCCTCGTAGACGGTGAGGCCCCTGCCCCGCAGCGCCGCGGCCAGCTGCCTCGGAGCCCCCACTGCCACCACGGCGTCCACACCCATGGCCTCCACCAGCCACGGCTTATACACCAGGCCTAGGCCGTCCACGAAGCCGTCGGTGTCGGCCACGAAGCGGCCTAGCCTGGACGCCGCCTCGGCCGCCGCCGCCACTATGCCCGTGGCCGCCTTCTCGGCGCTGACGTGGCCGACGAATACGCAGGAGGGGCGGGGAAGCTCCTCCATGCTCAGGAAGGGGGCCCCCGGGTTCTCGGAGTAGGAGACACAGGCGGGGAGACCCATCTCGTTCTGCCCTACATCGGTCTCAACCACCCCCACGCCGAGCATGTTAGCCAGGAAGACCGTGAGCGTCGACTTCCCCGCCTCCACCGGGCCGACCACCGCCACACGGCCCACGCCGCTGCCCCGCAGCCGCTCGCCGAGCCTCAGCCATTCCAGCGTCTCCCTGAACCCCTCCCCGACCACCCGGTAGCCGCCACCACTGCCGGCGGCCACGCAGACACGCGCCGCCCCGCCAAGCGGGTAGAAGGTGAAGCCCCGCGTGGCACGCACAACAACCTCCTCGCCCTCGCCCAGCTCGAAGCCAGCGGCCAGGAGCCGGCCACGCTCCACGGACACCCGGGCCGGCCCCGCCACCCAGAGGCCCCGGCCGGCAGGCAGGTCGACGCAGCCACCGGTCCCCGCCAAGCCCTTCCCCCGGGGCGCCACAGGCGGCCAAGCCGGCGAGCCAATCAGTATATCTGGGGCCCAGGCTAACCCACCAGAGTGGGCCCAGGCAGCACTGCCTCCAACCGGGTAGAACAACACGCCCCCGGGCCCTGGGGCGTGGAGGAGCGCCGCACGGCCTCCGCCACGGAGGTGTCCACGCATGGCTCTGCTCCAGATCCGGGAGAGGCGGGTAGAACAGGTCGGCAGGTACCGCGTAACCCTGCTCCTAGACGAGCAGGGCAAACCCGTAGGCGCCCTGGTGGAGGGCCCCAGGCTCGCCCGCCCCGTCTACATAGGCGTAGAGGAGTCCGCAAGCCCCAAGATACCCAAGTCCGTGAAGAGGTACCTACGCCGCCTCGGCTTCAAGGTGACATAGGGGCTGGCGGCGCCAGGCCCCTGCTCCTGCTTATTTTCCACCCTTCTCGCCTGCCAGAGCCCGCCAGCCGGGCGAAAACCGCCAGAAGGAAACGACAAAGAGGAGCCACGACACCATAGCCTCCTCCACCATGTTCCTCCTGCAGGGGCCCTAGCCCCACCGCCTCATAACGCCCCCTTGAGCCCCCAGCCGCCCCATGGCCGGCACCGGCTAGTGGAGGCTGCGAGTAGAGCGCTTAGAGAGCCCCGGAAAGGACAGCCCGAGCACCACCACACCCCTCCCCGGCCCCCGCAGCGTCGATGCTGCTAGCCGCCTCGGCGACACGGTCTATCTGCCTGGTGAGCGCCCACACGTAGTCCGTGGTCTCCCTGTAGAGCGGAGCACCCATAAGCCTCCCACCCCAGGCCTATAGACGGGTACACACGGCGTGGCTCAGACCAGGATAGTCAAGGCGGGGAGCTGGAACGAACTCCCCGAGGTGCTGGAGCCAGGCGTCTACATAATCAACGGTGCAAGGATTGTAGTCAGGGAGAGGGTGTCCAGGGACTCCCTCAAGAGAACCTTCGCCATAATGAAGCGGCGTGGCGGCGTTTACGTCTAACGCCCCCATCTCCTCCTCACCCGCTTATAGGTCTCCTCATCCCTGAGCAGGACATCAGTGAACACTACGAGGCAGTTCCTAGCATCAACAACAAAGAGTAGTCGCAGCCAGCCAGCGGGCGTAGACACCCTGTAGCGCCTGACGGGGCCCAGAGGGGTCTCGGCGACCACAGCCTCCCCGAGGAGCTTGTATATCCTCGCCCTGTCCGCGTTCAGCTCCTCCTCTAGGCTCCTGAGCCCGCTCCTGACACGCTCCACGGCGCTAGGCCAGCTTGAGCGCAGGACAGAGAGCACGGGCTCCGTGTCGACGCGCCACCTACCGAAGCACCTAGCCAGAGGCTCTTATCCGCCCTACGCCTCCTCCCCTTCCGCTTCCCCGCCACCCGCCTCGACCCCCACCCTGTCAGCCAGCTTCTCGATCTCGGCGTCGTCCACGACGAGGCGCCTCGACTTCGCCAGGGCTGCTGGGAGCATAGCGTAGGCGCCTAAGCGGCGGCCCCTCAACGACATCAGCGCGGAGCCACTCGTTGCCAGCAGCACCCGCGAACTCCCCCACCGCCCCCCTCCAGTCCTCGTCATCCTCGTCTACATCCAGTTCAAAATAAGCAAGACTAAGAGTAGCTGGGGTGGCGGCCGCGCTCGTAGCCCTGGCGACCATGATACAGATGTTCGTGGACTGGGAGCAGAGCAGCGCAATGGGCCTCGAGAAGATAAGCCTTGAGCTCAGGGTAGCTACACTAGCCGCCTTCCTGCTCACGATGACAGCCTTCCTGCTAGGCCTAGCAGCCCAGCAGCGGAGGCGGTAGCGATGAGGAGGAAGAGGAGGAGGCGCTACTTGCTGAATACGAATGTGCCGCTCGCAGCCTACTACGGCAGCCCAGGAGCCAGAGAATGGCTCAAGAGGCACGGAGGAGAAGCATACTACTCTGATATACTCGAGCTGGAGCTACGCGGCCATCCAGCCAAGACCGAGGTGCTAAACCTCCTAAGAGCCTACCACGTCGCCAAGCTATCGACAGACAAGGGCAGGCTACGCAGAGAGGCGGTAAGGCTTCTCAAGAAGAAGGGACTGTCGCTACGCTACACTAACGACATGATGCATGTACTCTTGGCAAAAGAACGTAAACTAGTTATTGTAAGCTATGATGAGGACATTGAGCGTCTCGCAGAAATACTGCGCGTGCCCTATAAGAGGCCTTGGGGGAAGCCGTATGGCCCCCAGGACGTACACGGATCCAGCAATAGAGCGAGCAGTAAGAGAGGTAAGGAGGATAAGGGACAGAATAGGTCGTCTCATCGAACTCGCGGAAGAGGCGAGAGAAAAAGGAAGAGGAAGAGACGCAGATAAGATTCTAGACGCCTACTATTATGGGCACATAGGCTACAAGGAGGCCCTCACGAAGCTTAGGGCGCTGGCTGAGGCCAGGCAGCCTTGAGTACTGGAGCATGGCTCCCCTGGGCTGTTTTCGTCCTCGGAATGTTCATGGTCTGGAGCGTGGTCTACTCCAAGACCTCTAGCTTTAGGAGGAGCACCCTAGCCGCGCTCCTCGTGGGCAAGAGCTTCGTAGTAGTCTACAAGCTGGCTGGCCTCGATAAGACCGTGGCCACGCTCTACCTCGTGAACAGGTACGGGTACATGAGACCAGTCCACATAACCGCGCTCGGGCTGCTCTTCCCAGCCTTCCTCTCCTCGGTGATAGTAACGATATACTGGCCCATCATGGCGAGGAGACTGCCCAGGGAAGCCACAAGCGAGGACTCTTAATCTTGCTTATTTTCAACAGGAGAGCCATATTCTCCCCCGAATAGCAAAAACTCTTAGTCTTGCTTATTTTCAACTGCAGGAGAAGATCGAGGCTATGCGGAGAGAGTACTCTTAGTCTTGCTTATTTTCAACCCGATGTTTTTCACACCCTCTGACAAAATAACTCTTAGTCTTGCTTATTTTCAACTGGCGG
>Ga0256833_1000346_pt1 | contig 36440 bp, 37 predicted proteins | sample 356284metaG_FD_190535 | JGI IMG/M metagenome (GOLD analysis project Ga0256833, IMG submission 190535) | Hydrothermal vent microbial communities from Mid Atlantic Ridge, Atlantic Ocean - 356-284 | ecosystem: Environmental > Aquatic > Marine > Hydrothermal vents | place: Atlantic Ocean: Mid... | reverse complement strand
TCCTTCCAGATAGCCATGGCCGAACTGGAAATAGGCCTTATCTATGCCCATAGCCCCCAGGCCAAAGGCCGTATAGAAAGGTCCATCCGAACCTTCCAAGATCGCCTGGTAAAAGAATTAGCCCTTAAAAAGATAAATGACCCCAAAAAAGCCACCCTCTATACCAATGAAGTCTTTATTCCGCGATACAATCAGAAATTTGGGATAGAGCCGGAAGAGAAAGAAAAGGCCTGGAGGAAACCTCCCAAAAACCTCAAAGAAATTCTCAGTCGAAGGATGAGCAGAAAAGTAAAAGCTGACCTTACTATTTCGGTAGAAGGCAGAGTTCTGCAGCTCAAACCTCCCAGGCTTACCATGAGACTTTCGGGAACACGGGTAGAGGTAAGGGAGCTTTTTGATGGGAATTTCAGGGTATACCATCACACTGGAGAGATTATTCCTCATGAAGAGATAAAGAAGGAGGACAAAAGACCTTGCCAGAATAAGATTCTCCGGATTAAAAAGAAGACTTATCAAGGGGGTGACATTTTCCCCTTGCAATTAGGGTGACTTTTTCCCTCTGCAATAACAGTAGCTTTAAAGTAATCCAAAATAGCCTTAACCAATCCAGGAATAGTATATTCGCGGGCTTCTATGGTGGGCTCAAACCCCGCCTTTCTTAAAGTTTCACTGGTGATGGGGCCAATAGAAGCTAATATTACCCCGGAAAGCAATTTTCGGGCTTCTGCTCCCAGCATTTGAAGAAGATTTTTGGCAGTTGAAGAGCTAGTAAAAGTAATAAGGTCTATTCCCTGAAGTAAGGCTGCACGAACAGTCTCGGCTTCTTCTACGGGAATAATTGTGCGATAAGTAGGAACTACCCTTACTTCTGCCCCCATCTCTCTAAGCTTCTCTGGAAGAATTTCTCGAGCTTCTAAGGCTCGAGGAATGAGAATTTTTCTGCCTTGAAGGTCTTCCTTAGAGAAGGCCTCGATTAATCCTTCTGCCCGGAATTCACGAGGTAAAAGATCCACCAAAATTCCGTAATTCTTGATAAGTTCTGCCGTTGCGGTTCCAATGGCTGCTATTTTGGCTTTGAAAAGCGCACGGGCATCTTTTTGTTTTACCAGGAGGCGTTCAAAAAAGAACTTTACTCCATTTACCGAAGTAAAAATTATCCAGTCAAAGATTTCTAATTCGTCTATGGCATGGTCAAGTTCTTCAAAATTCTCCGGAGGAACAATCTTAATGGTGGGGATTTCAAAACATTCAGCCCCTAATTCTTCCAAAATCTCGACCAATTGGCTTGCTTGCTCCCTTGTGCGGGTGACTAAAATACGTTTCCCAAAAAGAGGACGGGTTTCAAACCATTTAAGTTTTTCACGGAGTTTGACCACCTCGCCTACCAAGATAATAGAAGGTGGACCAAGCCCCGCCTCCCTTACCCGATCTACAATATTAGCAAGGTTCCCAGTAACTACTCTTTGCCTGGGAGTACTTCCCCATTGAATCACGGCTACTGGTGTTTGAGATGCCTTTCCAGCTTCGATTAAATTCTGGCAGATAGAAGGAAGATTTTTCATTCCCATTAAAAAGGCAACGGTGCCAATTTTGGCAAGAGCTGCCCAGTCAATGGCTGAGGTTTCTTTGGTCGGATCTTCATGCCCTGTAACCATCGTAAAAGTGGAAGTATGTTCCCGATGAGTAACAGGAATACCAGCATAGGCCGGGGCAGCGATAGCGGAGGTCACCCCAGGAACTATCTCAAAAGGTATACCAGCTTCTACCAGTACTTCTGCTTCTTCTCCGCCTCGTCCAAAAAGGAAAGGATCTCCACCCTTAAGACGAGCAACTATTTTCCCTTCCTGGGCCTTTTTTACTAAAAGTTGGTTTATTTCTTCTTGGGAAAGGGTATGACATCCGCCCTTCTTACCCACATAGATCTTTTCGGCTCCTGGGCGAGCGTATGCCAGCAAACGTTTGTTTGCCAGATAGTCGTAAACGATAACATCGGCACGCTCCACAGCGCGTCGTCCTTTCTCGGTAATGAGACCTGGATCTCCAGGCCCAGCGCCGATGAGATAAACCTTTCCCACCATCTTTAAAAACCCCTGTAAACTTTATCGAGAATTTTCTTTCCCCCTCGAGAAAGAAGAACCTCTGCTAAATAACGCCCCATTTCTTCGGCTTGTGATGGAGGCCCCTTTATTCGATCTCGCAAAATAGTCTCTCCCTCAGGATCCGCGATTAAGGCTTCAAGGAAAAGGGTTCCTGCTTTTATAACAGCGTGTGCAGCAAGGGGAACCTGACACCCCCCTCCTAGGGCTGAAAGAAAGGCCCTTTCTGCCCTTACACAGGTACTTGTTTCTGAATGATGCAAAAAGCTCAACATTTGTTTGAGCTCTTTTTCATCTTCACGAACTTCGATGGCTAACGCCCCTTGACCAATAGCTGGAAGCATTATTTCAGGAGAAAGTCTTTCTCGGGGAGTTTTCCCCAGACCAAGCCTTAAAAGCCCTGCCTCAGCAACGATAATAGCGTCATAAAGCCCTTCTTGAAGTTTGCGCAAACGCGTATCTAGATTTCCCCGAAGATTTTTGATAACCAGCTGAGGGTAGCTGGCTCGGAGTTGGGCTGCACGCCGAAGACTGCTAGTTCCTACCTTTGCCCCAGCAGGTAATTCCCCTAATCGCTTGCCATTTTGGGAAATAAGGACGTCGTAGGGGCTTTCTCTTTCAGGAACTATTGCTATCTCAAGCCCTTCCGGGAGCTCGGTAGGCACGTCTTTCATGCTGTGAACAGCAAGGTCTATCTTCCTCTTTAGGAGAGCTTCTTCGATCTCTTTCACAAAAAGACCCTTACCCCCTACCTTGGCCAAAGGGACATCGGTGATTTTATCTCCCTTGGTCTTAATAATGACCGTTTCTACCTCGAGTTCGGGATATTGTTCGCGGATTTTTCTAATAACCCAGTTAGTCTGGGCCAGGGCCAACTTGCTTCCTCTAGTACCAACTCTGATTTTGGTGCGCAAAACTACCTCCCACAAGTACTACAAGTTCCTCCGACACAACTGGCACAGGCCGAACTTCCGGAAGAACTCACAAACTTTTCTCCACTTTTAAAGGCACAAGCAGACATAATTTTTTCTACATCTCCGCTCTGGCATTTAGGACATTTTATGTCTTCTATACGTCCGCCTAAGATCAGCTCTTCAAAGGTTTCACCACATTTACGGCAGGTGAACTCATAAATAGGCATATTGCCCTCCTTAAGATTTTTTCACCTTTACTATAGCCCCTTGAGAGACCTTATGTAGCTCTGAAAGAGGGCTTGAGATTTTCCCCACAATATTTACAGCACTTGCTGGTCTTATCTCACCCGGCCCACTTATAGGCGTAGGACCAAAAAAGAGACATAAAGCCTTTCCACTTGGCCAATAGCCAACATCTCCGACCTCAACTGCCTCTTTGGCAGTTTCGTCAAGGTCAAAAGAGACCGGAGTCTCAAAATATATCTCCTCTCCCCAACGGTGTACTACTGCTTCAAAGGGTGTGGCTTCGTAAAGCATTTGAGCACAAGATGTTTCTGCCAGTTCTATCTCGGCTGTTATGTCTCCAAAATCAAGCTTCAACTTCATCTGTTAACTCCTCAAGCAAGGCCCCTATCAGAAGAGGAATAAGGAGTTCATGATGCCCGGTAATATGATAACCTCGCCCTCCAGTCATAGTAGGGCGAGAAACTACATTTGTAAGGGGGCGATAATGCCTCATAAAATCAAAATTTACCGTAACAAAGCGTTCTACTTTATACCCGATATTTCGTACCACCGTAAGGGCTTTCAAGAAAACCTCAGGGAGAATTACTGCTGAGCCTGCCAAAAAAAAGACCCCTCCGTCAAGTTCACTTACCAAGCGGCAAAAAAGACGGAAATCATAAAAACTGGCTTCACCAATAGCGGCCCCATCCGCACTAGGATGAATATGAACAATATCTGTACCTAAGGCCACGTGAACTGTTACCGGAATTTTTAATTCGTAGGCGCGGGCAAAAAGGCTCAAATGTCGGTAACGAAAATTAGATTCAGAGATCAGCTTACCTAGAGAAAAGCCCAAACCTACCTGGCGCCCTTCTTGGGCCGCTCTGTTAAGAAGTTCACCTGTTTCCCGTGCTGCTCCAAAACTACCATCTTTAAGGGCTTCTGCCACATCTTCAGAAGTGATACCAGCCATAGCCAGTTCGGCGTCATGAACCATGCAGGCACCGTTTACCATAAGGGCCGAGATTAATCCTCGCTCCATAAGGTCGATGAGGAGGGGAGAAAGGCCAACTTTGATCACATGGGCTCCAAAGGCCCAAATAACCAAGCGTTTTTCCCTTATGGCTTGGGCCACGGCTTGGGCTATTTCAAGAAGATCTCTGGCAGCGAGTTCTCGCGGGAGAGATTTCAAAAACTCACGAAAACTAAGACCTGGACGCAAAGGCTTGCCAAGATCTGCCACGGAAACCTTACTGGGCCGGGAAAAAAGAGAGTAGGTGCGAAGATTTTGGAAATCAAGGGGTTTTATCTTCTCCAAAAAGTGCCTCCTCGACCAATTCGCAAATTAGATGGATAAAAAAAAGATGCCCCTCTTGAATGCGCGGTGTTTCAGAGGAGGGAACCAAAATAAGCAAATCCGAGACTTTCGGAAGTTTGCCCCCGTCTCCTCCTCCGAGCCCAATGGTAAAAAGACCTAAATCTTTGGCTTTAGCCAGAGCTCTTATAACATTTTCGGAGTGCCCGCTGGTACTGATTCCTAAAGCTACATCTCCGCGACGCCCTAAGGCCATCACCTGTTTGACAAAAACCTCAGTAAAATCGTAGTCGTTAGCTACCGCCGTGAGAATAGAAGTATCAGTAGTAAGAGCTATTGCCGGAAGAGGGGGCCTTTCCAAGCGAAACCGGTTTACAAATTCAGCAGCTAAATGCTGGGCATCCGCAGCAGATCCTCCGTTTCCGAAAACAAGAAGTTTATGACCACTTCGAAAGGCTTTGGTAATAATTTGGGCTGCAGAGAGGATTTTATCACCCTCATGCGCCCAAAAATCTTCTTTAACACGCAAAGAGTTGGCAATAATTTTGGTGGCTTTTCCCTTCCAATCCAAAACCAGCCCCCAGATTTTTTAGAAAGGAATGTGATCTATTAAATGGTAAAAAGCAAGCCCCAAATATTCATGAACCGCTAAGTCTAAATAAAATAGGTTTAAAGGGCGAGGCCAAAGATCTCGTAAAGTAAAATCTTTGTGGGGTTTAACGAGACGATAGGCCGGATAAGGGATAGGGGAAAGCCCTTCTTTACGAAAAAGAAAAACCGCCCGGGGAAGATGGTAAGCGGCTGTTACTAAAATAAACGATTTGCCAGCCAAGTACTTTTTGGCCACTTTGGCACTGGTGATAGTATCATGGGCTTCATCAAGCGCGAAGACATCTTTGAAACCAAGTTTTTCTGCTAGTTCTTGGAGATAACTTGCTCCCAGGCCTCCACGGTTTCCCGCTCCGATAATGAAAAGGGGCTTTTGGGGAAATTCTTTTTTTAGAAGTAAAGCTGCCAGAAATCTTTTACTCGTCTCTCCACCTATGCGCTCCAAAAGGTTTAACCCGGGTTTAGAATCAATAAAGCAGGGAAGAAGAACGATAGCCTTACTCTCTTTAAGAGCATCTTTGGGAGGCAAAGGATAGCAGTCTTCCAAAGGCTTTAAGGCCCAGGAAGGGAAAAACGTAGAGGAAAAATAAAAAGTAAGGGAGGCAAGGATGAGAAAAAATCGAGTTTGACTGCGCCGGTATCGCGAAAAAGAAGTTAATAAGGCTGAAAGAAGAAAAATAAAGACCAAACTTGAAGGATAAAGGATGTGGGAAATAATCTTTTTGAGAATAAATGGCAGATCCATAGATAAAAATGGCGGGGCTGACGGGACTTGAACCCGCGACCTCCGGCGTGACAGGCCGGCGTTCTAACCGTGCTGAACTACAGCCCCGCGCCTCCTTTGGTGGGCGGAACAGGATTTGAACCTGTGACCCCCGGCTTGTAAGGCCGATGCTCTCCCGCTGAGCTATCCGCCCAAACCACCGTAAAAATTAACACGCCCCCATTGACTGTCAAGATCAATGGGCCCGAATCTCTCCCCCTTCTTTGACTTTCTCGAAAAGGGGATAAGGAGGTACGTCCTGAAAAAGTTTCTCTGGATCTTCCAAATCAAGGGCTAATTTAAGAACATCGTCCATGTGATCTACCAATACAATTTCCAAGTCTTTAACCACCTTTGACGGAATTTCCTTAAGATCTTTTTCGTTTTCTTTAGGAATAATCACCATTTCGATATTTCCTCGTCGGGCCGCAAGCAATTTCTCTTTAAGGCCACCAATTGGAAGTACCCGGCCGCGCAGAGTAATTTCCCCGGTCATCGCTACAGTACTCTTTACTGGGATTTTAAGGAGAGCCGAAACAATGGCCGTAGCAATGGTAATTCCTGCACTGGGGCCATCTTTCGGGATAGCTCCTTCGGGAACATGTACGTGAATATCAATACGCTGGTAAAAGTCAGGTGGAAGCCCCAGCTGATGGGCTCTAGATCGCACATAGCTCATCGCTGCCTGCACGGATTCCTGCATCACCTCCCCTAACTTTCCTGTAATAAGGAGCTTGCCTTTCCCCGGCATAATTACAGCTTCAATCTGGAGCAGAGCTCCTCCGGTCTCCGTCCAGGCTAATCCCGTAGCCATACCGATTTCGTTCTTGGTCTCTGCTACACCGTAGCGATAACGTGGTACTCCCAAATATTTATGTATTTTGCTTACAAAGACCTTGGTAGGTTTGAAGGCTTTGGGATCCTTGGCCACTTCTTTTGCGATTTTCCGACAAATAGCAGCAATCTCCCGTTCGAGATTACGTACTCCGGCTTCGCGGGTATAACGCCTTATAATTTCTAGGATAGCTTTATCGGTAAATTTTACCTGTTCGGGGCTCAATCCATGGGCCTCAAGTTGACGTGGAATAAGATAACCTTTGGCAATTTCAAGCTTTTCTTCTTCGGTATAGCCCGGAATTTCAATAATTTCCATTCGATCTAACAAGGGGACCGGAATAGTATGCAAGGCGTTGGCTGTGGTAATGAAAAGCACGTTTGAAAGATCATAACCAACTTCCAAATAATGATCTTGGAAAGAGAAGTTCTGTTCCGGATCAAGCACTTCAAGAAGGGCCGCTGCCGGATCTCCCCGAAAGTCTGTACCAATCTTGTCAACTTCATCCAAACAAAAAACGGGGTTTATAGTCCCGGCTTTACGCATACCCTGAATAATTTTGCCTGGTAAGGCTCCGATATAGGTGCGACGATGCCCCCGTATCTCGGCTTCATCTCGTACCCCACCTAGAGAAATACGTACAAAATTTCGCCCCATCGCACGTGCTACAGACTTAGCCAGAGAGGTCTTCCCCACCCCTGGTGGACCCACGAGACAAAGGATAGGGCCTTTGATCTTTTTGACCAGCTTTTGGACAGCCAGATGTTCGAGAATACGCTGTTTTGGTTTTTCCAGACCATAATGATCAGCATCAAGAATGGCTTCAGCTGCCTCGATGTCAATCTTGTCTTGGGTGCGCTCAAACCACGGAAGACTAATAAGCCAATCTATATAATTTCGTACTACAGTTGCCTCAGCAGACATGGGTGACATCATCTGGAGTTTCTTAAACTCCTGGCGCACCTTTGCTGCTACCTCTCGCGGTAAGCGCTTACGTTTGATCCTCTTTTCAAGCTCTGCCAGGTCACCGCGGCCATCTTCCCGCTCCCCCATCTCTTTCTGGATAGCGCGCATTTGTTCATTGAGATAATAATCTCGTTGGGTCTTTTCCATCTGTTTTTTGACCCGTTCCTTGATACGCTGCTCAAGACGCGCTACCTCCATTTCACCGCGAAGATAGCCATAGACCAATTCCAGACGTTTATTGACATTGGTCATCTCTAAAAGCCGCTGTTTTTGGGGCAACTTCAGATTCAGCACCGCGGCGATATGATCTGCTAAACGGGCCGGATCTTGAAGACTAAGTATAGAAGAAATGACCTCTGGGGGAATTTTTTTGTTAATCTTTGTGTATTCCTCAAAGGCCTGATGACAGAGCCTAACTAGGGCCTCAATTTCAGGACCAGCTTCTACTACTTCGGCTTTAGGTTCCACTTCAACCATGAAAAAGCTATGCCCTGGCAAATATTGTAGGATCTTCGCCCGTTGTTTCCCTTCTACCAAGGCTTTTACAGTGCCGTCTGGAAGACGGAGAATTTGAATTATCGTCCCGATGGTGCCTACTCGGTATATGTCTTTTTCTTTGGGCTCATCCAGCTGGGCGTCCTTTTGGGCAGCAAGAAAAATTTCTTTGTTTCCGGCCATGGCGTGTTCAATGGCCATAATGCTTTTCTCACGCCCGATAAAAAGCGGCACCAACCGGTGCGGGAATAACACAATGTCCCTTAAGGGCAGTAGCGGTAATATTATTTTTTCTCTTTCTTTCGTATCCATAACACCTCTCTAGGCCTGCTGGGCCTGTGATTCATAAATTATTATTGGCTTTTCTCGCCGTAAAATGACTTCTTCAGTTACTACAACTTCTTTTACTCCGTGCATGGAAGGAAGTTCGAACATAATTTCAAACATCGCTTCCTCCATGATAGCCCTTAGCCCTCGAGCCCCGCATTTGCGGCGAATAGCCTCTTTTGCAATGGCCTCAAGAGCTCCTTCTGTAAATCTAAGCTTTACACCGTCCATTTCAAATAGCTTCTCATATTGTTTGACCAGCGCATTTTTGGGCTCTGTAAGAATACGCACTAGCTCTTTTTCCGAAAGTTCATCCAGCGTCGCAACTATGGGTACCCGGCCAACAAATTCAGGGATCATACCAAATTTGATGAGATCTTCTGGTTCTACGTGACTCAGAATCTCGCCAATAGACATTTCTTTGGCGCTTTTAATATTGGCGCCAAAACCTATAGAACGCTGTCCAAGGCGTTCTTTCACAATACGCTCAAGCCCTACAAATGCACCCCCACAAATGAAAAGGATATTAGTGGTATCAACCTTGATAAATTCTTGTTGTGGATGTTTACGCCCTCCTTTGGGAGGTACATTAGCAATGGTGCCTTCAAGGATTTTCAACAGGGCCTGCTGTACACCCTCGCCCGAAACGTCTCGTGTAATAGAGGGACTATCACTCTTGCGGGCAATTTTATCAATCTCGTCGATATAAACGATCCCGCGCTGAGCGAGCTCTACATCATAGTCCGCTGCCTGCAAAAGGTTGAGGATGATATTTTCTACATCTTCACCTACATAACCCGCTTCGGTAAGAGTAGTGGCGTCGGCAATGGTAAAGGGTACATTCAAAAACTTGGCCAAAGTCTGGGCCAAAAGGGTCTTACCACAACCTGTGGGACCAATAAGAAGGATGTTACTTTTCTGGAGCTCAACACCGTCCAGGCTTACCCTGCTCTCAATCCGTTTATAGTGGTTGTGTACTGCTACAGAAAGGATTTTTTTGGCTCGCTCTTGGCCAACTACATATTGATCGAGAAAGGCCTTGATTTCGGCCGGCTTGGGGATGGCTTCCCGGCGCCTTTCTCCCTCTTCTTTTTCGTATTCTTCGGCAATAATGTCGTTACATAGTTCAATACATTCGTCGCAAATATAAACTGCCGGCCCAGCAATCAATTTTCGGACCTCATGTTGACTCTTACCACAAAAAGAACAGTGAAGATCACCGCCTTTATTATTTTTCCTTGGCATTACCTTCCTCCTTCTTCGAAGGACGCTCTATTAGTATTTTATCAATAATTCCATATTTTTGCGCCTCCTCACTGGACATATAAAAATCCCTCTCTGTATCTTGCTGGATACGGTCGATGGGTTGGCCAGTGTGCTTAGAAAGAATACGATTTAGAATCTCTCGCAGTCGCAAGATTTCCCGGGCTTGGATATCCACATCAGTAGCCTGACCCTGAAAGCTTCCAATAGGTTGATGGAGCATAATGCGGGAGTGAGGAAGCGCAAAACGCTTACCTTTTGTACCCCCTGCAAGCAAGACTGCGGCCATGCTCGCCGCTTGCCCCAGGCAAAGGGTAGCCACATCGGGTTTGATGTATTGCATGGTGTCATATATGGCAAGCCCTGCCGTTACAATCCCCCCAGGAGAGTTGATATATAAAGTGACATCTCGGTCGGGATCCTCGGCTTCTAGGAAAAGAAGCTGGGCAATTACTACATTCGCAAGATGATCGTCAATTGGAGCCCCAATAAAAACGATCCGCTCCCGCAAAAGACGGGAATAAATGTCATAGGCTCGCTCACCGCGTGCTGTCTGCTCAATTACAATAGGTACATACATACTAACCCTCACTTTCTAAGGCCTTCTCTTCCTCTGTGGTCTCTTCAGGAAGGGTCTTAGTTTCAACTTCTTCTTGTTTTTGAGTCTCTTTAATTTTAGCCTGAGAAACAAGAAATTGCAAAGTCTTATCGGCGATGATACGGGGTACCATTGAAGTAGCTAAGATGGCTCGTGCTTCTTCCAGACTGGCACGGGTTGCTTCTGCGAGGGCCTTTGCTTTTTCTTCCAGTTCTTCACCACTTACAGTGATGTTTTCCATTTCAGCAATCTTTTCGAGGATAAGGTCTTCGCGGGCCTGTTGTTCTGCGAGAGGTCGCAAGCGTTCCTGTAATTTTTGGGGAGAAATACCTGCAGATTCAAAGGTGTGTCCTTTTTCTTCTAGGCTCTGTTGCATCTGTTCCATAAGTCTTGCTAGCTTATATTCTACATAGCGTTCCGGCACTTCGAACAAAATTTTTTCTCTTAGCTGGGCCAAAATTTGTTCCCTGATAAACTCTTCGGCTTTTTTCTTTTTATCTTCTTCTAGCCGGCGTTTAATCCTCTCTCTTAAGTGTTCCACTGATTCGAAGCCTAAGTTCATCTTTTTGATAAATTCATCGTCTAACGGCTTCAAATCTCTTACATAAACCTCTCGAATCTGAACTTTATAGTGTACCGTTTGGCCGGCAAGCTGGGCATTTAAAGAATCTTCAGGGTAAGTGACATCTACTTCGATAATATCACCTGCTTTTTTGCCGATGAGCTTTTCTTCGATAGTAGCGTTGAATTCTCCGGTGCCCACATCTACATAAAGTGCTTCGGCCTCGTGCCCGGGGACAGGTTCACCATTGATGTAGGCTTTAAAAGAAATAATAGCAATATCATTGAGCTGAATCTCGTGATCTTTTTCAGCAGGTTTGAGATCGGCAAAAGTCATTTGGATTGCTCGCAAATGATTCTCAAGCTCTTCCTCGGTCACTTCCGTAGACATGCTCTCTACTTCAAGTCCCTTATAATCTTCAGGCTTGATATTGATCTCAGGACGAATATCAACTACGGCAGTATAAGAAAAAGCTTCTTTTTCTTTGATTTGATCGTGAGATTCAATAAGGGGACGCACGATAGGGACAAGTTTTGATTCCTCAATAGCCTTGGGAAGACTTTCCTGAATGAGATTTTCGATCACCCGTTCTTCAATATGTTCCCGAAAAAGTCTTTTTACTACAGCCTTGGGGACTTTCCCTTTGCGAAAGCCTTTTACCGAAACCTCTCTGCCAAGCTTTTGACAAGCACGATCTATCTCGCGGGCAACTACTTCTGGTGGAAGTTCCACCTTCAATTTCTTTTGGACAGAACTAATGTCTTCCACATTTACTTTCATGATACGTACTCTCCCTCTCCTTATTTTTTCAGTCTAAAGCTACAAAGTTTTAAAAGAGGCGGCAAGGTAGCATTAAAACTACTTAGAAATCCAGATTGTCTTCAAAAGAAGAGGAAGAAGTCTCCTTCCCTTGGGCATCCCAGAGGCGCTTTTCCTGGAAAAGCTGGTAAGCCAAAAAGATTCCGGCTCCTGTAAAAGCCCCTGCCAAGAGGGCCAAGGCCCACCATCTGATTCGCATCTTTTCTGAAATATTTTTTCCACAATAAGGGCAAAACTTGGCCCCTTCCGGAATGTTTCCCTTACAAGCCGGACATTCCATCAGATGTCCTCCTTATGAAATCTTTTAAAATCTCTTCTTTTTGGATCCATTCCTCAAGGTCTTTCAGGGCCCTTTCTGCCATGAGACGATATTTTTCCCGTTTGGGAAGTTTTTTTCGTTTTCGAGGAGGAAGATCAAGCGGAGGGAAAAGTCCCCAGTTGATATTCATAGGCTGGAAATGTTTAGGATTGGCCTCGGTAATGTAATGTATCAGGGCACCATGGGCGGTGGTGCGGGGCGGCACCACGAGTTTGTCTTTTTTAAAAAGCCGAGCCGCGTTAATTCCTGCCAGAAGCCCCATAGCGCTTGATTCTACATAACCTTCTACGCCGCTTATTTGGCCTGCAAGAAAAATTCTTGGCTCTTTTTGAAGCTGGAGAGTTTTTTGGAGGACTTTAGGGGCACAAACAAAAGAATTTCGGTGGATAGAGCCCAATCTTGCAAATTCTGCCTTCTCCAGCCCGGGAATCATCCGAAAAACTCGCTCCTGCTCTTTATATTTGAGTTTGGTTTGGAAACCTACAAGATTATAAAGGGTTCCTTCCCGATTTTCGGGACGTAGTTGTACTACGGCATAAGGTTCCTTTCCGGTACGAGGATCTTTTAGCCCCACAGGTTTCATGGGGCCAAAACGTAAAGTATCTTTTCCGCGCTCAGCCATCACTTCGATAGGAAGACACCCTTCAAAATATTTCGGTTTTTCGAAATCTTTAAAAGGAACTTTTTCTGCCTCTAATAGAGCTTCCACAAAACGTTCATACTCTTCTTTATTGAGGGGGCAATTAATGTAAGCTCCCTCTCCTCCATTATCGTAGCGGTCTGCCCGAAAGACCTTCGACCAGTCTATAGAATCAGCGTAAACAATAGGAGCAATAGCATCATAAAAATGGAAAAACTCTTCACCTGTCAGGCGTTTAAGTTCTTCGGCAAATTTTTCCGAGGTAAGGGGACCAGTAGCTATAATGACTATCCCCTCTTTGGGGATTTTTTGAACCTCTTCGTTTATAATAGTTACTAAGGGATGTTGAGAGAGTTTTTCTGTAATATATCCTGCAAAAAGTTCTCGATCTACGGCAAGGGCTTTACCTGCTGGCACTTCACTTTTGAGAGCAGCTTCCATGATGAGAGAAAGGAGGAGACGCATCTCTTCCTTCAGGAGACCTACAGCGCTGGTGATCTCTTTAGAGCGCAAAGAATTAGAACAAACTAACTCTGCAAGTTTTCCCGTCTTGTGGGCAGGGGTGAGCTTTCGGGGGCGCATTTCATAAAGTTTTACCGAAACCCCGCGGGAGACTAGCTGCCAGGTTGCCTCTGAACCTGCAAGGCCTCCTCCTATGACTGTAACATAATCTTTCATCAAGCCGCCAACCTGCTTGCCAATTGACCGCAGGCAGCAGAAATATCACGCCCACGGCTCTTTCTGATAGTGGCCACGTAACCAGCTGCCAAAAGAACCTCTTGAAACCGCAAGATTTGGGTTTCAGAGGGGCATTTAAAAGGTAAAAGAGGATGTTCATTAAAAGGAATGAGATTAACCTTGGCAGGGATTCCCCGAAGCAAAATAGCGAGTTTTTGGGCGTCTTCTACCGTATCATTTATGCCCGCTAAAAGAACGTATTCAAAAGTTATTCGCCACCCCTTAGGGAGGGGGTAGCTTCGACAGGCTTCGATGAGGTCTGGCAAAGGGTAGCGTTTATTAATGGGCATAATTCTCGAGCGCGTTTCGTTATCGGCGGCATGCAGAGAGATGGCAAGCTTTACCGTAATGTCTTCACCCAAACGTTTCATCTGAGGAATAAGCCCCACCGTAGAGACGGTAACCCGCCTTTTAGAAAAATTGAAACCTTTAGGGTGTAGCAAAATTTGCAGAGCTTTTAGGAGATTTCCGTAATTTGCCAAGGGTTCTCCCATGCCCATGAAGACCAAATTTCGAAGAGGCTTTTTATTGACCGAATTTTCTTTTGCAAGAATTTCCTTAGCCCTTAATACCTGCCCTACAATTTCGTGGGGCCTGAGATTCCGCCGAAAGCCCATCCTTGCCGTAAGACAAAAGGCACACCTCATCGCACAACCCACCTGAGAGGAAACACAAAGGGTATAATGATCTTCCTCAGGGATAATTACGCATTCGATAATTTCTTTATCTTCAAGAAGAAGGGCTAGTTTCCGGGTGCCATCTGCAGAAATTTCTTCGTCTTTGAGTTCAGGTAAAGCAAGGCTAAATTCTCCGAAAAGTTCTTCTCGCAAGTGTTTAGGAAGATCTGTCATTTGGGAAAAAGAATAAACAAAGGGCCTGGTAAGCCATTTAAAGATTTGCCGCCCCCTATAAGCTGGAAGCCCTCTTTCAGAGAAGAGGGCTTCCAGCTCTTCTAAGGTGTAATCTCTAAGATTTCTGCAGTCCTTCAAGGATTTTACGGGCCTCCTCTTTTTCTGGGAAATTTAGAGGAGATTTTACAACGGATTTTAGCTCTTTGATAGCTTCATCCTTGCGCCCCAAAGCTAGGAGAGCCTTAGCCAGGTGGTAGCGGGTAGGCAGAAAATCAGGATTTTTCTCAAGTACTTCCTGAAAGATAGAAACAGCAAGTTCGTTAGAGCCCCGTTTATATAAAACCCAGCCAAAGGTATCCAAAACAAAGGGATTTTCGGGGGCCAATTCCCTGGCCCGCTGGGCAAAAATGAAAGCTTCTTCTATCTCTCCACGCTCGGCAAGCATCCAAGCTAAATTATTTAAAGCCGGAAAGAATTCAGGGTCGATCTCGACTATTTTTCGATAGACCTTCTCAGCTTCTTTATCCTTTCCTAGAGCTTCAAGCAGAGAGGCTTTGGTCATCAAGAGGTTGAGATTCTCGGGCCTTTTCTCAAGGGCTTTATCCACCTCGGCCAAAGCCTTTTCAAGCCTTCCCTGACGCCCATAAATAGCAATGAGAGCAGAGTAGGCGGGAAGAAACTTTTCGTCTTCTTTGAGGGCCAATTTGAGCTTTTCTTCAGCGGTCTTAAGATCTCCTTTGGCGAGATAAATTTGGGCCATTAGGAAATAGAGGGGAGCCTTGCGTTTAAATTGCGGAAGATGATCTTTAAGAAGGGTCAAAGCTTGGTCTGTTTTTTTCTGCGCGAGATAAAGACCAACTATTCTTGTAAGAGCCGGAAGGTGTTGTGGGGCAAGTTCTAAAGTTTTTTGGTATTCCTTGAGAGCTTGGTCTAACTTTTTCTCGGCTTGAAGGCAAGTAGCGTAAGCAAAGTGGACGGTTGGATTTTCGGGAAAAAGCTCTACCAGGCGCTGGTAAAGCTTTTCAGCTTTGTCAAACTTCTTTTCTAGCATATAGGTAAAGGCGAGAAGAAGGCCGGCTTGGGTATTGCGGGGAGAAAGACGCAAAACAGCTATGGCTTGCTTTCGAGCCTTGTCTATTTCGCGCTCCGCTAAAAGGAGCCGGGCGTAAATAAGCCTTGTTTTGATTACCAAGGGGTTGAGTTCAATGGTCTTTTCAAAGGCCTTACGGGCCTCTTGAGCCTTTCCTTGCATCAACTTTATAACTCCGATGAAATGATATGCTTCTGCAAGCCGGGGACGCTTTTGTGTTACGTATTCAAAATCCTCAAGGGCTTCGGCAAGAAGTCCTTTAGTAAGACGGATTTTTCCCCGAACCAATCTTGCAATTACATGTCCTTCGTTCTTCTTGAGAATCTCTTTAACAAGTTTTTCTGCCTCTTCTGTTTTTTTCTTTTCGAGTTCGAGATAGGCAAGTTGGGCCTTGAGATCTAGAGAATCAGGCCATTTTTGAAGGCTCTGCCGGGCTATCTTGATAGCTTCATCTAAGCGTCCCAAACGACGATAGAGGTCAATAAGGGCTATGCGTCCTCTTACATCTTCGGGATGTTCCTGATTCCAGGAAAGAAGGAATTCTTCAGCCTCTTTAACTTTCCCCTGAGCGAGATAAAGAGAAACAAGTTGCTGAACAAATGTGAATTGTTTTGGGAATTGTCTGATCATTTTTTGGAGCAGAGCCTCTGCTTCGGCCGTCTTCCCCTGTTGCAAATAGGTCTTCAAAAGAAGCTCGTTTAATAGGATATTTTCTGGAGCGTAGGAAAGGGCCTCTTTAAGTTTGGCAAGGGCTTTTTCTGGTTTCCCTTCTTGCTTATATATTTCAGAGACTATAACCAAAGCTTCCACGTTTTTGGGATCGAGAGATAAGGCTTTGTCGACAAGTCTTCGGGCTTCGTCAAATTTCTTTTCTCTGAGGCGTAAAGAAGCAAGCGTGGTTAAGGCCTTAATATTTTCAGGTTCTTTCTGAAGAATATAATTTAAATGTTTTTCAGCTTCCTTATATTTCCGGGCCGCTACAAGGAGCGTGGCTAGTTTGAGTCGAGCCTCAAGGTTTTCCGGATCAACATCTACAGTTTTCCGATATTCGGAAAGGGCCCGGCGAAAGTCTCCAAATTTCATGTAGATTTCTGCAAGCTGATAATGAGCCTCAGGGTGTTTAGGATCAAGTTGAATAACATTTTGGAATTCCAGGGCCGCTTCGCGCAGTTTTCCTTCCTTGGCAAAGGCAAGCCCTCTTTGCATGTGTTTGTTAATCTTTTCTTCCGGGGAGCTACAACCTAAAAAAAACGCAATTAAGAGAGCAACCAGCAAAAAACGCCATTTTCCCATAAGACACTCCTTCGGAGGGATTATTTTCTTATAACCAATTCGGATTTTAAAACCAAGGCCCCAAATAATTTTTGTTTAAAATTTACTTCTATTTTGGATGCGATAAGGAAAACAAACATGACAGGTTATACCGGGGCCTTAAAAATAAAAAGGCCCTCATAAAGAGGGCCTTTGGTTAAAGTTCCAGGGTTTTTACCATTTTGATGGCGGGAAGTTTCTCAAGTTTTCGGAGGAGAGATTCGGGTACAGGTTGGTCTACACACAGGAGAATGATATTGACCTTTTTGGCAGGTTCCTGCCCTACATGCATTCGTGAAATATTAAGCCCTGCTTCTCCAATAGTAATCCCGATTTGGCCTATTACGCCGGGTTTGTCTTCGTTCATAAGGTAGAGAAGATGTCCTTCTGGGATAGCATCAAGACGGAAATTATTTATTTGTACAATCCGAGGCTCTTGTTTTCCGAAAATGGTACCAGCGACGATATTTTCCCCCTTGGGGAATTTGATACGCACTTTGATGAGATTCAGGAAATCTTCAGCCGTATTGACTTTACTTTCGGTAACTCTGATCCCTCGTTCTTTGGCCCTGATAGGGGCATTCACATAGTTTACATCTTCTCGCAAAGCCGGAGAAAGTAGCCCTTTTAAGAGTGCTACCGTTAAGGGTTTGGTATCTAAATTTGCTACATCTCCCTGGTATTCGATATTTACTTCCTGAATAGGTCCTTCGGCAAGTTGGGCCTGAAGAGCTCCGAGCTTTTCAGCTAGAGTGAGATAAGGCTTAAGAAGCGGCAACAGTTCGGCAGAAACCGAAGGCATATTGACAGCGTTTCTAACTACTCCGTGGACCAAAAAGTCCACCACCTGGGAAGCCACTGCTAAGGCTACATTCTTTTGAGCTTCAACTGTAGAAGCACCCAAGTGAGGAGTACAGATGAAATTATCCAGTTTAAAGAGAGGATAATCCGGCGGAGGTGGTTCTTGTTCGAAAACGTCAAGGGCTGCTCCGGCAACCTTTCCAGAAACCATTGCCTCGTAAAGATCTTTTTCGTTGACAATCCCTCCCCGGGCACAATGGATAAACATTACCCCGTCTTTCATCTTGTCGAATTTTTCTTTATTGATAAATCCGCGGGTCTCTTTGGTAAGAGGAACGTGTACGGTGATGAAATCTGCCTGGGGCAAGAGCTCGTCAAGGTCCATGATTTCGATTCCCATTTTTGCGGCCTGTTCTGGATTTACATAAGGATCATAAGCGATAACCCGCATTTTGAGCCCTTTAGCCCGATCAGCAACCACCGAACCAATGCGGCCAAGCCCTATTATCCCAAGTGTTTTTCCTGTGATTTCACGCCCCATAAACTTTTTCTTCTCCCATTTGCCAGCTTTCATAGAGGCAGTGGCCTGGGGAATATTGCGTGCAAGGGCCATCATCATGGCAATTGTATGCTCGGCCGCCGAAACAGTATTGCCGCCAGGGCAGTTCATCACCACGATTCCCCGACGATTAGCAGCGTCGATATCTACATTGTCCAACCCGGTTCCTGCTCGGGCAATGAGTTTAAGTTTAGGGGCGGCTTCGATTACGTCGGCGGTCATTTTGGTGGCGCTACGAATGATAATTGCTTCTATATCCTTTTGGAGCTCTGCGATTAGATCTTCCTTGGAAAGCCCCGTTTTTATTACAACATCTAGGCCTGCATCCTTGAGAATTTTGATGCCATCTTCGGCGATGGGATCAGAAATCAAAACTTTCATTTTAAGCCTCCTTAGCCAAAAAAATATTCTTGAGCGACAGAAACACCTGCTCCGAGCTTTACTTTATAGCCTAGCTCCGTTAAGGCCATCTCAAGCGTAGCCAGGGCAAGAATCACATCAAGCTCATTTTGATATCCAAGATGCGCTATCCGGACTACCTTTCCCTTAAGTTTGGCCTGACCTCCGGCCATGGTGACTTTATATTTTTCCCTCATGAGTTTCATAAGTTTTGCCCCGTCTACTCCTTGTGGCACCTTCACGATGGTGAGGGCTTCACAAGGGGTCTTGGCAAAGAGTTCAAGCCCTAAGGCCATTACACCCGCCCGGCAAGCCCCTGAAAGACGACGATAATGAGCAAAAAGAGTTTCTAACCCCACTTCTCTTATGCGGGAAAGAACTTCCGAGAGACCATAAAGCAAAGAGACCGCCGGAGTAAAGGCCGTAGTCTCTTTGTTTAGAGCTTTTAACTCTTTACGAAAATCGAAATAATAGCGAGGGCTAGTAGTTTTTTGGGCCTTTTCTTTGGCACGGGCAGAGAGGGCCACAAAGGAAAGCCCAGGTGGCAAAGCAAGGCTCTTCTGGGAACCTGCTACCATAGCATCGATGCCAAGCTCATCAAAGGGTAAAGGATAGACCCCCAGGGCAGAAATGGCATCAACCACTAGAAGGGTTTCTCTCTCTCTAGTAAGAGAAGCTATTTCTTCTACCGGATGTTTTACTCCTGTTGAGGTCTCATGGGCTTGAATTAAGAGCCCTGCTGCATCGGGATGGGTCTTAAGAGTATTTTCTACTTCTTCAACCTTAACCGCCTCTCCCCAAGGAACATCAATATAAATGGGGTTAAGGCTGTAGGTTTCGGCAAGTTCTCCCCAGCGTTCTCCAAATTTCCCCCCCCGGATGACTATTACCTTTTCTCCGGGGGAAAAAAGATTGGCCACACAGGCTTCCATGGCCCCTGTGCCAGAGGAAGCAAAAAAGAGAACATCTTCCTGGGTCTGAAAGAGATATTTGAGATCGGCTCTTATTTTTTGAAGAACGGCAGAAAACTCCGGCAAACGGTGATGAATAACGGGCTTGGCCATGGCAAGCAAGGCCCTGGGGGGTACAGGAACAGGCCCTGGAGCTAAGAGAAACTTCTTGTCTAAAAGATCCATTTTTTAAAAGATCCTCCTTTTGTGGAAAAATCTAGTGAGATATTGCCCCAGAAGTGTTAAATCTTCAAGTGGAATTGGTCGAAAGCAGGAAAAGTAGAATCTAATTTTAAGGAGGAACCTATGAAAAAACTTATTATCTTGTTGTTGGCACTGTTTTTGGGCTCACAGATTGTTTGGGCAGATAAAGGCTGTCCGGCTCCTGACAAACTTAAAGAGACCCTCAAAATTCTTTTCTCTAGGCAAGATTTTAAAATCGCAAGTGTGCGCCCTGCACCAGTTGCTGGCCTCTGTGAGGTGATTATTGAGGCCCGAGGTAGTAAGAAATTGACTTACGTAGACGCTTCGGGTCGTTATCTAGTGGTTGGCCGCATTATAGACATCAAAGCTCGCAAAGACCTCACTCAAGAACGCGTTACCGAACTTAATCGCCTTTCACCAGCCAAACTGAAAGAGCTGGAAAATCTAGTGGCCTTTTCAGTAGGAAAGGGGCCAGAAATCTTTCTTATTACCGATCCTGATTGCCCTCATTGTAAACGGGCCGAAAGGATTCTCCTCCCCTTGGCCCAAGAAGGAAAAATTAAAGTAAAAGTAATACTTTTTCCGCTAGAGGCTTTGCATCCGAAAGCTAAAGAAAAGGCGGTAGCCATTATTTGTGACGGCAAAGGGCTTTCAGCCCTTATTGAGGGATATCAGGGGAAACAATGTCAAAAAGGACTTGAGAAAGTAGAAAAGGCCATTGCTACTCTTCCTAAACTGGGCATCCGGGCCACACCGACTTATATTTTTCCTGACGGAAGGATGATTTCTGGGGTGTTAAATGCTGAACAACTTTTAAGGATGGTGAAGTAAGAATGGGAAAAGTAGTCGGACTTAACGAAGCAGAAAAGGCTTTGCTTCTTTACATTGCCAGAGAAAGTATTGCTAGTGCTTTAGAAGGGAGACCACCGCGTCTCCCTGAAGAAATACCACCTAGGCTTTTAGAGCCTTACGGAGCTTTTGTAACGCTTCAAAAACACGGTCAATTAAGGGGCTGTATTGGCACCTTTCATGCTGATCAGCCCCTCTACAAGATTGTTTTTGAGATGGCCCGTTCTGCTGCTTTTAATGATCCACGTTTTCCGCCCTTATCTCCCGAGGAATTTCCCGAAATTGAGATCGAAATCTCGGTTCTTTCACCTATGTGGCGGGCGAAAAGTGTTGATGAAATAGAGGTTGGTAAACATGGAATTTATATCATCCGAGGAATTAACAGGGGAGTACTCCTGCCACAGGTGGCGGTAGAATATGGTTGGGACCGGGAAACTTTCCTTGATCATACATGTCTTAAGGCGGGTCTTCCGCCGGGCTGCTGGCAGGACCCTGAAACAGAAATCTATCTTTTTACAGCTGAAGTTTTTAGCGAAAGAGAGTTGGGGTTAACTCCCGGTTTTAAGCCCCATTAGGGCTTGACAAATTGCATTTAAGCTTTTATATCACGGCCGCACTGCGGCACCTATAATTGTGTTTTAATTTTTTTATACAAGGCCTGGACCGGACCTTGTCAAGGGACGGTTCAGGTTTATTGGTTTAAGAGGGCTAAAGGCCCAGACTTAATGCGCGCCCCACGAGGGCGAAGATTAACAAAAATGGAAGTTTTTTACAGGAAGAAAAGACAGGGCAAAGATCTTTATGAGGATTTTGTATGGCGGGCCGATCAGCGCCAAATTGTGGAAGACGTGGGGCGCTCCATGGCCCAAATCCTGTGGGTGGAGTTACCGCCCACCTTTTAAATTCTGAAGGGGGGACGGCCATGGAAAAGATTGAATACGGTTTCGGACAGCATCTCATCCTTGATGGTTACGGATGCAACCGTGAAAAACTAATGGATATCGATTTTATTTATGACTTTCTCAGTAATTATCCGGCTGAGATTAATATGACAAAAATTATGCCCCCGTATGTGTTCAAATACCATGCTCCGGTGCCGGAAGATTGGGGTATTTCCGGTTTTGTTATCATTGCTGAAAGCCATATCAGTATCCATACCTTTCCGGAAAAACTTTACCTGAGTCTTGATCTTTTCTCTTGTAAGCCTTTCGATGTGGATAAGGCCATCCGGGATATTACCCGGATGTTTGAAATAAAAAAGAGTGAGATCAAACTATTAGATCGGGGCCATGAATTTCCGCGTTCTATAAGAACAGTAGAGCGATTTATCCGGGCTGAAAGGAATCAACTAACAGTTTAAAATAAAAGGCGGGAGTCTTCAGGCTCCCGCCTTTATATGTGAAATATGACTTTTCTCGGACGAGAAGAAAATCCCGAAAAAGCCCGGATTGTACTTCTTCCTGCTCCCTATGATGCTACAGTTTCCTATCTTCCCGGCACCCGCTTTGGGCCTCGCAAACTGCTTGAAGCGAGTCTTTATCTAGAATTTTACGATGAAGAACTCGAATGTGAGGCCCAAAACCTCCCTCCTATTTTGACCCTCCCTGAAGAAGAACTTCCACTGGCCCCGGAAAAGGCCCTCAAACACCTTAAAGAAAGATTAACTCCCCATTTAAAAAAGGGCCGTTTCCCTGTTCTATTAGGAGGAGAACACACCATTTCTTTGGCTGCTATTGAACTTCTATTAAACCGGTATCCTGAGCTTTTGGTGGTCCAATTCGATGCTCATACCGATTTGCGTTCCAAATATCAAGGAAGCCCTTGGTCTCATGCCTGCGTTATGAGGAGGGCTTATGAAGCTGGAGCTAGAATAATAGCCTTAGGGGTAAGGGCCCTTTCTCAAGAGGAACACAACTTTGCCAAGAAAAATCAGATTCCCCTCTTTTGGGCCCGAAAACTTAAAGAATCTCCAGCGGAGGTTTTTTCTTTTTTGGAAAAGGAACTCAGAGGTTTTCCTCTTTACGTTACTATTGATCTTGACGCTCTAGATCCGGCAGAATTGCCCGGGGTTGGAACTCCCGAACCGGGCGGGCTTTCCTGGTACGAGATGCTTTCCTTCTTACGTTTTTTGGCGGGTTTTCGGGTCGTTGGCTTTGATGTAGTAGAGCTTCTCCCTCGCGAAGAAAGATCGGCTTTTGTGGCGGCAAAATTGGTCTATAAGTTTCTTTCTTATCTTTTTTGTCCGCTTTCTTAGGCTTTCCAAAGTCCTTGGCTTGTGTTTAAAAAAGAACATGCCTCCTCTGATCATAGTAAAAGGTCTTTATTTTTCTTATGGAGAACAGCTAATTCTTGAAAACATAAACCTTGAAATCAACGCGGGGGATTTTTTGGCCATTTTGGGCCCAAACGGATCAGGAAAATCTACACTTCTAAAGCTTATTTTGGGGCTTTTACGCCCGGAACAGGGAGAGATATTCTTATTTGGGAAACCGATTGGTAAATTTCGAGAATGGTGGCGTTTGGGCTATGTACCCCAAAGAGCTATTGCTAAAGTGGATCCGGTCTTTCCGGTTACTGTGGAAGAAGTGGTAAGTTTTGGTCTCCTGGCAAAGAAGCGTTTCCCCCGATTTTTAACTTCTAGAGACCGGGAAGCCATTCAAAAGGCCCTTTTAAGGGTAGAAATGGAGGGTTTTAGCAAGAGACGCCTATGCGAACTTTCGGGAGGGCAACAACAACGGGTCTTTATTGCACGCGCTATTGTCTCCGAACCTCAAGTTTTACTTCTTGATGAACCTACCACAGGGGTAGACGTAGCCACCCAGGAAAGATTTTATGATCTCTTGGGGGAATTTAACCGGCGAGGGCTTACAATCGTAATTGTTACGCATGATATCGGAATTGTTAATAAGCATGTTAAACAGGTAGCTTGTCTTAATCGGCGGTTGGTATATCACGGAACCCACGAAGAATTTTGTTCTTCTCCGCGGTTAAAGGAATTCGTGGGTGAACATCATCTCGTTATCCACCGACACTGATGCTTTGGGAATTATGGCAGTTTAGTTTTTTCCAGCGGGCCTTGGTAGCAGGCCTTTTTTTGGCGGTAGCAGGAGCTGTTTTAGGGGTTTTTCTCATTTTACGCAAAGATGCCATGCTTGGCCATGGTCTCACCCACATTGCCTTTGCAGGGGTGGCTCTTGCTCTGTTTTTTGACGTTCTTCCCTTCCCGGTAGCTTTATTGTTAGCTTCAATAGCGGCCTTTCTGATTCTTAAGGTGAGAGAACGTGCCGGCCTTTATGGTGATACAGCCGTAGGAATTATTTCTAGTCTTGGGATGGCGGTAGGGATAACGCTGGCCTCAATAGCACGGGATTTCAATGTAAATCTTCTTTCTTTTCTTTTTGGTAACATTTTGGCGGTAAGTGATTTGGAACTCTATGGTTCTATAGTCTTGGCGACCTTGGTTTTACTGACTCTCTTACTTTTTTATTATGAGATTCTTTATGTCACTTTTGATGAAGAGTCTGCCCGGGCCAGTGGTCTTCCAGTGCAAAGACTGGACGCCTTGCTTGCACTTCTCACCGCAATCACGGTGGTCATCGGTATGAAAATTGTAGGCTTGCTTTTGGTTTCTGCCCTTTTGGTGATTCCAGGCGCGGCAGCCTTACAACTTGCTGGAAGCTTTAAACGTTGCCTTTTTCTTGCTGCCATCTTTGGAGCTTTAAGTGTAAGTATAGGGCTTTTTCTGGCTGCTCTTTTTGATTTGCCAGCTTCAGGGGCCATCGTTTTAACTTCTGGAGCTATTTTTTTGGGAGCCTTTCTCTGGGGGCGTTTACGGCGACTGTAGAGACGTTTATCTTTAAGCGCATGAGAATCGAACTTATAGACACACACGCCCATCTCAATCTTTACGGCTCTTACAAAAAAGATTTGGCAGAAGTGGTGTCTCGGGCCAAAGAAACTGGAGTACTCCGCATAATAAATGTGGGGATTGATCTCAAAACTTCTATCAAAGCGCTTGAGCTTGCCTATCAGTTCGAGGGGCTTTACGCAACCGCGGGTATTCATCCCCATGAAGTGAAAAAAGCCAAACCTGAAACCTATGAATCCTTACGGGCCCTTTTTCAAGACGAACGAGTAGTGGCAGTAGGAGAAATTGGTCTTGATTATGCCAAAGAATATAGCCCACGAGAAATGCAAAAGGAGCATTTTGCTTACCAATTGGGATTAGCCAAAGAATATAAGCTTCCTGTGGTCATTCATTCCCGGGAAGCCTTTGAAGACATTCTGGCAATACTACAGGAGAATTTGCCAGAAAAATTTGTCTTTCATTGCTTTGCTGGCGACGTTTATGAGGCCCGGAAAATCCTTAATTTAGGAGGTCTAATTTCTATTACGGGTATCGTAACCTTTCCCAAGGCCGAAAATATCAGAGAAGTGGTCCGATATGTACCCCTTGAAAGGCTCATGGTGGAAACAGATTGCCCATTTCTTACCCCTGTGCCCCATCGGGGAAAACGCAACGAACCAGCCTTTGTAGGGTATGTAGCCGAAAAGATTGCCGAAATAAAAGGGATTAGCCTGGAAGAATGTGCATGGGTGACCACCAAAACAGCCGAGGTATTTTTCGGAATTTAAAACCTTTGGTTTTGGCCTCCAAAAGCCCTCGCCGAAAAGAACTCTTGGCAAGGCTAGGGGTGAATTTTGAAGTTTCTCCAGCTAGAGGGGAAGAACCGAAACCACTAAATGAAGAGCCCTCACATTATACCCTCCGTCTTGCACGGGCAAAGGCCGAAGAAGTGTTTCAAAAAAACCCGGGGAAGGCTATCTTGGCCGCAGACACCATCGTAGTATGTAAGAAAGAAATACTTGGTAAGCCCAAAGATTTTTCCGATGCCTTTCGGATGCTAAACCTCCTTTCCGGAAAAATGCACCAAGTATTTACAGCTTATGTCATATTAGATGGTCAGAGGGTAAGAGAAAGAGTAGTAGAGACACGGGTGCATTTTAAGCATCTTCAAGAGGAAGAAATAAAGGCTTATCTTGCCACAGATGAACCTTGGGATAAAGCAGGAGCTTATGCCATCCAGGGTATAGCTTCTTATATGGTAAAGCACATCGAAGGCTCGGTGACAAACGTAGTCGGGCTTCCTCTTACCGAATTAATAGAAGATCTTTTATTTCTTCAAATTATTACTTGGAGGTCTATGTGAAATCTTATAAAAAGGGGCTTTTAGCGGAAATCAACGTTACCCCTTTAGTAGATGTAATGCTTGTTCTCCTCATTATTTTTATGATTACAGCTCCCATGCTTTCTACGGGGCTTGAGGTGGACCTTCCCGAAACCAAGGCGGGTAAAGTTGAGAAGCAAAACCCCTTTGTAATTACACTAGACGCCTCTGGCCGGATTTTTATTGGAAAAAAAGAACTAAGCCTCAAATCTTTAAAAAAATGGTTACAACAGGCTAAAAAGGCCGGTCTGGTAAGAGAAATTAACCTAAAGGCAGACCGGCGTTGCCCTTATGGAACGGTGGCCAAAGTACTAGCAGAAATTCAGGCCGCCGGTTTTAGTGAGATTGGACTTTTGACCAGGCCAGAGAGTTAATGACGTCTTCTGTCTCGTTTAAGAAGGCTCTTTTGTTTTCTTTGCTTTTTCATATTTGTCTGCTTACGGTTCTTGTTTGCCTAGAAAGACCTTCAAAACCAAACTTCCAGATAGTACATTTAAGACTCAAAACTGTTTCTTATTTACCTTCTTCACCAATTAATACTTCAAAGTCTCTTCCCTCTTCCCAATCTTCTCTGAAAAGTTTTTCACCTAAAATCAAAAGACCTCAAGCCCCTGCCAAACGTACTTCTCCTGTAAAGAAGAAACCCACAAAAAAGATATCTAAAAAATCTTTGAAATCCTCAAGAAAGGGTTTGCCTACCAAAAGGAAGATTTCTCCTTCTCGTTCTTCTCTTCCCAAAAGAAAACCGATTTCTCAAGAAGAAAATCTTTTGGCTAAGCGCCTTGCTGCCCTTAAAGCCGCAGCTGAGGAAAGGGCCTTGCGGGAAAGACTTGCAAAACTTAAAAACTCGCAGACTGCCAACTCTTCGGCAGGGTTATCTTTAGGAACTGGGCTTTCTGAAGATTTTGCTAGGAAATTAATGGCCCATCTCAAATCTTTTTGGGCGGTTCCGGAGGTGCTTGAGGGCCGGAAAGAACTTTGGGCGGAAGTAGAACTCAAGATTGCTCCTGACGGGCACCTCCTTTCCTACCGATTCTTGCATCGCTCAGGAGAGCCGCTCTTTGACGAAGCCGTGGTAGCCACCCTCAAGAAGGCCGAACCCCTGCCTGCCCCGGGAAAGATATTGACCCTTTCGGCAATCTTTAAAATCCGTTAAAAAAGGAAGACATGAGAAAGGTATTTTTCTGTTTCTTTTTCCTTTGTTTTTTGGCTTTTACAAATCCCCTTGGAGCCCAAGAGCTAAGACTCGAAATTACCGGGGCAGAGCTGATCAAAATTCCTATTGCCGTTCCGGAATTCCAAGGCCCCCTGCCTTTAGCACGTAAACTTTCGGATTTGGCCCGTAGAGATCTTTCATGGCATCTGGTCTTCAATGTCTTAGGCGAAGGGCTTCCAGCAGAAGAGACCAAAATTTTTGCCTCTCTTGGGGTGGATTGGCTTCTTTATGGTCGGGTCTCACTATCTGGGGCCCGAGTAACAGCAGCTTTTTATTTGCGTGACATGGTGAAAGACAAAATAGTCCTTTCGCGTGGCTATCGGGGGACCAAAGAATCGGCACGCTATATGGTGCACCGTTTTGTAGACTTGGCTATAGAAGAAATTCTTGGGGTTCCAGGAAATTCCTTGAGCCGAGTAGCTTATGTAGAAAGAAAGGGCTGGCACGATGTTCTGTTTGTCCAGGATTTTGATAAAGGGAAAAGAGTAGCGGTAGCTGAAGGGGAGCTTATTCTCGGGCCTCGTCTTTCACCAGATGCGCAAAAAGTTGCTTTCGTATTCTACGTTCAAAGACGCCCGCAGATCCATGTGGTTGATCTTCGTTCGGGCAAACGTTGGGTGGTCTCTCATTTCCCAGGTCTTAATGCCTCTCCGATTTGGCACCCCCAAGGAGACAAATTGGTAGTGACCTTGAGCAAAGATGGAAACCCGGACCTTTATCTTCTGGATCTTTCTGGTCGGATTTTAAAGCGCTTGACCTTTGGAGAAGGAGTAAACACAGGGGGAAGTTTTTCTCCAGACGGCAAGGAGTTAGCCTTTGTTTCTGACCGTGCTGGCAGCCCTCAAATTTATATTCTCAATTTAAAGACACGAGGTGTGCGCCGTCTCACTTTTCGAGGTCGTTATAATGTTTCACCTTCTTGGTCCCCTACAGGAGACCGCATCGTTTATGCGTCCCAAGAAAAAGGCCATTTTGTGTTATTTACTATAGATCCCCGAGGAGGCGAGCCGGTGAAGATTACTGAAAAGGGAAGTTTTGAAGCTCCCTTTTTTTCTCCCAACGGAAGACTCGTTATGGCCCAAGGACAAGATGGTCTTTGGATATTTTTGGCAAACGGCGCAAGCGGGCGTCTTTATCAAGCCGGCAAACTACTCTTTCCCTCCTGGCGTCCCCTATAGAAATTTTAATTTGCAGAACCGCTTGTATTACCTGAAGGCCCAAGGTAAAGATAGGGCCAGGAGGTTTGTCTATGGTGATAGATTATTTTCTGTCTCCAGAACAAAAGCTTATCCTAGAGGTAACAGAACGTATTGGAAAAGAATATATTGCCCCTTACGCCCTCAAATGGGACGAGGAAGAAACTTGCGACCCGAGGCCCTTGAAGGCTTTAGCCTTGGCAGATCTTTTCGGCCTTTTTATTCCGAAAGAATATGGCGGTTTAGGTTTTGGTACTTTCGAAAATTGTCTTGTAATTGAAACTCTTTCTAAATACTGTGCCGGGGTGGCTACTACTTTTGCTGCTAGTGGTTTGGGGGCGTATCCTATCTTAATTGCGGGCCACAAAGGGCAAAAAGAAAAATATCTCCCCCAAATTGCAGTTGGGAAAAAACTCTGTGCTTTTGCTCTTACCGAACCTCAGGCGGGTTCTGATGCTGCCGCTATCAAAACTACAGCCCGTAAAGAAGGAGATTATTACGTTTTAAACGGTATAAAACAATGGATTACCAATGGAGGGGTGGCAGATCTTTATACTGTCATAGCCTTGACCGACCCTAAAAAAGGAGCCCGTGGGGCCAGTGCTTTTATAGTGGAGAAAGGTGATCCCGGTTTTGTGATTGGTAAAAAAGAGAAAAAAATGGGCCTTCGAGCTTCTACCACTACGGAGTTATTCTTTTCCAATTGTCGCATTCCCAAAGAACGCCTTTTAGGACGAGAAGGCATGGGTTTTATCATTGCTATGAAAACTTTAGATCTTTCTCGCCCGGGGGTAGGAGCTCAGGCGGTGGGTCTGGCCCAAGGAGCTTTAGAAGTGGCTTTAAACCATGCTCGCCAAAGGGTGCAGTTTGGACAGCCTGTTTATAACTTCCAGGCGGTAAGCCATACTTTTGCGGAAATGGCTATGCGGATTGAAGCGGCCAGGGCTTTGGTTTACAGCGCAGCACGGTTTATAGACTCCGGAGCCAAAAACATTTCGGCGGCTTCGGCTATGGCCAAGGCCTTTGCCTCTGATGTAGCTATGTGGGTTACAGAACGTGCCGTCCAAATGATGGGAGGTTTTGGTTATATGAGAGATTTTCCTGTAGAAAAGATGATGCGCGATGCCAAGTGCCTGCAGATTTATGAGGGTACCAATGAAATCCAGCGGAATGTTATCGCTCGGGAGCTCCCCAAATTTCTAAAGCCCCTTGAGATAGGTTAGGAGGGATTCATGCGTTTTATGGTGTGTTTGAAACCCGTTCCAGAACCTGGAACGGTAAAAGTAGACCCTAAAACCCACACCCTGAGAAGAGAGAGTGCCACCTTAATCTTGAATCCTGCGGATCGTTACGCTTTAGAAGCAGCTGTAGAACTCAAAGAAAAGGTCGGGGCAGAGGTTACTGCTGTAATGATGGGCCCCCCTAATGCTATCCCTCTTCTTAAAGAAGCTTACGCTTGTGGTGCCGATAACATTTATCTCCTTTCAGACCGCGCTTTTGCCGGATCTGACACCTTAGCTACCAGTTATGTTTTGTCTTTAGCTGTCCAAAAACTAGGGCCTTTTGACCTCATTTTTTGTGGCAAAGTATCCATTGATGGTGAAACAGCTCAGGTGGGTCCGGAACTTGCTGCTTGGTTAAATTGGCCTTCTGTCATCTGGGTAAAAGATATCAGACCCGCCCAAAATGGGTTTGAAGTTGTGCGGCTCACTGATGAAGGGGAAGAAGAACTTGAAGTAAGACCCCCGGCTCTTTTTACTATTGAACCCGAAATTAATGATCCTCGTCCCCCTTCAATAAAAAGGCTCCTCGAAATGCTTACCAGAGAGGTTCCTACCCTCACCGCCGAAGACCTAGATGCAGACCCTTCTCATCTGGGCCTGGAAGGCTCTCCTACCCGGGTACTTGATGTTTTCACTCCTACTTACGAAGAAAAAAAGGAAATTTTGGAAGGGCCGGCAGAGGAAGTAGTGGAAAAATTGGTAAGTATTCTTAAAGAACGGGGGCTTATATAGGCGCAGGAGGGTGTGATGGCTGAAGGGGTAGCAATATTTGCCGAATGGGCGGAAGAGGGCTTACATCCCGTTAGCCTGGAACTTTTGTCTGAAGCCCGTCTTCTAGCAGACGAATTGGAAGACAAAGTACAGGCTTATTTTCTGGCTCCACCAGATAAAGAAACTCAGGCTGAAATCTTAATTCGTCATGGTGCCGACGAGGTATTTTACGTCTTTCACCAGTGCTTTGAAGACTTTCTTGACGATGTCGCCAGCCATATTTTGGCAAAAATGATACGGGAAAACAGCCCAGAAATTTTACTTTTTCCTGCAACTGCTCGGGGCCAGGCTTTGGCTCCGAGAGTAGCAGGATACCTTCGCCTTGGTCTTACAGCACATTGCATTGCCTTTGAAATTCGTAAGGAAGACCGTACCCTTGTCCAGATAAGGCCATCTTTTGGCGAAAATGTGATGGCCAGAATAATTTCCCTAACCAAACCTCAAATGGCCACAGTGAGACCAGGGGTCTTTTCGAAAGCCAAAGAAGATCCTACTAGAACCGGAAGGATAAAGAAAATCCCACTTTCCGACGAAGAAGTTAAAAGCGCGCTCCACATCTTCAAAAAGCACCCCAGAAAAGCCCCTAAAGTGGATCTTGCTCAAGCCAGGGTAGTAATTGCCGGAGGACGGGGAATGGGAACGAAGGAATTTTTTGCCAAGCTTTATGAGCTTGCTGAACTTCTGGAAGGTGCCGTAGGAGCCACCCGTCCTGTCTGCCATTTGGGTTGGATTTCAGAAGAACACATGATCGGCGTTTCTGGCCATACCATCTCTCCCAAACTTTATCTGGGTTTCGGCATCTCAGGGGCTATCCATCACTTGGTAGGAATTCGGAATCCGGGTCTCATAGTAGCAGTAAATAAAGACCCTGAAGCTCCCCTTATGAAAAAGGCAGATGTGGCGGTAGTGGGGGATGTAAGAGAGATTTTACCCCTCCTTATTCGCAGGCTTAAAGAGCTGAAAGGAGAAAGCCATGAAGCTTGATCTTGCCGGCAAAGTGGCCTTAGTGACTGGAGCTTCTAGAGGTATCGGGCGGGCTATTGCCTTGGCCCTGGCAGAAGCAGGAGCCAAGGTGGGAGTCAATTATGCAGCCTCTTCTGAAGCCGCAGAAGAAGTTGTCTCTCGCATCAAAAAGGCGGGGGGAGAGGCCTTGGCCGTCAGGTTCGATGTCTCTCAGGCTGGGGAAGTCTTAGAAGGGGTTCAAAAGCTCAAAGAAACTTTGGGGCCGGTGGATATTTTGGTCAATAATGCGGGGATCACCAAAGACACCCTTCTTTTGCGTATGAAGGAAGAAGATTGGGAGGCGGTTTTGGCAGTAAATCTCAAAGGGGCTTTTCTCTGCACTAAGGCTGTGCTTCAGGGTATGATGAAACGCCGTTTTGGTCGTATTATCAACATATCTTCGGTAATTGCTTTTTCGGGAAACGTGGGCCAGACAAATTATGCTGCCTCAAAAGCTGCCCTCATCGGTTTTACCAAGTCTTTAGCCAGAGAAGTAGCCAGCCGTGGTATTACCGTCAATGCGGTTGCTCCGGGTTTTATAGAGACAGACATGACCGCCAAAATCCCCGAAAAAATTAAAGAAACCTTAGTATCGCAGATCCCGTTGGGAAGAGTAGGAAAACCCGAGGAAGTCTCTCCGGCGGTTGTATTTTTGGCTTCAGAAGCGGCCTCATACATTACAGGGCAGGTAATCCACGTAAATGGTGGTATTTATATGTGAATTTCGGTTGAAATGGCCAAAAGGCTTCGGTAAAAAAAGCTTTTAATTTTGAAGTGGAGGAGGAGTTTTATGTCGGTGGAAGAAAAAGTGATTGAAATTATTGTAGAAAAGTTGAATGTCTCACGAGATCAGGTCAAACCTGAAGCCTCTTTTATCGATGATTTAGGAGCAGATTCTTTAGATTTGGTTGAGTTAGTAATGGCAATGGAAGAGGCCTTTGGAATGGAGATCTCAGATGAAGAGGCTGAAAAACTTCGTACCGTAAAAGACGTCATTGACTACGTAAAATCCAAAGTGGGAGAATAGTTTTTATGCGCCGACGGGTGGTGGTCACAGGGTTGGGGGCGATCACCCCGGTAGGCTTAGGGGTTAAAGAATCCTGGGCTAATATTGTTGCCGGACGCTCAGGAATTGGCCCTATTACAAAGTTCGACGCCTCCGGTTATTCAAGTCGGGTAGCAGGAGAAGTCAAAGGCTTTAATCCGGAAGATTATATGCCCAAAAAACTCGTCTCTCGGGTAGATACCTTTATCCAGTATGCTATTGCTGCTACCCGAGAAGCCCTTGAAGACGCTGGCCTTAGCGGAGAGCTAGGAGAAAGAGCCGGTGTCATTATAGGAGTGGGGATGGGAGGTACCGGGGTAGTGGAAAAATATACCCCCATTCTCAAGGAGCGCGGCTGGCGTCGGGTGACCCCTTTCTTTATTCCGATGATTATCCCTAATATGGCCTCGGGACAGGTAGCGATTCTTTTTGGTGCTAAAGGTCCCAATACGGCAGTTTGTACTGCTTGTGCCGCTGGTACCCATGCCATTGGAGAAAGCTTTCGTCTTATTAGAGATGGCTATGCCGATATTATGATTGCTGGAGGCACCGAAGGGCTTATTACACCCCTTACGGTGGCAGGTTTTGCGGTAATGAAGGCCCTTTCCACCAAATTCAACGACACTCCAGAGAAGGCCAGTCGCCCTTTTGATGCCAAACGGGACGGTTTCGTTATTGCGGAGGGCTCAGGGGTATTAATCCTTGAAGAACTCGAACACGCCAAGGCGCGGGGAGCCAAAATTTATGCCGAAATAATTGGTTATGGCCTCAACGGCGACGCTTACCATATGACGGCTCCTACTCCTGATGGAGAAGGTCCAGCTCGTTGTATGGAACTCGCTCTCAAAGATGCTGGTATCTCTTCAGAAGAGGTAGACTACATAAATGCCCATGGCACTAGTACCCCTTTGAACGATGCGGCAGAAACCAAAGCTATCAAGAAGGTTTTCGGTTCCAAAGCCAAAGAACTTGCCATTTCTTCTACCAAATCTATGACAGGCCATCTTTTAGGTGGTGCGGGAGGGATAGAAGCGGTTTTTACCGTAAAAACAATTAAAGAAGGGATTATCCCGCCCACCATTAATTACGAGGAACCAGATCCAGAGTGTGACTTAGATTATGTTCCTAATGTAGCCCGTAAGGCCAAGGTGCGAGTAGCGATGTCTAATTCTTTTGGTTTCGGGGGAACAAACGCCGTTATTGTTTTTAAGGCTTTCGAGGAAAAGTCATGAAAATTGCTTTAGCTTCTGATCATGCAGGTTTTGAACTCAAAGAAAAGGTCAAGGCCTTTTTAGAAAAAGAAGGGTATAAACTGTTTGATTTTGGTTGTTTTTCCTCAGACTCTGTAGATTATCCGCTCTATGGGGTAAAAGTAGCCAGGGCGGTACTTTCTCAAGAGGCAGATCGAGGGATCTTGATTTGTGGTACAGGTCTTGGCATGAGTATGGTTGCCAACCGCTTTCCTGGCATCCGTGCGGCCCTTTGCCACGAACCCTTTAGCGCTCGGATGAGCCGCCTTCACAATGATGCCAATATTCTAGTCCTTGGAGGACGGATAATTGGTGATGTTTTGGCCTTCGAGGTTGTAAAAGTTTTTTTGGAAACCCCCTTTGAAGGAGGACGACACGCCCGCCGGGTAGAACAAATTGATGCTCTTACAAAAGAGGCTTAATATGAGTTTCCTAAAGAGAACAGATCCGGAAATCTTCTCTCTCATTGGCAAAGAGCTTACTCGCCAAAGCGGTCAGTTGGAAATGATCGCTTCAGAGAATTTTGCTTCTCTAGCGGTTATGGAAGCAGAAGGTTCCATTCTGATGAATAAATATGCAGAGGGATATCCCGGCAGGCGTTACTATGGGGGGTGTGAGTTTGTAGATCAGATAGAAAACCTGGCCATTGAAAAGCTTAAAATCCTTTTCGGAGCCGAATACGCTAACGTACAGCCTCATTCTGGCACTCAGGCTAATATGGGAGTTTATTTTGCAATGTTGGAGCCGGGAGATACCATTCTTTCGATGAATCTGGCTCATGGAGGCCATCTCTCCCATGGTTCGCCGGTCAATTTTTCAGGACAATTATACAAGATTGTCCACTATGGGGTTTCTCGGGAAACAGAAACCATCGATTATGATGAGGTAAGGAGAATTGCAAAGGAGTGCCGACCCCGCATCATTGTAGCCGGAGCAAGTGCTTACCCGCGGATTATAGATTTTGAAGCCTTTCGCCTCATTGCCGATGAGGTAGGGGCTTATCTCATGGTAGATATGGCCCACATTGCGGGCTTAGTAGCTGCAGGGATCCATCCTTCTCCTGTACCTTATGCTGAATTTGTAACTTCTACTACTCATAAGACTATGCGTGGCCCGCGAGGAGGATTCATCCTGGCACGCGAACGCTTTGCCAAAGTAATAGATAAGACCATCTTCCCTGGCATTCAGGGTGGACCACATATGAATGTCATTGCCGCCAAGGCCGTCTGCTTCCAGGAAGCCCTCACCCCGGAGTTTAAAACCTATCAGCAACAGGTAGTCGCTAACGCCAAAGCTTTAGCCCAGGTACTTAAAAATGCAGGATTTCGTCTCATCTCTGGTGGTACTGATAATCACCTTATTCTTGTTGATCTTACCGGACACGGACTTACCGGAGCAGAAGCCGAAAAAGCTTTGGAGAAAGCCGGGATAACGGTAAATAAAAACGCCATCCCCTTTGATCCTCTTCCTCCAAAGATTACGAGTGGCATCAGGATTGGTACACCGGCAGTTACCACCCGCGGGCTACGAGAAAAGGAAATCGAAGAGGTAGGAGAGTGGATCGTTGCTGTTCTAAGGGATCACCAAAATGAATCTATGCTCCGTGATATTCGGCAAAAAGTCAGCAAACTTTGCCAAGAATTTCCTCTTTATCGTGAATTAGCTACGAAGTTTGAGGTATGAAACGGGCCCCATGGCATGAATATTTTATGCTCCTTGCCAAAATGGTGGCCCTGCGTTCTGGCTGCAACTCTCGCCCTTCCGGGGCCGTAATCGTTAAAGATAAGAGAATTTTAGCAACGGGCTATAATGGCCCTATGCCAGGAGCTTGGCACTGTACAGATCGTGGCCCGAGATACTGTTTTCGGCGTGAGAAAGGCATCCCGGACATCGATAAATACAATTACTGCCGAGCTACCCATGCCGAGGCAAATGCTATTGCACAGGCAGCACGCTTTGGCATCTCAGTAGAAGGGGCGGCTCTTTATTGTACCTTGGCCCCCTGTTACGTATGTTTGAAACTCATTGCCTCAGCTGGAATCAAAGAAGTCTATTATGAATACGATTACGGAAGCCGAGACTTTAAGAGAGACCAGTTCTGGCAAGAAGCCATTGCTGAAGCAGGCCTCAGGGTTTTTCAACAGGTTAAAGTTTCAGAAGAAGTCCTTTTGCAACTTCAAGAAATTTTACCCTATCCTACTTCTAAACGCAGACTCCCGGCGACTAATTTTCTTGAAGAATTTGAAGATGGCAAATGTTACGGTTTGCCCACGCTGGAGGTGCTCTTCAACAAGCTCCATTACCAGACTAAAGATAAACTCCGAGATCTAATCTTTGTGATCGAGACTCCTACTCATAACACCCCCCCAGCTGGGGAAGCTCCTCGGATATGTTGGGAGGAAAAAGAGCTAGGTTTTGAAGATTTTAAAAAGAAACTAGAGAAAGAATTCAGTGATGGAAAGCTTGAACTTAAGGCCCTTTTTGACGAACTATGTTTTACAATTCTCTTCCAAAGAGAAGCCGAAAATATCCGCCTTGTGTTATTTCTTCCGGCATTAGAACAAGAAATTTTAACTGATCTTCTCCCTTGGTTTGACTATTTACTTTATGTTTTGAGTTACAAACTCGCCCTTCCAGCAAAAATGGAAATTCGAATAAGAGAAATCATCCTTACTTGACAGGGGTTAAAGTTCCGCTATCTTAAAAATAGCGCTGGGGGATCGTCTAATCGGCAGGACAGCGGGCTCTGGACCCGCCGGTCTAGGTTCGAATCCTAGTCCCCCAGCCATTTTTTATGCCGTCTTGAATCCGTGAAAAAATCAGTTAAATTTATAAAAAGTTCGGAGGTGACCGTAGCTCAGGTGGTTAGAGCACCGGGCTGTGGCCCCGGGGATCGTGGGTTCAAATCCCACCGGTCACCCCATTAGTTTTTATAATTCACTCTCATATAT